>Ga0308157_10001016_pt1 | contig 68018 bp, 49 predicted proteins | sample PhyBR1_FD_201035 | JGI IMG/M metagenome (GOLD analysis project Ga0308157, IMG submission 201035) | Phyllosphere microbial communities from UC Gill Tract Community Farm, Albany, California, United States - DLSLB.R1 | ecosystem: Host-associated > Plants > Phyllosphere > Unclassified | place: USA... | reverse complement strand
CAGTGGAAGACAGAGAAGCTTGCTTGGAACTATGCTTTTTCATGGTCTCGCCCTCGCTGCCGTTGGCTTCTTCGAACGCCACCGTGGCACTGTGATGCCTCGGCGGGGGCGAGTCCATCGATTACAATGAATCGCGCAAGCTTTTCAAATTTTGAGAAAGACAGTTGCTCCGTTTGTTTTCGGGCCAGTTATGCCTGTGGGATTTGCGCGCGAACGCCTTGGCGCCCACCACGATATCGCGCCGTACGAACAAGGCGGTCGCGCGCGCCTGTCACAGGCAATACTGGCCCGAAACAAGCGTAGGAGCGGGTTTACCCGCGAAGCGCCGCGCGGGCGGCGCTCGGTCTCACAGGCGCTGCAAATCCCCCGTCAAGCACCGAAAAACCATCACCCCCTTCAAAACCGCCGTTAACCTTCATTTAATCAACCCCAGCCAGCATGGCCCCATTCCCCGATCTGCCAAGGCGAAGACATGCGCGTTCTCCTGCTCTTCCTGACACTGCTACTGGCTGGCCCCCTGCAAGCCAACCCGTTCGACGTCAAACCCGATTTCCTGCCGGTCGAGCAGGCCTTCGTACTGACCCACGACCGCCAGGCCGACGGCCAGATGCGCCTGTACTTCCAGATCAAGCCGGGCTACTACCTGTATCAGAAGCGCCTCAAATTCGATGGCCTGCCGAGCTATCAACAGCCGCAATTGCCGCCGGCACTCAACCACCACGACGAGTTCTTCGGCGACAGCGCGGTGTACCGTGACCAGCTTGAACTGCTGCTGCCGGCCAACGCCCAGGGCCAGTTGCGCCTGGGCTGGCAGGGCTGCGCCGACGCCGGCCTGTGCTACCCGCCACAAACCACCAGCATCGACCTGGGCGGCAGCGTAGCGCCGGCCGCCGAACAAGCCAGCGACCAGGCCTTGGCCAGCGGCCTGCAACAGGGGCGCCTGGCATGGAGCCTGCTGGCCTTCTTCGGCCTGGGCCTGTTGCTGGCCTTTACCCCCTGCTCGCTGCCGATGCTGCCGATTCTCGCCGGGCTGGTGTTGGGCAACGGTGCCAGCGCCCGCCGCGGTTGGCTGCTGGCCGGGGTCTACGTACTGAGCATGGCCCTGGTCTACGCCGCCCTGGGCGTGGTCGCCGCGCTGCTAGGCGCCAGCCTGCAAGCCTGGCTGCAACAACCCTGGCTGCTGGGCAGCCTGGCGGGGCTGTTCATCATCCTTGCCCTGCCGATGTTCGGCGCCTTCGAACTGCAGTTGCCCGCCGCCCTGCGTGATCGTCTCGACCGGGCCGGGCAAGGTACCCGCGGCGGCAACCTGTATGGTGCGGCCTTGCTGGGCGCGTTGTCCGGGTTGCTGCTGGGCCCCTGCATGACCGCGCCTTTGGCCGGGGCGCTGCTGTACATCGCGCAAAGCGGCGATGTGCTGCAAGGCGCGCTGGTGCTGTTTGCCCTTGGCCTGGGCATGGGCGTGCCGCTGCTGTTGCTGGTCACCCTGGGCAACCGCTACCTGCCACGCCCGGGCGCCTGGATGGACCGGGTAAAGGCGGTATTCGGCTTCGTATTCCTGGCCATGGCGATGTACACCGTGCGCAGCCTGCTGCCGGCCAGCCTGCTGCTGGCCCTCGCCGGAGCCTGGCTGGTCGCCCTGGCCTGGGCAGCCTGGCCGGCCCTGCAGCGGCTGCCGGCACTGCGCGCAGTGCCGCTGCTGGGGGCGCTGTGGGGGGGCTTGCTGTTGGTTGGCGCGGCAGCCGGCGGCGACGACCTCTGGCAACCCCTGCGCCCATTCGCCGGGGGGGCAGCCGCGCCAGCCACTGCTGCGCACGCCGAGGATAGCTTCGTCACGGTCAGCCGCCCAGAAGACCTGCAACGCGAACTCGATGCCGCCAAGTCTCGCGGGCAATGGGTCATGCTCGACTACTACGCCGACTGGTGCGTGTCGTGCAAAGTGATGGAAAAACAAGTGTTCAGCCGCAGCGACGTGCAGGCCGGGCTGGCCGGCGTGCACCTGCTGCGGCTGGACGTGACCGCCAACAGCCCCGCCAGCAAAGCGCTGCTACAACGCTACCAGGTACCCGGCCCGCCCAGCATCATCTGGATCGGCCCAGAAGGCGAAGAGCGCCGCGCGCGGCGCATCACCGGTGAAGTGGACGCCGCCGCGTTCCAGCAACACTGGGCCCAGACCAGGAGCCAAGGCTGATGCTCACCGTGACCCTGGGGCCGCTGACCATGGCCCTGAACCACCTGCTCATGCTCACCGCGCTGGTGATCGCCAGCGTGGTCGGCTGGTGGGTCGCACGGCGCGGCGGTGAAAGCCCGGAGTCGGCGCTGTTCAACCTGTTTCTGCTTGGCTTGCTCAGCGCGCGGGCGGGGTTCGTGCTGGCGTACTGGCCGATGTACCGGGACGATCCGCTGCAAATCATCGACATCCGTGATGGCGGCTTTCTGTTCTGGTCGGGCCTGGCGGGTATCGTGGGCGGTGCCCTGTGGCAGGGCTGGCGCCACCCAGGCCTGCGCCGCCCGCTGGGCTGGGCGCTGTTCAGCGGCGCGCTGTTCTGGGGCCTGGCCAGCTTTGGCGGGCACTTGTACAGCAAGGGCACCGAACTCCCCGAACTAAACTTGCGCAATGCCGGCGGCCAGCCCGTGGCGCTGCACAGCTACCGCGGTACACCGCTGGTGATCAACCTCTGGGCCACCTGGTGCCCACCCTGCCGGCGCGAAATGCCGGTGCTGCAGCAGGCGCAGAGCGAATACCCGAACGTGACCTTCCTGTTCGTCAACCAGGGCGAGACCCCGGAAAACGTCAGCACCTTCCTCGCCACCACCGGCCTGAGCCTGACCCACGTGCTGTTCGACGGCACCGGCCTGCTGGCCCAACGCGTCGGTTCGATGGCCCTGCCCACCACGCTGTTCTATGACGCCCAGGGGCGGCTGGTCGGTAGCCACCTGGGCGAGTTGTCCCGGGCCAGCCTGCGCCATGCCCTGGAACCTTTCGAGCGGGCCGCAGCGCCCGCCCCTGCCGCACAAGGAAACTGAAATGCGATTGACTGCACTGCTGCCCCTGTCCCTGGCCCTGCTGGCCGCCCCCGCCTTGCAGGCTGAAGAGCTGCCCAAGGCGGTTCAGCAACTGCAAGCCAAGGGTGCGGTGATCAAGGGCAGCTTCGACGCCCCCAACGGCCTGCGCGGTTACGCCGCCGAGTACCAGAACAACGCCCTGGCCCTGTACCTGACGCCCGACGGCAAGCACGTACTGGTCGGCAACCTGTTCGACGAACAGGGCAAGGACCTGAGCGCAGAGCCGCTGGAAAAGCTGGTGTATGCGCCGATGAGCAAGGAAATCTGGGCGAAGATGGAGAAAACCGCCTGGATCGCCGATGGCAGGGACGATGCACCGCGCAAGGTGTACCTGTTCAGCGACCCCAACTGCCCGTACTGCAACATGTTCTGGGAACAGGCACGGCCTTGGGTCGAGTCGGGCAAGGTGCAGTTGCGCCACATCATGGTCGGCATCATCCGCGAAGACAGCCCAGGCAAGTCGGCCGCCCTGCTGGCGGCACAAGACCCGGCCAAGGCTTTGCACGCGCATGAGAAGGCCGGCAAGGCCAGCACCCTGACAGCGCTGAAGCAGGTGCCGCCGGCGGTTCAGCAAAAGTTGGCGGCAAACATGGCGTTGATGGAAGAGATGGGGTTGCAGGCCACCCCAGCGATTTTCTACCAGGATGACCAGGGTCAGCTGCAGAGCCAGCAAGGCGCACCACGGCCGGAGATGCTTGGGAAGATTCTTGGCAAGCGCTAGCGCCTGAGATGAGTGCTGTACATAGCGAGCGCCGCCCGCACGGTGCTCGATCTAGAATTCGGCAGAAAAGTTATCCCTTGTAACACTTAATTGCGCACCAGACCTATCGATACCGCTCATCACAAATGGAGCATTCATAATAAAAATTCCTATACGCCTTACAAGCCAGCAGGAAGCAGCCCACACCAAAAACTGAAAAACCCACGCCCAATACTGCTTAGCAATTAGTTGTCAGAAACATCCTTCAGACGCTCCTCACAACAAGCACGGCCGCCCCAACAAACGCACTGACTCCTCGTAACTGTATATTCAGCAGAAAAACTTGACACCCCTCGACCCCGACAATAAAAGATTTCGCGAGCAGACATTCAGCGCCCAATCGCCGTTCACGATGGCTTGGCTCCAAAACGGCACCAGGCGTAATGTCTTCTTCATGACTTCCGAGGGGTTCATACCATGAGACGAACAAGAAGAATAATTTCGGTCGCCAGGCTACTACTCGTTGAGCACTTGAGAGAACCTACCGCACTGCTGTGGACTGCAGTAGCACCGTGCTTGATGTTCGTGATGATGAAGCAGAAGGCTTCATTTACGGGCCTGTCAGCTTCCAGTTATACACACTCCGCGGCCTGGTTTTACGCCTACATCTCCGCAAACGTCGCCTTTTTCGGCCTGAGCTTCTACTTGATTGGCAGGCGGGAGAGCGGTTTTGTCCGTTCATTCATTTATCGACGGGAGGCCATCACGCTGTTCCTGACGGCACATGCCCTCAGCTATAGCGTGATCAGCCTGCTATATTCAAGCGCCTTCTACATCATCACCAAGCCACTGTACGGCACCTACTCGCTGCCAGAGTTCCTGCATCTCACAGCGGCTTTCTACACAAGCTTTTTACTATTTTCCTGCATAGGCCTGGCCATCGCTGCGTTGCCGATCAGGTTCAGCACCGCCGGCACGGTATTTTCATTCCTTTCGTTTCTCATGCTCTTTTCTGGCTACCTGGGTAGCGCACTCACCAACACTTCTAACTGGCTCGGTGCGATCAATCCGCTTTACTTGAGCGCAAACATCATCAATGGGCAGCTATCACTCACCGCGAGCTTCTCAGCAGCCGTTGCTGCCTCTGCAATAGGGTTTTGTGTCACGGCGAAGTTATTCAGAATTCAACCCATCTGGAGTCGATACTGAATGAATCTTCTGACCCTCAACAACCTGAGCTTTTCCCACCTTGACGCACCGCTTCTCCAGAACATCTCGCTGAGCCTAAGCGAAGGTGAAACAGTCGGCATACTGGGATACAACGGCGCGGGCAAAACGACACTTTTCGATTTGATATGCAATGTCAGAAAGCCTAGCCAAGGCAATATCATCAACGTTTCCAAGTGCCAGCTTTATCTGACGCAAGTACTGACGCCGCCGCCGCTGCTGAAAATGGGTGAGGTCTATGAACTGATCACCCAGTTGAATTCAACATCGGCGCCCAGTCACCATCAGGCCCTTGCGCGCCTCAGCCAGTGGTCGCCTGCGTTGTCGAAGCGCTACGCCAACCTCACTGAGAAAAAGGCATCGACCTGCAGTTACGGCGAAATCCGCAGTTTCATCACCCTCACGCTACTGCTCATGGATGGCGACCTGATCATCCTCGACGAACCGACCGCCGGCATAGACCCTGAGTTTCGGCATTACATCTGGCTGGGCATAAAGAACGCGTGTGCAGATGGGGCCGGCGTGTTGGTATCGTCTCACCACACCGAAGAAATCGTAACGAACTGCCACCGGTTCTACATGCTTGCACACCAGCGCATCGAGTCGTTCGGGAATGGTGAAGCGTTTCTGACCCGCTACAGCGCAAAGTCCTATGATGAAGCTTTTATCAACGCTGCGATGTAAATCCAGTCATCTAGTTTGCATGGCGCGCCCCCGCCGCCAGACATTGGCGGTAGGGGCATAGCCTGCGGTTTACAACCCCTCCAGCTCCGCCATCAGGTCACTTAGCCGATCGACCTTGTCGTCATCCAGTGCACTGCCCTGCAGCCCCTGCACATACTCGGCCAGCTCCGCCACGGTGCTGCACTCGAACATCGCCCTCAGCGGCACGTTCAACTGCAACTGCTTCTGCACCCGCGAGGCTATCTGCGTGGCCAGCAACGAGTGCCCGCCCAACTCGAAGAAGTTGTCGTGCACCCCGACCCGCTCAGCCTTGAGCACCTCGGCCCAGATACCCGCCAGTACGTCTTCCAGCTCATTGCGCGGTGCCTGGTAGGCCTGGCTGTGCTGGCCGCCGATGTCGATGGCGGGCAGGGCCTTGCGGTCCAGCTTACCGTTGGCATTGTGCGGCAGGCTGTCGAACCAGCCCCAGTGCAACGGCACCATGTACTCCGGCAACTCGGCGCGCAGGCGTTGCTTGATCCGCTCCAGCAATTCAGCGTCCCCGGCAATGCCCTGGTGCGCAACCAGGTAACCGACCAAGTGCTTGCCATTGGCACCCTCCTGCACCCCCACGGCAGCATCGCGGATTTGTGCCTGTTCGTGCAGGCGCGCCTCGATCTCGCCCAACTCGATGCGATAACCGCGAATCTTCACTTGGTGGTCGATGCGCCCAACGTACTCCAGCACACCGTCCGGGCGCTGCCGCGCCAGGTCGCCAGTACGGTACAGGCGCTCGCCCGGCGCACCGTACGGGTGCGGGATGAACGCCAGCGCCGTGCGCACCGGGTCGCCAACGTAGCCACGGCCAACGCCGGTGCCAGCCACGCACAGTTCACCCACCGCGCCCAGCGGCACCAGGGCCTGATCGTCCCCGCACAGGTACAGGCGGTTGTTGTCGGTCGGCGTGCCGATCGGCAAATAGGCGCCTTGAGTCGAGGCAGCATCGACCCGGAAGAACGCCACGTCATCCGAGCACTCGGCCGGGCCATAGGCGTTCACCAGCCCCACCTGCGGGTAGCGCTGCAGCCACTGCGCGGCCAGCTCCGGTGGCATGGCCTCGCCGGTTGGCAGCATCCAGCGCAAGCTATCGAGCGCCTGATGGTCGCTGGCCAGCATGCCCTGGATCAGCGATGGCACGCTTTCCAGCACGGTGATGCCACTGGCCTGCACATGCGACAGCAGGCCCTGCGGATCATGGGCGATGGCGTTCGGCACGATCTGCACGGTAGCCCCGAACAACGGCGCAGCCAAGAACTGCCACACGGAAATGTCGAAACTCTGCGACGCCGTCTGGGCTATCACATCCTGCTCGCTGAGGCCCAGGTAAGGCACCTTGCTCAGCTGGTTGTTGAGCATGCCGCGCTGCTCGACCATCACGCCTTTGGGCAGGCCGGTGGAACCTGAGGTGTAGATCACGTAGGCCAGGTTGTCTGGCCCGCTGTGAATCCCAGGGTTGTGGCTGGCGACCTGGCTGGCCTGGATTTCCTCCCACACCAGCAGTTGCGGGCGCGCCTGCGTGGGCAGCGCACTCAACAGTTGCCGCCCTTGCTCGGCACAGGCGGCGCTGCACACCAGCACCGGCGTGCGGCTGAGCTCGATGATGCTGTGCAGGCGCGCCGCCGGCAGGCCAGGGTCCAGCGGCAGGTAGCCGGCGCCGGCCTTGAAGCTGCCGACGATCATGCCCAGCAGCGGCAAGCCGCGCTCGGCCAGCAGCGCCACCGGCTGGTCGACCTTCACGCCGGCCAGGATCAGTGCGTGGCCCAGGCGGTTGGCGGCCAGGTTCAGACCGGCATAGTCGTAGGCGCCTTCCAGGCAGCGGGCAACGACACGCTGCGGGTGCGCGGCCACTTGCGCTTCGAACTGGGCAACGTAGCTTTGCTCCAGCGGATAAGCCCGCCCGGTGCTGTTGCAGTCTTCCAGCAGGAAGCGCTGCTCTTCGGCGCCCAGCAACGGCAGTTCGCTCACCTCCCCGGCAAAGCCCTCTACCAGCGCCAGCAACAGCCGCTTGAACTCGGCCAGCAGGCGCTCGACGGTCGGGTAGTCGAAGTAGCGCTGGTCGAAAGACAGGTGCAGGCCCAGGTCATCGCCGGGGTAGCACACCGCCGTGAGCGGGAAGTTGGTGTGGGTACGGCCCGAGTCGGAGCTGGCGTTCAGGTGCTGCGCATGGTCGAGCACCGCGGTTTCCACCGGGGCGTTCTCGAACACGAACAAGCTGTCGAACAGCGGCTGGCCCTTGGGCAGTTGGCTGCACTCCTGGATCGCCACCAAGGGCAGGTACTCGTACTCGCGCAGCTCCATGTTGCTTTGCAGAAGGCTGTGCAACCACTGGCGCACGCTGCAACGCTCCCCGGCCAGCGGCAGGCGCACGCGCAACGCGACGCTGTTGATGAACAGGCCCACGGTGCGCTGCATCTGCGGCATGCTGACCGGGCGGCCGGCCACGGTCACGCCAAAGGCCACGTCACGCTCGCCACTGTAACGCGCCAGCAGCAGGGCCCAGGCCGCCTGGGCAAAGGTGTTGACGGTCAGCTGGTGCGCCTGCGCCAGTTCGCGCAGGCGCACGCCCTCGCTCACCTGCAAGCGGGTATGGCAGTCGCCCACGACCATGCCGCTGCCGGCATGGTCATGGCGCAATGGGCGGTCACTGGGCAGCGCCGTGGCGCGCTCGAACCCGGCCAGGTTGGCCTGCCACCAGGCCCGCGCATCGTCCAGCCCCTGGCGTTGCAGCCAGCCAATGTAGTCGCGGTAGCGCGGCGGCACCGGCAACTGCGCCTGGCGGCCCTCGCCAAGCGCCTGATAAACCTCGAAGAAGTCGTTCATCAACAGCGAGCGGCACCAGGCATCGATCAGGATGTGGTGGTTGCTCATCATGAACCAGTAGCGCTCGTCTGCCACGCGCACCAGGCGCAGGTGGAACGGTGCCTCGCTGAGCAAGGCGAAGCCCGCTTCGCGCTCCTGCTTGTGCAAGGCTTGCAGGCGTTGCTCCTGCGCAGCCTCGGCAATCCCGCGCCAGTCCTGGTAGTCGACGGCCAGGTCGCCCGGTTTGTGAATGATCTGCAACATCGCCTCACCGCTGTTCCAGCTGAACGAGGCGCGCAGTGCTTCGTGGCGCGCCACCACGACCTGCCAGGCCTGGGCGAAGCGATCGGGGTCCAGCGCACTGTTGATGCGGTAGCGGTCCTGCATGTAGTACAGGCCGGTGCCCGGCTCCAGCAGGGTATGCAGCAGCATGCCCTCCTGCATCGGGCTCAGCGGGTACACGTCCTCGATCTGCGCTGCCGGCACCGGCAGGGCGTCGATCTGCGCTTGCGTCAGGTGCGCCAGCGGGAAATCCGAAGGGGTGAAACTACCATTGCCCTCGGCCAGGCAATGCTCCACCAATGCCAGCAGTTCCAGGCGGTAGGCTTCGGCCAGCGCGGCAATGGTCTGCCTGTCGTAGCGTTCGGCGCTGAAGGTCCAGCGCAGCTGCAGGGCGCCGCCATACACCTGGCCATCGACACTCAGCCAGTTGGGCAGCGGCGCGTCGGGGTCGTGGGCCAGGCCGGCCGGGGCATCCAGCGGCTGGAACAGCGCCGCGCTGTCGAACTGCTGGTCGAACTGGCCCAGGTAATTGAAGGTAATGCGTGCCTGCGGCAACGCCGCCATCTGCTCGCGCCCGGCGTCGTCTGCCAGGTAGCGCAGCACGCCGTAACCCAGGCCTTTGTGCGGCACCTGGCGCAGCTGCTCCTTGATGCGTTTGATCGAGCCTGCCCGCGCGGCGTCATCCTCACCGGGCACCGGGCGCAGGCTCAACGGGTAGGCATTGGTGAACCAGCCCACGCTGCGGGTCAGGTCCATATCGTCGAACAGCCCATCGCGGCCATGGCCTTCCAGCTGCACCAGCACGCTGTCGTCCACACTCCAGCGGCACATGGCCCGCGCCAGCGCGGTCAGCAGCAGGTCGTTGACCTGCGTGTGGTAAGCAGCCGGAGCCTGTTGCAGCAACTGCCGGGTCTGCTCGGCGTTCAGGCCGGTCGTCAGGGTCAGCGCGTGGCGGTGCAGGTTACCGCCCTGGGGGTGATCGCATGGCAGCTCACGGCGGGCATCCCCCAGTTGGCTTTGCCACCAGCCCAGCTCGTCACGCAACGAATCGCTGCCGGCATAGCTGGCCAGGCGCGCGGCCCAGTCGCCCATGGCATGGGTCTTGGCGGGCAGTGGCTGGCCACGGTACAGCGCCTGCAAGTCTTCCAGCAGCACACGCCAGGACACACCATCGACCAGCAGGTGGTGAATCGCCAGCAGCAGGCGCTGGTGGCCCTGGCCGTCCGTCACCAGCAGGCCGCGCAGCAGCGGGCCCTGCTGCAGGTCGAGGCTGCGCTGCACATCGCTGTACAGCGCCTGGCAATCGGCAAAATCGGCGACGGTGGCAGCCCACAACAGCTGATCCTCAGCCGGCTGGGTGTAGGCAGCCTGCCAACGGCCCGCGGCGGCACTGAAACGCAGGCGCAGGCTGTCGTGGTGCTGCACCAGCGCGGCCAGCGCCTGCTCCAGCGTGGCTTTATCCAGCGGCTGGCGCAGGGCCAGCAGCAGCGCCTGGTTCCAATGCTGTGGCTGCGGCACCTCGCTGTCGAAGAACCAGTGCTGGATCGGCGTCAGGCCAACCTGGCCCTCGCGCAGCCCCTGGTCGATGCTGCTGTGCGCTTCGCTCTGCCTTACCACAGCGGCCAGCGCCTGGATGGTCTGGTGCTGGAACAGGTCGCGTGGCGTGAACTGCAGCCCGGCCTGCCGCGCCCGGCTGACCACCTGGATCGACAGGATCGAATCGCCGCCCAGTTCGAAGAAGTTGTCCTGCACCCCCACCGGGGCGACGTTGAGCACCTCGCCCCAGATCTGCGCCAGCCGAGCTTGCACGTCATCGCCAGGGGCCTGGTAGTGCTGGCGGGCGTGCTGAAGGTCCGGTAGCGGCAGGGCGCGGCGGTCGAGCTTGCCGTTGCCCATCAGCGGCAGGCTGTCGAGCAGCACCAGGTGCGCAGGCACCATGTAGTCAGGCAAGTGCTGGCGGGCCTCGGCCTTCACGGCTTCGCGCAGGCGGTGCTGCGCCTCGTTGTCGGCTGCGGCCTGCTGGCACACCAGGTAGCCTACCAGCTGCTTGCCGCCTGGCAGGTCGAGGGCCAGTACCACTGCCTCGTCGACATCGGCGTGTGCCTGCAGACGGCTTTCGATCTCGCCCAGTTCGATGCGGAAACCGCGAATTTTCACTTGCTGGTCAGCGCGGCCAACATACTCGACCAGGCCATCGGCGCCCAGGCGTACCAGGTCACCGGTGCGGTACAGGCGCCCACCTGCGCTGCCGAACGGGTCGGCAACGAAGCGCTCGGCGCTCAGCCCCGGGCGATCGTGGTAGCCCTGGGCCAGGCCGGCGCCGCCGACATACAGCTCACCGATACCCCCTTGCGGCAACAGCGCCAGGTCTTCGTCGAGGATGTAGGCCGTGCGGCTGCCGATGACCTGGCCGATCGGCACACTGCCCAGCGCTGCAGGCAGCACCTCTGGCGCCAGGCAGGCCAGCGGCATGACCACGGTCTCGGTCGGCCCATAGGCATTGAAGAACTGCTGGGGCGCGAATGCCTGGCGAATACGCTGCAGGTGCTCACCGGTCAGCGCCTCGCCACCGGTGATCACCATGCGAACCGGCAGTTGCTCGCCCTGGCCGCTCAGGTATTGCGCCAGTTGGCTCCCGTAGCTTGGGGTAAAGCCAAGGATGTTCACCTGCTGCTCACGCACCACTTGGCATATTTCCTCCGCACCCCACTGCCCCTGGGCACGCAACACCACCCGCGCACCGCACAACAGTGGCACCCACAGGCGCTCGCTGGCGGCGTCGAAGTTGATCGAATAGAAATGCAGCTCGCAATCGTCGCTGCGCATGCCGAACGCGGCGCTCACGGCCTGGCAGTGCATGGCGAATTCGCCATGGCTGACGACCACGCCCTTGGGTTTGCCGGTGGAGCCGGAGGTGTAGATCAGGTAAGCCTGGTGCTGCGGCAGGCTGAGGTTGGCCAGCGGCGCAGCGCTGTAGGCCGCCAGGCTGGCTGCGTCGTCTTCCAGGCTCCAGCGTGCCACGCCCTCGGGCAATTCGCCCAGGCTTTGCAGCAGCTCGCGCTGGCTCAGCAGCAGGCCGATACGGCTGTCCTCGATCATGTAGCGCAGGCGGTCGAGTGGGTATTCAGGGTCCAGTGGCACGTAGGCGCCGCCAGCCTTGAGGATGGCCAGCAGGCCAACCACCATTTCCAGCGAACGCTGCAGCGCCAGGCCTACCCGCACCTGCGGCCCGACACCCCGTTCGCGCAGGGCCCGGGCCAGGCGGTTGGCGCGCTGCTCGAGCTCGGCATAGCTCAGGTGCTGGCCGGCGAAGGTCAACGCCCCGGCCTGCGGCGTACGTGCGGCCTGGGCCGCGAACAACCCGTGCAGGGTCTGCCCGAGGCCCAAGTGCGGGTCGCCCTGCAACTGGCCCAGCAGTTGCTGCTGCTCGCTGCTGCTCAGCATCGGCAGCTCGCACAGGCGCTGTTGCGGGTTGTCGAGCAGACCGACCAGCAGCTGTTGCCAGTGTTCGGCCATGCGCGCGATACGCGGCTCATCGAACAGGTCACGGCTGTAGGTCAGGCAGCAGCCCAGGCGGCCATCCAGGTCGGTCACTTCCAGGTACAGGTCGAACTTGGTGGCGCTGGCGTCGTTGACCAGGTAATCCACCTGCATGCCGGCCAGGCTGCGGCTTTGCTGGAAGGCCCAGCGCTGCACGTTGCACATCACCTGGAACAACGGGTTGTAGGCACTGCTGCGTGGCGGTTGCAGGGCCTCGACCAGTTGATCGAACGGCAGGTCCTGGTGCGACTGGCCTTCGATGGCAGCCTGACGCACCTGCTCCAGCAAGGCGCTGGCGCTCATCTGCCCATCCAGTTCGCAGCGCAGCACCTGGGTATTGAGGAAGGCGCCGATCAGCCCTTCGCTTTCCGGGCGGATGCGGTTGGCCACCGGCGCACCGATGCGCAGGTCGCGCTGGCCACTGTAGCGGTGCAGCAAGGCAGCCAGGGTGGCTGTCATGGTCATGAACAGGGTCAGGCCACGCTGGCTGTTGAAGGCATGCACGCGCTCGACCAGGGCCGGGTCGAGCTCGAAGCGGTACAACCCGCCCCGGTGGCTTTGCACCGCCGGGCGTGGGCGGTCGGCGGGTAACGCCAGCACCGGGTGCTCGGTGCCCAGGCGCGTTTGCCAGTAGGCCAGTTGGCGAGCGCCCTCGCCGCTTTCCAGCCATTGCCGTTGCCACACGCTGTAGTCAAGGTACTGCACCGGCAGTGGCGCCAAGGGCGACTCGCGGTCGTCGACAAAGGCCTCGTACAGTTCACCCAGCTCGCGGGCGAAGATGTCCATGGCCCAGCCTTCGGTCACGATATGGTGCAGGGTCAGCACGAAGAAGTGCTCGCGCTCTGCGGCCTTGACCAGGCAGGCGCGCAGCAGCGGGCCGCGTTCAAGGTCGAACGGCTGGTGCGCCTGGTCATCGGCCAGCTGTTGCAGGCGTTGCTCACGGGCAGCGCCGGGCAAGGCGCTGAAGTCCTGCCAGTGCAGGTGCAGGCCGCTGTCTTCGGCCACGCACTGGTAGGGCACCCCGTCGATGCTGGGGAACGTTGTACGCAGGGCTTCGTGACGCACGATCAGCGCATGCAGCGCCCGCTCGAACGCCTCAACGTGCAAGGTGCCGCGCAAGCGTGCCATGCCGCCCACGTTATAGGCCGGGCTGTCGGGCTGCATTTGCCAGAGGAACCACATGCGCTGTTGCGAATAAGACAGCGGCACCGCCTGGCGGCGGTCTACGCGGGCGATCTGCCCTTGCAGGTTGCGCTGGCCATTGCCCTGGATGCGGGCAACCTCGGCACAGAATGCGCCCAGCTCGCTGGCCTCGAACAGGGCCTTGAGCGGCAGCTCCACGTCGCACGCCTGGCGCGTGCGGGAAACGATCTGTGTGGCCAGCAGCGAGTGGCCGCCCAGGGCGAAGAAATCATCGCGCAGGCCCACACGGGGCAGGTTCAGTACATCGCGCCAGATGGCAGCGACCTGCTGTTGCAGTGCTGTTTGCGGCTCGACGTGCTCACGCTGCTGCCACACCGGGGCCGGCAGCGCCTTGCGGTCGACCTTGCCGCTGGGGCCCAGGGGCATTTGCGCAAGGGCAATCAGCTGCGCCGGCACCATGTACGCCGGCAGGTGCTCGGCCAGTACCGTCAACAAGGCTTCGGCCTGGGCGCTGCCGGTGTAGTAGCCGACCAGTTGCGCGCCGACCGCATCGTTGTGAATCAGTACCAGCGCCTGCTCGACACCCGCTTGCGCCAACAGGCAGGCCTGGACTTCTTCAGGTTCAACGCGCAACCCCCGTACTTTCACCTGCTGATCCAGGCGCCCGAGGTATTCCAGCGCGTGCAACTGAACCTGCCAACGGGCGCGGTCACCACTGCGGTACAGGCGCTGGCCGTTGCCATCGGCCTGGGGTACGAAACGCTCGGCGGTAAGCCCTGGGCGCCCCAGGTACCCACGGGCCAGGCCCGCACCGCCCAGGTACAACTCGCCCGGCACGCCGGGTGCGGTGAGCTCGAGTTCGTCATCCAGTACCCGGCACAGCACGTTGGCCAGCGGCCGGCCGATGGGTGAACGCTCGCCGTCCGTGGCCTGGCAATGCCAGTGAGTGACGTTGATGGCGGTTTCGGTCGGACCGTAGCGGTTGTGCAGCTGCACGTGCGGCAGCAGTTGCAGCACCCGGTCGCGCAGCGCCGCCGACAAGGCCTCGCCCCCGGAAAACACCCGGCGCAGGCTGGCGCAGCCCGCGGCCTGTGGTTCCTGGACAAACACCTGCAGCAGTGGCGGCACAAAATGCAGGGTGGTCACGCCATGCGCCTGGACCAAGGCCGCAATGCGCTGCGGGTCGCGGTGCTCGCCAGGGCCGGCGAGCACCAGCTTGCAGCCGGTGATCAACGGCCAGAAGCACTCCCACACCGACACGTCGAAACTGATCGGTGCTTTCTGCAGCAGCACATCCTCGTCGCCCAACCCATAGGTGGCCTGCATCCAGTGCAAGCGCTCGGCGACCGCCGCGTGAGTATTGCCCACGCCTTTGGGCTGGCCGGTGGAGCCGGATGTGTAGATCACGTAGGCCAGGTTGTCACCTTGCAGGTGCAAGCCAGGGGCATGGTTGGGCCAGTTGTCCAGGTGCAGCTGGTCGAGGGCGATGGTACTGACGCCATCGACCTGTGGCAGCTTGCCCACCAGGCTGCTATGGCTGAGCAACAGGCCGGTACCACAATCGGCCAACATGTACGCCAGGCGCTCGGCGGGGTAATCCACGTCGAGCGGCACGTAGGCGCCGCCGGCCTTGAGAATGGCCAGCAAGCCGACCAGCAGTTGCGGCGAGCGCTCGAGGGCGATGGCGACGCAGGTGTCAGGACCGACACCTTTGTCGCGCAGGTAGTGGGCCAGGCGGTTGGCCTGCTGGTGCAGTTCGGCGTAGCCCAGGCTGCCGCCCGCCCATACCAGGGCAGTACGTTGCGGCGTCAAGCGGGCCTGCTCGTTGAGTTGCTCGACCAGCAGTTGCTGCGGCGCGGCGGCTTCGGCCTGGCCCCAGCCCGACAACTGGCGCCGGCCCGCCTCGTCGAGCAGTTGCACCTCGGCCAGGGCCAGGTCGGGCGCGGCGCACACTTGCTCCAGCAGTGCCAGCAGTTGCCCGGCCAGGCGCTGGATGGTGCTGGCCTCGAACAGTTCGTCGGCATAGTCGAACGCCAGGCTCAGCCGGCCCTGGTGGTCCTCCTCACTGTGCAGCTGCAGGTCGAACTTGGCTTCGCGGCTGTGCCACGGCAACTCTTCGGCCAGCAGGCCTGGCAGGCGGCGCAGTGCCGACAGGTCGCGTTGCTGGTGGTTGAACATGACCTGGAACAGGCCCTGCTCGCGGGCTTGCGGCAAGGCCTCGAGCAACTGCTCGAACGGCAGGTCCTGGTGGGCCTGGGCCTGGAGCGTGGCCTGGCGCACCTGCGCCAGCAGCTGGCTGAACGGCATGCGGCCATCGAGTTGCGCGCGCAGCACCTGGGTGTTGATGAAGAAGCCGACCATGCCCTGGGTTTCCAGGCGCGGGCGGTTGGCATTCGGCACGCCGACGCGGATCTCGGCCTGGCCGCTGTAGCGCTGCAACAGTGCCTGCCAGCCGGCCAACAGGACCATGAACAGGCTGGCCTGCTGCGCCTGCGCCAGACCCTTGAGGGCTTGGCTGAGCGTGGCGGGGACCTTCACGCTGAAACGCGCAGCACTGAATGTGCGCTGGTTGGCCCGGGGTTGGTCGGTGCACAGGTCAAGCACAGGCAGTTCGTCACCGAGCTGGGCCTTCCAGTACTGCAGTTGGCGTTCGGCTTCGCCGTCGGCCAGCCACTGCCGCTGCCAGTTGCCGTAGTCGGCGTAGCCCAGGGGCAGCGGCGGCAACGGTGCCTGCAGGCCCTGGCAGTGAGCGGCATACAATTTGGCGAATTCATCGAGCAGGATGTTCAGCGACCAGCCGTCGGCCACGATGTGGTGCAGGGTCACCCACAGCTGATGGTTTTCATCGTCGAGCCGGGCCAGGGTCACACGCAGCAACGGGCCTTGCGTCAGGTCGAACGGCTGGCAGGCCTCGGCCTCACGCTGGGCGGTGACCTGCTCGGGGGTCTGGCCTGAGAGGTCCAGGCGGGCGAGGCTGAACGGCTGCTGCGGCACAATACGCTGCAGCGCCTGGCCGTTTTCTTCAGCGAACACGGTACGCAGCGACTCGTGGCGCGCCACCAGTGCCTGGAATGCGGCCTGCAGGGCGCTAGCGTCCAGTTCGCCGCGCAGGTGCAGGCCGGCGGGAATGTTGTAGGCCGCCGATTGTGGTTGCAGTTGCCACAACAGCCACAGGCGGTTCTGCGCCAGCGACTGGGGCAGCGCCTGGGCGCGTGCCAGGGGCGCGATAGCTGCGGGCTGGGCAGCGCCTGCACCGATGAGCGCAGCCACCGCATTGCTGTAGTCGGCCAGCACCGGCGCCTCGAACAAGGTGCGCAGGCTCAGGTCGATGCCCAGTTCGTCGGCCAGCCGTGCCGTGGCCTGGGTAGCGGCGATGGAGTTGCCGCCCAACAGCAGGAAATGGTCATCTGCCGCTACTGCCTGCACCTTGAGGGTGTCGCGCCACACCGCCGCGATGCGCGCCTGCAAGGCATCGCCTGATGCCTGGGTGGCAGCAGCGGCGCTCGGCTCAGGGAATTGGGCATAGCAGTCCAGGCTGCCATCGGCCATGCGCACGCGGCAGGCCGAACGCTGCAGCTTGCCGCTGGAGGTTTTCGGCAGCGCGCCTGGGTTGAGCAGCAGCACCACCGCCGGCGCCTGGCGGCAGGCATCGGCGATGACCTGGCGCAGGGTGTTGATCAGCGCCTGGGGTTGGGTGGCCTTTTGCACGCTGCGGCTGATCTCCACCGCCACGCCGATGCCCTCCTCGCCCTGATGCTCGACGGCGAACACCGCCACCCGGCCTTTGCGCAGTGCCTGCACTTCACGCTCGAGGTTTTTTTCCAGGTCTTGCGGGTACAGGTTCTGCCCACGCACGATCAGCATGTCTTTCAGGCGCCCGGTAACGAACACCTCGCCTTCACGCATGAAACCCAGGTCACCGGTTCGCAGCCAGGTCTGCCCGTCCATTTCGACGAAGGTGCGCGCGCTGGCTTCTGGGTTACGCCAGTAGCCCGAGGCGATACTCGGCCCGCCGGCCCAGATTTCCCCCACCTGGTTGTCGCCCAGCCATTGCCGCTGTTGCGGCTCGACGATGCGTACCGCGTGCCCCGGCTGCGGGAAGCCGCAACTCATCAGCACGCTGCCGGTACCGGGTTCGGCGCGGTTGGCGGCCAAGGCGTCGGCATCCAGCGCAAGCGCGGGGATACCCTGGCCACGGCGGCTACCGCTGACGAACAAGGTTGCTTCGGCCAGGCCGTAGCTGGCGAAGAAGCTCTGGGGGTCGAAGCCGCAGGCCTTGAAGGTGTCGGCGAAACTCGCCAGGCTGTCCTGGCGGATCGGCTCGGAGCCCGAATAGGCCACGCGCCAGCGGCTCAGGTCGAGCCCGGCCAGCGAGGCCTCGCTGACCCGCTCGCTGCACAGGCGGTAGGCAAAATCGGGGCCGCCGCTGATGGTGCCGCCGTAGTCGCTGATGGCCTGCAACCAGCGCACTGGCCGGGCGAGGAAGTAGCCTGGCGACATCAGTACGCAAGGCACACCGCTGAAGATCGGCTGCAACAGGCCGCCGATCAGCCCCATGTCGTGATACAGCGGCAACCAGCTGACGATCACGTCGTCGGGGTTGAGGTCGATGCCAAAGCCGCTGCGGATGAGTTGTTCGTTGGCCACCAGGTTGCCATGGCTGACCTGCACGCCTTTGGGCAGTGCGGTGGAGCCGGAGGTGTACTGCAGGAAGGCGATGTCCTGGCTGCTGAGGGCAGGTTCCTGCCAGGTCTCGGCCAGGGCGGGGTCCAGGCCATCCACTGCCAGCAACGCGGGCGCCGCCTCGGCGGCAAGTGCTTCCAGGCCCTGCAGGTTGTCGTGCAGCGCCGCCACGGTCAGCAGCAGGCGCGGCTCGGCGTCGGCGATGATCGACAGCAGGCGTTGCTGGTGGTGCTGGCGGGCAGATTCCGGCGGGTAGGCCGGCACTGCAATCACGCCGGCGTACAGGCAGCCGAAGAACGCCGCTACGTAATCCGGCCCACTGGGAAACAGCAACACCGCGCGGTCACCGACGTTGGCGCGTGCCTGCAGGGCGGCGGCGATGGTGCGCGCGCGCTGGTCGAGCTCCCGATAACTGAGCACAGCCTGCTCGTGCGGGGCGTCGGCGAGAAAGCGCAGGGCAATCCTGTCCGGGGTCTGCGCGGCGCGTTGCGCCAGGGCCTGGACCAGCGAGAGCGGGAGTTCGAAGGCGTCCGTCATGGGGTGTTCCTGCCAGTATCTGTTGGGGCGTGCCGACTGCGCCGCGAACATTGGCGGGCAGCGGTTGGCGGCCGGGGATGTACACAGGGGAACGGATGGGCGGCGGGAGAAATTAGCGGAGGTGGCGGGGTAAGGCGGGTTCAGGGGTATGCCAGCGACACGCATGTCATGGCCTATGCCTCAAAAATCGAAAACTCCTGATACCAATTACATTTCGCATTTGACAATCATTATCATTGTGAATAGCTTGTCGCACGTCGTAGGAAGCGTCCCTGCCCCGGGTGCCTCCTCCCCCTCTGTGACAAGGTGATTTCCATGGCGGAACAACTATCCACAAGTAAGTGCGATTCACCATTACTGCAGGCCTTCGTAGACAACCGCAGCATCCTGGTCAAGATCGCTGCGCGCATTACCGGCTGCCGCTCGCGTGCCGAAGATGTGGTCCAGGACGCCTTCTTCCGGCTCAGCGCCGCCCCGCAGATAACCTCGTCGTTCAAAGCGCAGCTGAGTTACTTGTTCCAGATCGTGCGCAACCTGGCGATCGACCATTACCGCAAGCAGGCGATGGAGCTGAAATACTCCGGCAGCGAAGAGGAAGGCCTGAATGTGGTCATCCAGAACGCCTCGCCCGAAGCTACCCATATCAACCTGGCCGCGCTGGACGATATTGCCGAAGCGCTGAACCAGTTGCCCCAGCGCACCCGCTATGCGTTCGAGATGTACCGCCTGCATGGCGTGCCGCAGAAGGACATCGCCAAGGAGCTGGGCGTGTCGCCGACCTTGGTCAACTTCATGATCCGCGATGCCCTGGTGCATTGCCGCAAGACCGCTAACCGGCAGGGCTGACCAAAGCTGCAAGCTGCAAGCTTCAAGCTTCAAGCTTCAAGCTTCAAGCTTCAAGCAAAAGCCGATCGCGTTCTGCCTTGGCTTTTTCTTTTAACTTGTAGCTTGTAGCTTGTAGCTTGCCGCTTGCAGCTTGCCGCTTGCCGCTCTAGCCATCAGGCGAGCCTGCAACGATCGAAGAACCGCTCCCGGCCCAGCATCATCAGCGCCGCGCGCTTGTGCGGGAAGTCGAACTCTTTCTCGCAATGGAAGCACTGGTCGAGCATGTAGCCGATCATCTTGCCGTTGTCGGCACGCGGCTCGGCGACTACCCGCTGGGTACGCGGGTCATCCAGGAACAGGTAATGCACCAGCGCCGATAGCCAGCTGGCGACCTTGTGCGGCCCACGATGGCTCTGCTCCCCGACCAGCATGTGGATGCCGCGGTCGTAGTCATCGGCCGGGTAGAACGGTGCAATGCGGTCTTCCTTGGCCCAGTATGCCTCGAAATAGGCAAAGGGCTGATCGTCGAAACAGCCAATCAACGTCAGGGTATGCGGGTCGGCCTCCAGCTTGGCCAGGTACGCGCGGTGCTGGGCAAGTGTGCCGCTTTCCTGCCAGAACGCCTCCACGCGCGGGTTGTTCTGCCAGCGGTTGAAGCGCTCCAGGTCATGTTCGATGTCCAAGGTGCGCAGCGATACCCAGCTACCCAGCCGCGCATCGAAGCGCCGATAGACCTCGCCACGGGGCTTGGGCGCACGCCGCGGGTGGCGCTTGCCGTTACTGATCTGCATCTGCTGCGGGTAGGGGGCAGCCAGCGCCTCACCCAGCCAGGGTTGCGGCAACTGCCAGAACAGCGCGCGCTCGCACAGGTACTGGCCAGGCACATCGCCCACCAACAGCAGGCCGCTGGTCAATGCCTGCGGCACCACCTCGGGCAGGTGCCAGGTCAGGCGCTGGCGGGCGCTGTCACGGGACAACAGCCAATAGCAGGCAGCCCACAGGGCTTGATAAGGGCGCTCGGGGCACAGTTGCTCAAGGTGTACCTGCAAGGGTGTACCTGCCTGCAGGCGCACCTGCGCCAGCGGGCGGCCCTCCAGGGTCAGGCTCAGCCTGTTGTCCCCCTCCTCGGCGCGGAGGCTGCGCCAACGTGGCGGTGACTGTGGCTGCGAAGCGGCATCGAAGGGCATGGGTAGGTCTCGCGAATGAACAAAGGGCTCACTGTCGAGAACGATGCCACCTGGCGGCAATTTAGTCCTCGGGCGCACTGACGGCGATGCGGTAAGGCTGGAAAATGCGCGCCAGCTCGCCGCTATCACGCAAGCCTCTCAACAGTTCAGCGAACGACTGCTCACCAATGGGTGCGGCGGGCCGCAGCAGTGCGTAGTGGTGGTAAACCTGGTCGATGCGTTGCGAGGCGACCAGTTGCGCACGGCTGGACGGGTTACGTGCCAGGAAGTCACTGAAGTAGGAACGCGTGACCAGGGCGATGTCGGCGCGGCCAGCCTGCACCATCAACAGGTTGCTGTCGTGCGAATAGGTCAACGTCGCGTTGTAGACCTTGCGCAGGTAGCGCGGGTCGGCGTTGAAGCCGGTGAACGCATAGTGGTAGCCATTGAACAGCGCCAGGCGCTTGCCCTTCAGGTCATCGAAGTAATGCGGGTCGCGCCCGTCGACCTGGCGGGCCACGAACACTTCGGCGTCTTCAAGGCCCATGTCCACCTGCTGGTGGGCGATCTGCTGCCAGCCCCACTGCGGGTTTTCGAAAATGGCCATGTCGGTACGGCCTTGCTGGAAATCACTGAAACGCCGCTGGATGGAAGTGGGCACCAGCACGAAGCGGTAGCGCTGCTGGGCACGGTTGAGCGCAGCGACCAACTGCGGCAGCAAACCGATATCGGCCCCCTGCTCGGGACGCACCGTATACGGCGGGAAATGCGCGGCACCGACCTTCACCTCGATGGCATCTGCCGCCCATGCCGGTACGGCCAACCAGTAAACAGCCAGCAACACGAGGGTGGACAAGGCCTTCAGGCCGGGCGCGGGGGTCAAGGCGGACATTCATCACGGTTCATGCCTGGGTCCGCTTAAGCTAGGCGTTTTCCGAGGGCGGCACAACTGCTGCCTCCGGCTTTCGTGCCCCTCGATACGCCATTGGCGGTGACAAAACGGGCGGCAAAATGCCACGAGGTGCCGGATGCGCCGAGTTTGGCTACGCTCTAGCAGGATCTGCAAGGGAGCCTGGTATGGGCCATTGGTTGGTGATCGACCTGGAGGCCACCACCGATGAGGGTGGGTGGCCGGTCACGGAGATGGAAGTCATTGAAATCGGCGCGAGCCTGGTCACCCGCGAAGGGCGTGAGGTCGACCACTTCCAGCGGTTCGTGCGCCCGCGGCGGCGCCCGCAGCTGACCCCGTTCTGTCGCGAGCTGACCCACATCAGCCAGGCTGACGTTGACGCTGCCGCGCCGTTTCGCGAGGTGTGGGCCAGCTTCGAGCACTGGCTCGGGCAGCATCGTCAACAGCTGCAGGCCTGGGTCAGTTGGGGCGACTACGACCGCCAGCAACTGCACCAGGAATGGCACCTGCACGGCGTGGACAGCCTGCTGCGTACGCTGGCGCACATCAACCTCAAGCAACGCTTTGCCAAGGCCCGCCACCTGCAGCGCCCTGCCGGCCTGAACGGCGCCCTGCAACTGGCTGGCATGCACTTTTGCGGGCAGCAGCACCGGGCCCTGGAAGATGCGCGCAACACAGCGCGGCTGCTGCCCTTGAGCCTGCCCGCCGACGGGCCCTGAAAGCAGATGACGAGGCCATTGGGCTTGGGCATACTGGCCAGCCCTTTTTCCTCCCCTTTTTCAGGAGACGCCCATGTTCCAGGTCAACGAGTACTTCAACGGCACCGTCAAGTCGATCGCCTTCACGGGCGAAGAAGGCCCGGCCACTGTAGGCGTGATGGGCCCGGGCGAATACGAGTTCGGCACCGCCAAGCGTGAAATCATGCACGTGGTGTCGGGTGCGTTGATCGTCAAGCTGCCAGGCAGCGACAACTGGGAAACCTTCAAGGCGGGCGACACGTTCAATGTACCGGCTGACAGCAAGTTCCAGCTGCAGGTCAAGGTAGACACCGCTTACCTGTGCGAGTACCGCGACTAAGCGTCAGCCTGCATCGGCCCTATCGCCGGCAAGCCAGCTCCTACAAGATCACCGCCAGCCTCCAGGGCTGCGCAGTACGTGTGGGAGCGGGCAAGCCCGCGAAGCATCCAGCGCTAACCCTTCAGGAATGCCGCAACCTGTTCAGCCGCCGCCTGCAAATGCTGCTCATGGCTGAACCCGGAAGCCTTCAACGGCTTCAGGTCATGGTCCGCCGCCACTAGCCAGCTCACCTCGATCGCCGGCGACAACGCATACCCTGCCACCGCCTCCCGGTTGCCCAGCGCATCGCGCTCGCCCTGCACGATCAACGTCGGTGTTTTCAACTCGGCCAGGTGCTCCACGCGCGGCTTCTCGGGTTTGCCCACCGCGTAGAACGGGTACCCCAGGCACACCAGCGCATCGGCGCCCAGTTCGTCGGCCAGCAGGCTGGCCATGCGCCCACCCATCGACTTGCCACCCACAGCCAGCTTGCCCGCGACCAAAGGTCGCACCTGCCGATACACCTCGCGCCAGCTTTCCAGCAATACCTTCTGCGGGTTCGGCGGCCGCTTGCCACCGCCAACCCGGCGCTCGGCCATGTACGGGAACTCGAAGCGCAGCACCGCTACCCCAAGTGCCGCAAGCCTTTGCGCCATTTCGTCCATGAACCCGCTGTCCATCGGCGCACCGGCACCGTGGGCCAGGATCAGGCAGCCCTTGTAACCCTCCCCGCCCTCGACCCGCGCAAGATCGCAACGCAAGCCTGGGACATTTCCGACCTTCGCCCATTGATCCCCGTCAATACCGGCACTTTGCCCATTAATCATGCTTGCCTCGCTGTAAAGCCTGCCAAATAACCGTGGATGGGAACCCATACATGAACACAACCAGCAGTACCGCCTATAACTACAAGGTGGTCCGCCAATTCGCCATCATGACGGTGGTGTGGGGAATCGTCGGGATGGGGCTCGGCGTTTTCATCGCCGCCCAGCTTGCCTGGCCTGCCCTCAATTTCGACCTCCCCTGGACCAGCTTCGGCCGCCTGCGCCCACTGCACACCAATGCGGTGATCTTCGCCTTCGGCGGCTGCGCGCTGTTCGCCACGTCCTATTATTCGGTGCAACGCACCTGCCAGACCACCCTGTTCGCACCCGGCCTGGCCGCGTTCACCTTCTGGGGCTGGCAGCTGGTGATCCTGCTGGCGGCCATCAGCCTGCCATTGGGCTACACCAGCTCCAAGGAATACGCCGAGCTGGAATGGCCGATCGACATTCTGATCACCATCGTCTGGGTCTGCTACGCCATCGTGTTCTTCGGCACGCTGATCAAGCGCAACACCAAGCACATCTACGTGGGCAACTGGTTCTTCGGCGGGTTCATCCTGACCGTGGCCATGCTGCACATCGTCAACAACCTGGAACTGCCGGTCAGCCTGACCAAGTCGTACTCGGTCTATGCCGGTGCCACCGACGCCATGGTGCAGTGGTGGTATGGCCACAACGCGGTGGGCTTCTTCCTGACCGCGGGCTTCCTGGGGATGATGTACTACTACGTGCCCAAGCAGGCCGGGCGCCCGGTGTATTCCTACCGCCTGTCGATCGTGCACTTCTGGGCGCTGATTACCCTGTACATCTGGGCCGGCCCGCACCACCTGCACTACACCGCCCTGCCTGACTGGGCGCAATCGCTGGGCATGGTGATGTCGCTGATCCTGCTGGCACCGAGCTGGGGTGGCATGATCAACGGCATGATGACCCTGTCGGGGGCCTGGCACAAACTGCGCAGCGACCCGATCCTGCGCTTTTTGGTAGTGTCGCTGGCGTTCTACGGCATGTCCACCTTCGAGGGCCCGATGATGGCCATCAAGACGGTCAACGCCCTTTCCCACTACACCGACTGGACCATCGGCCACGTGCACGCTGGTGCCCTGGGCTGGGTCGCGATGATCTCGATCGGCGCCCTGTACCACACCATCCCGAAAGTGTTTGGCAAGGAACGCATGTACAGCATCGGCCTGATCAACGCGCATTTCTGGCTGGCCACAATCGGCACCGTACTGTACATCGCCTCGATGTGGGTCAACGGCATTGCCCAGGGCCTGATGTGGCGCGCAGTGAACAGCGACGGCACGCTCACCTATTCGTTCGTGGAAACCCTGGTGGCCAGCCACCCCGGCTTCATCGTGCGCTTCGTCGGCGGTGCGATCTTCCTCAGCGGCATGTTCCTGATGGCCTGGAACACCTGGCGCACCGTGCGTTCGCCGGCGCTTGATGCTGCCCCTGCGAACGCCCAGCTGGCTTGAGGAGACCTGCCTGATGAAACATGAAGTCATCGAGAAAAACGTTGGCCTGCTGGCCCTGCTGATGGTATTCGCCGTCAGTATCGGCGGCCTGACCCAGATCGTGCCGCTGTTCTTCCAGGACGTCACCAACAAGCCGGTCGAAGGCATGAAGCCCTACACCGCGCTGCAGCTCGAAGGCCGCGACATCTACATCCGCGAAGGCTGCGTGGGCTGCCATTCGCAGATGATCCGCCCATTCCGCGCCGAAACCGAACGCTACGGCCACTACTCGGTCGCCGGCGAGAGCGTGTGGGACCACCCGTTCCTGTGGGGCTCCAAGCGTACCGGCCCGGACCTGGCCCGGGTCGGCGGCCGCTACTCGGACGACTGGCACCGCGCGCACCTGTACAACCCGCGCAACGTGGTGCCGGAATCGAAAATGCCGGCGTACCCCTGGCTGGTCGCCCAACAGGTGGATAACAGCCACACCGACGTGAAGATGCGCACCCTGCGTACCCTTGGCGTGCCGTACACCGACGACGACATCGCCGGTGCCCGCGACGCGGTCAAGGGCAAGACCGAGATGGACGCGCTGGTGGCCTACCTGCAGGTGCTTGGCACCGCGATCAAGAACAAGAGGTGATTGCGATGGAAATGGACACCGGCATGATTCGCGGCCTCGGCACCCTGGTGGTGATGGTCGCCTTCATCGGCCTCTCCCTGTGGGTATTCAACCGCCGTCGCGACCGTGATTTCGCCGAGGCGCGCTTGCTGCCCTTCGTCGACGACCGCCTGCCCGCTGCCGGGCAGGAACCTGCTGCAAAAAGGAGTAACGGGCAATGACCACCTTCTGGAGTACGTATATCAGCGTACTGACCATCGGGAGCCTGATTGGCCTGACCTGGCTGTTGCTCGCCACCCGCAAGGGCCAGAGCCACAACCCCACCGACCAGACCATGGGCCACAGCTTCGACGGCATCGAGGAGTACGACAACCCCTTGCCCAAGTGGTGGTTCTGGCTGTTCGTTGGCACCCTGGTGTTCGCGGTCGGCTACCTGATCCTTTACCCGGGCCTGGGCAACTGGAAAGGCATTCTGCCGGGTTATGAAAATGGCTGGACCGGCGCCAACGAATGGCAAAAGGAAATGGACAAGGCCGACGCCCGCTTCGGGCCGATCTTCGCCAAGTACGCCGCCATGCCGGTGGAGGAAGTGGCCAACGACCCGCAGGCGTTGAAAATGGGCGGGCGCCTGTTCGCCTCCAACTGCTCGGTCTGCCATGGCTCGGACGCCAAGGGCGCGTTCGGCTTCCCCAACCTCACCGACAAGGACTGGCGCTGGGGCGGTGATGCGCAGACCATCAAGGCGTCGATCATGAATGGCCGCCATGGTGTGATGCCGGCCTGGGCCGAGGTGATTGGCGAGCAGGGCGTGGCCGACGTCGCCGCGTTCGTGCTGACCAGCATGGACGGCCGTAAACTGCCGGAAGGCGCCAAGGCCGACCCGGCCAAGGGCAAGGAGATCTTCGCCGGCAACTGCGTGGCCTGCCACGGGCCGGAAGGCAAAGGCACCCCGGCCATGGGCGCGCCGGACCTGACCCACCCACAGGCGTTCATCTATGGGTCGAGCTTTGCCCAGCTGCAACAGACCATCCGCTACGGTCGCCAAGGGCAGATGCCGGCGCAGGCCGAGATTCAGGGTAACGACAAAGTGCACCTGTTGGCGGCTTATGTGTACAGCCTGTCGCAGGATGGCGCGGCTGAAACCGTGACCTCCAAGTAATAGCCCTGGGGCCGCTTTGCGGCCCATCGCGACGCAAGGCCGCTCCTACAGGATGAGGTGCGCCCCATTTGTTGGACAATTTTTGATTAAGCTGCTGCGGCCTGATCCCTGTATGCCACGGGACTCAGGCCGGCCAGCCCCATCTTGATTCGGTCATGGTTGTAGTAATCGATGTACTCATCGATTGCAGCGCTCAGATCCTCGATGCTGGCGAAGCGCTGACCATGATACATCTCGGTCTTCAGTGTGCCGAAGAAACTCTCCATTCGCGCATTGTCCAGGCAGTTGCCTTTGCGTGACATGCTCTGCTCCAGTCCCATCTCCTCTAGTCGATTCCGGTAGCGGTAGTACTGATACTGCCAGCCCTGGTCGGAGTGCAGCATAGGCCTGGCCCCTTCCGGTAGCCGTGACAACGCCTGCTCGGGCATCTGACCGACCAATGGATAGTGCGGCGAGGTGTCGATCTGATGCGCCACGATCTCGCCATTGAACAGGTCCAGCACCGGAGAGAGATACAGCTTTTCACCCGCCACCTTGAATTCGGTCACGTCCGTTACCCACCTCCTGTTTGGCTCCTCTGCCGTAAACTTGCGCTCCATCTTGTTGGGAGCGATGCGTCCGGGCTCGCCACGATAGGACTTGTACTTCTTCATGCGCACCGTGCATTTGAGGTCGAGTTCGGCCATCAGTCGCCGCACGACCTTACTGTTAACTGCATGGCCGACGCTGTGCAATGTCGCTGTCATGCGCCGATAGCCGTAGCGACCTTTATGCCGCTGCTGAATCTCACGGATACGGTCCTTGAGCGCAGCCAGCTTGTCACCGGCGGCCATCAACTTGCGCTGGTAGTAATACGTACTGCGCGCCAGTCCGGCCAGCTTGAGCAGGCCGTCGAGCGGGAAGCGGGTGCGCAGGGCCGAGATGATCAGGACTTTTTCTTCCCGGCCCTCTTCTGTCTCGCCTTCTCCTCGCGCAATTCTTTTAACTTTTTTAGGTAGGCGATCTCCATCTCGGCGTGGCGCAGCTTGGCCAGCAGTTCGGCGTACGAGAGTTCTTCATCGGACTTGGGCGAGGTGCTGGCGGGTGGGGTGGATGGTTTGATCATGACGTTTCGCGGTCCCTTGTTCCCTGCTATCAGAGCTTTGATGCCGCCACTGTAGTACTGCGCTTCCCATATGCCTATCTGGCTGGAATGCGTCAGGTTGAAAACAGCCGCCGTTTCGCGCAACGACAACTTGTCGCGCCATTTTCGCTCAAGCACCGAGAGCTTGAACTCAGGGCTGAGAGTCTGCGCGTGTCTGGACAGGCTGGCCTCGCCATGGATGCGGTAGGCCTGTACCCAGCGGCGTAGTAAGGAGGGATCCATCTGGAACTGTGCGGCTATGAAACGGTAGCCAATGCCACGTTGCAGAAAAGCCTGGATGGCGGAAAGCTTGAATTGTCTGGTGTACTTGCTCATATGAAACGCCCCTGAGGTTGGATTTTTGTCCAACGTCAGGGGCGCAGTTCAGGAGATCGCATTTTTTCTGTAGGAGCGGCCTTGCGTCGCGAAAGGGCTGCAGAGCAGCCCCAGCGCTCCCCCGCCCTACTCCCCCCCTTGCACCCCCTCCGAACAGAACTAAGCTTGTTGCCACGGTGGGCATACTACGAAAGCACCGGCGCATACGCCGCGCCTGGCGAGTGGCCGCCCCCAAAAAAAGCTTGACCGATCGATCAGAAAAAGGTGAAAAACGGTACACATTACAAATATTTATTTGTGTACAATCCACCTGACCCGAGCGCTGCGGGACATCAGTGAACGGGCCCGGACACGGGTCGGCGTACCAAAGTTGCGTTGCGGTAACCCGGATGGTTATCAATACTGGCGCCGATTTTTCAACCAACAAGAACATCAAAACCGTGGAACCTTAGAATGAGCACAGCAATCAGTCCGACTGCTTATAACTATAAGGTCGTCCGCCAGTTCGCCATCATGACGGTGGTCTGGGGGATCCTTGGCATGGGCCTCGGCGTCTTCATCGCCTCGCAGCTGGTGTGGCCACAACTGAACCTGGACCTGCCCTGGACCAGCTTCGGCCGCCTGCGTCCGCTGCACACCAACCTGGTGATCTTCGCCTTCGGCGGCTGCGCGCTGTTCGGCACCAGCTACTACGTGGTGCAGCGCACCTGCCAGACGCGGCTGATTTCCGACAGTCTGGCCGCCTTCACCTTCTGGGGCTGGCAGGCAGTGATCGTCGGGGCGCTGATCACCCTGCCGATGGGCTACACCACCACCAAGGAATACGCCGAGCTGGAGTGGCCACTGGCAATCCTGCTGGCCATTGTCTGGGTCACCTACGGGGTGGTGTTCTTCGGCACCATCGTCAAGCGCAAGACCAAGCATATCTATGTCGGCAACTGGTTCTACGGTGCCTTCATCGTGGTCACCGCGATGCTGCACATCGTCAACCACATTTCCCTGCCGGTCAGCCTGTTCAAGTCGTACTCGGCCTACGCCGGCGCCACCGATGCGATGATCCAGTGGTGGTACGGGCACAACGCCGTGGGCTTTTTCCTGACCACCGGCTTCCTGGGCATGATGTATTACTTCGTGCCCAAGCAGGCCGAGCGGCCGATCTACTCGTACCGCCTGTCGATCGTGCACTTCTGGGCGCTGATCACCCTGTACATCTGGGCCGGCCCGCACCACCTGCACTACACCGCCCTGCCCGACTGGGCACAGTCGCTGGGTATGGTGATGTCGATCATCCTTCTGGCGCCAAGCTGGGGCGGCATGATCAACGGCATGATGACCCTGTCGGGGGCCTGGCACAAACTGCGTACCGACCCGATCCTGCGCTTTTTGGTGGTGTCGCTGGCGTTTTACGGCATGTCCACCTTCGAAGGCCCGATGATGGCCATCAAGACCGTCAACTCGCTATCGCATTACACCGACTGGACCATCGGCCACGTGCACGCCGGCGCCCTCGGCTGGGTCGCCATGATTTCGATCGGCGCCGTGTACCACATGATCCCACGCCTGTATGGCCGCGTGCAGATGCACAGCGTTGGCCTGATCAACGCGCACTTCTGGTTGGCCACCATCGGCACCGTGCTGTACATCGCCTCGATGTGGGTCAACGGCATTACCCAGGGCCTGATGTGGCGTGCCATCAACGATGACGGCACCCTCACCTACTCGTTCGTCGAAGCACTGCAAGCCAGCCACCCGGGCTACATCGTGCGCGCCCTGGGCGGTGCGTTCTTCGCCAGCGGCATGCTGCTGATGGCCTACAACGTGTTGCGTACCGTGCGTGCCGCCAACCCGGCACAGGCTGAAGAAGCCGCCAAGATCGTCGTTGTGGGAGCGCACTGATGAAGCATGAAGCCGTCGAGAAGAACATTGGCCTGCTGGCCTTCTTCATGGTCATCGCGGTAAGCGTCGGTGGCCTGACCCAGATCGTCCCGCTGTTTTTCCAGGACGTGACCAACAAGCCGGTGGAGGGCATGAAGCCGCGTACCGCCCTGGAAGTGGAAGGCCGGGACATCTATATCCGCGAAGGTTGCGTGGGCTGCCACTCGCAGATGATCCGCCCGTTCCGCGCCGAAACCGAGCGCTACGGCCACTACTCGGTCGCCGGCGAGAGCGTGTGGGACCACCCGTTCCTGTGGGGCTCCAAACGCACCGGCCCGGATCTGGCACGGGTCGGTGGCCGCTACTCCGATGACTGGCACCGCGCGCACCTGTACAACCCGCGCAACGTGGTGCCGGAATCGAAGATGCCGGCCTACCCCTGGCTGGTCGAGAACACGCTCGACGGCAAGGACACCGCGAAGAAGATGGAGGTGCTGCGCACACTCGGCACACCGTACACCGACGCCGACATTGCCGGCGCCCGTGACGCGGTCAAGGGCAAGACCGAAATGGACGCCCTCGTGGCGTACCTGCAGGGTCTTGGCACCATCATCAAGAGCAAACGGTGACGCTGATGGATATCGGGATGATTCGCGGCCTGGGTACCGTCGTGGTGATGGTGGCGTTCGTGGGCCTGGCGCTGTGGGTGTTCAACCCACGGCGCAAGAAGGACTTCGACGAAGCGACCCAACTGCCCTTCGCCGATGACCCCGAGGCCAAACAGCCCGTCGAGCAAGCAAAAGCTTCTGGGAGCAAACAACAATGACAACCTTCTGGAGTCTGTACGTTACCGTCCTGACCCTGGGCACCATCTTCTCGCTGACCTGGCTGCTGCTGTCGACCCGCAAGGGCCAGCGCGAAGAGGTGACCGACGAAACCGTCGGGCACGCTTTCGATGGTATCGAGGAGTACGACAACCCACTGCCGAAATGGTGGTTCTGGCTGTTCGTCGGCACCATCGTCTTCGCCCTCGGCTACCTGGTGCTGTACCCGGGGCTGGGCAACTGGAAAGGCATGCTGCCGGGTTATTCGTACCTGGACAACGACAAACAGACCGAGTTTTCCAACGGCCAGCAGGGCTGGACCGGCGTGCACGAGTGGGAAAAGGAAATGGCCAAGGCCCAGGCGCGCTTCGGCCCGATCTACGCCAAGTTCGCCGCCATGCCTATCGAGGAAGTGGCCAAAGACCCGCAGGCGCTGAAAATGGGCGCACGCCTGTTCGCCTCCAATTGCTCGGTATGCCATGGCTCCGACGCCAAGGGCGCCTTCGGTTTCCCCAACCTGACCGACAATGACTGGCGCTGGGGCGGCGAGCCGGAAACCATCAAGGCCACCATCATGGGCGGCCGCCACGGTGTGATGCCGGCATGGGCCGAAGTGATCGGCGACCAAGGTGTGGCCGACGTCGCGGCATTCGTGGTCAGCAAGCTCGATGGCCGTACCCTGCCGCAAGGGGTCAAGGCCGATGTGCAGAACGGGCAGAAGATCTTCGCCGCCAACTGCGTGGCCTGCCACGGGCCGGAAGGCAAAGGCACGCCAGCCATGGGGGCACCTAACCTGACCCACCCGCAGGCGTTCATCTACGGCTCCAGCTTTGCCCAGTTGCAGCAGACCATCCGCTATGGCCGCCAGGGGCAGATGCCGGCCCAGGAACAGCTGCAGGGCAACGACAAGGTGCACCTGCTGGCGGCTTATGTGTACAGCCTGTCGCACCAGGCTGAGCCGGCCAAGGCCGAGTAAGGCAGGCCTGGCCTCTTCGCGGGTAAACCCGACCCTTGTAGGAGCGGGTTTACCCGCGAAGAGGCCGGTACTGGCACAGCATTTCTCGCAGGCTGATGACCTGGATCAATTGACACCTGCCATAACACGATTCATACCGCGAACCCAACGCGACTAAAGGTCGCAGTGCGACCCCGGGCCGCCCACAGCGGCGTATCATGAACCGCAGAGCGCTAGCAGATTGCGCGAGACTGCGGCCGGCACGCACTGGCCGCGGCATTTTTCCACTGCCGTGGGACTTGATGATGAGCAAGCAAATTCCGGTACATGATGTAACGCCGCCTGCCACGAAAGGGAAGGACGCCGTCGACCTCTACGCGTCCCGCGAAAAAATCTATACCCGCGCCTTCACCGGCCTGTTCCGGCGTTTGCGCATGGTTGGCGGTGCCGCACTGTTCCTGCTGTACTTCGGCACCGTATGGCTGAACTGGGGTGGCCACCAGGCGGTGTGGTGGAACCTGCCCGAGCGCAAGTTCTATATCTTCGGTGCCACCATCTGGCCGCAGGACTTCATCCTGCTGTCAGGCATCCTCATCGTCGCCGCCTTCGGCCTGTTCTTCATCACCGTGTTCGCAGGCCGGGTCTGGTGTGGCTACACCTGCCCACAAAGCGTGTGGACGTGGATCTTCATGTGGTGTGAAAAGGTCACCGAGGGCGACCGCAACCAGCGCATCAAACTCGACAAGGCGCCCATGAGCGCCAACAAGTTCCTGCGCAAGTTCAGCAAGCACAGCCTGTGGCTGCTGATCGGTTTCGTCACCGGCATGACCTTCGTCGGCTACTTCTCGCCGATCCGTGAACTGGTGATCGAGTTCTTCACCGGCCAGGCCGATGGCTGGGCCTATTTCTGGGTCGGCTTCTTCACCCTCGCCACCTACGGCAACGCCGGTTGGCTGCGCGAGCAGGTGTGTGTGTACATGTGCCCCTACGCCCGCTTCCAGAGCGTGATGTTCGACAAGGACACACTGATCGTCTCCTATGACCCGCGCCGCGGCGAAACCCGGGGGCCGCGCAAGAAAGGCGCGGATTACAAGGCCCAAGGCCTGGGCGACTGCATTGACTGCACCTTGTGCGTGCAGGTCTGCCCGACCGGCATCGACATCCGCGACGGCCTGCAGATCGAATGCATCGGCTGCGCGGCCTGCATCGATGCCTGCGACAGCATCATGGACAAGATGAACTACCCCAAAGGGCTGATCAGCTACACCACCGAGCACAACCTCTCCGGGCAGAAAACCCACCTGCTGCGGCCACGCCTGATCGGCTACGCGCTGGTGCTGCTGGTGATGATCATCGGCCTGGCCACGGCCTTCGCCACCCGCTCGCTGGTCGGTTTCGACGTCAGCAAGGACCGTGTGCTGTACCGCGAAAATGCCCAGGGCCGGATCGAGAACGTGTACAGCCTGAAGGTCATGAACAAGGACCAGCGTGACCATGTGTATGTGCTGGACGCCACTGGCCTGCCAGACCTCACGCTCGAAGGCCAACGCGAGATCCGCGTGGCCGCCGGGGATATCGTCAGCCTGCCGGTGCAGCTGTCGGTGGCGCCGGAAAAACTGCCATCGACCACCAACGAAATCACCTTCATCCTCAACAGCGCCGACGACAGCAGCGCGCAGGTTGAAGCCAAGAGCCGCTTCATCGGCCCACAGATCCGCTAAGAGAGATAACCCACAATGCCTGCCACCGCCGCCGACCCTTGGTACAAGCACCTCTGGCCCTGGATCATCATTGCGATCCTCACCACCTCGGTGTGCCTGAGCCTGAGCATGGTCAGCATCGCCGTCAACAACCCGGACAACCTGGTGAACGACAATTACTACGAGGCGGGCAAGGGCATCAACCGCTCACTGGACCGCGAACTGCTGGCACATAAGCTGCGCCTGCAAGCCAGTGTGCATCTGGATGAACTGACCGGCGAAGTGGACCTGCGCCTGACCGGCAACAGCAACCCGCAGAACCTGGAACTGAACCTGATATCGCCCACCCAACCGGAAAAGGACCGCAAGGTGCTGCTGAGCCAGGTCGAGGCCGGGCGTTACGTGGGGCAGCTGCAAGACAAGGTTGACGGGCGGCGTTTCGTTGAGCTGCTGGGCAGTGAAGGTGGCCAGGTGTGGCGGCTGTTCGAGGAGGAAAAGGTCGAGCATGGCGTGACCTTGCAGCTGGGTGATGAAGCCATCCAAGGCGCCGAGCACTTGTAGGAGCGGCCTTGTGTCGCGAAAGGGCTGCGCAGCAGCCCCTGCAACCTATGCTGCGAAGCTGAGATCGTGGGGCCGCTTCGCGCCCCTTTCGCGACGCAAGGCCGCTCCTACAGGGAAGCGCGCCAACCGGCCGCTATGTGTAAGGCAATGATGTGATGACCCAACCCACCCCCTGCTACCACTGCGCCCTGCCCGTCCCCGCCGGCAGCCGCTTCACCGCCGTGGTCCTCGGCGAGCCCCGGCAGTTCTGCTGCCCCGGCTGCCAGGCAGTGGCCGAGGCGATCGTGGCCGGCGGCTTGGAACACTACTACCAGCACCGCAGCGACAACAGCGCCAACCCCGAAGCGTTGCCCAGGCAGTTGCAGGACGAACTGGCCTTGTACGACCGCAGTGACGTGCAGCAAACCTTCGTCCACCACGTGGGCGACCTGGCCGAGGCCACCTTGCTGATCGAAGGTATCAGCTGTGCGGCGTGTGGCTGGCTGATCGAAAAACACCTGCGCAACCTGCCCGGCGTCGCCGAGGCGCGCCTGAACCTGTCCAACCACCGCCTGCTGGTTGCCTGGGATGCCTCGCAGCTGCCACTGTCGCGCCTGCTGGCCGAACTGCGCCAGATCGGTTACGCCGCCCACCCCTACCAACCCGACCAGGCTGCCGAGCAGTTGGCCCGGGAAAACCGCAGCGCCCTGCGGCGCCTGGGCGTAGCCGGGCTGCTGTGGTTCCAGGCAATGATGGCGACCATGGCCACCTGGCCGGAATTCAACATCGACCTGTCGCCCGAGCTGCACACCATCCTGCGCTGGGTGGCGCTGTTCCTGACGATCCCCATCGTGTTCTACAGCTGCGCACCGTTCTTCAAAGGCGCCGCCCGCGACTTGCGCACCCGCCACCTGACCATGGATGTTTCGGTGTCACTGGCCATTGGCCTGGCCTTCGGTGCGGGTATCTGGACAGCCATCACCGGCAGCGGCGAGCTGTATTTCGACACCGTGGGCATGTTCGCCCTGTTCCTGCTGAGCGGGCGCTACCTGGAACGCCGCGCCCGCGAGCGCACCGCAGCGGCCACGGCGCAACTGGTGAACTTGCTGCCGGCTTCGTGCCTGCGCCTGGACAGCCAAGGCCGCAGCGGGCGCATTCTGCTCAGTGAACTGCAATGCGGCGACACCGTGCAGGTGCTGCCCGGCGCGGTGATTCCCGCCGACGGGCGCATCGTCGAAGGCCGCTCCAGCGTCGACGAATCGCTGCTCACCGGTGAATACCTGCCACAGCAGCGGCGGGTGGGGGACCGGGTCACCGGCGGCACCTTGAACGTGGAAAGCACGCTGAACGTAGAAGTCCAGGCCCTGGGCCACGACTCGCGGCTGTCGGCCATCGTCCGCCTGCTGGAGCGCGCGCAGACGGAAAAACCACGCCTGGCAGAAATTGCCGACCGCGCCTCGCAGGGGTTCCTGCTGTTCTCGCTAATGGCCGCAGTGGCCATCGGCCTGTGGTGGTGGTACCTGGAACCGGCACGGGCGTTCTGGATCGTGCTGGCCATGCTGGTGGCGACCTGCCCTTGTGCGCTGTCGCTGGCCACCCCCACCGCACTCACTGCAGCCACCGGCACCCTGCACAAGCTTGGCCTGCTGGTGACCCGTGGCCATGTGCTGGAAGGCCTGAACCAGATCGATACGGTGATTTTCGACAAGACCGGCACGCTGACCGAAGGCAGGCTGACCTTGCGCAGCATTCGCCCGCTCGGCAGCCAACCCGCGGATCGTTGCCTGGCGCTGGCGGCGGCACTGGAGAACCGTTCGGAACACCCCATCGCCCGCGCCTTCGGGCGCGCGGCCACACCTGCTGAAGAGGTGCAGACTGTGACCGGCGTGGGCCTGGAGGGGCTGGTCGATGGCCAGCGCCTGCGCATTGGCCAGGCCAGCTTCGTCTGCGCCTTGAGCGGTGCGCAAATACCCGCAGTGCCCGAGCCTCGCGGCCAGTGGCTGCTGCTGGGCGACCGCCAGGGGCCATTGGCCTGGTTCGGCCTGGACGACCGCTTGCGCGATGATGCACCGGCCCTGCTGGCTGCCTGCAAAGCGCGGGGCTGGCGCACCCTGCTGCTGTCTGGCGACAGTTCACCGATGGTGGCGGAAGTTGCCGCGCAACTGGGCATCGACCACGCCATTGGCGGCCTGCGCCCGGACGACAAACTGGACCGCCTCAAAGCCCTGCAGGCCGACGGGCGCAAGGTGCTGATGCTGGGTGACGGGGTCAACGATGTGCCGGTGCTGGCCGCCGCCGACATCAGCATCGCCATGGGCAGCGCCACCGACCTGGCTAAGACCTGCGCCGACGCAGTGCTGCTGTCCAACCGCCTGAACGCGCTGGTGCAGGCGCTGGAACTGGCGCGCCGCACCCGCCGCAATATCCTCGAGAACCTGCTGTGGGCAACCCTGTATAATGGCCTGATGTTGCCGTTCGCCGCCCTCGGCTGGATCACCCCGGTGTGGGCTGCTGTCGGCATGTCGGTGAGCTCACTGATCGTGGTGCTCAATGCCCTGCGCCTGACCCGCTTGCCAGTCAGCGCCGGGCTGCTCGCGATGGATGCCGCGCAACCCGCCAGGAGTACGCCATGCCCGCCCTCTATGTCATGATCCCCGCAGCCCTGCTGCTGGTCGGCGTGGCCGTGTACATCTTCTTCTGGGCCGTGGACAGTGGCCAGTACGACGACCTCGATGGCCCGGCGCACAGCATTCTGTTCGACGACCAGGACCCTCGTCACCAGGCGGCAGTCAAACCCGACGACACGCCGGACAACGCCGACAAGGACTTGCCACCCCGTGCCTGACCTGCTTCCCCTGCTGGGCTCGGCGCTGGTGCTCGGTTTGCTCGGCGGCGGCCACTGCCTGGGCATGTGCGGCGGCCTGATGGGTGCGCTGACCTTGGCCATCCCCCCTGAACAACGCGGCAGGCGCCTGCGCCTGCTGGTGGCGTACAACCTGGGGCGCATCTTCAGCTATGCCTGCGCCGGGTTGCTGCTGGGCCTGGCCGGCTGGGCCGTGGCCAGCAGCCCGGCTGCCCTGGCCCTGCGGGTCCTGGCCGCCTTGCTGTTGATTGCCATGGGCCTGTACCTGGCCGGCTGGTGGAGCGGGCTGACGCGTATCGAGGTGCTAGGCCGCGGCGTGTGGCGGCATATCCAGCCGCTGGCGTCGCGCTTGCTGCCGGTGTCCAGCCTGCCCCGTGCGTTGCTGCTGGGGGCCTTGTGGGGGTGGTTGCCATGCGGGTTGGTGTACAGCACGTTGTTATGGGCGGCCAGCCAGGGCCACGCCGGCTACAGCGCGGCGTTGATGCTGGCGTTCGGGGTGGGCACCTGGCCGGTACTGCTGGCCACCGGATTGGCGGCAGAGCGGGTAAACACTTTGTTGAAACGGCGCAGTGTGCGGGTGGCCGGCGGGGTGCTGGTGATGCTGTTTGGTATCTGGACCATGCCCGGGCCGCACCAGCATTGGCTGATGGGGCATTGAGGGCTACAAGCTACAAGCTACAAGCTACAAGCTACAAGCTACAAGCTACAAGCTACAAGCTACAAGCAAAAGCAGATCTGCTTTCGACTTTCGACTTTCGACTTTCGACTTTCGACTTTCGACTTTCGACTTTCGACTTTCGACTTTCGACTTGCCGCTTGCCGCTTGCGGCTTGGCGCTTGATACAAATCAACACAGATTCCTACAGACGCCCATAGACTCCGGTTCACTGCTGCTCTTTCCGGGGACCGCCCACATGCTCGACGACATTCGTTGGGATACCGACCTGATCCGCCGCTACGATCTCGCCGGGCCACGCTACACCTCCTACCCGACCGCCGTGCAACTGCACAGCGAGGTGGGTTCGTTCGACCTGCTCCACGCCCTGCGCGAAAGCCGCCGGGCGGTACGCCCGCTGTCGCTGTATGTGCACGTGCCGTTCTGCGCCAACATCTGCTACTACTGCGCCTGCAACAAAGTCATCACCAAGGACCGCGCCCGCGCCGCGCCGTACCTGCAGCGCCTGGAGCAGGAGATTCAGCTGATCGCCTGCCACCTGGCACCGAAACAGCGGGTGGAACAGCTGCATTTCGGCGGCGGCACCCCGACCTTCCTCAGCCATGTGGAACTGCGCCAGCTGATGACTACCCTGCGCCAGCACTTTCACTTGCTGGACGATGACTCCGGCGACTACGGCATAGAGATCGACCCCCGCGAAGCCGACTGGTCGACCATGGGCCTGCTGCGTGAACTGGGTTTCAACCGCGTCAGCCTCGGCGTGCAAGACCTCGACCCAGCCGTGCAGCGCGCGATCAACCGCCTGCAAAGCCTGGAGCAGACCCGCACCCTGATCGAGGCGGCGCGCACCTTGCAATTCCGCTCGATCAACCTCGACCTGATCTACGGCCTGCCCAAGCAAACCCCGCAAGGCTTCGCCCGCACCGTCGAAGAGGTGATCCGGCTGCAGCCCGACCGCTTGTCGGTGTTCAACTACGCCCACCTGCCCGAACGCTTCATGCCACAACGGCGTATCGACAGCAGCGACCTGCCCAGCGCGGCCGCCAAGCTGGAGATGCTGCACGCCACCATCGAGCAGTTGACCGCCGCTGGCTACCGCTATATCGGCATGGACCATTTCGCCCTGCCCGACGACGAGCTGGCCATCGCCCAGGAAGAAGGCACCCTGCAGCGCAATTTCCAGGGCTATACCACCCACGGGCACTGCGACCTCATCGGCCTTGGCGTGTCGGCCATCAGCCAGATCGGCGACTTGTACTGCCAGAACAGCAGTGACCTCAACACCTACCAGGACAGCCTGACCAACGCCCAGCTGGCGACCCAGCGCGGCCTGCTGTGCAACCATGACGACCGCATCCGCCGGGCGGTCATCCAGCAACTGATCTGCCATTTCCAGCTGGATTACGAACCCATCGAGCAAGCGTTCACGATCGATTTTCGCGGTTACTTCGACCACCTCTGGCCAGAACTGCTGACCCTGCAGCGCGACGGCCTGATCAGCCTGGACGACAAGGGCATCCGCATTCTCCCGGCAGGGCGCCTGCTGGCGCGCTCGGTATGCATGGTGTTCGATGCCTACCTGGCGCTGCAGAACCGCCAGCGCTTCTCCCGGGTTATCTGAAAAGCGAGACGTTCAACCGCATGGACACGCCACCTTGCCAGGCACACTATGGGCGAACAAGGACCCCCGGCAGGCCATTTGCCGGGGTTTCGCCAGCGCGCAGCATCGATGCGCACACTGGCCTACACCCTGTGTCGTAGGTTACCCTTACGACTTATGTGTGCTTTCCCACAAGGATCGATCCAAATGTCCGAGCCAGTCAAACTGCGCCCCCACAACCAGGCCCATTGCAAGGATTGCAGCCTGGCCCCCCTGTGCCTGCCTCTTTCGCTCAACCTGGAAGACATGGATGCACTGGATGAAATCGTCAAACGCGGGCGTCCGCTGAAAAAAGGCGAGTTTCTGTTCCGCCAGGGTGACATTTTTGGCTCGGTCTACGCGGTACGTTCCGGTGCCCTGAAAACCTTCAGCCTCAGCGACAGCGGCGAAGAGCAGATCACCGGTTTCCACCTGCCCAGCGAACTGGTCGGCCTGTCAGGCATGGACACCGAAGCCTACCCGGTGTCGGCGCAAGCTCAGGAAACCACCTCCGTGTGCGAAATCCCCTTCGAGCGCCTCGACGAACTGTCGGTCCAGCTCCCGCAGCTGCGCCGCCAGCTGATGCGGGTAATGAGCCGTGAAATCCGCGATGACCAGCAAATGATGCTGCTGCTGTCGAAAAAAACCGCCGACGAGCGCATTGCCACGTTCCTGGTGAACCTGTCAGCACGTTTCCGCGCCCGCGGTTATTCGGCCAACCAGTTCCGCCTGAGCATGTCGCGCAACGAAATCGGCAACTACCTGGGCCTGGCAGTGGAGACCGTGTCACGGGTGTTCACCCGCTTCCAGCAGAACGGCCTGCTGCGCGCCGAAGGCAAGGAAGTGCACATCCTTGACCCGATCCAGCTGTGTGCGCTGGCCGGTGGTGCAATGGAGGCCTGAGGCCGGTATTTAGCGGGTATACTTGGGCATTCGTTTTCCCAGGATACCCGCAACAATGCACAGCGACGCCTTCGACCTCAAAGCCCTGATCCGCCCAGTGGTGGACTTTCCCAAGCCCGGCGTGATCTTCCGTGATATCACCCCGCTGTTCCAGTCGCCGCGCGGGCTGCGCTATGTGGCCGACCAGTTCATCGAGCGCTATGTCGAGGCTGAGTTCAGCCACATTGGCGCCATGGACGCGCGGGGTTTCCTGATTGGTTCGATCATCGCCCACCAGTTGAACAAGCCACTGATCCTGTTCCGCAAGCAAGGCAAGCTGCCAGCCGACGTGCTGAGCGAGGGTTACCAGACCGAGTACGGCGAGGCCTTCCTGGAGGTGCACGCCGACAGCCTGTGCGAAGGCGATTCGGTGTTGATTTTCGATGACTTGATTGCCACGGGCGGGACCTTGCTGGCAGCGGCCAACCTGGTGCGCCGCACTGGTGCGCAAGTGTTCGAGGCCGCCGCGATCATCGACCTACCCGAACTGGACGGTTCGCGCCGGCTGCAGGCGGCGGGAGTGCCGACCTTCTGCCTGACCGAGTTTTCCCTCAGCGAGTATTGAGTTTCAAGTTGAAAGTCGCAAGTCGCAAGCAAAAGCCGATCTGCTTTTGCTTGTAGCTTGTAGCTTGTAGCTTGTAGCTTGCAGCTTGCAGCTTGCAGCTTCAGAGCGAAATCGGCCGTCGCCCGGCAAAGGCATGGGCCAGTGTCCCGCCATCCACCAGTTCGAGTTCCCCGCCCAGGGGCACACCATGGGCGATGCGCGAGGCCACCAGGCCTTTTTCATTGAGCAGTTGGGCGATGTAATGCGCCGTCGCCTCGCCTTCCACGGTCGGGTTGGTCGCCAGGATCACCTCGGTGAAGGTACCCTGCTCTTCGATCCGCGCCATCAGTTGCGGAATGCCGATGGCCTCCGGGCCCAGGCCGTCCAGCGGCGACAGGTGGCCTTTGAGCACGAAGTAACGGCCGCGGTAGCCGGCCTGCTCGACCGCATACACATCGGTCGGCCCCTCGACCACACACAGCTGGGTGTCGTCACGCCGTGGGTCAGCACACTGTGGGCACAGGTCCTGCTCGGTCAGGGTGCGGCACTGCCGGCAATGCCCTACCCCTTCCATGGCCTGGGTCAAAGCCTGAGCCAGGCGCAGCCCCCCGCTACGGTCACGCTCGAGCAGTTGCAGGGCCATGCGCTGGGCGGTTTTCTGGCCTACACCTGGCAAGATGCGCAGGCCGTCGATCAATTGGCGGATAAGGGGGCTGAAACTCATGGGGAAGGCCTGACAATTCAATAAGGGGCGGTTTATACCCAGCGGGGGCAGTGGCGTCAAATCAGCCTCCGGGGTGGAGCGCGCCGGGTCAAGAATAATGACCGCGGCGGCTGCGAGTACGCACAAAAAAACCGCCACTGGTGTCAGCGGCGGTTTTCGAGGGCGCATGCCTTAGAACGGCATCTTGAAGCCCGGCGGCAGCTGCATGCCGGCGGTCATGCCGCCCATTTTTTCCTGGCTGCTCTGCTCCACCTTGCGCACTGCATCGTTCAACGCAGCGGCGATCAGGTCTTCCAGCACTTCCTTGTCATCTTCATCGGTCGACATCAGGCTCTGGTCGATGCTGACGCGCTTGACGTCGTGACGACCGGTCATCACCACGCTCACCAGGCCGCCACCGGACTGGCCGGTGACTTCGGCGTTGGCCAGCTCTTCCTGCATTTTCTGCATTTTTTCCTGCATCTGCTGGGCCTGCTTCATCAGGCCGGCCATGCCACCTTTCATCATGGGGGGTATACCTCGATTGGGTCATTTGATGCGGCCCGGCGCCGGGCCGGCCGCAGGGTTATCCGTTACTGGCCCTGGTTGGCCAGGGCTTCTACAGGCTCAATAGTATCCTGCCGCACCTTGGCACCGAACAACTTGATCATCTGCTGGATCAATGGATCCTGCTCGATCGAGGCGACGGCGCCCTGCTGACGCTCGGCCCGCTTGCGCGCGGCGGCCTGGGCCGGGGTTTCCTGCTCGGGCAGGACCAGTTCGATGCGCAGGTTCAACGTGCGCCCCAGATGCTGGTTGAGCGCCTCGTTCAAGCGCCGCTGCTGGGTGGTGTTGAACAGCGCACCCTGGCCTGGGTCCAGGTGCAGCAGCCAGTCGTCGCCATCGGCGGCAATCAGCGTACAGTTTGCTGCGATGTTGCCTGTCATACCGGAGACAGGCAACTGTGGGAATAATTCCAGCCATTGCAGGGCCAGACCGGTGGCCGGCTTGGCGGCTGGCAACGGGGCAGGCGCGGGCGCAGGGGCTTCTTCCTGAACGTGTTCGGCCAACTCGTCGAGGTAGCTGAAGCCAACCGGATCGCTTTCGCCGCCATAGTAGTCCTCGTCCAGCGGCGGCTCGTCGTCCCGGTCCATGCCAACGGCGGCATAGGCAGACGGGTCGAAAGGCGGCTCGTCATGCACGACAGGCGCAGCCTGCGGGGTCGGCCGCGGGGCTAGCGCGGGCTCGGCAACAGGCTCTGTGACAGGCGCGCTGGCCGGGGCTGGGTCCTCCCACGGCAGGTCGACCACCTCGGCGACGGGCTCAGGCACCGAAATGGCCTCGACTTCGGCCCTCAGCTCGGCGTCTGCGGGCAGCTCGGGCTCATGGTCCACCGTGGCTGGCGGCGGCACTACCAGCGGCGCGGGCGCCGGCTCGGCGGCGGGCGGCGGCACGGCAGGCGCAGGGGCTGCCACCGGGTTGGCAGGATCAGCTGTGGCCTGGCTGATCCCCACTGGCTTTAGCACCGGTTTCGGCGCATCGTCGGTGTCGGCCGGGCGGAAGGCGAGCATCCGCAACAAGACCATCTCGAAGCCACCACGCGGGTCCGGCGCCAGCGGCAGGTCACGCCGGCCGATCAGGCCCATCTGGTAATAGAACTGCACATCCTCGGCCGGTAATGCCTGGGCCAGCGCCAGCACCCGGTCACGGTCGCCCTGGCCGTTGTCCACTGCCTCGGGCAGCGCCTGGGCGATGGCTACACGGTGCAGCACGTTGAGCATTTCCGCCAGCACGCCAGCCCAGTCCGGGCCTTGCTCGGCCAGGTTGCGCACGGCCTCCAGCAGGGCCCGGGCATCGCCCTCGAGCAGCGCCTGCAGCACCCCATAGACCTGCCCGTGGTCGAGGCTGCCGAGCATGGCCCGCACATCGGCGGCCAGCACCTTGCCTTCGCCGAATGCGATGGCCTGGTCGGTCAGGCTCATGGCGTCACGCATGGAGCCGTCGGCGGCACGGCCCAACAGCCACAGGGCATCTGCCTCGAACGGGACGTTCTCCGCAGCAAGCACATGGCTGAGGTGCTCGACCACCCGCTCTGGGCTCATGTTCTTCAGCGAGAACTGCAGGCAACGCGACAGGATGGTGGCCGGCAGCTTCTGCGGATCGGTGGTGGCCAGGATGAACTTGACGTACGGCGGCGGCTCTTCCAGGGTCTTGAGCAAGGCGTTGAACGAGTGCGTCGAGAGCATGTGCACTTCGTCGATCAGGTAGACCTTGAAGCGCCCACGGCTGGGCGCGTACTGCACGTTATCGAGCAGTTCGCGGGTGTCTTCGACCTTGGTACGGCTCGCGGCGTCGATTTCGATCAGGTCGACGAAGCGGCCCTCGTCGATCTCCCGGCACACCGAACAGGTGCCGCAGGGCGTGGAGGTGATACCCGTCTCGCAGTTCAGGCATTTGGCGATGATACGGGCAATGGTAGTCTTGCCCACGCCACGAGTACCCGTGAACAGGTAGGCATGGTGCAGGCGCTGGTTGTCCAAGGCATTGATCAAGGCCTTGAGCACATGGGTCTGGCCGACCATTTCGCGGAACGAGCGCGGACGCCATTTACGTGCAAGAACCTGATAACTCATCGAAAAACCATCGTAGCCTGATCGAGCGGAAGATCGCTAATGCTAGCGGAGCGGGGGCAAAATTGCACCCTGCGCAGCTCGGCTAAGCTATGAATCGAGCGCCTGTTGTCCAGGGAGGAGATGCTTTTGCGAAAACTGCTGGCCTTGCTGTTGGTCTGGGCTACCCAGAGCGTGGCTGAACAGCCGGTGCTGCGTTTTTCCGTGGCTGAAAGCTGGAGCATGCCGCTGGTGCGGGTTGAAGACGACCAGCCGGTTGAGGGCCTGGTCTATGACCTTGTACAGGCGCTGGCCAGGGAAGCAGGGGTCCGCCCGCAGTATCACGTGATGGCCAGGCTGCGCTTGCAGGAGGCCATGGACAGCGGTGACATTGATGTGCGTTGCTATGTCAGCACGCAATGGTTCAATGACCGCCCGGGGGACTTTGTCTGGAGCATCCCGCTGATCCACCAGCGCGACGTGCTGGTGGGGCGCCTTGACGACAGCATCCCGGTCGCCGCAGAGCAACTGCCACCCCAGGCCATCGGCACGGTGCTGGGGTATACCTACCCAACCTTGCAACCCCTGCTTGACCAAGGCCGCCTGAGCCGCGAAGACAGCCGCAGCCAGCTGCTGGTCCTGCAGAAACTGCAAGCCCACCGCTACCGGCATGCAGTGAGCAACGAGTTGTCGCTGCAGTGGTTCAACCAAGGGCAGCCGGCGGCTCAGCAACTGCAAGTACTGGCAGTGCTGGAGGAGCAGGACCTGGGGTGCATGGTGCGCAACGACCCGGCGATACCCACACAAGGGCTGCTGCGCGCCTTGGTGCGGCTGAAGCAGACGGGGGTAATCGAGCGGATCCTTCAGCGGTACGCGGGGATGGGCCGTAGCGACAACCCGTCTGTCGCTCGCCCGTGAAACAGAAGCGCTGGTGATGTACAGAGGCTGCAAGCCAGCACTCCCCCTGTGGTCGCTGGCTTGCCGGCGATCTACGGTGAAGCTGGTGCCTATACCGCGTCGCCTGTTTCGCGGGCACGCCCGCTCCCACAGGGTATTGCGACCGATTCGAGCTCGCGTGCTGCCTGTGACATGGGTAGGCGCCCAGAGGCGATGAGCAAAGGCTTGCGACATGCGGCGCAGTGCCCTGAGGAGGATCATCTGGCCTGCCCTAAATTCCAGCGACTGATGAAGCTGTCGGCGGTGGGGGCATTGGGCGAGAAGCAGGACAGAAAGAAGGCGTTCGCAGCAGATTGAGGTTTTCCGACCCCGGAATGGAGGCGGCCCCACCAGCCACACCCCGGCACTCGATGTTCCCGCTATGGCTGCTCCCTTCCGGGCCTGACCAGGTTAACGGGTAATCAATGCGGGGGGACCGATAGGGCCACCACAACATGCCTCGCTGAGCAGCGAGTGGCGCCATTGTACCGGTCCTGGGGGCAGATACAACCTCTAGGAGCAGAAAAAGTCATCATTTCTCAATGACTTGTCTGGGTTGGGGTGATGTTGCAGGCAAGACTGGCGCGAGCCCTGTGGGAGCGGGCGTCCCCGCGAAGCAAGCTACGCGATGGATGGCACCGGCTTTGCCGGTGTTCGCGGGCATGCCCGCTCCCACAAGGGGCGCGCGCAGGGACTTAAATAGCGATGCCCTGCTCGGCCAGGAACGCGACGAAGGCCTCCTCGTCCAGCACCTTCACGCCCAGCTCGCTGGCCTTGGCCAGCTTCGATCCAGCCCCCGGCCCTGCGACCACGCACTGGGTCTTGCCCGACACCGAACCGGCCACCTTGGCGCCAAGGCTTTCCAGCTTGTCCTTGGCCACATCCCGGCTCATGCGCTCCAGGGTACCGGTCAGTACCCAGGTCTGGCCGGCCAGCGGCAAACCTTCGGCGACTTTCTTCTCGCTGGTCCAGTGCATGCCGAACGCCAGCAACTGCGCCTCGATAGCCCGCGCCAGTTTCTGGTTGGCTTCATCCTTGAAGAATTCACGCACCGCATCCGCCTGCTTGGCCGCCAGTGCCTGGCGCAGGTCGATGCCGTCGGCAGCGATGATCTTGTCCAGGCTGCCGAGCTTGGCTACCAGTTTCTCGGCACCGGTTGGGCCTACCGAAGCGATGTCGAGCTTGGCGATCATGCCGGCCAAGCTGGTGCTGGCCGCGAATTCGGCGGCCAACTCGCCTTCGTCCTGCAGTTGCATGCCGCTGTCGAGCAACTGCTGGATAACCTTCTGGTTGTGTTCGTCTTCGAAGAAGTTGTGAATCTCGTAGGCGACCTCAAGGCCAATGTCCGGCAGATACGTCAGCACCTGCGGCAAGGCCTGCTGCACGCGCGCCAGGCTGCCCAGCGAACGAGCCAGCACCTTGGCCGTCTCCTCACCCACATCCGGTATGCCCAGCGCATAGATGAAACGCGCCAGGCTCGGCCGCTTGCTGGCTTCGATGGCATCCAGCAGTTTGCGGGTGGACACCTCGGCGAAGCCTTCCAGGCCGACCACCTGCTCGAACTGCAGCTTGTACAGGTCAGCCGGCGAGCCGATCAGGCCTTCGTCCACCAACTGCTCGACGCTTTTTTCGCCAAGCCCGTCGATGTCCATGGCGCGACGCGACACATAGTGAATGATCGCCTGCTTGAGCTGCGCACCACAGGCCAGGCGGCCGACACAGCGGTACACCGCCCCTTCGCTGGTGGTTTCCTTGCCCTTGCTGCGCTTGACCAGCTGGGTGCGCTCGACTTGCGAGCCACACACCGGGCACTCGCTTGGCACGGCAACCGGGCGGGCATCGTCCGGGCGACGCTCCAGCACCACCTGCATCACCTGCGGGATCACGTCGCCGGCCCGGCGGATGATCACCGTGTCGCCAATGCGCAGGCCCAGGCGGGCGATTTCGTCCATGTTGTGCAGGGTGGCGTTGGACACGGTCACGCCCGCCACCTTGACCGGTTTCAGGCGCGCCACCGGGGTGACCGCGCCGGTACGGCCGACCTGGAACTCGACGTCCAGCACCTCGGTCAGCTCTTCCATGGCCGGGAACTTGTGGGCGATTGCCCAGCGCGGTTCACGGGCGCGGAAGCCCAGTTCACGCTGGGCGGCCAGGCTGTTGACCTTGAATACCACACCATCGATTTCATACGGCAGGCTGTTACGTCGCTCGCCGATGTCGCGGTAGTAATCCAGGCACTCTTCGATCCCTGCCGCATGCTTGAGCTCGCGGCTGATCGGCAGGCCCCATGCCTTGAGCTGTTCAAGGATGCCGATATGGCTGTCGCCGATGCTGGCAGACAGCTGACCGACGCCGTAGCAGCAGAACTCCAGCGGGCGGCTGGCCGTGATTTTCGAATCGAGCTGGCGCAGGCTACCGGCAGCCGCGTTGCGGGGGTTGGCGAAGGTCTTGCCGCCGGCTTCGGCCTGGGCTGCATTGAGGCGGTCGAAGCCGGCCTTGCTCATGTAGACCTCGCCACGCACTTCCAGCACCGCGGGCCAGCCCTCGCCATGCAGCTTCAGCGGAATGTTGCGCACGGTGCGTACGTTGGCGCTGATATCTTCGCCAGTGGTGCCATCGCCGCGCGTGGCACCCTGCACCAGCAGGCCGTCGCGGTACAGCAGGCTAACGGCCAGGCCATCGAGCTTGGGTTCGCAGCTGTAGTCAACGGCGCCCGGCTGATCGAGGCCGTCCACCACACGGCGGCCGAACTCACGCAGGTCGGCTTCCTCGAAGGCGTTGCCCAGGCTGAGCATGGGCACTTCATGGCGCACCTGGCTGAAGGCCGACAGGGCTGCACCGCCGACGCGCTGGGTGGGCGAGTCGGGGGTAACCAGGTGCGGGTGTTCGGCTTCCAACGCCTTGAGCTCGTTGAACAGGCGGTCGTATTCGGCGTCGGGCACACTGGGCTCGTCGAGCACGTAATAGCGGTAGTTGTGCTGGTCGAGCTCGGCACGCAGTTCGTGGATACGGGTTTCGGCGGTCATGGGGTTTGTCTTCTCTTGCAAAGCAAAAGAGCAGCCTGGGGTGGTGCGCGGGGTTCCAGGTGTCTATTGCCTGTGCCGGCCTCTTCGCGGGTAAACCCGCTCCTACATGGGCATCACACGCCCAAGGGCGGTGGTGTACCTGTAGGAGCGGGTTTACCCGCGAAGAGGCCGGCACAGGCAACGACGGTACCCGAACCGACCCGCACGCCCTCAGGCTGCTCTTTCGTTGGATCTGTCAGCGCTTCTGGGTCAGCGCACGGCGCTCGAACTCGACGATGCGCTGGCGATAGTGCTCGATGGTCTGGGCAGTCAGCACGCTGCGCTGGTCGTCCTTGAGCTCACCGTTCAGTTCATGGGCCAGCTTGCGCGCGGCCGCCACCATCACGTCAAAGGCCTGCTTCGGATGACGTGGGCCAGGCAGGCCGAGGAAGAAGCTCACCGCACGGGTGCTGAAATGGTCGATGTCATCCAGGTCGAACACACCAGGCTTGACCGCATTGGCCATGGAGAACAGCACTTCGCCGTGGCCGGCCATGCTTTCATGGCGGTGGAAGATGTCCATTTCGCCGAAGCGCAGGCCGCTTTCAAGAATGTTCTGCAACAATGCCGGGCCCTTGAAGCCACCCTCGTCGCGGGAAATGACGCTGATCACCAGCACCTCTTCGGCCGGCGGCAGCTCCTTGACGCTGCTGCTGGCAGCGGGCGCAGGGTTGGCACGGGTGTTGTCGGCGGCGAAGTCGTCGTCGCTGTCGGTGAACAGGTCGGGCTCGCGCGGCTCGGCGCTCAGGCCCAGGTCGCCCTGCTGCACATCGGCCGCGGCTGTGGCGCGCTTGCCACGCTTGCTGGCCTTGGCCGGCTTTGGCTCGCGCTCGCGGTCACGTGCCGAGGCGCTGAGCGAAGGCAGGTCGCTTTCGTCCAGTTCCGGTTCTTTATGGGTATCCAGCACCCGCGGCGGGCCGAGCACTTCGGCACTGCCGCCCTCTTCGTCCGGCAGGTTGGAATAACTGCGGTCCAGACGGAATTTCAACTTGCCTTTGCCGCCGCGCATGCGGCGCCAGCCGTCGAAAAGAATACCGGCAATGACAATGATGCCGATGAGGATCAGCCACTCGCGCAGACCGATTTCCATGTAATCCCGTGCCTCTATAAAAATATGCTTGAAAACAAAGGGTTCAAAGCCCTTTAACACGTGGCGCCAACTCTATGTTCTGACAGGCGTTTTACCCACGCAATAAACGAGTGACATTAAGCTAGCACGACCAAAGACAACTTTACACCGTCTGTCGCACATGACGGGGGCATTTCCTTGGAGAAAGTGCCCGCATCGTCGCGCATCACGCATCGACCATGGCCATGGCGGCCTCCACATCAACTGCAACAAGACGTGAACAACCGGGTTCATGCATGGTTACCCCCATCAGTTGATCGGCCATCTCCATCGCAATCTTGTTATGGGTGATGTAGATGAACTGCACGCTCTCACTCATTTCCTTGACCAGGCGCGCGTAGCGCCCGACGTTGGCATCGTCCAGCGGCGCATCGACTTCGTCGAGCATGCAGAACGGTGCGGGGTTCAACTTGAAGATGGCAAACACCAGCGCCAATGCGGTCAGTGCCTTTTCGCCGCCGGACAGCAGATGGATGGTGCTGTTCTTCTTGCCCGGTGGTCGCGCCATGATCGTCACCCCTGTATCGAGTAGATCTTCGCCCGTCAGTTCCAGATAAGCGCTGCCACCACCGAAAACTTTTGGGAAAAGTGCCTGTAACCCGGCATTTATCTGATCAAAGGTATCCTTGAAGCGGTTGCGGGTTTCCTTGTCGATCTTGCGAATGACGTTTTCCAGGGTCTCCAGTGCCTCCACCAGGTCGGCGTCCTGGGCATCAAGGTAGCGCTTGCGCTCAGATTGTTGCTCGTACTCCTCAATGGCGGCGAGGTTGATCGCGCCCAGGCGTTGGATACGCGCCTCGAGTTGCTCCAGCGCCTGCTCGGTGCCCTGCTCGCTGGCATCGGACTCCAGGGTGGCAAGCACCCCTTGCAGGTCGTAACCGTCGGCCAGCAGCTGCTCATGCAAGGTCTTGCGCCGCACATCCAGGCCTTGGCACTCCAGCCGCAGCTGCTCCAGCTGGCCGCGCAACAGCAGCGCCTGCTGCTCGGCCTGCGTGCGGCGCTTCTCGGCCTCGCGCAATTCGCGGTCGGCTTCGTCCATGTGCAGGCGCGCCTGGCGCATTTCCTCGTCAACACTCATGCGCAGTTCCAGCAGCGCTTCGAGCTTCAGGCGCAACTCCTCCTGTGGCGCCTCGCCCTCCTCCAGGTTCAGGCTCAGTTGCTCCTGGCGCTCGGCCAGCCTTGCCGCCTGCTGTTCCAGGCGCTCCAGGGCCTGGCGGGTGGATTCATGCTGTGCCCGCAGCGAGCCCAGGCGCACGGCCAGCTGGTGGGCGTGGTCCTTGTGCTGGCGGGCCTCCTGGCGCACCCGATCGAGGCTTTCGCGCAGGGCGTCGCGGCGGGCCATCAATTGCTCGCGCTGTTCGGTGTCCTGGGCCATCAGCCCCACCGCCTCTTGCAGCAACAAGCGGGCTTCGCCCAGCTGTTCGTGCTCAAGGGCGCGCTGCTCCTCCAGTTCGGCCAGTTCTTCGTGCAAGCGCCGGCGGCGCAGCTCGACCTGTTCGGCGCGCGCACGGCTGGCCGAGAGGCTGGCTTTCAGTTCACCGTGCAGGCGGTTTTCTTCCTGGCTGCGGCGGCGCAGTTGCTCGCGCTGTTCTTCCAGGTCCCGCTGCTGCTCGCGCAGGGTTTGCAACTGTTGCTCAAGCTGTTCCAACGCCGCTTCCTGCCGCAGTTGTTCCTGGCCCAGGCGGTCGATTTCCTGGCCACGCGCCAGCACACCGCCTTCGGCCTCACCGCCACGGCGCACCCGCAGGAAGTGCCGGCCAACCCAGTAACCATCGCGGCTGACCAGGCTCTGGCCGTCGCCAAGCGATGTGCGCTGCGCCAGCGCCTGGGCCAAGTTTTCGACAGGCTTGACCTGGCTCAGCCAGGGGGCCAGATCAACACGGCCTTCGACCTTTTCCAGCAGGCTGCCGGGCAACGACGCGCTGGCTTCGCTGGCCTGCAGCAAGCGCAGCTCGCCTTGTTCCAAACCGGCAAAATCCAGGCCGTTGAAATCGTCCACCAGCACGGCCTGCAGGTCAGCGCCGAGCACGGCTTCTACGGCAAGCTCCCAGCCCGGTTCTACCCGCATGCCTTCGGCCAAGCGTGGCTGTTGCTCCAGGCCCTGGCCCTGCAGCCAGTCTGCGGCGCCCGCCCCCGGCTCCAGGGCTGCCTGCTGCAACGCTTCCAAGGATGCCAGGCGGCCGCCCAGGCGCTGCAGGTCGCCTTGCGCCTGCTGCTGGGCCTGGGTAGCCTGCTGCAACTGCCCGCGCGCGCATTCCAGACGCTCGACCACCTGTTCTTCGCAGAGCTGCAGTTCTTCCAGCAACATTTCGCTGCTGGCCAGTTGCTCGGCCAGATCCAGCAGGGTGGCGTCCTGCGGATCGCTCCCCAGTTGCTCGCGCTCTTCGCCCAGCTTGCGCTGGCGCTCAGCCTGGCGCTCCAGGCTGGTTTCCAGCTGCTGCAGGCGCGCCTGCTGCACTTCGGCCTGGCGGCGTGGCTCGGCGGAACGGCTGTTGAAGCTGTCCCACTGCTCTTGCCAGCCGTGCATGGCCAGCTCGGCCTCTTCCAGTGCCGCCGCAGCCTCTTCGGCGGCGGCCAGGGTCATTTCCTGCTCGGGTTCGAGCATGGCCAACTCTTCGCCCAGGGTCGCCAGCAACGTGCGGTCATGCCCCAGGTGCGACTCGGTTTCCAAGCGGGTGCGTTCGGCCTCCTTGAAGTCGTCCTGCAACTGGCGCAGGCGCTGCTGACCGTGCTGGATACTCTGCTCGACCCGGGCAATGTCACCGGCCACCGAATAGAAGCGGCCCTGCACCTGGTTGAACCGCTCGGACAACTCGTGATGACCGTCACGCAGGCGCTCGATACTGGCATCGGCGTTGCGCTGCTCGGCCACCAGTGCCTCGTGGGCCACGCCCTGGTCACCGATCACCGACTCGCGCTGGCGCACTCGCTCGTCCAGGTCGCGCCAGCGCAAGGCCGACAGGCGCGCTTTCAGCTGCCGTTCCTGCGCCTTGTACTCACGGTACTTTTCCGCGGCCTGGGCCTGGCGGTGCAGGCGCTCGAGCTGGCGTTCCAGTTCTTCACGCAGGTCGGTCAGGCGCGCCAGGTTTTCCTGGGTGCGGCGGATCCGGTTCTCGGTCTCGCGGCGGCGCTCCTTGTATTTGGAGATGCCGGCGGCTTCCTCGATGAAATTGCGCAACTCTTCGGGCTTGGCCTCGATCAGCTTGGAGATCATGCCCTGTTCGATGATCGAGTAGCTGCGCGGCCCCAGCCCGGTGCCGAGGAAAATGTCGGTGATGTCGCGCCGGCGGCACTTGGTGCCGTTCAGGTAGTAGCTGTTCTGCCCGTCGCGGGTGACCTTGCGGCGGATGGAAATTTCGGCGTACGCGGCATACTCGCCGACCAGGGTGGTTTCACTGTTGTCGAATACCAGCTCGATGCTGGCCTGGCTGACCGGTTTGCGGCCACTGGAGCCGTTGAAGATGACGTCGGTCATCGATTCGCCGCGCAGGTTTTTCGCCGAGCTCTCGCCCATCACCCAGCGCACCGCGTCGATGATGTTGGATTTGCCGCAGCCGTTGGGGCCGACCACGGCCGCCATGTTGCTGGGGAAATTGACCGTGGTCGGGTCGACGAACGACTTGAAGCCGGCCAGGCGAATGCATTTGAGGCGCATCGGTCAGCCTCGGGCCAGTGCCGCCAGCACCAGTTCGCAGCTGCGCTGGCAGTAAGCGGTAAGCACCTCGCGAATGTGCGGCAGGTCACGGGCGACCACTGCTTCGAGCAGGCGGGCGAACAGGTCGAGGTAATCGATCATGTTGGCCTGGCGTTGGTCCAGCGCCAGGTAATAGGCACGGCTCATGGCCGGCTGCAGGTTTTCCACGGTTTCCTGCAGGAATGGGTTATCGGCAAACGGATAGGCGGCGCGCATCACCGCGAAGCTGTCGCCGACGAAAGCCTTGATGTCCAGCCGGTCGTGGGCGCGCTGAAGCCGTTGCTGAATTTCCAGAAACGGGCGCAGGTCGGCTTCGGTGCGCCATTTTTGCGCAACCGCGTTGCCCAGCAGGATATAGAACTCGCCCATCAGCGCACACAGGCTGCGCACGTTGCGTTCGTCCAGCTCGGTGACGTGCGCACCGCGGCGCGGCAAAATCGCCACCAGGTGGCGGCGTTCGAGAATCAGCAGCGCTTCGCGCACCGAGCCACGGCTGACATTGAGTGCCTGCGTAACCTTTTGCTCCTGAATGCGCTCGCCGGGCGCCAGCTCGCCGCGGATGATGCGTTCGGCCAGGTAATCGGCAATCTGCTCGGAGAGGCTGTCCGGGGCCTTGAACGTCATGGTTTTCCTTCAAAATCATTGAACTGGGCACAAGGGGCGAAGTGTAGCGCACTTGACCATTGGTCGCGCAGAGGGAGCAGGCGCTTTATTTGACCCCGCAGACAACCGCGGGGCCGGCGCGATCTATGCTTGCAATAGGGCAATGAACAGGGTTGGGCGAGACCATGCGCAATTTCTTGACCTTTGGGTCAGAAAAATATTGACCTGCTGGACAGGTGTTGCTTAGAGTCCGCCCAACAACAATAAAACCATTGCGAGGCCATCCCCGTGATCCAGTTTCTCGTCAATCAGGAGCTGCGTAGTGAGCACGCCCTGGACCCTAACATGACGGTGCTGCAGTACCTGCGCGAGCACCTGGGCAAACCCGGCACCAAGGAAGGCTGCGCCAGCGGTGACTGCGGCGCCTGCACCGTGGTGGTCGGTGAACTGACCCAGGACGAACAGGGCAACGACAGCCTGCGCTACCGCAGCCTCAATTCGTGCCTGACCTTCGTCTCGTCGCTGCATGGCAAGCAACTGATCAGCGTCGAGGGCCTCAAGCACCAGGGCCAGCTGCACAGCGTGCAGCAGGCCATGGCCGACTGCCATGGTTCGCAATGCGGGTTCTGCACACCAGGCTTCGTGATGTCGCTGTTTGCCCTGCAAAAGAACAGCGACGGTGCCGACCTGCACCAGGCCCAGGAGGCCCTGGCCGGCAACCTGTGCCGCTGCACCGGCTACCGGCCGATCCTCGACGCCGCCGAGCAGAGCTGCCGTCAGCCTTGCCGCGACCAGTTCGATGCTCAGCAGGCGCATACCATCAGCCGCCTGAAGGCCATTGCCCCCACCCAGACCGGTGAACTGAACAGCGGCGACAAGCGCTGCCTGGTGCCACTGACCGTGGCGGATCTTGCCGAACTGTACAGCTCGCACCCAGAGGCGCGGCTGCTGGCCGGCGGTACCGACCTGGCTCTGGAAGTCACCCAGTTCCACAAGACCCTGCCGGTGATGATCTACGTGGGCCACGTCGCCGAACTCAAACGCATCGAAAAAACCGCCAGCCACCTGGAAATCGGCGCTGCAACCCCGCTTACCGACTGCTACGGCGCCCTGAACGACGAGTACCCCGACTTCGGCGCCCTGCTGCACCGCTTCGCCTCGTTACAGATCCGCAACCAGGGCACCCTCGGTGGCAACATTGGCAATGCCTCACCGATTGGCGACTCGCCACCCCTGCTGATCGCCCTGGATGCGCAGGTGGTGCTGCGCCAGGGTGAGCGTCAACGGGTGATGCCGCTGGAGGACTACTTCATCGACTACCGCATCACTGCCCGCCAGGACAGCGAGTTCATCGAGAAGATCATCGTGCCACGCGCCAGCCGCGACTGGGCGTTCCGTGCCTACAAGGTATCCAAGCGCCTGGACGACGACATCTCCGCCGTGTGCGGCGCTTTCAACCTGAGCATCGAGGACGGAGTGGTCAGCGGTGTGCGCATCGCCTTCGGCGGCATGGCAGCGATACCCAAGCGCGCGCGCGCCTGCGAAGCCGCGCTGCGCGGCAAACCCTGGAACGCGGCTGCCATCGAGCGTGCCTGCCAGGCCTTGGCCGAAGACTTCACCCCGCTCAGCGACTTCCGCGCCAGCAAGGAATACCGCCTGCTGACTGCGCAAAACCTGCTGCGCAAGTACTTCATCGAACAGCAATCGCCGCACATCGAAACCCGGGTGACCGCTTATGTCTAACCACCATGTAGCCAAGAGCCAGGCCGAGATGGCCGAACTGTTCAGCCAGCACCTGACCACTGGGGTTGGCCGCAGCGTCAAGCACGACAGCGCCGACAAACATGTTTCCGGCGAGGCGCTGTACATTGACGACCGCCTGGAATTCCCCAACCAGCTGCACGTCTATGCCCGCACCGCCGACCGTGCCCATGCGCGCATCCTGCGCATCGACACCACGCCGTGCTATGCCTTCGAGGGCGTGCGCATCGCCATCACCCACGAAGATATCCCTGGCCTGAAGGACATCGGCCCGGTGGTGGCGGGTGACCCGCTGCTGGCTATCGACAAGGTCGAGTTCTTCGGCCAGCCGGTGCTGGCCGTGGCTGCGGGTGACCTGGACACCGCACGCAAGGCGGCCATGGCCGCAATCGTCGAATACGAGGACCTGGAACCGGTGCTGGACGTGGTCGACGCGCTGCGCAAGCGGCACTTCGTGCTCGACAGCCACACCCACCAGCGCGGCGATTCCGCCAGCGCCCTGGCCAGCGCCCCGCACCGCCTCCAGGGCACCCTGCACATCGGTGGCCAGGAGCACTTCTACCTGGAAACGCAGATTTCCTCGGTGATGCCTACCGAAGATGGCGGCATGATCGTCTACTGCTCCACGCAGAACCCCACCGAAGTGCAGAAGCTGGTCGCCGAAGTACTCGACGTGCCGATGAACAAGGTGGTACTGGACATGCGCCGCATGGGCGGCGGCTTTGGCGGCAAGGAAACCCAGGCCGCCAGCCCGGCCTGCCTGTGCGCGGTGGTGGCGCGCCTGACCGGCCAGCCGACCAAGATGCGCCTGCCGCGGGTCGAAGACATGACCATGACCGGCAAGCGCCACCCGTTCTACGTCGAGTACGACGTGGGCTTCGATGAAGATGGGCGCCTGCATGGCATCAATCTGGACCTGGCCGGCAACTGTGGCTACTCGCCCGACCTGTCTGGCTCGATCGTCGACCGCGCCATGTTCCACTCCGACAATGCCTACTACCTGGGCGATGCCACCGTGCATGGTCACCGCTGCAAGACCAACACCGCCTCCAACACGGCGTACCGCGGCTTTGGCGGCCCGCAGGGCATGGTTGCCATCGAACAGGTGATGGACCACATTGCCCGCCACCTGGGCCGTGACCCCCTGGCGGTGCGCAAGGCCAACTACTACGGCAAGACAGAACGCAACGTCACCCATTACTACCAGACCGTCGAGCACAACATGCTCGAGGAGATGACCGCCGAGCTGGAGGCCAGCAGCGACTACGCCGAACGCCGCGAATCGATCCGCCGCTTCAACGCCAACAGCCCGGTGCTGAAGAAAGGCCTGGCCCTGACCCCGGTCAAATTCGGCATTTCGTTCACCGCCACCTTCCTCAACCAGGCCGGTGCGCTGATCCACATCTACACCGATGGCAGCATCCACCTGAACCACGGCGGCACCGAAATGGGCCAGGGCCTGAACACCAAAGTGGCGCAGGTGGTGGCACAGATCTTCCAGGTGGATTTCAGCCGTATCCAGATCACCGCCACCAATACCGACAAAGTGCCCAACACCTCGCCCACGGCAGCCTCGAGCGGTGCCGACCTGAACGGCAAGGCGGCCCAGAACGCGGCCGAGATCCTCAAGAAACGCCTGACCGAGTTTGCCGCACGGCACTACCAGGTGACCGAGGAAGACGTCGAGTTCCGCAACGGCCATGTGCGGGTGCGCGATCAGATCGTCAGTTTCGAGCAACTGGTGCAGCAGGCGTACTTTGCCCAGGTGTCGCTGTCCAGCACGGGTTTCTATCGTACGCCGAAGATTTATTACGACCGTAGCCAGGCCCGTGGCCGGCCGTTCTACTACTTTGCCTTCGGCGCTGCCTGTGTGGAGGTGGTCGTCGACACCCTGACGGGTGAATACAAGATGTTGCGTGCCGATATCCTGCACGATGTCGGTGACTCGCTGAACCCGGCCATCGACATTGGCCAGGTAGAGGGCGGTTTCATCCAGGGAATGGGCTGGCTGACCACCGAGGAACTGGTGTGGAACGCCAAGGGCAAGCTGATGACCAATGGCCCGGCCAGCTACAAGATTCCGGCAGTGGCCGACATGCCACTGGACCTGCGTGTGAAGCTGGTGGAAAACCGCAAGAACCCGGAAGACACCGTGTTCCACTCCAAAGCCGTGGGCGAGCCGCCGTTCATGCTCGGCATTGCCGCCTGGTGCGCGATCAAGGATGCCGTGGCGAGCCTTGCCGATTACCGCGTGCAGCCGAACATCGACGCGCCGGCAACGCCGGAGCGGGTGTTGTGGGGGTGTGAGCAGATGCGAAAGGCGGTGGCCCAGCAGCAACCGTCTGAACATGAATTGGAAACCGTCACCCACTGACAACGCAAGGCCCTGTAGGAGCGGCCTTGTGTCGCGAAAGGGTCGCGAAGCGGCCCCAAGATCTTGGCTACTGCACAGATTGTCGGGGCTGCGGTGCAGCCCTTTCGCGACACGAGGCCGCTCCTACAAGGGGGCCGTGTCGATCTTTAGAGAGGTTGCATCATGCACCAATGGATCAACGCCCTCGCCGACCACCAGGCCCGTGGCGAAGCCTGCGTACTGGTGACCATCATCGAGGAACGCGGCTCGACCCCGCGCAATGCCGGCTCGAAGATGGTGGTCAGCGCCAGCGGCCTGTTCGACACGATCGGCGGTGGCCACCTAGAATACAAGGCGCTGCACATCGCCCGGCAGATGCTTGAGGCACAACGCACCACGCCGCACCTGGAACGCTTCAGCCTCGGCGCCAGCCTGGGCCAGTGCTGCGGCGGCGTCACCGTTCTGCTGTTCGAACCCATGGCTGCAGTGCAGGCGCACATCGCCGTGTTCGGCGCGGGCCATGTCGGCCGCGCTCTGGTACCCTTGCTCGCTGCCCTGCCCTGCCGGGTGCGCTGGGTCGACTCGCGTGAACAGGAATTCCCCGAATTCGTCCCCAACGGGGTGACCAAGGTGGTCAGTGAAGAGCCGGTAGACGAAGTGGCACAGCTGCCGCCCGGTTGCTATTGCATCGTCATGACCCACAACCATCAGCTCGACCTGGAACTGACCGCCGCCATTCTCAAGCGCAACGACTTCACCTGGTTCGGCCTGATTGGCTCGAAGACCAAACGGGTCAAGTTCGAGCACCGCCTGCGCGAACGGGGCTACGACGACGCGCTGATGGCGCGCATGCGCTGCCCGATGGGCCTGGCCGAGGTCAAGGGCAAGCTGCCCATTGAGATCGCGGTGTCCATCGCCGGTGAAATCATCGCCACCTACAACGCCTGCTTTGGCCAGCACGACGCTGCCGCCAATGCCGGCCCCATTGCCCAGTTGCTGCCGCCCTCCCGGCGCAGCCAAGCCCTTTGACGAGTGAGTTATGACCGTTACCCGCAAAGCCTACCGTGCCGCCATCCTGCACAGCATCGCTGACCCGGCCGAGGTGGGCCTGGAGGCATCCCATGAATACTATGAAGACGGCCTGCTGGTCGTCGACGATGGCCGCATCAGCGCCGTTGGCCACGCCAGCGAGCTGCTGCCGACCCTGGCCGCCGATTTTCCGGTCGAGCACTACCAGGACGCACTGATCACCCCGGGTTTCATCGATACCCACATCCACTTCCCGCAAACCGGCATGATCGGTTCCTACGGCGAGCAGTTGCTGGACTGGCTGAACACCTACACCTTCCCGTGCGAACGGCAGTTTGCCGACAAGGCCCACGCCGACCAGGTGGCGAAGATCTTCCTCAAGGAACTGCTGCGCAACGGCACCACCACCGCATTGGTATTCGGCAGCGTTCACCCGGAATCGGTGAATGCCCTGTTCGAAGAGGCCGAGCGCCTGGACCTGCGGCTGATCGCCGGCAAGGTGATGATGGACCGCAACGCCCCGGACTACCTGACCGACACTGCCGAGTCCGGGTATACCGAAAGCAAGGCGCTGATCGAACGCTGGCACGGCAAAGGCCGCCTGCACTACGCCGTCACCCCGCGGTTCGCACCGACCAGCACGCCTGAACAGTTGACCCTGGCCGGGCAGTTGCTCAAGGAGCACCCGGGCGTGTACATGCACACGCACCTGTCGGAAAACCTCAAGGAAATCGACTGGGTCAAGTCGCTGTTCCCTGAGCAGAAGGGTTACCTGGATGTCTATGACCACTTCGAGCTGCTGGGCGAGCGCTCGGTATTCGCCCACGGCGTGCACCTGTGCGACGACGAATGCCAGCGCTTGGCCGAAACCGGCTCGGCCGTGGCCTTCTGCCCCACCTCCAACCTGTTCCTCGGCAGCGGCCTGTTCAACCTGCCGCAGGCCGAACGCTTCAAGGTCAATGTGGGCCTGGGCACCGACGTCGGCGCCGGGACCAGCTTCTCGCTGCTCAACACCCTGAACGAGGCGTACAAGGTGATGCAGCTGCAAGGCGCGCGCCTGCACCCGTTCAAGTCACTGTACCTGGCCACCCTCGGCGGCGCCCGTGCGCTGCGCCTGGACGACCGCATCGGCAGCCTGCGCCCCGGCAACGATGCCGACTTCGTGGTGCTGGACTACAAGGCCACGCCACTGCTGGACTACCGCATTCAGCAGTCCAACAGCATTGAAGAGACCCTGTTCGTGCTGACCACCCTGGGTGACGACCGCACCGTGCGTGAAACCTACGCTGCCGGGCGTTGCGTGCACCAGCGCTAGCCACCGCAGCCCTGGTAGGAGCGGCCTTGTGTCGCGATGGGCTGCAAAGCAGGTCCAGGGGTGAGCGCAAATGCACACCCCTGAGGCTAACCAGGCAAACGATCAGCCCTTGACGGAAACCTTGGGCTTTTTCAGCAAATGCGAGAACACCGCATGCAGGTCGTCCGAGGCGCTTTCCTCGTCCAGGTTCAGCTTGCTGTCGATGTGGTCCATGTGGTGCATCATCAGGCTCACCGCCTGCTGGGCATCGCGCGCCTCGATGGCGTCGATCAGCTGCATGTGTTCGTCATACGAGCAGTGCGAACGCGTGCCGCTTTCGTACTGGGCAATGATCAGCGAGGTCTGCGACACCAGGCTGCGCTGGAAGCTGACCAGCGGCGCATTGCCCGCTGCCTCGGCCAACTTGAGATGGAACTCGCCGGACAGGCGGATACCGGCACCACGGTCGCCGCGCGAGAAGCTGTCACGCTCTTCACGCACCATCTGCCGCAGCTCGTTCAGCTGCTCGGCGGTGGCATGCTGCACGGCCAGTTCGGTAATGGCCCGTTCGACCATGCGCCGCGAGAAGAATACCTGGCGCGCCTCTTCAACGGTCGGGCTGGCCACCACGGCACCGCGGTTGGGCCGCAGCAACACCACGCTCTCGTGAGCCAGCCGCGACAGGGCGCGGCGGATGATGGTGCGGCTGACGCCGAAGATTTCGCCCAGCGCTTCCTCGCTCAACTTGGTGCCCGGGGCCAGCCGCTGTTCAAGAATCGCCTCGAAAATATGCGCGTAGACGATGTCGTCCTGGGTACCGCTGCGGCCGGCCTTGCCGACCCGTGCAGGTTTCTTCAGAGGTTGCAGCTGTTCGTTCATGGGCTCTCGAGGCACGAAGAGAAAGTATGGCGCCATTGTACACAGGCTGAGGCGATTCCGCAGGGGGCGTTTTAGCTATATAGCCGTTGTACGACGCATTGCGCACACAAAACATAAAACATTATTTGCATTCTTTGTACACAAAAGCATAATCCATCGAGCAACTTCTTGACCCATAAGTCAACAAAACGGTCGGACGTCTGCCTCACCTCGCGGGGTCACCAAGTGCATGGCGCAGGAACTGGCCCCCACAACAACAAGAAAGACTTGAGGAGTACACGCTGTGGAAAGCCGCAAATCCGAAGCCCCTACGCTGGATCTTGCCCCACCGCTCGAAACGAGTTGGCTGGAGCGGATTTTCAAACTCAAGCAACACGGCAGCACCGTCAAAACCGAAATGATCGCCGGGGTGACCACCTTCATCACCATGGCCTACATCATCTTCGTCAACCCCAACATCATGGCCGACGCCGGCATCGACCATGGCGCCGCCTTCGTCGCCACCTGCATTGCCGCGGCGCTGGGTTGCCTGCTGATGGGCCTGTACGCCAACTGGCCGGTGGGCCTGGCGCCGGGCATGGGGCTTAACGCCTTCTTCACCTACACCGTGGTCGGCACCATGGGCTACAACTGGGAAACCGCGCTGGGGGCCGTTTTCGTCTCGGGCGTGCTGTTCATGTTCCTGACCTTGTCGAAAGTGCGCGAATGGTTGCTCAACAGCATCCCGGTCAGCCTGCGCCATGCCATGGGGGCCGGCGTCGGATTGTTTCTCGGGCTGATCGGCCTGAAGACCGCCGGCATCATCGTCGACAGCCCCGCCACCCTGATCAAGCTGGGCTCGCTGCATGAGCCAGGGCCACTGCTGGCGGCGGTGTGCTTCCTGCTGATCGCCATCCTCAGCTACAAGCGCGTGTTCGGCGCGATCCTGATCAGCATCATCGGCGTCACCCTGGCCGGCTGGGGCCTGGGCCTGGTGAAATTTGGCGGGGTGATGTCGATGCCACCGAGCCTGGCACCGACCTGGATGGCGATGGACGTGGCGGGCGTGTTCAACGTCAGCATGATCAGCGTGGTGCTGGCGTTCCTGTTCGTGCACATGTTCGATACGGCCGGCACGCTGATGGGTGTGGCCCAGCGGGCGAATCTGGTAGCACCGGACGGGCGTATCGAGAACCTGTCGCGGGCGTTGAAGGCCGACAGTGCATCGAGTGTGTTCGGTGCCGTGGTGGGTGTACCGCCGGTGACCAGCTATGTGGAAAGTGCTGCCGGGGTTGCGGCAGGTGGCCGCACCGGCCTGACGGCGGTGGTGGTCGGTTTGCTGTTTGTGGCGGCGATGTTCTTTGCCCCACTGGCCGGGATGATCCCAGCTTACGCAACTGCAGGCGCGCTGATCTACGTGGCCATGCTGATGATGGGCAGCATGGCGCACATCCATTGGGACGAGGCTACCGACAGCATTCCGGCAATTGTCACGGTGATCATGATGCCGTTGACCTTCTCGGTTGCCGATGGCATCGCCCTGGGCTTCATCAGCTATGTGGCATTGAAGGCGGGTACCGGCAAGTACAAGGAAATCTCCGCCAGCCTGTGGGTACTGTGCGCGATCTTCATTGCCAAGTTCGTGTTCCTTTAACCTACATAGTTTCAAAAAGGGCGCCTCCGCGCCCTTCTTCATTATAGATACCCCTACTTTAGCGAGTGCTTCAGCCTGACACTTTTATCAGGTGCCGGGGGCGCAGGGAAATGATAAACATGGTGCACCATCAATGAGGGTAGGGCCGGAGATAGCTCCTATGCACATTGTGCCTGCTGCACGCAACTACACCCCTTGTGGTTACAGTGTACTCAGTGGCGATTTACTCGGCTATAACGGCCATTTTCAAGATCCCGTATCAGGTCTCTATCCGCTCGGCCAAGGCTATCGCCATTTCAGCCCTCAGCTCGGACGGTTCTACAGCCCAGACGACAGAAGTCCTTTTGGCAGAGGCGGATTGAATGCGTACGCCTACTGCCAAGGAGACCCTGTCAATCGAATTGATCGCGACGGACATTCATTTATTAATGCGGTTTTGGGTGCGTTCACCCTTAAGAAAAATAGAACACCCGGCAGCGCGCCACAGGTAAACCCACCACTCACGGCCCCCAGCCAACAGCCCCATACAACTGTGGTAAACCCTGAAAATGTCATTACTCCCCCAAGCAAAAGCAACGTGACCATCAGCTGGTCGGGCGTGCAATACAATCTGCATCCAGGTGACATCTGGGGCATGGCTAAAGAAATGAAATTCAGCGTTGGTTCTGGCGGATTGCAAGTTAACTTACCAATGAACGCAGTTCTGCCTGGCACGCCCAACTCTGGAATTACGCTGAATCGCAGCGGGCTAAATATTCATCTCGACCACCGGGACGCTATCAAATTGGCTTTTTCGGTAGCGCTCAACACGCCCGCAGCCGGCTCGATCCCTGTACCCTTTGACTTAAGAATCAATAATTTCCAAGTAGGTCTGCGTGCAACAAGCATCCGGTGTTCTTACAGCGACCTTTTCGGCATGACTGCAAAGGTCGCCAAGCGAAACAGGTAAAGCCGGGAAAAAAAGCGTACTACGGACGAAAAAAAGCCCGCCAGTGTGAGAGCGGGCCAAAGGACCTACGAAGATTCTTCTAGCGACCAACTAGCTTCCACGGTAGGTCGAATAGCTGTACGGCGAGATCAACAGCGGCACGTGGTAGTGCTCCTGCTGCGCGTCGATGCCAAAGCGCAGCACCACAACATCCAGGAACGCCTGGGCCGGCAGTTGCACACCGCGGGCGCGGTAGTAGTCGCCTGCGCTGAACTGCAGCTGGTAGACGCCAGTACGGTAGTCGTCGCCTTGCAACAGCGGCGCGTCAACGCGGCCATCGCTGTTGGTCAGGGCGGTGTTCACCAGCTCCAGTTGCTGGCCTTCGACACGGTACAGCTCGACCTTGATCGAGCTGCCCGGGCAGCCATGCGCGGCATCCAGTACGTGTGTGGTCAAACGTCCCATGCGTGTCGCCTCTTGTTCAATCTGTGGGCAAGAAATACTCGCCAGCGCACCCAAACAGGGCCTGCGGCAGGCGCGAATGACGCTATTAAGACATTCCACCGCAAAATTGTACACAATTTTTTCAACCCAGCCGTCATCCCCCACCGTACCTTGCCCAGAGACCACCCAGCGGTCGCGAATACAGGCGGGATAACGACGCCAACTTCATTATCTGACCAATCAGGCAGGTTTCTTGCACTGAATTTCCTGCTGGCAGTGAAGCGACAAAAGGGCAGAAATGCGGAAAAACAGGCTTACAAAAGATTTCATAAGTTGTATACAATCAGCTCATCCGGTGGTGCGACATCCCGACGCGGCCCGCCCACCCCCCCGCACCAACGCACAAGAAGGAAGACTGCAGTGAGCGCTGACTATCCTCGCGACCTGATCGGTTACGGCAACAACCCTCCTCACCCGCAATGGCCGGGCAACGCTCGCATCGCGCTGTCTTTCGTGCTCAATTACGAGGAAGGTGGCGAACGCAACATCCTGCACGGGGACAAGGAGTCCGAAGCGTTCCTCTCCGAAATGGTTGCTGCCCAGCCGCTGCAAGGCCAGCGCAACATGAGCATGGAGTCGCTGTATGAATACGGCAGCCGTGCCGGTGTATGGCGCCTGCTCAAGCTGTTCAAGGACAGCGGCGTCCCACTCACCATCTTTGCCGTGGCCATGGCCGCCCAGCGCCACCCCGACGTGATTCGCGCCATGGCCGAAGCTGGCCACGAGATCTGCAGCCACGGCTACCGCTGGATCGACTACCAGTACATGGATGAGGCACAGGAGCGCGAGCACATGCTCGAAGCCATCCGCATCCTCACCGAAATCACCGGTGAACGCCCAGTGGGCTGGTACACCGGCCGCACCGGCCCGAACACCCGCCGCCTGGTGATGGAGGAAGGTGGCTTCCTCTACGACAGCGACACCTACGACGACGACCTGCCCTACTGGGAGCCAAACAACCCGACCGGCAAGCCGCACCTGGTGATCCCCTACACCCTGGACACCAACGACATGCGCTTCACCCAAGTGCAGGGTTTCAACTGTGGCGAGCAGTTCTTCCAGTACCTGAAAGACGCGTTCGACGTGCTTTATGCCGAAGGCGCCGAAGCGCCGAAGATGCTCTCCATCGGCCTGCACTGCCGCCTGGTCGGCCGCCCGGCGCGCCTGGCTGCGCTCAAGCGCTTCATCGACTACGCCAAGAGCCACGAGCAGGTCTGGTTCGCCCGTCGCGTGGACATCGCCCGCCACTGGCACACCACCCACCCGTACAAGAAAGAGAACGCCTGATGACCGCCTTCAAGACCCTCAAGCCCTCCGCCCTGGACCGCGACGCCTTCGTCGAGGTATTCGCCGACATCTACGAGCACTCGCCGTGGGTCGCCGAAAAAGCCTACGACCTAGGCCAGTTGGGTGAACTGGACGAAGTCGAGGCGCTGCACCAGCGCATGAGCGACATCCTGCTCAGCGCCAGTCACACTGACCAGCTGGCACTGATCAATGCTCACCCGGACCTGGCCGGCAAGGCCGCCATTCAGGGCGAGCTCACCGCATCGAGCACCAACGAACAGGCCGGCGCCGGTATCCACCAGTGCACCGCCGAAGAGTTCGCCCGTTTCACCGAGCTGAACGATGCCTACAAGGCCAAGTTCCAGTTCCCGTTCATCATGGCGGTAAAAGGCAGCAACCGGCACCAGATCCTCGCCGCGTTCGAAAAGCGCATCCACAACGACAGCGAGGCCGAATTCAAGGAAGCCTTGGCGCAGATCAACCTGATCGCCCTGTTCCGCCTGCTGCAGCTGTAAGCGGCAGCCGACCCCATTCAGTACAACGAACATAAAAGAGAGACCCGCATGCGCACCCTGATGATCGAGCCCCTGACCAAAGAAGCCTTCGCTCCCTTCGGCGACGTGATCGAAACCGACGGCAGCGACCACTTCATGATCAACAACGGCTCGACCATGCGCTTTCACAAGCTCGCCACGGTCGAGACCGCTGAGCCTGAAGACAAGGCGATCATCAGCATCTTCCGCGCCGATGCGCTGGACATGCCGCTGACCGTACGCATGCTGGAACGCCACCCGCTGGGCAGCCAGGCTTTCATCCCGCTGCTCGGCAACCCCTTTCTGATCGTGGTCGCGCCCATTGGCGATGCACCTGTATCAGGCTTGGTCCGTGCCTTCCGCAGTAATGGCAGGCAGGGCGTTAATTACCATCGCGGCGTCTGGCACCACCCGGTGCTGACGATCGAAAAGCGGGATGACTTCCTGGTGGTTGATCGCAGCGGTTCTGGCAACAACTGCGATGAGCATTACTTCACCGAGGAACAGATGCTGATCCTCAATCCCCACCAATAAGAAAAGGTCGGTCATCGTTCTCGGTGATCGGCAGAGGTACATACTGTGGAAGCACACCTTCACGAATGGCTGAACCTGAGCATTCGCTGGGTTCACATGATCACCGGCGTGGCCTGGATCGGTGCATCGTTCTACTTCGTTTGGCTGGAGAACCACCTGAACCGAAGCAACCCGCGCGATGGGTTGTCGGGTGATCTCTGGGCGATTCACGGCGGTGGTATCTACCACCTGGAGAAATACAAGCTCGCCCCCCCGAAAATGCCCGAGAACCTGCACTGGTTCAAATGGGAAGCCTACTTCACCTGGATGTCCGGTATCGCCTTGCTGTGCGTGGTGTTCTACTGGAACCCGACGCTGTACCTGCTGGCCCCTGGCAGTACCCTCAGCGGTGCCGAAGGCGTGGCCATCGGTATCGGCTCGCTGGTGGCCGGCTGGTTCATCTACGACTTCCTGTGCGACTCGCCGCTGGGCAAGAAGCCGGCGTTGCTGGGTGCCGTACTGTTCGTGCTGATCATCGCCGCCTGCTGGGGCTTCAGCCTGGTGTTCAGCGGCCGCGGTGCCTACCTGCACACCGGCGCGATCATCGGCACCATCATGGTCGGCAACGTGTTCCGCATCATCATGCCGGCCCAGCGCCAGCTGGTGGCCGCGATCGAGAACAACCAGACCCCCGACCCGGTACTGCCGGCCAAAGGCCTGTTGCGCTCGCGCCACAACAACTACTTCACCCTGCCGGTGCTGTTCATCATGATCAGCAACCACTTCCCGAGCACCTACGGTAGCCAGTACAACTGGCTGATCCTGGCCGGTATCGCGGTAGCTGCGGTGCTGATCCGCCACTACTTCAACACCCGCCACGACAGCAACAAGTACGCCTGGACCTTGCCTGTCGGTGCCCTGGCAATGATTTGCCTGGCCTACGTCACCGGCCCCAAACCGATGGCAGTGAGCCCTGAGCAGGCCGCCGCGAAGATCGAGTATCAGCCTCTGCCGGCTACTGCTGTGGGTGGCAAGACCGCTGCCGAGCAACGCGCCGAGGACGCCGCCAAGGCCGCCGCAGCGCCTGCTGAAGCCCCGGCCCAGGCCCCGGCTACGGCCCAGGCCGGTGGTGGCGACTTCGACAAGATCCACAATGTCATCCAGGAACGCTGCACCGTGTGCCACTCGGCCAAGCCGACCAGCCCACTGTTCAGCGCCGCACCTGCCGGCGTGATGTTCGACACCCCGCAGCAGATCCAGGCCCAGGCCGCGCGCATTCAGGCGCAGGCAGTGGCCAGCCAGATCATGCCGCTGGGCAACATCACCCAGATGACCACCGAGGAGCGCAAGCTGGTCGGTGACTGGATCGCCAAGGGCGCCCAGGTCAACTGATCGAGCCACAAGCGTCAAGCTGCAAGCCTCAAGCTGTACGTAGTAGGAAGCAAGCATCGAGTGTCAGGCTCCAGTGCGGATACCAAGCTTTTTCTTGAAGCTTGCCGCTTGGAGCTTGTCACTTGGATCCGAGAATAAAAACAAAACTCGAGGTGCTGCATGTCCGAGTCCCGCAAGGCGTACATACCCGTTGCGCCACCGCGCGAACCCTTGCCCCTGTTCCAACTGTTCCTGGTTGGCCTGCAACACGTTTTGCTGATGTACGGCGGCGCCATCGCTGTGCCACTGATCATTGGCCAGGCCGCCGGGCTGTCCCGTGAAGAAGTCGCTTTCCTGATCAACGCCGACCTGCTGGTCGCTGGCGTCGCCACCATCATCCAGTCGTTCGGTATCGGCCCGGTGGGCATCCGCATGCCGGTGATGATGGGTGCCAGTTTCGC
>Ga0308157_10001014_pt1 | contig 68084 bp, 72 predicted proteins | sample PhyBR1_FD_201035 | JGI IMG/M metagenome (GOLD analysis project Ga0308157, IMG submission 201035) | Phyllosphere microbial communities from UC Gill Tract Community Farm, Albany, California, United States - DLSLB.R1 | ecosystem: Host-associated > Plants > Phyllosphere > Unclassified | place: USA... | reverse complement strand
TTTTAGATTTTAATTCATTCAGAACAAAAATTCCGTTTCCGGGAGCAATTTTTGCGATCGCTTCTTCATCCAAAACGATTTTCATGGTTTCCATCATCAGTTCCATTTCTTTCTGATATTCAGACTCTCCTGTATTTTTCAGCAAGCCGTACATCATATCAAAATATTTAGAACCATTCACATTCATCACATAATAACCGACGCTTTTATCATTAATTAAGGCTGCCAGTTTTTTGTTTTTCTTTCCTTTATAGACTTCCGAAATATTCTTTTGTGTTTCCGGATCTTTATGCTGATAATTATTAACAAGCCTTACTTTATCTTTATCAAAATACAGATTATAAGATGTATTTGAGTTATATAGTTTACCTAAAATTCCGGCAAAATTATACGTTGAAGGCATGTTGTTGTAAATTCCTTCATTGATAATTCTCCCGTAATCTGCATAGATGAAAACGTCAGAATTTGGGTCTCTGAAGCTCAACATATCTTTGGTCACCGAAAACTCCGCATTTGAACTGAAATACTGATCAAAACGATCTTCCGCAAACTTTTTAACGATTTTGAATTTCTCAATATTCAGCGAATCCATTTCTTTTTGATAGCTTGAATCTACCTCATACGGCGCCTCTTCATAATAATCATCCTGAGAAATCGGCGGTGGCAAAACTTCTGCATTTGGTTTGTAAGTAGAATCTTTTACGGCTTCAGTTGTTTCCGGAACTTTCTTTTCTTCTGGATACTTGTGATGCTTTTCTAAATACTTGATGTCTTTCTGAAGCTTTAGAATTTCAGCGTTATTATCTTTAATGCTTTCTTTTAAATATTTAATATCGTCTTTCAGATATCCTATTTCTTCTTTATAATCGAAAGGTTTCACTTCTTCTTCATCAATTGCTGAAGCTGCACTGTCAATAGCAATCACTGCACTATCTACAACTGCGACCGTGCTGTCAACAGCATCAATATCGTCCATCCAGTCTCCTTTTTTGTAAGGCTTTTGGTAGCTAATTACACTTAAAACGGCACGGTTTCCACTCCAGGCTACGAAAATATCATCATCAATATCAACGTATGAATAATTGTTTTTTCTGGTTACCTCCTGTCCTTTTTTCTTTACCGAATTGATAAATTCCTGAAATTTTTCCGGACTTTCTAGAGTAAAATTCGTATTGTAAGATTTCACAGAATCATTCATCGTTGCATAATGATATTGTGTAGCATCGTATTTTATCCCCGTTTTGGAATAATCGTTCCATGAAGCTTTTTTGTTCTTGCCTTTATCTTTGGTAATTTCCTGTAAAAATGGGTTGAATTTTTCCCAGTTAACTTTTTTGTTAAGCTGTTTTCCATTCACTTCCATGTAAAAAACCGCATTTTGTGGATCTTTCATTCTGTTTTGCGCAAAAGTCAGCACAAAACCAAAAAGAATAAAGAAAATGGTTTGTGTTTTTAAAAGTAGAGATTTCATTTTTAATTTGGTTATTGTAGAATAATATTGTTTTGAATCTGTTTTTTCTGAAGGATAAAATCTAAAATATTCCCTTCAAGCTTCATCGCTTTTTTGTTTGGTGAAAGTTGATAAGCGCTATTAGATTGAGATTTCACAGTGTTTTCAAACTGCAGAACCGAAGTATATTTAGCATTATTAAAAACTTCTTTATCTGCCGTACTCAGTTTGTCGTAATCACTTTTGAAAGTATTAATCTTATTTCTTGTAAAAGTTTTCTTAGCAGAATTATGACTGTAAATTTGTGTAGGAACCATTTTACCTAAAATATTCTTGGCTTTTAATTGATCTAATCCAGCGTTGATGTTTTCAATTTTTTTGAAATTGCAGCTTAGTTTGATGATGTAATTATCAAAATCCATAGAAGTTTTAACGTTTGAAATTCCCGGAACGCTTTTAAAGATCCTTGCCGCTTCATTAATTTTAGCCTCGATTTCACCTCTTTTCGGAACTTTTTTACCGTTTATGGTTTCCATTTTCGAGATAGATGCCAGTCGTGTTTTGCTTTTACTGGCATTCAGAATGAGGGAATATTCTCCGCTTCCGTCTGCTTTGACATTGACTTTATCTAAAATATCAAAACAGCTCACTAAGAATAGCAGTGGAAGTAATAGCAAAAAATGTTTTAAAAAATGTTTCATGATTTGAGTTAAATATATTTTAAATTCGGCCTTTCAGATAATCTTGTCTTAGCTGTTCATCTAACTTTTCAATGGCGTATCGAAGGCATGTTCTTGGCATCTGTTTGTAATATTGGTTAAGATAAGCGATCAATTCTGCTTCATTTATATTTCCCATTTCTCTCAGCAGCCAACCGTTTGCTTTATGCATCAAATCGTGAGGATGAAACAGGTTTTGGGTCACAAACTCTTTCGTTAATTCAAACGACCCTTTTTTTATGTAAAACATAGTCCCAACGACAGCAATTCTTTTGTACCACATTTTGTCAGAATGAGAAAGCGTCCTTAAAAGACTTTCTTTTTGGTTTTCGAAAGCATAGCGTCCTAAAATTTTATAACAACTTGTGTCAACCAGATCCCAATTGTTGATGTACTGAAGATGATTCAAATAAAATTCGATAATTTCTTCTTTTACATTGATTTCTTTTGTTTTTTCAAACTTATAAATCAACATCAATAAAGCCGTCAACCGATGTTCGTGATAAGGAGAAGCAATCAATTCACTTAATTCTTTCAGATTGATTTTTGAATAATACTCCTTCGCAACCAATCTTTGATCAGGCACCTTCACACCCAAAAACAAATCACCTTCACCATATTCTCCTTTCCCTGTTTTGAAAAACTTAGGAAAAAAAGCTGCTTTTTCCGGAATGGATAAAACGGCTAATGATTCTTTGACTTCTTTAAGAATATTATTTGTCATCTTTATAAAGATCTTTATGATGAGTTGTTCTTACAAAAAATAGATCTTGTCCGTTTTTATAAATATTTAACCATGAACCATCAGGTAAAACTGTAGATTTAAATGTTATTCCACGGGCGAAAACATTAGAATTTTCTAAAGCAAGCATTTGATCTGAAAAGGTAGTGACAACAAGCGGCGAAATATCTAATTTCCCAGTTCCGCTATTTTGTATTGTTTCGTATAAAAGTTGATATTGACTGAAATGAAAATCTCCCTTATCTTGTTCTTTCACTGTATAATATAATTTTTGAAGATCCAATAAAAGTTCTTTATTTAAAGGATTTTTCTGATAAAGGATTTTTGCTTTTTCTAAAACCTCAGTTGCTTTTTTAAATGAAATTTTTCTGTTTGAAAACTTGGTAACTTCACCCAGATCATTCATAAATTCACTTCTTTTATAACCATAATCAACATAATTATTTCCGTAATAAATATAGTTTAACTGTTCTTGATTCAAAGATTTTGGATTAGTTATAAAAATCTCCAAATTATCATAATAAAATTTCTTAGGATTACTTGTCACATCATTTTTTATCTGTTCAATATTCACTTGTGAAAAGTAAAATCCAAAAAACAATAATGACAGTAAGAAAAACATTTTTTTCATTTGATAATTCTATTGATTTACAAATATTTAATGACCGTCTTCTAAAGCAATACTTTCCTGCTCCTGCGCTTCTTTTTCAATCTGTTTAGGATTGGCAACTTTAGCAATCGTAAGTCCCTGAACTATAATCGAAAACACAACTACACAATAAGTAATGCTTAAAATAGCATTGCTGTATTCATTTTTCGGAATAGACATGGCCAAAGCGATGGAAACACCACCTCGAATTCCACCCCAAAATAAAACTTTTATCGTCTGCGGACTAAATCTTGTTCGGAAGGACATAAATTTTGTAGGTCCCCAAATCGAAATAAATCTTGCAATCAAAACCACAGCAATTGCCAATAATCCCGGAACTACATAATGATTTAGATCTTTAATCATCAATAATTCAAAACCGATAAAAAGGAATAAAACGGCATTCAGAATTTCATCGATCAGTTCCCAAAACTTGATCAGATAATCCTGTGTGATAGATTTCATTTTAAATTTGACGTTAAAATTACCCATAAACAATCCTGCCGCAACCATCGTCAACGGACCGGAAACATGCATTTGTCTTGCTACAAGATAACCTCCCATCACTACCGCAAGCGTTACCAATACAGAGATAATATAATCATCAATTTCTCGCATCAATCTGGAAGTAACCCAACCTAAAAGAACACCCAGAAGCAATCCGCCGCCGGCTTCTTTCATTAATAAAATAGTAATATTTTCAACACCTAAATCAACTTCTTTTCCTACAGCCAACTGTAAAACCACTGTAAAAACTACAACCGCCATACCGTCATTGAACAACGATTCTCCGGCAATTTTTGTTTCTAATGACTTTGAAACATTAGCCTGTTTTAAAACACTTAAAACCGCAACCGGATCGGTTGGCGAAATCAATGCTCCAAATACTAAACAGTAAATAAAAGGAATTTTCAGCCCCACCAACGGCAACAGGTAAAACATTCCGAATCCTACAATAAAGGTTGAAATAATTACTCCAGCTGTTGAAAATATAAGAACCGGCCGGAACTGTTCCTTTAAATCATTAATATTAATATGAATTCCTCCTGCAAATAGAAGAAAATTAAGCATTGCTCCCATCAGAACTTCTGTAAAGTCTATACTGTTCATCAAATCATTGAGATGACCGAACGTTTTAGGAAGAAAACTTTCACCAAATAAAACCAAAATGATAGATACCACGATGGCAATGACCATAATTCCGATGGTGCTCGGAAGTTTTAAAAATCTGTAGTTGATATATGCAAAAATGGATGCTAATACGATAAGCGCTGAAAATGAATAATATAATTCCAATAAAATTGTTTTAAAAAATTAAGTCTAAATAAAGTACTTTAATATAAATTTTGTTCTCGCCTTTTTCCCAAACGTCGACGATACCATCTTTCAACGTTTTAGAAGCTCTGGTATAGTCTTGTCCCACATTCATTACATTGAGAAAGATATACTCATCTCCCACACTGTTTACTTTAAATGCTGTTTTTTCTGATTTTCCGTCCCCGGAATCTTTGATAGCATCGGTAAGAAGCCTTAATTGGGAAATGTGATGAGCGAAGTTTCCTATATCTTTTGTCTGATCATAGGAACGCAGTAAAATAAGAATAACATCAAGGTTGGTAGGATCTTTTGAATAAAGTATTTTACCAAGCCTGATGCATTCTATAAAATTGTTGCTTTTGAAAGCCTCTGCTAATTCTTTGAAATCGTCTCCTGTTTGGGAAACCAGATCTTTCCTGAAATTTCTTCCGTAGTACAAATGCTGCGCTTCTATACTGTCGACAGATTTTGGAAGTCCTCTGAATTTAAAGATAAGTCTGTCGTAATTGTACGCAGATTTGGGATTGCTGAGGTTTTTCTCGATATTTTTCAAATCGAGTTTTGTCTTTTGACCAAAGCCAAAAAACGGAAGAATAAGTAAAAAGAATAAAATTCTGCAATTCATTAATCTTCTTTTTCTGAAGCTTCGTCTTCGTCGTTATCGAAATATTCGAAGAGGAAATCATTGTATGGGAATCTTGAAATATGAATCTTCATCACCTCATCATAAACAAGTCTTTTCATCTCAGGGAAATTTTCTTTCGTAAGAGCAGAAATGAAAACTGCAGGGTGCTTAGATTTTGCCATCCAGGTTCTCTTCCACTCTTCAAGAGAAACGTTTTTGCTTGAACTTGGCGTAAGATCATCTTCGTCTTTTTTCTCGTAACTGAAATCATCAATTTTATTAAAAACCATAATCATCGGTTTCTGATGTGCATTGATTTCCATTAAAATCTGATTCACAGATTCGATATGATCTTCGAAGCTTTCGTGAGAAATATCAACAACGTGAATCAATAAATCGGCTTCACGCACCTCATCCAAAGTAGACTTAAATGATTCTACCAACTGAGTGGGCAATTTTCTGATGAAACCTACGGTATCCGTCAAAAGAAAGGGTAAATTTCCGATTACTACTTTTCTTACGGTCGTATCTAAAGTTGCAAAAAGTTTATTTTCGGCAAAAACATCAGACTTAGAAATAGCATTCATCAACGTTGACTTTCCTACGTTGGTATACCCTACCAAAGCAGCACGAACTACTTTCCCGCGGTTATTACGTTGGGTTGCCATTTGTTTGTCGATAATTTTCAGCTTGTCTTTCAATAAAGATATTCTGTCGCGGATGATCCTTCTATCGGTTTCAATCTCTGTTTCACCGGGACCACGCATTCCGATTCCCCCTTTTTGCTTATCTAAGTGAGACCACATTTTGCTCAATCTCGGCAGCAAATATTGGTATTGCGCCAATTCAACCTGAGTTCTTGCATAAGAAGTTTGTGCTCTTTGTGCGAAAATATCGAGAATAAGATTGGTTCTGTCAAGAATTTTTACTTCAATTTCTTTTTCAAGGTTTTTAAGTTGAGAGGGAGACAATTCATCATCAAAAATAATGGTTCCGATCTCATTTTCCTTTACATATTCTTTTATTTCCTGTGCTTTTCCACTTCCTACAAAGGTTTTGGGATCTGGCTGAGTTAAATTCTGAGTAAAGCGCCTGTCTATTGTAGCGCCCGCCGTATGAGCTAAAAACTCAAGCTCATCCATATATTCCTGCAACTTATCAGCATCTTGATTTTGGGTAACAACGCCCACCAAAACTGCCTTTTCGTAACTATGTTGTTTCTTTTCTAGCATTAAATTCTGTATAATTTATAAGATTTACAAGATAATATTTTTAATCAATAAATGCAACTACACTGTCCAAAAACAGGTGATTTTTCTCAAATAGTTACGGTATCTGTTTATATAATAGTTATTTATTCTCTTTTCTATGATAAATATTATTCTGAATCTTGAAAAATAAGATTATTCAGGTTTATATTTAGTTATTATTAATTTGTAGCAGAGAAAATTAATCCCAATCAGCAGCGATAAATTTCATCTGAGTCCCTTTGTCATCATAAAGCGTAAGAAAATGGCCATTGATTTCATAACGAGTCATTTTTTCAAAAACTTTTGTAAATTCTGTTTCCAGATTCATTTCCTGACAAGCCATTAAAGTGCTTCCCAACCCGGAAATCTCGACTTTGTTTGTAGATTTAAATTTTGAAGTAAAAAACATTCTGTTGCAGCCCATCACCGCTGTTCCTCGGATTTTACCGTCTGTTGCTGGCGCAGTAAGGTTGATCTCTGCTTTATTTTTTACAAGCTCTTCTTTTGTGAAGCCATCAAACGAAACCAACATCCATTCTCTTTGGTAGTGCTGATTATTCAACTTTGCCGTAGAGCAGCTTACAGCTAAATTTAAAATAAAAAAGGCGGAAAGAAATGATAAAATGTTTTTCATATCACTCAGCCACCCATTTTCGTACCAATTGCTGACAAATTATCGTAAAAATTAGTAAATTAGCCCCACAAAAATTATTTTATAAAATGAAAAGAATATTTTTACTATTCACTTTCTTGTTAGGCTTTGCTCAAATGAGGGCAGACGAAGGAATGTGGCTATTGATGCTCATCAAAAGACTTAATGGGGTAGACATGCAAAAACAGGGTCTAAAATTGACTCCGGAAGAGATTTATTCTGTAAACAATTCTAGCTTAAAAGATGCAATTGTAAGCTTTGGAGGGTTTTGTACAGGAGAAATCGTTTCAGACAAAGGGTTGATTTTTACTAATCACCACTGTGGGTACGGCGCTATTGCAGCGGCTTCAACTCCTGAAAAAGATTACCTGAAAAATGGTTTCTGGGCAATGAATCAGAAAGATGAGTTTAACTCTAAAGATCTTTATGTAAGATTTTTGGTAAGAATGGATGATGCTACGCAAAGAATCAATTCTAAACTAAACGAAAATATGTCTCCGGCTGACAGAAAAGCTGTAATTGATGCTGAGACTAAAGCAATTCAGGCAGAAAATTCTGAAAACGGAAAATATACTGTTGTAGTAAAAGATTTCTTCAACGGGAATGAATTTTACTATTTTGTTTATCAGGATTATAAAGATATCAGATTAGTTGGTGCACCGCCTTCAGCATTAGGTAAATTCGGAGGTGACACAGATAACTGGGAATGGCCAAGACATACTGCTGACTTTACAGTTTTCAGAGTATATGCAGATGCAGCAGGAAATCCTGCAGAATTTAAGCCAACCAATGTCCCTTTGAAGCCTAAGCATTTTTTACCTGTTTCTCTTAAAGGATACAAACCTGGTGATTTCTCAATGATTTTAGGATATCCGGGAAGAACAAACCGTTACCTTACCTCTTATGGTATTGATCAAATGGTAAACAAAGATTATCCGGCTTGGGTAGAAGCTTCAAGACTTGCAATGGATGTGATGAAGAAGTACATGGATAAAGATAAGACAACTCAGCTTGCCTACGCTTCGCAATACGCTTCTGTTGCCAACTATTGGAAAAACAGACAAGGAACAATTGATGCCGTGAAAAATAACGGGACAATTGCCGATAAAGAAGCTATTGAAAAAATCTACAGAGATTGGTCTGTACAGCCAAACAACGAAAGTTATGATGGCGTTTTAGAAGGTATCAAAGCTTATTATAAGCAGGTATCTGATAGAAATGTTGAGAAAAATTACGCTTCTATTCTTACAAGAAATACAAAATACATCAGCCTTTCTTACCAATTGGGAAGTCTTTTAGATGCTTATGCTTTACAGGATATGAAAGGCAGACTGGCCATGAAACCAAAAGTAGAAGAAGCTATTAAAACCGCTTACGAAAGCATCAATACAGATTTAGAAGCAGAAATGATTACTTCTATGGTTAAGCTTTACCAAAGCAAAGTAAATCCTGATGTTGCTTCTAAAACAATTATGGATCTAGACGCCAACAATCTTGCAAAAATGGCGGCTTCATCAATATTTGCCAACAAAACTTCGGCTACAAATTTTATGATGAACCCAGACCGTTTGAAATTGGATGCAGATCCGCTTTCAAAAATCGCAAAAGGAATTATCGCTGATCAAAAATATTCGGCAGAAAGATTTGTGAAGGTTGACGATAATTTTGCTAAAAACAACCGTCTTTTCTTAGGTGGTTTAATGAAAGCAATGCCTGAGAAAAAATTCTATCCGGATGCAAACTCTACAATGAGACTTACTTACGGATCTATTGATACCTTACCAATGAGAGATGACAGAAATTACTTTGGCGTTACTGACAACTACTACACAACAATGGAAGGTTTAGTAGGAAAATATAAAGCTGGTGACGAAGAATTTGATCTTCCACAAAGAGTAATTGCACTTCACAACATGAAAGATTATGGCCAGTATGCTGATAAAGCAGGTTACATGCCTGTAAACTTCCTTTCTAATAATGATATTACAGGCGGTAACTCTGGTTCACCGGTAATTGATGGAGAAGGAAACCTTATCGGTATCGCTTTCGACGGAAACAGTGAAGCATTGAGCGGAGATATCGTATTTGAAGACAAATGGCAAAAGACAATCAATGTTGACATCCGTTTTGTTCTTTGGACAATTGATAAATATGCAGGCGCAAGAAGAATTGTAGACGAACTAAAATTAGTTAGAGACGAAAACACTCCGGCTGATACAGGGAAATCTAAACTAAAAAATGTTGCTCCGGCAAAAAAGAAAAAGTAATTTTCTAAACAATATTTTTAAAACCGTGAAATAAATTTCACGGTTTTTTTGTTGTCTTTTTTTTAATTAAATGATTCCGTACAAATATTCAGATAATATATTTAAAACTTTTATTGATGAATTTCTTTTACCCAGCAGTGTTGAAGAATAACATTTTTTTGTACTTAATCTTTTCAAATTTTATAGGTTAAAACTAACTCCATAAAAAAAATCATTTTTATACACTAAAAATCAATTACTTAGAATTTATTTTCAATAAAAACATATTTTTCTTGTCAGGATTCTTACATAAACACGACTATACTTATAAATCAGTTAAAACTATAAAAATACATTTATGAAAAGGAACATTTTAAAAATGACAACGCTCGGATTTGGGCTTATGACAATTTTCAGTCTTTCATCGTGTGATGATGACGAAATGATGGTGATGGAAAGCCCTATGGAAAAAACAATTACATTTGAAAATATTGTTACCTCAAAAGATTTTGTAGAAAGTGGCAGCTTTCAGGGAACCAATACTCCGGTTATTATGCCTGGAGAATCGGTTTCTTTTAAATTCATTGCAGGAAAAGCGCAGTCTTTAATGTTGGCAACGATGTACGGAGCATCCAAAGATTGGTTTTTTGCATCAAAACAGCCAGGAATAAAATTATTTGATGCTAATGGAAATGCCATTACCGGCGACGTTTCTTCGGAAGTTTTATTATGGGACAACGGTACAAAAGATAATACTACCGGAGCCGCTCAGAACAATCCTATCGCTCAGGTTCCCAATGTGAATGTCTCTCAACTGGTAAAGCTAAATCTGAGCTACGACATTGTGAAATCTGAATTTACATTAACGATAGCAAACACTTCTGGCGGAACAGCCAACGAAACGCCTCTATCTCCGGGAGTTTGGGCAGTATCAAATTACAATGGCGCGCAATTGCTTAATTCGGCTCCATTTTTTACACCTAATGCATTATCAAATCCAGAAATTACAGATATTGCTCAGATGGGAAGCATTACTAAAATGGTAACCAAACTTAATGCAAATACAGGAATCATGACCGGGCTTTCTCCTGCTTTGGTCGTGGTTTACAGTGGTAATCAAAACCCTATTTACCAAGCAGGCCAGCTAGATTCTGGTAATGGATTAAAAGAAGTTTCTCAGACCGGAAATGTTATGAAACTTCAAACTACTTTAAAAGCTATGCCTAACGTAAAAGGAGTTTATATTGCAGGAAATGCTCCTCTAGCACCGGGAAGCAAGATGATGACCAGTTTTTCATTTACACCGGGAGATAAAATAGCCTACGTAACCATGTTTGGCTTTTCTAATGACTGGTTTTATGCTAATGAGCAAAGTATTGATGCAGGTACAACAGGCGATCTTACATCAAAAACAACTTTGTATGATTCTGGAACAGGAGTCAATCAATATCCTGGAGCAGGAAACCGTCAGTCTTTATTTGGAGGAACTCCTCAGACAGAAAGTATTGTTATTTCTAAAGTAGGAACACAATATCCCGTACCTGCAGTACAGAATGTCTTAAAAGTGACCGTGAATTAATTAAATATAAATCAGGGTTTAATAAAAACATCAAATGATTTCGATGAGCATCTCTGAATGAAAATTCAGGGGTGCTTTTTTATTAATGAAAATCGATATTAAACATTCCAAAATTCCCGATCGAGGCTTCTGTACTGTATCGCTTCCGAAATATGATGAGACAAAATACTTTCAGACTCTTCCAGATCAGCAATTGTTCGGGCTACTTTTAAAATCCTGTCAAATGCTCTGGCAGAAAGATTCAGTTTTTCCATAGCTTGTTTAATAAGGTTAAATGAGGCGTCATCAAGTTCACAAAACGTTTCAGTTTCTTTTGGTCCAATTTGAGCGTTGTAGCTGATTTGCAAATCTTTATACCTTTCATTTTGAATTTCCCGGGCCTTTAAAACTCTTTTTCTGATATCTTCGCTTTTTTCACCTTTCCTTTTATCCGTCAATTTTTCAAACTCAACTTTCTGCACCTCAACATGAATATCGATTCTGTCTAAAAGTGGTCCCGAAAGTTTATTCATATACCGCTGCATTTCAAAAACAGAAGACGTATTATTGGGATCGTCGGGAAAATATCCGCTCGGACTTGGGTTCATCGAAGCAATCAGCATAAAACTTGCAGGATAATTTACGGTAAACCTGGCTCTGGAAATTGTTACTTCTCGGTCTTCTAGAGGCTGACGCATGACTTCCAAAACCGTTCTTTTAAATTCGGGCATTTCATCAAGAAATAAAACTCCGTTATGAGCCAATGAAATTTCTCCCGGTTGCGGGTAACTTCCGCCACCAACAAGCGCAACATCTGAAATCGTATGATGAGGTGAACGAAATGGGCGAACGGTCATCAAAGAAGTTTCCGTTCCCATTTTACCGGCTACTGAATGTATTTTTGTCGTTTCTAAAGCTTCTTTTAAAGTAAGTGGCGGCAAAATACTCGGAACTCTTTTTGCCAGCATTGTTTTTCCGCTTCCCGGCGGGCCGATAAGAATGATATTATGACCTCCGGCGGCGGCTACTTCCATTGCTCTCTTGGCGGTTTCCTGGCCTTTTACTTCAGAAAAATCAAAAGGGAAATTATTTATTTTATCCTGAAATTCTTTTCTGGTATCTAAAACCACTTTCTCAAGAGGCTTTCCTTCATTAAAAAAATCGATGACTTCTTTAATATTTTCAACACCATATACATCAAGATTATTAACAATGGCCGCTTCTCGGGTGTTTTGTTTAGGTAAAATAATTCCTTTAAAACCACCTTCACGAGCCTGAATAGCAATGGGAAGAACTCCCCTTATCGGCTGCAAACTCCCATCAAGAGAAAGCTCGCCCATAATGATATAATCTTGTACATTTTCACCAAGAATCTGGTCAGACGCTATTAAAATTCCGATTGCAATACTCAAATCATACGCTGCACCTTCTTTCCGCAGATCTGCGGGAGCCATATTGATTGTAATCTTTTTTCCGGGAATCTTAAATCCGCAATTTTTGAGTGCCGCAGAAATTCTGTAACTGCTTTCTTTGATGGCATTATCGGGAAGACCTACCAAATGATAGCCTACTCCTCCTGTATCAACATTGACTTCTATGGTAATGGTTTGTGCAGAAACTCCATGAATGGCGCTGCCATAAATTTTTATCAGCATTATATTGTGTTTTAAGTAAAAATAATCAAAATTTCTATCAAATAATAATTAAATGTTATCAATCTGACAAAAGGCAATAGTTATCGAACAACTAAAACCAGAACAATATTTTTGTTCTGGTTTTAGTTTAATATGTAAGAATAGATTTAGTATGCCAGCGTTATACCTGCTCCCCAACCCATATCACTATCATAATGGGTAGATAAGGATGCATTTCGGGTAACTATATATTTTAAACCCAGCATATATTCTTTATCAGTATTTACAGAAAAAGCACCGCGCAATCTTTGTGTAAGAGGAATGTCTTCTCTTCTTAATTGCAGCCTTACAATTCCGTCTGTGAAGACTTCTGCCTGAAAATCAATCAGCATTGGTAGAGTGTAAACTACTCCGGCGCTTAGCGTTGCACGTTGGTCTTTTTTACTTTTCTGCCCAAAAAGGTTTTTTTCCAATTCAGAACCGTGAGAGTTTCTGTATCTCCAATCAAAACCAATAAAAGGCATTAACCATTGCATTTTGCCAATATATCGGCCAATATGGGTTTCTGTTTCGTAGCCGTGCATACTGTTGTATCCTAATCTCCATTCTGTACCGATGCTCCATCTTGCATTTTGCAACATTGCCTGACCGTCGTTACCATTGGTTGCAAAATCATTTTCTGCCATAAGATGCCATTCGTTACTTTCGTCCTGAAGCATTTTATAGGCTTTTTCTTTATCCGGAATTTCCGGGTTCTGATAGTCTCCAACAGCAAAAACTCTGTTCATCCCTGCCATCATGTGATATAAAATATGACAATGAAAAAACCAGTCTCCTTCGGTATTGGCCGCGAATTCTATAATATCTGTTTCCATGGGCATGATATCCAATACATTTTTCAATGGAGATTGAACCCCGTTGTCATTAAGTACACGGAAATCAAATCCGTGCAAGTGCATCGGATGTCTCATCATAGAATTGTTGATCAATTTTATTCTTAATATTTCTCCTTTTTTAACCTGTATTTTATCAACTTCGGAAAGCACTTTATTGTCCATGCTCCATACATAGCGATTCATATTTCCTGTAAGAGTAAGGGTGATATTTTTTAAAGAATCTTTTTTCGGCAGTGAAGTATCATATGGAGATTTAAGCATATTGTAGTTTAAAGTTACTATATCATTATTTCCCATATTGTGTGAAGAATGATCCATCTTCATATCCTTATCCATATCCATTTTGTGAGATTTTTTTGGTTTCTCGCCAGAGATTTCTGGATACATTACAGCATTCATATCCATTTTCTGAAGGCTCATTGCCATTCCCATATCTTTCATATCACCGTTCATCTTCATCATATCATTCATCATTTTCATCCCTTCAAAATATTTAAGTTTAGGAAGTGGAGCATGAAGCTGCTTCACCCCTTCTCCTATATAAATTGATGCTGACTTCGTTCTGTCTTCCGGAGTTACCAAAAGTTCATACGATGTATTTTTTTCAGGAATGGTGACTACGATATCGTACGTTTCAGAAACTCCGATGATAAGTCTGTCTACCATTAAAGGCTCTACATCGTTACCATCGTTTGCTACAACTTCAATCTTGCCACCGGCATAATTGATCCAGAAATAGGACGAAGCACCTCCGTTGGAAATCCGAAGCCGCACTCTATCTCCTGCCTTAAATTGCGACAATTGCTGTTCAGAATTACCGTTAATCAAAAATTTATCGTAATAAATATCGCTTACATCCATTGCAAGCATCCTTTTCCATTCATTGGTCACTTTAGTTCCGAAATGCCCTTCTTTTATGGCTTCCAAATAACTTTGAGTGCTTTTTTTCTTGATCCCAAACCAATCATTGGCGTTGTGAAGCATTCTATGCACATTATGAGGATTCAAATCTGTCCATTCGCTTAAAATTAATGGAATTGCGGGAATATCATCAATCCCTTTTCTGAACGTAGGATCATTATTTCTTTTTTTCAAGATCAGCGATCCGTACATTCCGATCTGCTCCTGCATTCCTGAATGAGAATGATACCAATGCGTGCCGTGCTGAATAATCGGAAATTTATAAGTATATGTAGAATGCGGTTTAATCCCCATTTGGGTAAGCATAGGAACACCGTCTTCTTTGTTGGGCAACATCAATCCGTGCCAGTGCAGAGAAGTTTCTTCATCCATCATATTATGCACAATAATTTCCGCAGTATCGCCTTCTGTAAACGTGAGCGTCGGCATCGGAATCTGACCATTAACTGCAATCGCTCGTTTCATTTTTCCTGTGAAATTAACCAGCGTATCTTTTACATACAAATGATAGGTTACTGTTTTACCTTCCGTTAATTTTTTCTCAGGGAAAGGAAGAACTTTTTTGTTCTGAGTATTATGTGCAGAATGCTCCTGTGCTTTTGCAAAGGAAAACGAAAACAAAATCCAGAGAACTATATATTTAGTTTTTAACATATTACTTCTTGTTTTATTTTAAAGTTTCAACTGTATTTCCACAAGTAAGCATTTGTGCTCCGTAATATGGATTTTTAATCGCACTTTCCGTACTCAGCCAGTTAGCATCCTGCATCGGACAATACTGATAATAAATAGGAGCCGAATGTTTTGAAGTTTTCAGCAATTCATACATGTTTTTAGATAATGATTTGAAAGCTTCTCTTTGTTTTTCAATATCCTGAGTTTGAGAAATCAGCCTTGCATCTGTATTTAAAACATCCCTAATTTTCATCCACACATTATGCTCTTCTGTTGACAGTTCATTCATTTTTACTGCTGTGATTGCATTAGTCAACTCTTTAGATTTATCTGAAGCTGTTTTTGCGTCTGTTTTTACTAAAGCATCTTTTAATGAAAAATAATGAGATTGAACATTGCTCAAAGGTGAGTCAGACTGTTTGCTTTCTTTAATCATTGAAGAATGGTCATGCCCGTGATCAGCCATTGGTTCGGTCGCAGTCTTATTTCTTTTGTATTGACAACAAGACGGTAGTTTGGCATAAACATCATCCGGTGCGTAAAAAGAATCACTATCATATCCTGCCTGGGCAATTCTTTTTAAAATTTCCTGTTGGTCGGTTTTCGATGCATCATAAGTTAGAGTTGCCATTTTGGTTTCTTTATCCCAGTTTACCTTGGCTACGTTTTTGACATTTCCAGCTTTTTCAATTGTTGATTTGCACATGTCGCAATTTCCAGAGATTTTTACCTTTTCGGTTTTTGCATTTTTGATCTGGGCAGTATATATCAATGATACTAAAAGCATCATGACGGCCATTATTTTTGATATTGACTTCATAATATTTTTTATTGTAATGATCACAAGTAAATGCAGCATCTATTTGTCTCATTGTTTTGAAATTAAGTTTAAATAAATAATAAAGTTGAAAACAGAGACGTTTTCAAAAAAGCATAGCTGTGGCTATACATTAAGGGGTTATCCTATTTTAGGAATCAGCCAAATGGAATAGAAACCTTTGGAAATATTAGTTTCATCATTCAGAAAAGAATGGGATACATTAACTTTTACTTTAGTGAAAGAGAAACTGTTAGAATAAAAAAAAGAAATATTGCTGTTTGTAGGGCATTTACATAAAGCATTGCTACAATCGTTTCCGCAATGATTTTTTTCAGATTTCTTATGCTCACAATCATCTTTTTTTGATGTAGCAGCCTTCGAATCTACTTTATGAGTTGAAGCAGCTTCCATGTTGCATGCATATATCTTATTGGGCATTAATAAAAACCCCAAACAAAAGAAAAACAATATGTAAGCGCTACGAAACATCTTACTGCGAAGATAAAGCTTTTCTAATCCTAAAATAAAATTTTTAACAATTTTTAATTGCCATAATCACAATATATCTCCAAGCAAAATATTTATATTTGTAAATAACCTTCTTTTAAAGAAGCACAAAAAGAGAGAACATTTGATTATGACAATAAAACCTGAAATAACCTGGGCAGATTTTGAGAAATTAGACATTCGATGCGGGACAATTATTTCCGTGAATGATTTTGAAAAAGCAAGAAACCCTTCTTATCAGCTTGAGATTGATTTTGGAGATGGTGGAGTCAGAAAATCTGCAGCACAAATCACAACACTTTACAGCAAAGAAGATTTGGTGGGTAAACAAATTTTAGCCGTTGTTAATTTCCCTAAAAAACAGATTGCCAATTTTTTCAGCGAATGCCTTGTTTTAGGAGTCTATGGTGATGATGCAAAAGACGTAACGCTTTTATCGCCATCTCTTCCGACGAAAAACGGATTACAGGTTGGATAATAATCAGCATAATCTCATCGATTTTAAACTATTAATAATCAACTTACAAAAACACAACCATGATACAAAATATTTCATTAGAAAAAGTCTTATTCCTTGATATTGAAACGGTTCCAAATGCAGGTTCCTGGGAAGACCTTTCTGAAACCGAACAGAAACTCTGGGATAAAAAAACTAGATATCAAAGAAAAGATGAGATCTCTGCAGAAGATTTTTATGACAGAGCCGGTATTATGGCAGAGTTTGGAAAAATTATCTGCATTACGATCGGAATGCTCGAAAAAAACGAGACTTTAAGAATAAAAAGCTTTGCCAATGATGATGAAAGAAAAATTCTTCAGGAATTTGGCGAGCTTTTTAACAGCCCGAGACTGCGTGATGTCATTCTTTGTGCGCATAACGGAAAAGAATTTGATTTTCCGTGGATTGCAAGACGGTTTTTGATTAACGGAATGATGCCTCCATCTCCATTTCAAATGTTTGGAAAAAAACCTTGGGAAATTCCGCATCTCGACACGATGGAACTTTGGAAATTCGGAGACTACAAAAGCTATATTTCGCTGGAACTTTTAGCCCATGTTTTCGGAATTCCTACCCCGAAAGACGACATCGACGGATCAATGGTTTCATCAATCTACTACATAGAAAAAGACTTGCAACGAATAGTCGACTATTGTGAAAAAGATGTCTTAACTTTGGCCAATATTTTCAGACGGATGCGTCAGGAAGATTTATTAAAAAGAAATATCAATTTAGATTAAATAAAATACCGTTGGAACGGTCATTAAAACGATAAAATGAAATTTACAGACGATCAGATTGCCGATATAGGAGAAGAAATTATAAGAATATTAAAAACTGTTTATGATCCTGAAATTCCGGTAGATATTTATGAATTGGGTTTGATTTATGATGTACAGATTTCCGATGAAGCTGATGTGAAAATCATCATGACCTTAACGAGTCCTAACTGTCCCGTTGCGGAAAGTCTTCCGCAAGAGGTAAAGGACAAAGTGAAAGAAGTGGAAAATGTGAATGAAGTAGATTTGGAACTAACTTTCGAACCCACTTGGAACAAAGACATGATGAGTGAAGAGGCAAAATTTGAGTTGGGAATGCTTTAAATAAGAAGGAAGGCTGGAAGTTTTATCTTCGTTCCGCATCAAAACAATATAAAACCGGAAATTCTCCGGTTTTTTTTTCTTTTCTGAAATCACATCTCTTTACTATTAAATGAAAACATTATTAGAAATGAATGCTTGTATCAACTTCAATCTCCCAACTTCAATCCTTTAATCTTCTCGTGCAATTTCTTTTCCTTCCCTTCTGCTCCATTCGCTCCACGAACCTACATATAGATTTGACATTTGAAAACCTGCATATTCTAATGCTAAAATAGTATGACAAGCCGTAACTCCCGAACCACAATGAACGATTAATTTTTCAGGCTTATTTTTCAATAATTTTTGATACTTTTCTCTCAAAATTTCCGGCTTCAGGAAACTTCCGTTTTGATCTAAATTTTCAGAAAAAGGAATATTAATGGCTCCGGGAATATGACCAGCAATTAAATCGATCGGTTCAGACTCACCCTTATAACGATAAGCATCCCTTACATCAATGACGGTAGCAGATTCGCTTGTTAATTCATTTTCAACATCTTCCAAGCTTGAAACAGGTAGAAGCCAATGTTCTTTTGTAATGATTTCAGATTTCTCGAAAGTCTCTTCTCCTGACGAAAACTCCAATCCTTCTTTTTCAGCTGCCTGAATTCCACCATCTAAAACCTGAATATTTTTAAGACCAAAAGATCTCAACATCCACCATGCTCTCGCTGCAGCGTTAGCTCCGTTTTTATCATCATAAATAATGACATGAGGATCTGCTGAAATACCCAAACGAGAAACGGTTTCACTAAATTTTTGAATTTCTGGCAGAGGATGCCTTCCTCCAAAAGCTACATTCTCGCCAACATCAGCTAAATCTTCATCTAAATCTACAAACCTTGCTCCTTTGATGTGTTTATTGAGATAGTTTTGATAATTATCTTTTCCGGTTCGTACATCAAGAATAATAAGACTTTTTGTAGAAAGTTCTTTAAATTGTTTTGGTGAAATTATGGGAAGCATTGATGTTTATTTTAATTTAAATGTTTATCACTGATTAATTTACATAAATTAGGCTTAAGCGACAATCATAAACTACTCACTATAAAAGTGTTATACATTTAACGCAAAGATTGATTTTTGCAAATCTTATTTTAAGGAGCAAAGATTGAGAATCAATAAATTGATTTTTATGAAGCTCTCGTTTTTATCTAAACTTCATCAGCGACTTTGTCGCTATTCTTGGCTCCTTCAAATAATAAGCTTAAAAATTAAAATCTTTGCTAGGTAAAAGATTTCGCTTAATTCTTATCCTAAACTCAGTTCGATTTAAGTTTAAATCTGCAAAAATCTATTAAAGCTAAAAAATAAAAACCGCAGAGATTTCTGCGGTTTTAGTTATTGATAAATGAAAATCATGGTCTGTACAAGTTCCGGATGAAGACTTTTTGAAACCGGACAATTGTGAGCGGTTTCCTCAATAAAAGCCTTTTCTTCATCTGAATACTGATCTGAAAAAACAAAATTACAGACGATCTCACCAATTCTTCTTGGCTCAGTTTTCATAATTTTCTGAAGTGTACAATACGCTCCATCAATATTAATATTCTTGTCTTTACCCAAAATGGCAATGGTTGTCAATGCGCATTCTGCCAAAGAAGTTGCACACAAGTCTGTCGGTGAAAATTTTTCACCTTTTCCGTGGTTGTCTGTTGGCGCATCACTTTCTATGATGGTTCCAGACTGTAAATGTTCTGCTGAACATCTTAAATCTCCTGTGTATGTTATTTTTGATGTCATAATTTTAATTTAAAATGAAAGAGACACTGTCTCTAAAAATGAAAAATATCTTTCGCTCTGTTATAAGAACTCTCGAAATTTAATAAATTCAATTTGTGTTCCGCTTTTTCAACACTCATAAAATTGATTACCTGCTCTGTCGGCATATTTCCTACCAAATCATCTTTTGCCATCGGGCAGCCACCAATTCCTTTTATTGCAGAATCGTATCTTCTGCAACCTTTATCATAAGCTGCTTTTAATTTAGAATAAGAATCTTCGTAACGGTTATGAAAATGTGCTCCGAAATCTATTTCAGGATATTTTGAAGGAATTTTTTCGAATAATAAAGCAATAGTTTCCGGCGTTGCTACTCCAGTTGTGTCAGAAAGCAGGATATTTTTAATTCCTATTTCAGAAAATCTATTGGCCCAAAAATCTACATCTTCCCATTTCCACATTTCCCCATACGGGTTTCCAAACGCCATTGAAAAATAAATATTCAGTTCTTTGCCTTCACTTTTTGTGAGCTCAAGCATCTTTACAATATCATCAAAAGCTTCCTCCTGATTTTTATTGGTATTTCTATGTTGAAAAGTTTCAGAAATAGAAAAAGGAAATCCCAAAATATCTACAGACTGATGCTTCAAAGCTTTTTCAGCACCTCTATAATTGGCAATAATTGCAGAAACCTTGGTATTAGACAAAGATTTATCGATATTCTCGGCAACCTCAGCAGAATCTGCCATTTGCGGAATTGCTTTCGGAGAGACAAAACTCAGGCAGTCAAGCACATCAAAACCAACTTCCATCAGTGAATTGATGTAATCTATTTTTTTATCAGTCGGGATAAACTCATCCCAACCCTGCATCGCATCTCTAGGGCATTCGGTAAGAAACATTTTACTTTTGATTTTCTCAAATATAATAAAACTAAACTATTTAGTTCTCGTTTCCAGCAAAGCTAATATTAAATTGATTATCAATAATTTATTTCTGATTTAAAATTTCGATACAATACATTCACCAACAAATAACCCGTTCTGAGCTTTGAATTTATTAACTTTGTTAAAATTTATGATATCAAAATGAGTACAATAGAATTCAACTCGATGTGGAGAGAAAAACTGCTGAACCGTTTTCTCAGCTATGTAAAAATATATTCAACAAGTGACGCTGAAAGCGAAACCACTCCTTCAACAGAACGACAGTGGGACATTGCCAATTACATCACTGAAGAGCTAAAAACAATTGGTCTGGAAGATGTTTCTATTGACGAACACGGTTATATTATGGGCTACGTTCCCTCTAATTTGGAAAACGACAATCAGCCGACAATAGGATTTATTTCTCATTATGATACTTCCCCGGACTTTAGTGGCGAAAATGTAAAACCACAAGTTTGGGAAAATTATGCAGGTGAAGATTTGATCTTAAACAGAGAAACAAACTTTACTTTATCACCTTCAAAATTTGAAAGTTTAAAGAAATATATCGGTCAGACTTTAATTACAACTGACGGAAATACGCTTTTGGGAGCCGATGACAAAGCTGGCTGTGCAGAAATTGTAACGGCTGCTGAATATTTAATCGCTCACCCTGAAATCAAGCACGGAAGAATTGCGGTTGGGTTTACGCCGGATGAAGAAATCGGAAGAGGCGCACACAAATTTGATGTGGCAAAATTCGGTGCAGAATGGGCTTATACAATGGATGGAAGCGAAGTCGGAGAATTGGAATACGAAAATTTCAATGCTGCTGGAGCGGTAGTAAAAATTCACGGTTTGAGTGTACATCCTGGTTATGCTTTCGGGAAAATGGTAAATGCCAATCTTTTGGCTGCAGAATTTATACAGTCTCTTCCTGCAAACGAAACTCCTTCTACGACAAAGGGATTTGACGGATTTTATCATTTGATGGATGTAACGTCTGATGTTTCAGAGTGTAAACTTCAATATATCATTCGTGATCATGATGAAGAGAAATTTGAGGCAAGAAAAAAATTCATGGAAGAAAAAGTTACTGAGTTTAATCAAAAACATGGCGAAAAAACCGCTGAAGTCGAGATAAAAGAACAATACCGCAACATGAAACAGCAGTTTGAAGGTAAAATGCACATCATCGATCTTGCTGCAAAAGCAATGAAAGAAGCAGGTATTGAGCCTAAAATAAAAGCCATCAGAGGCGGTACAGACGGAGCGCAATTATCTTATATGGGACTTCCTTGTCCGAATATTTTTGCGGGAGGAATCAATTTCCACGGACCTTACGAATATGTGGCTTTAGAAAGCATGGAGAAGGCAGTTGAAGTGATTCTGAATATTGTGAAAGCGTAAGAATTTAATGATATACAAAATAATCCGTCCCAGTTGTGAGACGGATTATTTGTTTTTATGACTTTAATTTAGAAATATTTAATATAAATCTAAAATCTGATATGTCTTTTCGTTAAAAGTAAAGGAATCGTTTTTTTGAAGATCTTTCATATTTGCATAAATGGGAGCTTTAGTAGAAATTCCAACAACAGTTGTTCCGCTCATCTCAATTTTGTCGGTTGAGATACCAATGAAAAAAGTTAAGGTATCCGTGACCACAATTGCTCCTGGAGACACATTGGCGTTCTCTTCCGTAATGTCTAGCTGACTTAAGTAATTTAATTCGTTTTGTGCAAAATCGAGTTCTTTTTCCAAAGCCTGTAAAACATCGAGCTTGTTACTGTGACGATCTTCGGTTTGGCTTGCCGATGCATTTCTGCTGAAACTATCAGCATTCATATCGGAAACTCGCTGGGTATAATTTTCTGTTAATTCCTGCTGCTTTTGAATAGCTATCTGCAGCACTTCTTTCTTATCTATTTTTTTCATCTTAATGCTTTTATATTCAAATATATAGTTTTTTAGGATAAAGTAGCTTTTACAGTATACCAAAACTCCTCGCAAAAGCTTAGCTAACGATTTTTTTGTATAATGAGTACGAGCAGGATGCTCGCACCAGGGGAGCTATCGCGTAAAGAGCCGGAAATTAGGAAGTTGACACTAACATAACATCTTCTATTTCCCAATAATTATCATTATTCAATCTTAGTTTAAATACAGCATTTCTACCGTAATAATCTTTTTTTATACGATGGTCAACAAAAACTAATGCTCTTTTTTTTGAAGTATCGAATACAATCTCTGAAAAATAGACAACACCTATCTCACATTCATTTGTATGTTTATCATACTCTGCCAGATCTAGGACTTTTGCGGTACACAAATTAAATTGATTTGCTTTTATAGAACTTCGTATGCTTAAATTTTTAATATCTGGACTATTAGAAAAGTCTTTAAAAGAATCCTTCGTTCTGATTATGCGTCTTAAATAAACCTCGGTATTATCTGTCCCGAAATATGTATTTTTACTTTTAGTAGAATCTATATACAAATTGCGAAATTTTTCAGGATTATTAAAAATTTCGTTGTGCGCTTTTGTCTTCTCTTCGATATATAAATCATCATCATGAACTCTTAAACTATCAAAATATCTTTTTTCACCTAAATAATCTTCTCTAAAAAAATAAGGTATCAACTGATCTGTTAAATCATTATATAGTTTTACATTAGTATCGGCAGATTGGCTTACACATTTTTTCATTTCCTCCTTACAATTCGTAAGTAATAAAGAGGATAATAAAATCATAACTATTTTAGTTTTAAAATTCATATTATTTAGGGATTTTGGGTTGGTCTTACTCGCAAATTATCTTTTGGTTTTTTATAAATATCTAAAATAGATGGCTTTTTTTCTGATTTCAAGTCCATGATTTCACGTTGTTGCCTAAAATCTTTTGCAGCATTATTCCTCCTAATTCCATCAAACTTTCCACTAATTATATTACGATCAGACTCAGAAAATTGAAGATATGTTCCAAAATAATAAATTTGCCAATTATCTAGATACTAAATGATCGGAATGGAACCAATAGACTCCAGTTTCTTTATCTCCTGAGTAATTGCTTGCGCAGTTTCCGCTGTAGCCAGCGTTTTGACCGTAATTTGGTGGTGGCGTAATACTGTTTAGCTGCATTACAGTCAAGTTGCTTTGTGTAGCAACTTTTCAAAGTAATGAGCGGGACGCGGATTGCTCATATGCTACTCTTCTTTTAAAAATTCATCAAATTCATTATCTAAGGAAATATTTTGTTTCAAAGAATCTGACCAACAAGAAGAATAAACGATATAGCTTCGTAACTCACTAAAAGTATATCTGTTTTTAAGTTTCTTATACAAAACAATATGCGTTTCACCTTGCGATAAGCCATTTTCTTTTAATTTTATTATCAAATCATCAACAGAGTATTCTGTTTTATAAATTCTATCAAAGATTTCATCTAATTTTTTATTTATCATTCGGTATTAAAAGTTTTTTGATTTTAAAACACTTTACAGTGGATATTATTCCTTTTTAATTCTTTTAATAATGATCCAACTTTTCATGACTTTTGAACATACCTAAATTTTATTCATTAACCCTCTAAAGTAAGGAATAAACCCTAAAACAATAGGAGCTAAAAGTATTGATAAACAAGTTATCCAAAACATTATTCCTTCTGGAGAAAGTGGAATATTCTTTCCCAAAAATAATTCTCGATAAAAAGGTCAATAAAATATAGACTAATAAATTAAAAATAGAAAATAATAACGGCTTATAAATTTTTAAAGTATTTAAATAAAAAAAAATATAATATTAAAAATGGTACTCCATAAAATAATAGTCTCCAAAAATTCCACAAGCTAGCAGCATCTATTGTACTGGAAATGTTAAATGACTCTTCGACTAATAAAAATATATAACTAATGAAAACTTCTATCACAAAGAAAACAATATAAACTATTGAAAATTTTAATATGCTACTATCCATTATGTGCCTTTTTTATTAGTTCCTGACCTAATTTAACCTCAGTTCGGGATAAGAGATTCTGATAATAGTTTTTAAAATCATAAAACGCAAAGATTTTATAATTAAACTTATATTTTAAAAAGAAAGGCAAATAAATTTACTTCGCAAAGCTTGGGCAAAAGTTTTATAAAATCAACTTGTCGATTCTTCTTTGCTTACTCTCTTATAAAAGAATAAAATTCACCTCTGCGTTAATAGCCCACAGTTAATATGTGACGATTGTTGATTAACCGAACTTAGATTATCTATTTTTTTCATCTTAATGCTTTTATATTCAAATATATAGTTTTTTTAGGATAAAGTAGCTTTTACAGCACTATAAAACACAAAAGCCTCTGCAATTGCGGAGGCTTATCTTTATCAGCTCAAAGTTGCAAACTTTGCGCAGCGGTTTTTTTGTTATGTAATGAATACGAGCAAGATGCTCGCACCAGCGAAGAGAAAATTAGATTATTTTTTTTCGATTTTAATTGTTTCAAAAATTTCTAAAAATATTTTCTTATTTTCCTCATTTAAATCATTACTGATTATAACAAACTTATTTTTATGAACATCTACACTATCAAAATAAATTCCTATTGATCCTTTTGTAGATTTTTTCGGAAGCATTACTTGAGCAATGTTTTTATTTATGGTATCATAATAGTAATAATTATCATTAAAAATACCATTTTTATAGTCATTTATACTGTCTCTAATTATAAAAGCATTTTTCTTATCATTTAATATCTTATAGATTTCTAAGGGGACAATTATTTTATTTTCTGAAAAACTGGAATAATTTATACCATAATAACAAGTTGCTATCCTTTTGGAGTTTTTTTGAAGATAAAACACATCACTATCAATAGCGTTACGTTTTAATATTTCAATACTTTTAGGAACTTTAAAGCTGATGTTATTGATTTTTATTTCATTTTCATTGCTACAAGCTAGTAACAAAAAACAACATAGAAATAATATTATTTTCTTCATTTTATATTTTTTCTATTAAAATTAATAACTTGATTCTGTATCGATGTTTTATTCCATGTGTTTGATTTGATTTTTTATACACATTTCCAGTAGATGTTGCAGGTCCAATTCCTAAATCTGAACTTAAGGAAATGGTAGCCCTTTGTTTTGTTGTTACTTTATACTTATTTGTTGTACATCCGTGACAATCCATTATGGTATTTGTATTTTCATTTGGATATTGATTGTCTCCAGTATCATAACCATCATCCAAACCAAACCAATGTCCTATTTCATGTAATACTAAAGAATTAAATCCATTTTTTGTATACTCTACAGCTCCAACCCTTCCCCCTTTCTCTGCTTTATCAATAGGATAAATTAGGTAATATATTACCACTTGGGAAGTATTCTATATTTTGGGTTACTTCACCATCTCTTCCTGTAATATAGCTGCTAGATCCTAAATGATCCGAATGAAACCAATAGATTTCAGTCTCTTTATCTCCTGAGTAATTGCTTACGCAGTTTCCGCTGTAGCCAGCGTCTTGTCCGTAATTTGGCGGTGGTGTAATGCTGTTTAGCTGCAGGTTAAGAAGCGGTCAATTCATTCTTTTTGTGCAAAACTGAATTCTTTTTCCAAAGCCTGTAAAACATCGAGTTTGTTACTGTGACGATCTTCAGTTTGGCTTGCCGATGCATTTCTGCTGAAACTATCAGCATTCATATCGGATACTCGCTGGGTATAATTTTCTTTAATTCCTGCTGTTTTTGAATGGCTATCTGCAGCACTTCTTTTTTATCTATTTTTTTCATCTTAATGCTTTTATATTCAAATATATAGTTTTTTTTATGATAGATGATTACGACGCGATAAAAAGCAAACCTCGCAACAAGTTAGTTTATTATTGTCGTTTCTTTTTGCATATCAGCAATCTGCTCATTTAGGGAAAGTCTTTTGTCAATTATTTGAGTTCAGAACTTAAACATTTGTGCTTTTTGCTCAAACACCAGAGTAATTAGCTCGGTTATCGGAGCTAAAAGCCTCATTTCCCGACCTCAAAGCTGTATCTTTCAAGCATTTTACTCCAACCTTGTATGTTTAAGCTTCATCATCCTCCTATTTTAGTCAAACTACCGAGTATAGAACACAAAAACCACTACAAAATGCAGTGGCTTCACAATATTTAAAATTAAATTTTAATCGTTGTATTGATTTCCTAGAAAAGCATCCCAACCTTGTGCTGTTAAAGCAACCAATTGGTTAGAGCCTCTTGCCACCATAAAGTTCCCTTCTTCCTTATCAACCGCATGACCGATAATGGTAAAATCTGGGTGGTTTTTCATTTTATCAAAATCATTTGGAGAGATTGTGAACAATAATTCGTAATCTTCACCTCCGCTTAACGCCGTCATTACAGGGTTTAGATTAAAATCATCTGCAGTTGTAATCGTTAGATTATCCATCGGAATTTTCTCTTCATATAATCTGAAACCAACTTTCGACTGATCAGAAAGATGCAGAATTTCCGAAGCTAGACCATCAGAAACATCAATCATAGACGTTGGCTTGATATCCAATTGTTCTAAAATTCCTTTCACATCAGTTCGTGCTTCCGGCTTAAGCTGTCTTTCTAAAATATAATCGAAACCTGCCATTTCAGGCTGCATATTAGGATCAGCCAAGAAAACAGCATGCTCTCTCTCCAAAATCTGAAGCCCCATATAAGCTCCACCTAAATCTCCGGTTACGACAAGCAAATCGTTGGGTTGTGCGCCGCTTCTTTTAACAATATTTTCTTCATTTTCAATTCCAACAGCAGTAATACTCATCACCAAACCGGCATTTGAACTCGTGGTGTCACCTCCGATCAAATCTACTTTATATCTTCCGCAAGCGGCCTGAATTCCGGAATATAATTCTTCCAAAGCTTCTACAGGAAAACGATTGGAAACCGCCAGAGAAACCAAAATCTGTGTAGGTGTTGCATTCATCGCTGCAATATCACTCAAATTCACAACAACAGCTTTGTAACCTAAATGCTTTAATGGAACATAGCCCAAATTGAAATGAACGCCTTCTGCCAAAACATCAGTCGTAAGCACCACTTTCTTGTTTCCGGGATTGATAACAGCAGCATCATCTCCTACCCCGAGTTCCGAAGACTCATTGGATAAAGGAAAATGCTCCGTTAAATGTTTTATCAGCCCAAATTCTCCTAATTTCGAAATGGGGGTTAATTCTGGTTGTTTATCTTCAAACATATATTTTATTATAAGTGATGATTGATAGATGATAAATGATTTTGAATACTTTTAGGTGATCAAGCATCATTTATCTCTTATCATTTATTGGTTAAATGTTGCCGGGTCAATATTTTCTGGTCTGAAAGGAAGTTTTTTAAAGTCTTCTTTTGTCATCAATATCGTTTCAGGCGTTTTGTATTTATTCATTGCTTCTACCACATCATCCGGTGGCGAAGTCATTTTTCTTAGCATCGTATCAATCCATACACCGGTTGCTTCAGAGGTTGCACAGTGAGAACCATCCGGAAGATAGAATTTGTGAACGAAACGATAGATTGCGGCATCTTCTGCACAGCCGTCTATTTCAAGGCTTACAATCACCTTTTGATCGGCAAAAATTTCCTTGAAAAAAGAAAAACGCTCATGCATAATCACAGGACCAATTCCCCATCGGCTCATTTGGGTAACACCCATTTTTTCCTTTTTCATAAAAGCCATTCTGGTTTGCGCACAATATTGCACGTAAGACGAGTTGGCCAAATGTTTATTTGCGTCTAGGTCGCTCCAGCGAACTTCAAATGTATGGTAAAATGTCATTTAATTTTGTTTAAAATATGAATTTCTCAGCTTATCAACTTCAATAGATATGTAAGACTATAATTATCCAGTTTGTCATTCCGTAGGAATCCAAACCATACTATTCAAAACTTTGCTAAGATTCCTACGGAATGACAAAGTGTAAGAATAAGATATGGAAAAATTAAAAACTTAAATCCTTTTGTCGATAATAAATTCCAGCACTAAAATTCAAAAATTATAATCCCCAAAATTACTCAAATAAGATGGTTTATAAAAATTGTAGTTTTGCAAAAATAATCTTCAGCATAAGATTAAATAATTATGAAGCAAATTATCATTATCGGAGGCGGTGCCGCAGGTTTTTTCTGCGCAGCAAATCTAGACGAAAAGAAATATAAAGTCACCATTCTTGAGCAGAATTCAGATGTTTTGCAAAAAGTAAAAATTTCCGGAGGCGGAAGATGTAATGTAGCCCATGCCTGTTTTGACCCTAAAGAACTGGTGCAGTTTTATCCTCGTGGAAACAAGGAATTACTAAGCGTTTTTACCAAATTTCAACCAGGAGATACGATGGATTGGTTTGAAAAACGAAAAGTTTCGTTGAAGATAGAAAAGGATAACAGAATCTTCCCGGAAAGCAATTCTTCCCAAACAATTATCAATACGTTTTTAAACGAAATTCAGCAGAAAAATATTGAAGTTAAAACCAAATGTTCTGTAAAAGAAATTGAAAAACGGGATGAAAACTATTTGGTGAAAACAAGTTTGGGAGATTTTGAAGCTGATTTTGTTATTTATACAACGGGAAGTTCACCAAAATCGTTGAAAATGATTGAAAATCTGGGACATAAAATTATTGATTTAGTTCCTTCCCTTTTTACTTTTAATATTAAAGATGATTTGCTGAAAGATCTTTTGGGAACAAGCTTTGAAATGGCAGAAACATCAATTCCTAAACTAAAAACAGAAGAAAGCGGACCGTTACTGATAACCCATTGGGGACTTTCGGGACCTGCAATCCTTAAGATTTCGGCCTGGGAAGCGATTAATCTGGCGAAGGTAAAATACAATTTTGAAGTTCGGGTCAATTTTATTTCGAAAGATATCGATGATGCAGAAGAATTATTTCAGAATTTCAAACAGTCAAATCCTAAAAAAACAATCGGACAATCTAAGATTTTTGATGTAACGAATCGTTTCTGGCAGAGAATTCTGGAGGTTTCAAAAGTTGACTTGAATAAACAAATTGCGAATATTTCGGGAAAAGAAATGCAGGCGATTCTGGAAAATTTATGCAAAAAGAAATTTCAGGTTACCGGAAAATCAACTTTTAAAGATGAATTTGTAACCGCAGGAGGTGTAGATTTAAAAGAAATTAATTTTAAAAATATGTCTTCGAAAATTTTGCCTAGCTTTTACGTTGCCGGAGAAGTTTTGAATATCGATGCCGTAACCGGCGGATTTAATTTTCAGGCTTGCTGGAGTGAAGCATGGCTGATTGCTCAGGATTTAAATAATTTAAACTAAAAAAATATGAAAAAAAATTTAGCCCTAGTCTCATTTTTAGGATTTGCACTTGCTTTTTCTCAAGCACATGAAGGAATAAAAGCAAGCCCTTCACAAAAAGAATCTTCTAGAGAAGTTTATGTTCCGGAAGCTGATGTTCAACCTTCTTTTCCAGGTGGAATTAACGAGTTTAGAGGTAAAGTTGCACAAAAAATAAATATTAAAAAACTAAAAAATGCGACAGGAAAAGTCAGTTCATCAGCCAAATTTGCAATCAATGTACAAGGTAAGATAGAAAACATTACTGTTTATGGAAATAATGAGGATTTTAATAAAGAAGTAGAAAATGCAATAAAATCAATAAAAACAAAGTGGGAACCTGCAAAATACAAGTCGCATCCCGTAAAATATTGGTTTCAACTTCCTTTTGCAGCTTTTATTGATTAACCATACATGCTTTCAGTCAAAAAAAATATCCCGAGCATTCTAAAAATCCTTCTCATCATAGGATTCGGATATTTCTTTTGGCTGATGCTGAAAATCACATTAGAATATGTTCCTTTAGATCCCAATGTGAGTTTTCTGATGATTAAACAGACTGAAGTGCACGACAGACCAGAATATCTTTGGTTTTTCTACACTCACGTTTACACAAGCATTTTTGTTTTATTGGCCGGATTTTTAGCTATTTTAAGAAAAGATTTCCGACTGAAAAACTTTCACATAAATGCCGGGAAAATTTATATTTTTCTAATTCTTCTTTTTGCTGCACCTTCCGGAATTTACATGGGAATTTTCGCCAACGGCGGGTTTTTATCAAAAATTTCGTTTGTAATTTTAGGTAGTCTCTGGTGGTTTTCCACATTTAAAGCTTATCAACTAGCCCGACAGAAAAAATTCAAAGAACATAAGCAATGGATGTGGCGAAGTTTTGCGCTTACAATTTCTGCGCTCACTTTGAGAATTTGGAAAGTAATTATTGTATATTTATTCCACCCAAATCCAATGGATGTTTACCAAATAATTGCATGGTTGGGCTGGGTTCCAAACATTTTATTAATTGAATATTTAATCACAAAAAAGCACATTTAATTTAATATGAAAATTTTAAAATTTACCTTAATCACTCTGTTTACAATCAGTTTAATCAGCTGTAAAAAAGACACTACGGTTACCGAAACTCCAAAAGATTCTTTAATAACAAAAAAAGATTCTGTGGTAATTCCTGAAGTTCATAAAGAATATTACGGGATTTACACCGGAGAATTTGCAGGCAAAGGAGAGCTTTATGATAACGAAACCAGAGAATATTACGAAGGCACAGATTACAAAAGACTTTCTTTAAAAATCAACCGAATAACTCAGGATTCTGTGTACGGGCAAAGCATTGTGAATGGAACTCAGCGTCCGTTTCGCGGGGTTTTCAATGAAGGTACTCAATCTTTTATTCTGGATGAGCCCGGAAATGATAAAACCGACGGAAGATTTGAAATTAAGCTTAAAAACGACAGCATCACCGGAAAATGGACTGCCTTTAATAAATCTGCGGTAAAAACTCCTTTAAAAAACCTGAGACTTATTAAAAAAGAGTTCGTTTATAATCCGAATTTTATGCTGGATGAAAATTCTGATCTGATTGACTGGGAAAACCCGAAAGATTTTAAAGAAAAATATACCGACGAGGAAACCGGAAAAACAGAAACTTATACTGCTTCAAAAAACAGAATTGCTTCTGATGCCGTTTTCAAAATCAATGCTTCAAAACAAAAACTGAGCGAAAAAGATCTTAAAAATTTAAGAAAACTAGATATGGAAATCATTAAAAATGCAGTTTTCGCAAGACATGGTTATTCATTCAAAAAACAGACTTACAGAAACTTTTTTGAGCAGACAGATTGGTACATCCCTGTTTCCAACAATGTTGACAGCGAACTTTCCCCTATGGAAAAAGACAATGTGGCTTTGCTGAACCGTTTCATCAAATATGCGGAAGATAAATATGATTCTTTTGGAAGATAAAATAGTATGAAAAAATATATTGCATTTTTACTGATCTTATTTGGTTTAATTTCTATTGATGCTCAAAAAGATTCGATACAATATCCTGATATAAAAGCAGGATCAGATTATAGAAAAAAAACATCTGTAGATAAAGTCCCTGAATTTCCGGGAGGACATTCTGCATTTATGAGGCAGATTATCAATAATTTTAAAACCTCAGCCTTATCGAAGCAGAACATTGCAAAAGCAAGAGCTATTGCTGTTTTTGACATCGATACCGACGGAAATATGATAAATCTCAAGATAGAATCTTACGATCACGAAATGGTAAAAAAAGAGTTTCTAAGTGCGCTCAACAAAATAAAAACAAAGTGGGTTCCCGGTGAACAAAATGGTGAGAAAGTAAAAATGCGTATGCGACAACCCCTTCAGTTTAATTTGGACTAATTGTCTTCATTTTTTGATCTGAATTTTGTGAAAATATATAAAATTAAGCACCCAACTGCGTAACACAGAATATCAATCCACGAGAAAGAATTTCCGATAACAATATACATCAGGCTTCCCGGTTGGAAGCCTAATTTATCTGCAATATGGAAAAATTGCGCAAGCTCAACCAGACATGAAAAAGCAAAAATCCCGATGATTAATTTTGTTTCGTTGATGATGAAAAAACTTTTCACAAAAGTATAAAGCAGCATTACCACAATCACGTCTCCCAGATAAGCTCTGATAAAGAAATTATCTTTTAAAACCGTTGCAATTAAAACCTCAACAAGGAAAATAAAGATGGTTAAAAGAAAATATTTAAGGTTAAATTTAAATTTCATCATGATTAATTTTGGCTAAGTTTTTATAAAAAAAGAGCAGACTAAAAGCCTGCCCAATATCTCAATTTAATTTTAAAAATAAAATTATTTTTTCACTTTTATTGTACAACCTATGGCTACTGTTTTGGCGTTTGCAACTGGTTTTCCATTCAATAAAGCATCCATTGCGTCTTGTACATAATGCTCTGAAACATCATTAGGATCATCATAATTATTGTCGATGGCGCCAATGTATTTTACGATATTTTTTGAGCCTTCTTTCTGAAGAATAAAAACGTGCGGCGTTTTTGTGGCGCCATATTGAGGATAAACTTTTTGGCCTTCATCCACTAAATACGGAAATGTAAAACCTTTTTCCTTCGCTCTGGTAATCATTTGTTGAAAACCATCTTCCGGCTGTACATTCGGATCATTTGGGTTAATCGCAATCACCGGATAACCGGCATCTTTGTATTTTTTATCAAGTGCTACAATTCTGTTTTCATATTTTTTCGCATACGGACAGTGATTACAGGTAAAAACTACAATGAAACCTTTTGCTTTTTTAAAATCGCTTAAAGAAACCATTTTTCCGTCTATATTTTTAAGCTTAAAATCGGCAGCTGTATCACCAACTTCATAACCTTTTGAAGAACTTACTTTTTGCTTTGGTTCTTCATTATTTTTATTTATTGCCGTAAAACTGAGCGAACTCAGGCCTATTATTGCGGCAGCAACTAAAGTTTTAATATTTTTCATGTTTATAGATTTTTTGTGATTATGTTTTCCAGTTCGACCTTTGTCATTTCACCATCATTGAAGTGCACTTTTTCAGAGTTTTTATAGATAATGGTGACAGGAATATTTCCGTCCCAGTTTTTTTCAAATCGAGGAATCCAGGTATTCATTCTTTTAATATCATCAAGGAGAATCACTTCTGCGGTTAGTTTTTTGTTTTTAATAAATTGTATAACACGGTCTTTATCTTTCGGGCGATCTAAAGACACCAAAAGCATTTTAAATTTAGGATTACTCTTATATTTATTATTTACCTCCATAAAATCCGGAAGTTCTTTCACACAAGGAGCGCAGGTTGTAGACCAGAAATTCAGAACCAGCAAGACATCTTTCTCATCCTGAATTTTCTTTTCCAGCATTTCATATTTAATCATCGGAACATCATTTATAATAATTTGTTCCTGTGAAAAATAAAAAGACACACTGAAAATCAATACAATGAAACTCAAAATTTTCTTCATACTCAAAATTAGCGAATGAATTTGTAAACCATTAAGATAGAGCTGTTAAACTTTGTTAATTAACCGAATGTAATTTAAATTGAGAATGTTATTTTTGTTAAAATTAACCGATGAAAAAATTAATTATAATTTCCGTATTACTATTTGGCTATTTCATACAAGCTCAGGAAGTTGCAGGAACAACTGATTTAGAAGAATTGGATGTTCGTAAAAATAATACTGAAATTTATAATGCTGTGGAAAAACCAGCTTACTTTCCTACAGGTATAAATGATTTCAGGCAAAAGTTTGCAAGAAATTTCAAAGAAAAAAACGTCATCAGTAATGGAATAGAAAAATGTGAACTTACTTTTGTCATCGAAAGAGATGGCACTCTTACAGACATTAAAGCATCCGGAACTAATCAAAGCTTCAATAACGAAGCTATTCGAGCGGTTTCTAAAATTAAAACTAAATGGAGTCCTGCGGAACTTGACGTCCACAAAGTAAGGTACCGTTTCAGAGTGCCACTTACCATAAACTTTAAATAATTGGTATTAAGTTTGATGCGTTCAATTTACTAATCTATACCTCTGAGAATAGCACTCAGAATAAGTATTATCAAAATTAAGTTGAATGAAAAAAGCTATTTTTATCCTTGGTATATTTTTTAATTCTTTTCTTTTTGCACAGAAAACCGATGCAAAGAATCCTGTTCAGCAAACCGTTTCCGATGTTTCTAGTCTACCCGATTTCAATGTTATCAAAACTAAATTAGATATAAAACAGGTCGTCACAAAAGCAGATACTATTCCGGAATTTCCGGGCGGAATGAATGCTTTTAAAAGAAAATATTTCGAAAATATTGAAACTTTAGATCTTAAAAACAATGAGAAGATAGATATAAGACTTTATTTTATTGTTGAAAAAAACGGATATGTAAGAAATGTCACCGCCGTTTCAAAAAACAAAAAACACGCAGAAGAGGCCGAACAAGGAGTAAGAAGAATCTTTGCCCGCTGGAAACCTGCAAAAACCAACGGTGAAGCCGTACGATACTTATTTTATTTTCCTTTGACGAGTAAAAAATATAATTAAATCTAAAAGCTAATCCCAAATATGACTTTTAGATTTACAAAATAATTATTTCCCAATCATTTTTTTAATCGAATTCAGCTTCATTAAAGCCTCAATTGGCGTCAAAGTATTAATATCTATCTTGGTTAATTCTTCTCTGATATTCTCCAAAACAGGATCGTCTAACTGAAAGAAAGAAAGCTGCATGTTTTCATCAGTTACTCTTTTAATATTTTCTGACGAACCACTTTGCGAACGGCTTGCTTCCAAAGTTTTCAGAATTTCATTAGCTCTGTTTACCACTTTTGAGGGCATTCCCGCTAATTTCGCAACATGAATACCAAAACTATGCTCGCTTCCGCCAGAAATTAATTTTCTCAAGAAAATGATATTCCCTTTATTCTCCTGAATAGAAACATGAAAGTTTTTTACACGCTCAAAATTCACCGTCATTTCGTTAAGTTCATGATAATGCGTTGCAAATAACGTCTTTGCTTGCGTCGGATGTTGATGAAGATATTCCGCAATTGCCCACGCAATAGAAACCCCATCGTATGTTGAAGTTCCACGACCGATTTCGTCTAATAGAATTAAACTTCTTTCAGAAATATTATTTAAAATATAAGCCGCTTCATTCATTTCCACCATGAATGTAGATTCTCCGGCAGAAATATTATCGCTCGCTCCTACTCTGGTAAAAATTTTATCTAAAACACCAATTTCTGCATGTTTAGCAGGCACAAAACTTCCAATCTGCGCCATTAAACAAACAATTGCAGTCTGTCGCAAAATTGCAGATTTACCCGCCATGTTGGGGCCCGTAACCATAATAATCTGTTGAGAATCTTTATCTAAAAAGATGTCATTCGGAATATATTTTTCGCCTAAAGGAAGCGCATTTTCAATAATCGGATGTCTTGCTTCTTTTAAGTCAATACCAAAACCGTCGTTCAAAACAGGTTTTGTATAACTTTCAGAAACTGCCAGTTCAGAGAAACCTACAGCGACATCAAGCTGTGCAATAATATTTGAGTTTTCCTGAATTCTGTCGATGTAAATCATCGTGTCTGAACAGACTTTTCGGTACAATTGATTTTCAAGAACGCTGATTTTTTCTTCAGCGCCCAAGATCTGGCTTTCGTACTCTTTCAGTTCTTCAGTGATGTATCTTTCGGCATTCACAAGCGTCTGTTTTCTGATCCATTCACTCGGAACTTTATCTTTATGAGCATTTCTTACTTCAATAAAATATCCAAAAACATTATTAAAATCAATTTTCAGACTTGTAATTCCGGTGCGTTCTACTTCACGTTGACACATTTCGTCAAGAAAACCACGCCCTTTATTTTGTAAACCTCTCAAATGATCAAGCTCTTTAGAAATATTTTGCTTAATTACATTTCCTTTCGCAAGATTGACCGGAAGCTCTTCATTGAGATGATCTTCAAGCAATTGAATCAATTCATCTAAAGAATTTAATGGTTCCAGCCAAGCTAAAATATCAGCATGAGGATGAAGTAATCCTTTAATTTTCTGAATATTGATCAAACTTTGACGCAGATAACCTAATTCTTTAGGTGAAATTTTTTCTGCCGCCAATTTTCCCATTAGTCGGTCTAAATCTGAAATAGCACGCAGCAATTGAGAAATTTCATATTTCAATTGATCATTTTCGTTTAAAAAATCAATTAAAGAAAGACGTCTTCCAATTTCTTCGACAGATTTTAAGGGAAGAATAATTCTTCTTCTCAATAATCTTCCGCCCATTGGTGTAGCCGTTTTATCGATAATATCTAAAAGAGATTTCCCTTTCGGATTGCTTGGATAAACGATTTCAAGATTTCTCAGTGTAAAATGATCCATCATCAGATAATCTTCCTGCGGAATGATCTGAATTTTGGTGATGTGCGCCAACAATTTGTGATGCGTATCTTCAACAAGGTAAGCAAAAATAGCTCCTGCAGCAGTAATCGCTAACGGCAAACCTTCAACACCAAAGCCTTTTAATGAATTAGTTTTAAACTGATTCGTAAGTTTTTCGTAGGCAAAATTATATTGATATGCCCAATCCTCAAGTTTAAAAATATTTCTGTTTTTCAGCTGATCGGGAATCTGTACACTTCTCTGATAAATGATTTCACTCGGATCAAACGTATTGATAATGTGTAAAATCTTATCTAAATTACCTTCACTCACCAGAAATTCTCCGGTGGAAACATCAACCAAAGCGATTCCGTATTTTTCTTTTTCTTTGTGAAGCGAAAGCAGGAAATTATTCTTTTTGGAACTTAAAACCTGATCATTGAACGTCACACCTGGTGTCACCAATTCTGTTACGCCACGTTTTACAATTCCTTTTACGGTTTTAGGGTCTTCCAACTGGTCGCAAATCGCAACACGAATTCCGGCTCTTACCAATTTTGGCAAATAAGAATCCACCGAATGATGCGGAAAACCAGCCAACTCAATATGACCATCTCCGTTGGCTCTTTTTGTAAGAACAATACCCAAAATTTGAGAAGTTCTAACGGCATCTTGTCCGAAAGTTTCGTAGAAATCTCCCACTCTGAAAAGTAAAAGTGCATCAGGATATCTCGTCTTGATGGTATTATACTGCGTCATTAACGGGGTCTCTTTCTTCGTCGCCTTTGCCATTGAAATCGTTCTTAAAATTGGGATGGTAAAAGTATGAAATAAAAAAGAAGGAGGGAAATGTTGATTTTAAATCTCCCACAGATTGCACAGATTTTCACGAATGATTGAAAATATTTAATCTGTGAAAATCTGTGCGATCTGCGGGGAATCAAATTTTATTCTTGCTCAAATGTTTTTCCAAAGCTTCCGTTGCTTTCTCATACGCCCATTTTTGCTTGAAATTCACCCAATTCGCCTTAAACAGTTTTCGCATTAGTTTATCCGTATATCTCATAATGAAAACATGATACATCATATTGGCAAAAACTTTCGGTTTATTAGGTAAAGCTCTTAACGACATTGAAAAACCGGGTTCCAAATATCTATTGAAATGCCAAAAAGCTCCGGGAATAAAAAGTGCATCGCCATGTTCCATGAAAATTTCAATCCCTTTTGCATATTTCAAAGCAGGAAATTTCTCGTAATCCGGATTTTCATAATCAATATCATAAACCGTGTGAACTGAAAGCGGAACTTTATATAAAAACTTCGACTGTTTCTGGTCAAACAAAAGAATTCTCTTCTTGCCTTCAAAATGAAAGTGCATAAAATCTCCCAAGTCAACGTCATAATGCATTAAAACATGCGCATCACTTCCGCCAAAAAATAATGTAGGAAGTCTTTTGAAAAATTAATTCCCAAATCGGGATAAGTGAAATTTTTGAGCAGTTCAGGAAGACGGTCGGTGATAATGTAAAAGAAAATACGGAGATCGGATGGTTTAGATTTTATCGTATCAATATAATCTTTCATTTTCATCTTGGTTACGGGAGCATCAGAACTTTTTTTGGCGTCTGCAGGCTTGTTATCATACAACGGAACTTCCTGTTCACCAGCTTTTTCTTTAATAAAATCAAAATTCCATTTGTCGAAGGCTTCCCACCGGCTCGCATAATTTTTTATTAGGAGCGGTTTCTGTTTTTTGAAATAATTTTGCTGGAAATCTTCTTTCGTTATATCGTTTACAACGTCTACGTTTTCGAGAATCATGGTTTTGTAAATTTAATGCGAAATAAAAATAGTGTTTTTTTGAAATTTATAAAAATTTATCTTTGCAGAAGACACGCAACCCATGAGAGTTTACAATACCAAACATTTCCTGAAAATACTGGTCAGCTTACACAAAAGCGACACCCTGAAAATCCTTTTCCCAACAATGATTTTGATGGCTGTTTATTCTTACGGAGTCCAGTATCTGGAAATTGAATATTTGCATTTGACCGCAAAATCTAAAGTCAGCAACGTAGGCATGATTCATTCATTACTAGGTTTCGTTTTGTCTTTACTCTTGGTTTTCAGAACCAATACCGCTTATGACAGATGGTGGGAAGGCAGAAAACTTTGGGGGAAACTGGTGAATGACACCAGAAATTTTGCTGTAAAAATCAATACTCTTCTTTCAGATGACAGAGATACTGCAAATCAGATTGCGCGTTATTTAAAATATTTTCCGCATTTTCTGGCTAAACATCTTTCTGAGGAATCTACAAGATTGGCTCTGGATGAGGACTATTCGGAAATTGAAAAATCTTTAAAACATCACGGCCCTACAGATTTGGTGATCCTTTTGACTCACAAATTGCATCAATTAAAAAAAGAAGGAAAAATCTCTGATGTCGAAATGCTGTATTTAGACACGCAGGTTTCAGGTTTTCTTGATGTTTGCGGAGGTTGTGAAAGAATTAAAAATACACCGATTCCCTATTCATATTCTTCATTTATAAAGAAGTTCATCATTTTATATGTATTGGCGTTGCCAATTGCTTATGTCATTAATCTCGGTTTATTCATGATTCCGCTGACGGTTTTTGTATATTACGTTTTGATGAGTCTGGAATTGATTGCTGAAGAAATTGAAGATCCTTTCAATAATGATGAGAATGATATTCCGATGGAAGCCATCGCACAAAATATCGAAAGGAATGTGCATCAGATTATGGGTGCAAAAATAAAGGACAAATAAAATCCGTTGATAGACAAGAATTCGTAAATTGTAATAAGAAATAAAATTATTTTGGTAAATAAATTAAAACTGGAAGAACTCAACAGAATAGATGTAGAAACTTTTAAAAAGGTTGAGAAAATTCCTTTGGTGGTCGTTTTAGATAATATAAGAAGCATGCACAATGTGGGTGCAACTTTTAGAACGGCGGATGCTTTTTTAGTTCAGAAAATTATTCTGTGTGGAATTACACCGCAACCGCCACATCGCGAAATTCATAAAGCGGCTTTAGGCGCAACAGAAAGTGTAGACTGGTCGCATGAAGCAGACATTAATGTAACAATTAATGATTTAAAAAGCCAGGGTTTTGAAGTTGTAGGCATCGAGCAGACCACAAACAGCCAAATGATTACTGATTTCAAAATCGACAATACTAAAAAGTATGCGGTAATTTTAGGGAATGAAGTAGAAGGAATCAGCGATGAAGCTTTGCAGAATATTGATTCTTTCATTGAAATTCCGCAACTCGGTACAAAGCATTCTTTAAACGTAAGTGTATGCGGCGGAATCGTAATGTGGGAGTTTGCAAAAGCCCTAAAATAAAAAAACTGCGTCTGTCAAAAGACAGTGCAGTTTGAAATAAATCTAATAAAAAGTAAAAATGAAAGGCGACAAAGATACTTTAAATTTCTTTACGAACAAATTTTAAAATCGCTTTTTTTACTTTTTATTAAAATAACTTAACTTTTAGAGGAAGGTTTCGTTTAAAATTTTATAAATTAGCACAATGTTTATCAAGGACTATATCTCAAAAGATTTTCCGTGTTTTCATCTGACTGACTCTATCGAATCGGCTAGAGAAACTTTAGAAGCATTTGGATATACACATATTTTCATTAAAAAATCACACCACTTTTATGGTGCCATCGCCAAAGACTTTCTGTATGAAGAAGAAGGAGCTTTAAAAAACCTTGAGCATCAGATTGAGCGGTTTGCGATTTTGGAGGACAATAATATTATGGACAGCATCAGGTTGTTTTACACCTTCAATGCCAACATAATTCCTGTGATCAACAAAAATGAAAAATATCTGGGATACATATGTTGTGACGATGTTTTTCAAACCTTTTCAAAATATCCTCTGTTTTCGGAAACCGGTGCTATTCTTACGATAGAAACTCCGGCAAGAAAATATTCTATGACAGAAATTGCAAATATCGTCGAGAGCAACAACTCTAAGTTTTATGGCGGATTTATCAGTTTCATGTCAGATGAAGTAATTCACGTCACCATCAAAATCAGTAACGAAAATTTGTCTTCAATTGATGCCACTTTTGACCGTTATGATTACAGAATTGTAGAAAAATATTATTCTGATGAGAAAACAGATCTTTTCAAAGACCGTTTAGGTTTTTTACAAAAATTTATCGAAATATAATATGAAGGCAGCCATATATTCTCAGAAAAAAGATCTTGATACTTTTTTATATTTAAGCAAATTTATTTCTGAACTGGAAAGCAGAGGCGTAAAATCTGTTTTGTTTGACGAAATGGCAGAAGCACTTCAATTTTCAAAAATATTTGAGACTTTTGGCAACAAGCAGGATCTTATCGACAAAGAAGTTGATCTTTTTTTCACTTTCGGTGGTGATGGAACGATTGTAAATTCTTTAACTTTCATTGAAGATCTTGAAATTCCCGTTGTAGGTGTCAATACCGGAAGACTCGGTTTTTTGGCAAGTTTCACCAAAGAAGAGGCCTTCAAAGAACTTGATTCTATCTTAAAAGGCGATGTGAAAACAAGCAGAAGATCTGTAATTGAAGTCGTTTCACCAAAATCTGACGAGTTTTTTCCGTATGCTTTAAATGATGTGACGATTTCCAGAAAAGAAACCACCTCAATGGTAACGGTAGACTCTTATATAAACAATGAGTTTCTGAATGTTTTTTGGGGCGATGGCGTGATTGTTTCTACGCCGACAGGTTCTACAGCGTATTCCCTAAGTTGTGGCGGACCGATCATTTCTCCTAATAACGAAAACTTTGTCATCACTCCGATTGCTCCACATAATTTGAATGTAAGACCGTTGGTTGTTAACGATAAAGTGGAAATTAAATTTAAAGTAGAAAGCAGAGTTCCTCAATATTCTCTATCATTAGATTCAAGATTAATACATATAGAAACCGATAAGGAAATTGTGATAAAAAAAGCAAGTTTTCAACTATTATTGGTACAGCCCAACAATTTAAGCTTCTACGAAACCATTCGCCAAAAGCTACTTTGGGGCCGTGATAAAAGAAATTAGTAATTTCTTAAAATTGATTATCTTTACAAGAATTTTTAAAAAAATTACCCTAATATTTTATAAAAAGTAAAACATGAGCAGAATTTTCCCGGCAGGAGTTGCCACAGGTCAGTTAGTTACAGATATTTTTCAATATGCTAAAGAAAATAAATTTGCATTGCCTGCAGTGAACGTTATCGGTTCTAGCAACGTAAACGCAGTAATGGAAACTGCAGCAAAACTAAATTCACCTGTAATCATTCAGTTTTCTAACGGTGGAGCATCTTTCAACGCTGGAAAAGGACTTAGTAACGACGCTCAGAAATCAGCTATTTTAGGTGGTATCGCAGGAGCTAAACATATTCATACCCTTGCTGAAGCTTACGGAGCGACAGTAATTTTACATACAGATCACGCTGCAAAAAAATTGTTGCCTTGGATCGATGGTTTGATGGATGCTAACGAAGAATTCTACAAGCAAACAGGAAAATCTCTTTACTCTTCTCATATGCTTGATCTTTCTGAAGAATCTTTAGAAGAAAACCTTGAGATTTCTGCACAATATTTCGAAAGAATGGCAAAAATGCAGATGACTTTAGAAGTTGAGATCGGGGTTACAGGAGGTGAAGAAGACGGTGTTGACAATTCTAGTGTAGACAACTCTTTATTGTACACACAACCTGAAGACATCGCTTACACTTATGAAAAACTGAAAGCAGTTTCTGACAACTTTACCATTGCAGCAGCATTCGGAAATGTACACGGAGTTTACAAGCCAGGAAACGTAGTTCTTACTCCAAAAATACTTGATAATTCTCAGAAATTTGTTCAGGAGAAATTCGGAACTGTTGAGAAGCCAATTAATTTTGTATTCCACGGTGGTTCAGGTTCTAGTTTAGAAGAAATCAGAGAAGCGATTGATTATGGGGTAATTAAAATGAATATTGATACCGATCTTCAGTTTGCTTACACAGAAGGAATCAGAGATTATATGATCGAGAATGTAGAATATCTACGAACTCAGATCGGAAATCCTGAAGGAGAAGAAAAGCCTAACAAAAAATTCTATGACCCAAGAGGGTGGATCAGAAAAGGAGAAGAAACTTTCTCTAAGAGATTGGTTAGAGCTTTTGAAGATTTAAATAACGTAAATACGCTTAAATAATTTATAATTGATAAAAGATGAACGATAAGTGATTTTTAAAACACTTTCCTCATCTTTTATCATTTATTACACATCAATTATATAGTTATGGCATTCGACTGGTTTAAAAGAAAAGCACAAAATATTACCACTTCTACAGATGATAAAAAAGACGTACCAAAAGGTCTTTGGCATCAGACTCCGTCAGGAAAAGTTGTAGAACACGATGAGTTGAAAAGAAACAATTATGTTTCTCCTGAAGACGGATTTCATGTACGAATCGGAAGTGCAGAGTTTTTTGACATCCTTTTTGACGAAGGAAAATTCACTGAGCTAGATGCGAATGTGGAAAGTATTGATATGCTTAGTTTCAAAGATACCAAGTCTTACACCGACCGTTTAAAAGAAGTAAAAGCAAAAACAAAACTGACTGATTCTATAAGAAATGCGGTAGGAACTGTAAACGGAACCGAAATGGTAGTTTCTTGTATGGATTTTGCTTTCATCGGAGGATCTTTGGGTTCTGTGATGGGTGAAAAAATCAGAAGAGCAATTGATTACTGTATCGAAAAAAGACTTCCGTACATGATAATTTGTCAGTCCGGAGGTGCAAGAATGCAGGAAGCAACGTATTCTTTGATGCAGTTGGCAAAAGTACAGGCAAAACTAGCTCAGCTTTCAGAAGCCGGACTTTTATACATCGCTTATCTTTGTGACCCTACTTTTGGCGGAATTACCGCATCATTTGCGATGACTGCAGATATTATCATGGCTGAACCAAAAGCTCTGATCGGATTTGCAGGACCAAGAGTTATCCGTGAAACAATCGGTAGAGATTTACCGGAAGGTTTCCAGACCTCAGAATTTTTACAGGAAAAAGGTTTTGTAGATTTTATTGTAAAAAGAACAGAAATAAAAGAAGTTGTTGCTAAAACAATAAATCTTTTGGCTGCGAAAGCATAAAAACGTAAACTAAAAAACATATTATCTCTCTCAATCTGGGAGAGATTTTTATTTTTATGAGGACATTTAAAGTTGTTTTAAGCACCATCAGATCAATGAGTTTAAAGAAAATTTTTAAACTCTCATCCGCCGTTTTACCCCATCCTCTTTTTTCTGTTTTAAGTTTTTATGCAACATTAAAAGCTTTTTCTATTGCACAGAAACTTTACCCAAAAACGGCATCTAAAAACGGTGAAGGTAATGCCTTCAGGCATTCGCTGTGGTGTTGTCTGATCATGATGTATTGCAGCAAAGTATCTTCGCCAGAAAAAGCATTAGATTTCTGCAAAAAAATTACAGATCTTCACGAAGAATTATTTCCGAATGAACCTTTGGAAACTAAAATGGATCTCCACAACAACAAAATAGGAATGGATTATTTCATGGAACTTCTTCCGGGAATTCACCGCCAGTTTTTTGAAAAAAGCTTCTTCATTAAAGAGTTACAAAAGAAAACTGCTAATGCCAAAATTTTGAAAAACCTGGACGATAATTTTGAAGGGGAACTGGTTTATCTGGATGAAAAATAAATCTCAAATTAAACCATTAAGGAAATTAAGATTATAAGCTTAGGCTAATATTCTTAACAACTTCTTGAATCTTAATGGTTCAAAAAATAAAAGTTTCATCTTTTTCACATTAAATTTGTTATCTTTTCTAAAAATTAATTTTACATAAATGGTTCTCAGCAGAATTTGGTCGGCTTTCATCATCATCGCCATTACAATTGCAAGTATAAAATACATTTCGTCAAGCCATTACAAAACCATTTTCAATGATATGGTTGTAGGAAAAGGCGGCGATACCGTACAAATTGCTACTCAGAATATGACCACGCTCTCTCCCATTGTAAGAGACAGCCTGAAGAAAAAACCTGATTTTGCAGACAGCAGAATTCATTATAAAACAGATTCTTTACAACAAAATGTACAGGTTTACAGAGTTCAGGAAGCCGACGGAGTCATTGGAACTTCTGAAACTGCCGTTAAAATCTGTCTTGGATTGATCGGAATCATGACCCTTTTCATGGGATTCATGAGTATTGCGGAAAAAGCTGGCGGAATCAATCTTTTAAGCCGATTAATACAACCATTTTTCTCCAAATTATTTCCTGAAATTCCAAAAAACCACCCTGCTTTCGGTCATATGTTGATGAATTTTAGCGCCAATCTTTTAGGTTTAGATAATGCAGCCACTCCGTTTGGTCTAAAAGCGATGGAAAGTTTACAGACTTTAAATCCTAATAAAGATACCGCAAGTAATTCACAAATCATGTTTCTCTGTCTTCACGCAGGTGGAATGACATTAATTCCAGTTTCTATCATTGCGATCAGAGCTTCGATGGGATCAAAAACACCAACTGATATTTTCCTTCCTTGTATGATTGCGACATTTGCGGCGACTTTAGCGGCAATGATTTTCGTTTCATTATATCAAAAAATAAATCTATTAAAACCTGTTGTTCTTGCTTACGTTGGAGGAATTTCAGCATTAATTGCGCTTCTGGTTGTTTATTTAGTTCAATTGAGCAAAAATGAACTGGATGATTTCAGCAAGGTTTTAAGCAACGGTTTGATTTTATTTATTTTTATTGCAATTGTTCTCGGAGCAGTTTACAAAAAAATCAATGTTTTTGATGCTTTTATTGAAGGCGCAAAAGAAGGTTTCTGGACCTGTGTAAAGATTATTCCTTATTTAGTAGGAATGCTGATTGCGATTTCTCTATTAAGAACTTCAGGCGTTTTTGATGTGATTATCGATGGGATGAAATGGGTTGCCAATGTTGCGAATTTAGACGCAAGATTTGTAGACGGTCTTCCGACTGCTTTAATCAAACCCTTATCCGGTTCAGGAGCGAGAGGAATGATGGTTGACACGATGGCTACTTTCGGAGCAGACAGTTTTCAGGGAAAATTAGCAGCAGTTCTTCAGGGAAGCTCAGATACGACGTTTTATGTGATTGCAGTATATTTCGGAGCAGTAGCTGTGAAGAATACGAGATACACCGTTGTTGCTATGCTTTTGGCTGATTTGGTGGGTGTGATTACAGCGATTGGATTGGCGTATTTGTTTTTCGCTTAAATGAAAAGAATATTTATAATCTTAACCGTGTTTTTACTATTGATTGGCTGTAAAAAGGATCAATCAAAAACTGAAGTGAATTCTAATGTCATTAAGAATAAGAATCGCAAAGATTATATTGATTTTAAGTATGATAAAGCGATTGTTTTTGCAAGTGTAAACCCAATGGATTACTTTGATGGTAATTTTGATAAAGAATTGGATGTAAAAAAATTTAAAGATACCATCAACAGAAATTTAGATTTAAATCAAATTAAAGATCTTAATGATATTTTAAGTGGAAAGAAAAATGGAGATCTTTCAGATTCAGCTATATCAGCAGATTGCTTTTATCCAAGACATAACATTATCTTCTTAAAAGACGAAAAAATAGTTAATTACATTTCGGTTTGTTTTGAATGCAATCAGATTAAAAGCAGCAAACCAACTTTTGCAAAAATGCAAAACTTTGTAGACTTTTTTAATTCTATCAATTTAAAGATGTTTCCCAACCCAATTGAACACAAAGAATATTACGATTCTCTGAAATTTATCAACAACAAACATTAAACTCTAAAACAATTATGATTACAGATAAAGAATTCACATTAAGATTAATACGTCAGTTAACTCAAGCTTTAGAAAAACTGATTTTAGACAAGCCTGAAGAAAGTTTGATGCAGAAAGAACTCGATTTCGATTCTTTAATGAAAGATATTTTTAAATTTGATTTTAAAGAACTTTCATCAAAATCAAAGGAAGAAATCATCGAGATTGTGAACGAAAGACAGGAAAGAGACCACAAAGATTATTATGAAATGCTCGGAAATCTTTTCTATTACAACGGCAAAGGAGAAAAAAATAATGACTTCCTAGACAAGGGAAAAACATTCTACGAACTCTATCTTCAGACCAGCGGAATATTCTCCCTTCCCATTGTCAATAGAATCAACGAAATAAAAAAAGCACTTGAATAAAGTGCTTTTGTATTTTTAGAATGTAATACTGTACGTTCCGGTGGATGATACGCTGGCTTTTTCAGCTTTAACGTATTTTTTAACCCACGCAACAGAGGTTGAAACTACACAAGGATCTGATATTCCACCTGATCTTCTTGCAGAAGAAATATTTCCGGCTTTATCTACAGTGTATGCAATCGTAATCGATCCGCTTGCAGAGCAACTGTGACTTGGTTGTGCACCTCCCCTTCCCATTGTTCCGGGGATGTAGCCTATCAATCGACGGTCAATTCCTACTTTGCTGTCGCCGTTTCCATCTCCGCCTAAAGGATCGCCATTGTTACCGATTCCCTTTCCTGTTCCCTGACTTCCGGCTTTCGTTCCACGACCTTTAATTAGATTTCCGATGGCAGCAGTTCCTTTCCCGTCGCCTTTTCCAGTTTTAGAATTGGCTGTTGTTGCTGAACTTTTTGTGCTTTTCGTTGTTGAACTTGCCGTTGATTTTTTATTGGTTTTTGAATCTTCTTTTTTCGGTGCAGTAACTTTAGTATTGTTTCCCGTAATGATTTTGTCTTTAACTTCAGTTTTCTTTGATTCAGGCTTTGGATCCGGAACAATAACTGTTTTAGGCTCAGAAACAACATTTTCAGAAGGTTCGGGAGCTGTTTCTATTGCTTCTGCTGCCAGACTTCCTTCCTGATTCGCTGGTTCGTCAATTCCGGCTCCGTTTCGGTTATCGCCAAAATTCACGAGCATTGTGGTAATCACTTCGGGTTCTTTTGCTCGCTCAGTAGGTTTCATTTTATAGATGAAAACGAATAACAAAATAGCAGACCAGATAAGGATAGAAAGCACTGCACTTTTTATCTTATCTTTATTTTCTTCGTCTCTATTTATCGTATAACCTCTCATTGATTTATGGTCTCAAATTATTTTTTATTTGCCACGAATGCACTAATACTTTTTTATTCGTGTATTCGTGGCAATGAAGAATATTTATTCTTTTACCGTTGCAATTGCAATATTAAATTTATGCTTTTCTGCAATTTCCATTAAAAAAACAACGTCCTTATGCATTGTGCTCTCATCTGCTCTGATGGTAAAGGATTTTGCAGATTTGCTTTGAAGATCATTCACAATTGTCTGTTCTACCAATTCTCTGCTTACCGGTGTATCATTTACAAAATATGATCCGTCCGGTTTTACACTTACCGTCATCGGATTCGGAATATTGTTATCCACGCTTCCTGTTTGTGGAAGTTTTACATCAATCGCACTTTGATTAGCCGCAGAAGAGGTAATCATAAAGAAAATCAACATTAGCAAGATAACGTCTGTCATCGCTGCTAAACTGAATTCCGGATGCGCTTTATTTCTTCTCTGAATTTTCATCTGTTAGAATTTATAAAGGTTTATTGATAATATCTAAAAATTCTCCGGAAACATTCTGAGTTCTCAGAACGAATTTATCAATTCTTGTCAACAAAATGTTATAGAAAAAGTTTGCCGGAATTGCCACTGCCAAACCAACTGCGGTTTGTCCAAGAGCAGTATAAATACCTTCAGACAAAGTTTTCGGAGAGAAAGCTCCTTCAGCGTGAGACAAATCAAAGAATGCAATAATCATCCCGATTACCGTTCCCAAAAGTCCCAACATCGGTGCAATACTTGGTACAACTGCCAAAAGGTTTAAGTTTTTTTCCATATTAGCAACCTCAATCTGAGCCTGAGATTCCATCGCGCTTACGATATCAGAAACCGGTCTTCCTAATCTTGAAATCCCTTTTTCTAAAATTCTGGATTCTGGTGAATTCTGTGTTTTACAATAATCTGCTGCTGCTTCTATCTTTCCGTCTCTGATGAAATCTTCGATGTTATTCATAAAATTAGAATCTGTTTTTGAAGTCATTCTTTTAATAAAGAAAAATCTCTCAAAAAAAAGATAAACCGAGAAAACTCCCAATAACAAAACAGTTACCATCACTATTTTAGCGAAAGCACCACCATGAAAAAGGATATTCCAAAAAGAAAATTCAAGCTTTTCTACAGGTACAGTAGGTACAGCGACCTGTGCAAATAAAATCTGAGTAAGTTCCGTTAACAGCATTAATTGATTATTTTTATAATGATTTTAAACGACAAAAATAATGGAATATTATTAATCCTTATCTTAAAATAAGCTTAAAAAACACATTCCAAAGCTAATAATGTCTTAAAAAAGCAAATTTCTTTCCAAAAAAGTATTTGAAAAGAAATTTGAAGTGTATATTCTGGTAGCGATTAGTCTTCGTCTACCTCTATTTCGTCTTGTTTGAATTCGCATTTCAGCCTGAAAGGAATCGGTGTATCAGAACCGGTGTAAAAATCATCGATTGTTCCTTTCCAGATTACCTGAAGCTCATCTTCTTCGTTTTTCTCAAAGCAAAGCTCGTTGTCATAAATGAAGGCATCTTCATCATCAAACAAATTGACTTCGGTATAAACCTCATCATCAGAATCGTTGATTTCAAATGTTTTTCCTTCAATTTCAGAAGATTCTATAGGAAATTCTATCACCTCCAGCGAAAGCTGCGGGAAATTGTACTGCAGAGAATCGTCGTCTACATGATCTAAACCGTCGTCGGTAATAACCTCTACTTCCAAAAAATGTTTTTGATTACTATAAACAGCCTTGCAATAAGTGCTTCTTATATTGTATTTTAGAGTTTCGTCTGGATGGTAAATTTTTAAAATCCCTTTCATTATTTCCTAAAAAAGAACTGTAATACTATGATTGTTAAATGCTTTAGGCAAAGATAAAAAATTGTATGAATCTGAAAAATGTTTTGAAAATTATTTTTATTAAAATATCTGTTTAAAACAAATTTGATTACAATATTGGCTATTTTTGTTATTTATTACCCTGAATAAAATGCTGAAACAAATTTTGTAACAACATTGTAATTGCGTCATACCAATAAAGATAAAGAGTATTCATGAAAAATATTTTATTTAAAACCATAATCGGCCTCGGTCTAGCGGTGAGCATTTCTTCATGCAAAAAATCAGATTCACCGTTAACGAAAGTTACCCCGACCAATATAGATTCTATCGCATCGAATTATTATGAGCAATATCTAAAGCTTTATCCTTTAGAAGCTACTTCACAGGGAGATTTGAGATATAACGATCAACTTCCTATCAACATTGATAAAGACTTCATTTTGGGTGAAGTTGCTTTTTATAATTCCATTCAGAAACAGCTTGAAAATGTAGATTATAAAAGCCTTTCAGACGATGATAAAGTGGTTTATGATGTGTTGGATTATACTCTAAAAGATAAAATTGAAGCGTATGCTTATCATCCGGAATACATTCCTTTCAGCCAGTTTACAGGTTTGCCGTTAAATTTTCCTCTGTACGGTAGCGGACAGGGAAGCCAGCCCTTCAATACAGAAAAAGACTATGAAGACTGGTTAAAAAGAATGGAGAAATTCCCAGAATGGATGGATGCAGCTGCAGATAATTTCCGCGAAGGAATAAATAATAAAGTTGTTCTTCCCAAAAAATTGGTGATAAAAATGATTCCTCAAATGAAGGCCGAAGAAATCATCACACCTGATTTTGAGAAGAATATTTTCTACGGACCTGTAAAAAACTTTCCAAAGACTTTTAGCAAAGAACAGAAAGAGAAATTTACCAAACTGTATAAAGAGGCAATTGCGAAAAATATCATTCCTGCATACACAAAAATGGGTGCATTTCTGGAGAAAGAATATTTACCTAAAGCCAGAGAAACAGACGGTTACAATAGCCTTCCTAATGGAGATAACATTTACAGATATTACGCTAAAAGCTGGACAACAACCAATAAAACACCTGAGGAAATCAACAAAATAGGCCAGCAACAAGTGGCTATGCTTCGTGGCGAAATGGAAAAAGTAAAGCAACAAGTTGGTTTCACTGGAACGCTTGAAGAGTTTATTAATTCTGTAAAAACAGATCCAAAAGCAATGCCTTACAAAACCTCAAAAGAAGTTTTAGACGGATTCAACGGTATTTTAGCCAAAATAACTCCGAAGCTGAAAACCATGTTCAGTGTTACGCCAAAAACTAAGTTTGAGATCAGACAAACCGAAAAATTCAGAGAAGCAAGCGCAAGTGCAGAATACATCCAGGGAACTCCCGACGGAAAAAGACCGGGAATTTTCTACATGCCTCTTCCTGATCCATCGAAATTCAACGTTACTTCAGGAATGGAATCTCTGTTTTTGCACGAAGCAATTCCCGGACATCATTATCAGGTTTCTCTGCAACAGGAAAATACAAAGCTTCCAAAATTTATGAGATTCGGCTGGTTTGGAGCATATGGTGAAGGTTGGGCGCATTACTGTGAAACTTTAGGTCCTGAATTTGGATTGTACACAGATCCTTACCAAAAAATGGGGTATTTGAGCGATCAAATGCTTCGTGCCGTTCGTTTGGTTGTCGATACTGGAATTCACACCGGAAAAATGACAAGAGAAGATGCAATTACTTATTTTTTAAACAATATTGCTTACGATGAAGCAGGAGCAACTGCAGAAGTTGAACGATATATGGCAATGCCTGGGCAAGCTTTAGGCTATAAAATCGGATCTTTAAGAATCAGAGAACTGAGAGAAAAATATCAGAAAGAATTGGGGAATAAATTCAATCTGGCAAAATTCCATGATGAAATCTTGAGCCAAGGCTGTCTGCCTTTGGATGTTTTGAACAGGAAAATGGAGCTTTGGGCGAAGAAGCAGAAGTAAATTAGATAACAATGCAGGGAAGGATTTTCCGAAATATAGAAGTCACGAATTAATTTTCGTGGCTTTTTTGTTTTAGATTTGTTTAAACAAAATTATGAAACAAACTTTATATTTTATCTTCATTTTAATTTTCTGCTTATTAATTGTAAGCTGCAAAAAAGAGAAGAAAAGGGAGCAGACTTTTGAAAAATTTATCGTTGACAAAAATCTCCCTCAAAATGACACAATAAAATCGCTTTCAAAATATCCTGAATTAAAGCTTTATAAAAAGGAAAAATTAGAAAGTAAAACAAGAACGGCTTATATTATTCAGACAACAGTTTTATTTCAAACCGATAAATATAAATGTAATGCTGTTTCAAAAAATGATACATTGGAGGTTTTACTCAATAACAATAATGGCCTTTATGGAAATGGAGTTTTAATCAAGGTATTTGATGATCATTTTTTCATTAAAGATATTGATCCTAAAACCTTACACGGCGAAATAAAATTTATGAAGACGAAACCTGTTTATCAAGAATTAGTGCTTGACAACAAAAGTTTTCAGAAAAACGACACTGTTTATGGTTTTATAGATTATAGTACAAAAGTAGAAAATTTCACAAAAGATTTCAGAGGATATTTTAAAGCAGTTATTAAATAAAACTTATCTAAAAAACATTTAATTTTGATCCAGAAATTACAATCTTAAAATTATGACAGAAAGCGTAAAATCATTGTTCACAAGAGATTTAAACCAATTAAAAAAAGAAATAGAATCATATCAAAACGAAGAAGCTATTTGGAAAATCGATAAAGATATTCTGAATTCTGCGGGAAATTTATCTCTTCATCTGGTTGGAAATATTAATCATTTTATTGGTGCAATTTTGGGAAATTCAGGGTTTGTGAGAAACAGAGAACTCGAATTTTCATTAAAAAACATTCCAAAAACCGAATTGATTCTGCAAATTGAAAAAACTATCGAAGTTGTACATTCTTCGCTTGATCAATTATCAGAGGAAGATTTGAAAAAAGAATATCCTATTGAAGCTTTAGGCTATCCAATGACGACAGAATATTTTCTGATTCATTTATTTGGACATTTAAATTATCATTTGGGGCAGATCAATTATCATAGAAGATTGTTGGGTGTAGAGTAAATTTTATTTCTTATTTAACCACCCCGTCAAAGATTCTACGAATTTTCGCCACCCTCCAAAGAAGGGGAATTTTTGTAAGTTTGATAATAATTATTTATCCTTTTCTTCGAATAACATTTTAGTGAGAAAATCTTTCTCACCTTTTCCTCTTGCGGGAGAATATTCTCGTCCATAGAAAATAATCTGAAGATGAAGTTTATTCCAAACCTCTTCTTTCCACAGATTTTTGGCATCTTTTTCAGTTTCTATAACGTTTTTTCCGGAAGTCAATTTCCATTGCGTCATCAATCTGTGAATATGCGTATCAACGGGAAAAGCAGGAAAACCAAAGCCTTGGCTCATGACTACAGAAGCCGTTTTGTGACCAACTCCGGGAAGCGCTTCGAGTTCTTCGTAAGTTTGAGGCACTACTCCATTATGTCTTTCGAGTAAAAGCTCCGCCATTCTTTTCAAATTCTTCGCTTTTGTATTGGAGAGCCCGATTTCTTTAATCAGTTCTTTAATCTGAAACTCTTCAAGTTTAGCCATTCTTTGAGGCGTTCCTGCAACAGCGAAAAGATCAGGCGTCACCTGATTCACTTTCTTATCTGTCGTCTGTGCGGAAAGCGCCACTGAAACCATTAAAGTATAGGCATCGGTATGATCCAGCGGAATAGGAACTTCAGGATATAATTTTTCTAATTCTGACTGAATGAGCGCCGCTCTTTGCTTTTTTGTCATTTAACCATTAAATTTGAACAAAAATAAATCATTATGCTGAAAGTTGGAGACCAATTACCACAATTTGAAGGAATCAATCAGGACGGAGAAACAATTAATTCACAAAAATTAATTGGAAAAAAATTAGTTATTTTCTTTTATCCGCAAGCGAATACACCAACCTGCACTGTAGAAGCTTGTAATCTGAGTGATAATTATTCTCAATTGGAAAAAGCAGGATTTCAGCTTGTAGGAATAAGTGGAGATACCGTTAAAAAGCAGAAAAATTTTCACAGCAAATTTGCTTTTCCCTATGATTTAATTGCTGATGAAAATCGTGAAATTATCGAGAAATTCGGAGTTTGGCAGGAGAAAAAAACTTTCGGAAAAACGTATATGGGAATTGTGAGAACTACCTTTATTTTCGATGAAAAAGGAATTTGCAACAGAGTTATCGAAAAAGTAACTTCTAAAACTGCAGCAGCTCAGATTTTGGAAGGATAATTTTATAATCCGTCATTCTGAATGAAACGAAGCGAAGTGAAGAATCTGTATTAGACCTGGATTCTTCATTTGTCAGAAGGACAAAAAGTCTGAAAATCATTCCGTTTCGTAATACATCAACTCTTCATTTTCATTGGGAAGCGTTACATATTTTTGGAATTTCAATCCTAGTCTTTCAATTAATTTTTGTGAAGAAAAATTGTCTTTTACGGTAATGGCAGAAATTTTATTTAATCCAAAATCTTCCATTCCGACAGATTTTATTTTCTGAGCAGCTTCAAACATAAGGCCTTTACCCTCAAATTTTTCAAGAACAGAAAACCCGATATCTACAACATCAAGACCTTCTCTTTCAAAGATTCCTACCGCACCTATTTTTTGGTTTCCTTCTTTTAAAATAATAAGATAGTTTCCAAATCCTACTCTTTCAATTTGCGGCAAAAACTTGGCTTTAATGTAATTTTCAGCATCAGAAATCGTTTTTATATGACGATCACCAATAAATTTGATAAACCTCGGCATGTTATACATCTCGAAAATCAGATCAGCATCCTCCAAAGATATCGGACGAATCAAAAGCCTTTCTGTTTCGTAAAATTTATCTTCTTTTTTTGATGGGTTGTTTTTTCGGCTCATCTTTTGGTTCTTCTTTCTTTTCTATTTTTAAAAGACGTGGGTTGTTTTTACAATTTTTAGTATAAACTTCAATGTACGTTCCGTTATCTTTAATATTCGAAACTACACCTGTAGCCTTATTGACCGTCAGCGTAAAATGTGTTTTTTGGTAAGGACACTCTTTTGAAGTGATTTTTCCGAGATCTAGGTAATAATTGGTTGCATCTGTGTAATAATTGGCAGCAACGTCTACAAATTGCTCATCAATTAAGTATCCATCCAATACGGCAGACAAAGCAGCTTCTTCAACGTTATCAACCTTTCCTATAAAACCTTTCAATTCATTAATATCGGTAAGATAATTAATCTTTCCGCCGGCAGAATAAACAATATAATAAAAACTATCTTCACCTGGTCTGAGGCTGAACCCACTAAATTGAGGCACATAATCTTTCTTGGTTCCGGAAATTTTTACTTCTTTATTTTTCCCGTAACTGTTGTGTGCTAACACCCAAAAGTCAAGTTTATTATTCGGAATTATTTTAGCTAAAACGCCATCCACATTATTAAACTTATTTTTGTCCTGAGAAAAAACAGAAATTCCCAAAAGCAGAAAAGTAAACAGAAAAATAAGAGTTGTACTTTTTTTCATAGCTGATAATGTCACAGAAACCGTGCCAGTCTTTTACATAAATTTTTCGCCTTTTTTCAGGCTTTTTAAGTCTAAAACATAGTCTTTAATCTGCTGATCGTGCTCTCTCGGGCAAATTAACAATACTTTGTCTGTATCTACAACGATAAAATCCTGTAAACCGTCTATGACCACAGCCTTATTATTTTTCACATGAATAATATTCCCTGTAGAATCGTAAGTAAGCGCCGTTTTTATATTGATTGCATTTTCGTTCTGATCCCTTTCGCTGTTTTCGAAAACTGAAGTCCAGGTTCCGAGATCGCTCCAACCTAAATCGGCAGGAATTACATGCACATTTTTAGCTTTTTCTAAAATTCCGTTATCGATCGATATTTTCTGGATTTTAGGATAAATGAGTTCTATACAGCTTACTTCAGCTTCGGCATTGTATTCGCAAGCCATAAACTGCTGAGTCATATCCGGAAGAAACATTTCAAAAGCTTTATGAATAGATTTTACATTCCAGATAAAAATCCCTGCATTCCAAAGGAAATCTCCGCTTTCAAGGAAGCTTTTAGCAATTTCAAGAATCGGTTTTTCTGTAAAAGTTTTAACTTTATAATAGTCTGAATCTTTTTCTTCAACAAACTGAATATATCCGTAACCGGTGTCTGGTCTTGTTGGTGTAATGCCTAACGTCAATAGATAATCATGTGTTGACGCAATGCTAAATGCCAATTCTACTTTCTCTAAAAAAATGTCTTCTTTTAAAATTAAATGATCTGCAGGAAGCACAATCATCGTAGCATCGGGATTCACTTCGGCAATTTTGTTTGCCATGTAAAGATTGCATGCAGCTGTGTTTTTCATCAGAGGCTCACCCACTACATTATCTTCAGGAATTTCCGGTAACTGCTGGTGAGAAAGCCCAACATATTCTTTATTGGTAATTACAAATATATTTTCGTTGGGAATAATCTTACTGATTCTGTCATAAGTCTGTTGAATCATCGTACGACCCGTTCCCAAAATGTCCTGAAATTGTTTAGGGAATTTCTGTGTGCTCAAAGGCCAGAATCTACTACCGATTCCTCCCGCCATAATCACACAGTATTTATCTGATTTTGACATATTTTAACTGCATTTTTTCACTCTCGCCAGCGGTTTGAAAGAATACTTTCGCCCTGTAGCCAGATTCATACAAAGATAGTTTTTTTTAATCAGACCTTCCAACAAATACTTTTCGTCTCGATAGATGAAATTCTCACCTTTACTGAGCTTTTCTATATAAACCTCATCATCATCCTGATTTTCAATATGAAAATATTTTACAAGATCCGGGCTTGCCATAAAATTGGCTTTCGGAGATCTGGAAAATTTAATAATAATCGGCTTCAGATCTTCTTCATAAACATCTATACTTTCCAGAAGCATTTCCCTGAAAGTATGTTTCCATTCGGTACCGTGCGGAGCAATTTTTCTTCCGAATTTTTCGAAAGCGATAAGATGCGCCAACTCATGTGTCAACACAAAAAAGAAGAGCTGCGGAGCCAACGTAGAATTGATGGTAATTTCATGCGAATTATCCCTTAATTTACGGTAATCTCCAAGCTTCGAATTCCTATTTTTAGTAACTTTTATACGAATATAATGACTTGAAAACCATTTCTTTAAATACAAAAGTGTATTCTGAGGTAAATATTTTTCTAAAGACTGAATAGACATTTTACAAACTTAGCGGAATTCCTGAATAGAAATTCAATAATTTAAGACTGAAAAGATAATTAAATTTCGCCTGCTCTACTGAGCCTTGAGCATTGGCATAATTGTTTCGGGCAACATTTAGATCGTAAATTGTTGTACGGCCCGCTGTATAACTTTTGTCGGCAAACTCCATGGCTAATTTTGTGCTTTTTTCAGCTTCTACAGCAGCAAGATATACTTCGTAATTGGAATCAGCATCAAACTGTGCTTGCTGTACGCTTTGTCTTACACTCTGTTTTTGCTGCTCTAAAGTAGTTTTAGCAATATTTTCATTGATTTTTGACTGCTCTACCTGAAGTTTGGTAATTCCTTTATTGAAAATCGGAATGTTTAAACTCAGTCCGCCCTGTTGTCCAAAGTTATCTTTGTACTGTTGGAAAAAACCAGGCTCTTTAGTGGGATTTCCCAATTGGTCGTACCCTGCATTAGCTGTATTCAATAAATTCCTATAAAAAGTTCCAACCCCTACACTCGCAGTAAGCGTAGGCCAAAATGCTGTTTTTGTAATGTCTGTTTGGGCTTCTGCTGATTTTATTCTGCTTTCTGCCGCTTTTATTTGGGGTTGATTTTCATAAGCGATGCTTAACACATCATCTACAGAAACTAACTGAGGCGTTAGCTTATCACCAACTTCCACATCTTCTACATCAAAATCTTTGTAATCTTTTAACTGAAGCAACTGTGCCAAAGCAAATAAGCTTCGTCCCACATTGATTTCGGCCGTCTTTAAGTTTTGTTTTTCTCTTGCCCAGGCCGCTTCTGCTTCTGCAACAATAGTTTGGGCGGTGGTACCTACTTCTGTAGTTATTTTTGCTCTGTCAAATTGCTTTTTGGCATTATCTGTTGCGCTTTGAGAAATCTTTACAATTTCCTTATTGAGTAAAGTCGTTAAATATTGCTGAGCAATCTGAAGTGAAATATCATTTTTAATGGTTTCAATATCATATTGACTTGCCTCAACATCAAACTGAGATTTTCTGATTGTTTTTTCAAGCCTTCCATTATTGTAAATTAAAATATCAGCTCCAATGTTTGCCGAATTACTGAATTGATCGTTTCGGATACTTGTCGTTCCCAAAGAAGCCTGCCCGAAACTCACATTATTTCCTACACTTGCGTTTACAGAAGGAAGGTAATTTCTCTGGGCAATTTTAAGATTAGAATCCTGAAGTTGTTTTGAATATTCATTCTGAATTACCTGCAGATTGTGCTTTACCGCATAGTCTACACATTCACGCAAAGACCATTTCTGCTGAGCGCTTAATCCCGCAAAGGCTAATCCCAAAACAATCGTCAAAACTTTTTTCATAAGGAAATATTTAATTTTTTTTTTCAAATGTAACCGTTATTTTCAAATTCTTTTTCAATAAAAAAGTTTGCAAACAGCGATTTCAAATTGGCTTTTTTAGCATTAGACGTAAAGATTGCAAAAAAGTTACAGATTTAGAAAATTATTGTTTCATTTTAATGAAAGTTTTGAGAATTTTGCATCATGACAAACGCACAATATCAGGAAGCCGTAGAATGGCTTTTCGTTCAGGCGCCAAACTATCAGAGAGATGGGCAAAAAGCGTACAAACCAGGACTTGAGAATATCACAAGACTCTGCGCTTTTTTTAACAACCCACAAGATAAAATAAAATGCATTCACATTGGGGGAACCAATGGAAAAGGGTCTACCAGCAATATGCTTTCTTCGGTTCTTCAGGAGTCGGGTTATAAAACAGGACTGTATAATTCTCCGCATATTATTGATTTTACCGAGCGCATTAAAGTAGACGGTAAAAATTGTGATAAAGAATTTGTCTATCATTTTATTTTAAAACTACAAACGCTTCCCGAAGATATCCTTCCTTCTTTTTTTGAATTTACTACAATTATGGCGTTTGAGTATTTTGCTCAACAAAAGGTCGACCTTGCTATTATTGAGGTTGGTTTGGGAGGAAGATTAGATTCAACCAACATTATTAAACCTTTGGTTGCAGCAATTACGAATGTTCAACTCGATCATCAGAATATTTTAGGAAACACAATTGAAGAAATTGCCTACGAAAAAGCAGGAATTATAAAAAATGATACGCCCATAATTTTCGGTGACGATAATGAGATAGTAAAAAATATTATTAAGTCTAAAGCAGCTAAAGAAAACGCTTCATTTATTGATGCTTCTTTATTAAAAACCGAATTAAAATCTGATCTGAAAGGAAATTACCAAAATAAAAACATTAAGGTTGTTTTAAGCTTAATTGAAGAGTTGCGAAAACTCAATTATAATATCTCCGATAAAAATATTGAAAACGGACTCTTGAACGTTCATAAAAACACAGGGTTCATCGGTCGTTGGTTTGAATTTTCTCACAATCCGCTGACCATTTGTGACACCGCACACAATCAGGCAGGTTTAGAATATGTTTTTGAACAGTTGAATGCCATTGAAAAACACAAACATGTTATTTTAGGGTTCGTCAATGACAAAAATATTGATGATGTAATGAGCTTACTTCCTAAGAATTCTGAGTTTTATTTTGCAAACCCATCCATCAACAGGGGAAGACACCCACAAGACTATGAAGATTTACTAAAAAAATCAAAAATAAATTACAAAATTTTTGATTCTGTACAAGAAGCCTATCTTTCTGCAAAACAAGAATGTACGAATGCAGAAATGATTTTTATTGGCGGTAGCAACTTTGTAGTGGGAGATTTTTTAGAAAAAAATTTGGAGATTTCCGAATAAGTCGTATATTTGCACCACTCTAAACGGTAATAACGTTACAGAGGGCGATTAGCTCAGTTGGTTCAGAGCATCTGGTTTACACCCAGAGGGTCGGGGGTTCGAATCCCTCATCGCCCACAAAAGTTCCTAAAACTTTTAAAAAATTTAGGGCTCTTAGCTCAGTTGGTTCAGAGCATCTGGTTTACACCCAGAGGGTCGGGGGTTCGAATCCCTCAGGGCCCACAAAAACTCTCAGATTATTCTGAGAGTTTTTTATTTTATGTCTATTCATGTAGTTTGCAGAGGTTTTTAGGGATCAATCTCAAAACTTGGGGACTAGGCAAAAAGTTTAGAGATTGATCCTATTTTATTTTGCTTTCTTGAGCATCAATCCAAGCTTATATAAATCTAAGGACTTCAGATTAGGATTTCTAGAAAGCAGATTTTTTTTTAGAAATTTTTCAAAAAAAGAAAACAAAATTAAGCCAGGATATTTTAATCCTTTTTTACAAACTAACTGATATGCTTTCACCAATTTAATTTCCGCTAATTTTTGGCTTAAATCATAGTCTTTCAGCATGAGTAAAAGACTTTCTACAGATTCTTCAACTTTCCTCAAATAAACATTTCCATCTTCTACATCATTATTATAAATCGGATTATCAATATGAATCACAGGAATTTTTGCTGATTTTAAATCCATTGAAAATACTAAATCTTCATAGCCATATTTCCGGAGATCAGGATTAAATTTAATTCTATTAAAAACATCTCTTTTTATAAGAAAATTATTCGTCTGAAAACTTAAATAAGGTTTTATTTTTCTCTTTTCTAATGGTAAATTTTCTCGTTCTACAGCAAACCTCCATCTTAAAATATGCTTTTCTGAAGAAGGTTTTTCCGAAACCGTTCTTCCACCATAAATAACAGCTGCATCAGAATTTTCATTTAAAAAATCGACATAGTTTTGAAGAAAATTTGTAGAAATAATTTTTCCGTCACAATCTAAAAATAGAAGGTACTCAGTTTTCGAATAATCCAAAAATAAATTTCTTATTCGAGATCTTCCAATATTTTTTTCAAGTAAAATAAATTGACCTACCTGATTATTGAGCTCATTATTTATTTGTTTGAATCCTTCATCCGAACCATCATCAATAAGAATAATTTCTACATCAATTGAATGGCTTGCTATTTCTCTCTTAAGGTCATAAACCAATTCTCTTACATCAAAATTATAAACCGGAATGCATATAGAGATTTTCATTAAGCTAGATTTTTTCGATGATCTTTTGCACATTGAGCTCTTCTAAGCAAGCCCAATCGCCACGGAAACATTCTTTGTCCCCAAAAACAGAACATGGGCGACAAGTAAGGTCAGTAATCTGAACAACATCATCTTCACTTTGCCCGAATCCCAAAAACCCTGCGTAAGGATGAGTAGAGCCCCAAATAGAAACACAACGGGTTCCTACAATACTCGCAAGATGCATATTAGCTGAATCCATCGAAATCATTACTTCAAGCTGAGAAATCTTATCCAGTTCTTCTGAAAGATTGAGTTTTCCTGCCAGACTTTGGGTATTGGGAATCTGTTTTTCCCAACTTTCGAGGGTTTCTGTTTCTTTTTTCCCGCCTCCGAAAAAATAAACTGTATTTTTTTCTGCTAAAATTTTTACGAGCTCAAAAGACTTTTCCAAAGGAAGCATTTTTCCTTTATGCTGAGCGAACGGTGCAAAACCAATTCCTGATTTTTGACTTGATTTTGGTCTCAATTGGTGCGAAAGCTCAACTTTAAAACCCATATCTCGAAAAACATCGGCATATCGCTCTACAGTCTTTTTAAGCTGAATTTTATTTAAATTCCAAACATCGGTAAGATATTCTTTTTCCTCTTTTCCTTTATTGATTTTAAAGACCTTTAAGCCTTTTCTTATATAAATCTTATCTAATATTTTTGAACGGATAACATCATGCAGATCAGCAACATAATCTGGTTGATATAACGTAAGCAATTCTTTTCCCAACCGTCTGATTCCCAGAAAGCCTTTATAGTCATCAAGATCTATCCCATGAAATATAACGTTCGGAATATCAGCAAATAAGCTCTCAAAATTATTCCTTGAAACCATCACAATTTCAACCTCCGGATTTTGCTCCAAAAACTCCCGGAAAACAGGCACAGTCATAGCGACATCACCAAATGCGGAAAAACGGTATGCTAGAATTCTGGTCAAAACTAAGATTTCAGTTGGTATGCGACTGCATAAAATTTGATTTGCTTGGTCATCGCCATTAATCCGTTGGCTCTGGATGGCGATAAAAATTCCTGTAAACCGATTTCAGAAATAAATTCAAAATCAGAATCAAGAATCTCCTGGGTAGAATGGCCGCTATAAATGCTTACCAATAAAGAAACGATCCCTTTGGGTAGAATTCCGTCAGAATCTGCATTGAAAAATAGTTTTCCATCTTTAAATTCAGCATCAATCCAAACCTTGCTCTGGCAACCTTTGATCAGATTATCATCTTTTTTCTTGTCCTCTGGAAGCCCCTTCAGCTCTTTGCCCAAATCTATGATATACTCATATTTCTGTTCCCAGTCTTCAAGAAACGCAAACTCGTCGATTATTTCCTGCTGTTTTTCTTTAATGGTCATTTCTATACTTTCTTTCTGCAAAGATAGCCAATTTTGAAAAGATAATTTAACAGAAACTATTTTCAATTATTTTAAAAGCAAGGATAAACCAAATATTCATTATTCAACATATTTTTAAACAAAAACAAAAGTTCCTATTTATTTTTGAATATATCTATTCATTCGTGAAAATTTAATGCAACAATATTGATGATAATTTGATCATCCTAATTCCAAACTGTTTATCGTTTCGACGCTTTTTCAAAAACCTTCAATAATGTAGTCTCTTCATTTTCCCAACAAAGAACTTTAGAAGCTTTTTGTAATTCAGATTGATAATTTATCCTTCCTTTATCTAAAACTAAATATATGGCTGCTGCAATATTCTTTGGTTCATGATCTTTGATGATTTCACCAACATCAAACTGATTTTTAATATTTAACATTTCCGGAAGCGGAGATAAAATTAATGGAACTTTAGCCTGAATGCAGTCTAAAACCTTATTTGGTAAAGAAAACTCATAGCTTTCGCCCCCATTTTCTTCGATACTCATCCCGACATCAGCAGTCAATGTGATTTTTCTTAAATCATCCGGAAGTAATTTCCCTAAAAACTGAACTTTATCCCGAAGGTTTTCCTTTAAAACTAAATCTTCATATTCTTTTTTCATAGGTCCGTCTCCTGCAATTTTAAAAATAACATTTTCCAGATGATGCAGTGCCAAAATGGCTTTATCAATACCACGGAAAGGATTAATTGCACCCTGATACAAAATTATTTTAGGATTATTTGACGGAATATTTATTGAGAAATCAATTTTTCTTGGTGCGTTTTGAACGACAACAGGTTCAATTCCATATTTATTATGAAACCACTTTGCATAACTTCCGCTTGCCGTAATCATGAATTCCAGATTCGGAACGATTTTATTCTGCAGATAGCGCCATAACTTTTGAGACATTTTTCCTTGTACAGCCGGCATTTCAGAGAAGATCTCGTGACTGTCAAATATCAAAGGAATATTTAGTTTCTTAGATAAAAGATAATTAGGCAGTAAAGCATCTAAGTCATTGGCATGAAGAATGGTATTCTGATCTGCTTTTCGATAAAGTTCCCAATAAAGCTTCCAGTTAAACTCAAAATAAGCGGTTTTTAATGTTTTAGAAACAAGATGTATTCTTGAAAAAGGATATGGACGGGTCATTGCTTCTTCCCCACCCCAATTGTTGCCAATTAACTCAACTTTATATCCGTTTTCGTGTAGTGTTTTAGAAACTTTTTCGATTCTCTGATCGGTGTAAAGGTTACTAAAAGCAGAAGTCAATATTTTTTTTTGAGCCATTATTTCTTCTTTGCTGTCACTAAATGATAAATCTGTACAAAACAGATAATTGCGTTGGGAATAATTACCGGCCAGAGCATGCCGTTGAAAATTCCGTAGATGACAAAACAGATACACCCTATCAAATTGACAATCCTGATCTTGGTTAAATCTTTAAGGATGAAACTCAAAACTATAAAAACTGAAGCAGCATAACCAATATAATTGACGATCTCAGAACTCATGAGGGATATTTAAGGATAACAAACTTAGTCATTTTCAATAAGATAAAAAATATTTTTCTGCCATAAAGTCATTAATTGTTTTTTGGTAAAATATTTGTAATTTAGATATTGAATATAAAGCAATTCTGCTTTTATTCTAACGAGATATATTATGGATTATAAGTTTTCACAAGGTTTGAGCCAAGTGTTCAAGCAAAGCAAAAATGAAGCTAAGAGGCTGAAAAGTGAATTTCTTAATACAGAACATCTACTTTTAGGTATTATAAAAACAGAAAACTCTGCAAAAGAAATCCTTCAAGGGCTTAATGCCGATTTAACACAAATCAGAAGAAAAATTGAAACTTTAAATACAGCAAGTCTAAATCCTATTTCTGAGGAAGTCACCAATATTTCATTCACCAAAATGGCAGATCACTCCATTAAGCGTGCGGAGTTAGAATGCAGACAATATAAAAGTAACGAGATCAATACCGTACATTTGTTATTGGGCATTCTATATAAATATGAAGACCCTACTTCAAGTATTTTAGGAGCTTACGATATTGATTATGAAGGAGTTTCAAGAGAATATCAGACAATGCTTAAAAATTCTGGCCAGGCACCTCAAAATTCGGCTTACGATGACGATGATGACAGAGAAGAATTTGAGCAAATGAGAAAACCGACAGGTAATTTAGGCTCTTCAAAAAGTAAAACTCCAACCTTAGATAATTTTGGTAGAGATCTTACTTCTTTGGCAAGAGACGGAAAGCTAGACCCTGTAATCGGTCGTGAAAAAGAAATCGAAAGAGTTTCACAGATTTTATCAAGAAGAAAGAAAAACAATCCGCTTTTGATTGGTGAACCCGGTGTTGGTAAATCTGCCATCGCTGAAGGGTTGGCTTTACGAATTCAGCAGAAAAAAGTTTCAAGAGTTCTTTATGGTAAAAGAGTAATTACTTTGGATCTTGCAAGTTTAGTAGCCGGAACAAAATACCGTGGTCAATTTGAAGAAAGAATGAAGGCCATCATGACGGAACTTGAAAAGAACCGTGATGTCATTTTATTTATTGACGAGTTGCATACGATTGTTGGAGCGGGAAGTTCTACAGGAAGTTTAGACGCTTCAAATATGTTTAAACCAGCTTTAGCAAGAGGAGAAATTCAATGTATTGGTGCTACAACTCTAGACGAGTACCGTCAGTATATTGAGAAAGACGGAGCTTTAGAAAGAAGATTCCAGAAAGTAATGGTGGAGCCGACTTCTATCGACGAAACGATTCAGATTTTGAATCAGATTAAAGATAAATATGAAGAGCATCACAATGTAGTTTATACAGAAGAAGCAATTTTGGCTTGTGTCAATTTGACATCAAGATACATTACAGATCGATTTTTACCGGACAAAGCGATTGATGCAATGGATGAAGCAGGATCTCGTGTTTACATCAAAAACATGAAAGTTCCTACTGCCATTATCGATTTTGAAAAGAAAATCGAAGACATCAAAGAACTGAAACAAAAAGCAGTAAAAGCTCAGGATTATCTTGAAGCAAGAAAGCTGAAGGATGAAGAAGAGCGCTTACAAATGGAGCTAAATTCTGCTCAGGATCAATGGGATAAGGATGTAAAAGAGAAAAAAGAAACCGTATCTGAAGAAAGTGTTGCAGAAGTAGTTTCTATGATGAGCGGTGTTCCTGTGACAAAAGTCGGTAAAAATGAGCTTGATAAATTGGCTCAGATGGACGACAATATGAACGGAAAAGTAATTGGTCAGGAAGATGCGGTAAGAAAGGTTGTAAAATCGATCCAAAGAAACAGAACCGGACTGAAAGATCCTAACCGACCAATAGGAACATTTATTTTCCTTGGAACAACCGGTGTTGGTAAAACTGAGCTTGCAAAAGTGATGGCAAGAGAACTTTTTGATTCTGATGAAGCATTAGTTCGTATTGACATGAGTGAGTATATGGAGAAATTTGCAGTTTCGAGATTAGTAGGTGCGCCTCCGGGATACGTTGGATACGAGGAAGGTGGACAATTAACTGAAGCTGTAAGAAGAAAACCTTATGCAGTCGTTCTTTTGGATGAGATTGAAAAAGCTCACCCTGATGTATTTAATATTCTTCTGCAAATCTTGGATGAAGGTCACGTTACCGACAGTTTAGGTAGAAAAATTGATTTCAGAAATACAATTATTATCTTGACTTCAAATATCGGAACAAGAGATATTAAAGACTTTGGTGATGGTGTAGGTTTCGGAACCAATGCAAAGAAAACAAATACAGATTCCCGAGCAAGAAGTACAATAGAAAGTGCCCTGAAAAAAGCATTTGCACCAGAATTCCTTAACAGAATTGATGATATTGTAATCTTTAATTCTCTTGAGCAAAACGATATTAAGAGAATTATCGATATCGAGCTTAATAAACTTTATACAAGACTTGATAAATTAGGCTACAAAGTTGAATTAACTGAAGAAGCCAAAGATTTCATTTCTGAAAAAGGCTGGGATAAAGACTTTGGAGCAAGACCACTGAAGAGAGCTATTCAGAAATATATTGAAGATTTATTGGCAGAAATGCTTGTAAACAAACAATTAACTGAAGGCGAAACGGTAACTTTAGGTCTTAATGAAGCTAAAGACGGATTAGAAGGAAAAACTCACAAGACTAAAAAGTCTGCTGAGAAATCATCTCAATAATCAATTTTTAATATAAATAATGAAAGCATCGGGATATTCTCGATGCTTTTTTTGTCAATCACATAGACAACACACGTTTTCACAGACAATGCTGTTGAAAAATTAGGCTAATTACACTAAAATCGGCTCAATTAGTAAAATCTGTGAGAAAGACTTCTTCGAAATCAAAGTATTATCACAAATTCATGCTCAAGCATCTGTGATAATCTGTGTAATCTGCGGGAAACTTTTAAAGTCCTACCACAAAACCAACGCTAGGAATCAATCCGCCAGAAAAAACACTGCTGTTTTCTTTATACAAAACATTATACATCAAACCGATCTGCATAAAAGAATTATTCCCGATTTGCTGCATATATCCGCCTCCTAAATAAAGAGCCGTTTCCTGCTGATCGTCTTTATAGTCATAAAATTTATTTTCATAATTGATGAAAAAATGCTGCAGATTCCCACTTACAAAGAAAGATCTGGCAAAATAATAATTCATAAACGGACCAAAACCAAACATTGTCGATTTATAATAATCTGAAGTCTGCCAGGAAACGCTTCCAATCAAACCTGCTTCCAAATCGTTTGTCAGTCGGTAACCAACTCTGGGCGCAACCTGCAGATTAAAATAAGAATTGCTTCCGAAACCAACGCCTAAACCGCCACCGAAAGTCCATTTATTGGTTTCAGCGGTTGGTGTACCTATTGCAACTTGAGAAAATGACAATCTGGAAATCAGGATGAATGAAGAAATAAATAGTTTTTTCATATTAAATAACCTGAGTTCGGGATAAGAGTTGAAAATAAATTTGCAATAAAAAGCAATAATTCGTACATTTAAGTATCTAACATTCAAATGTTTAAACGAACTATTGCTTATGATTCTGAAAGACCA
>Ga0308157_10001013_pt1 | contig 68115 bp, 61 predicted proteins | sample PhyBR1_FD_201035 | JGI IMG/M metagenome (GOLD analysis project Ga0308157, IMG submission 201035) | Phyllosphere microbial communities from UC Gill Tract Community Farm, Albany, California, United States - DLSLB.R1 | ecosystem: Host-associated > Plants > Phyllosphere > Unclassified | place: USA... | reverse complement strand
TCCTTATCCGACGGCCGTTCTCATGTCCAGAACTTGCGATTCTACTAGTAGTCCAGTCCCTGGGAGGGAACCACCAATCCAGTTTCGTAGGCATAGACCACTGCCTGAACCCGGTCACGCAGATGCAGCTTGGTCAGAATCCTTCGCACGTGGGTTTTTACCGTGGCCTCTGACAGGAAGAAGCGATGCGCGATTTCTGCATTAGATAATCCTTCGGCGAGCGCCCGAAGCACTTCTTGTTCACGCGGCGTAAGGTCATCAAGCAATGGGTCTCGTGGAGTTTCCTGCTTTTGCTCCCTTGCTGCCTTGCCACCATTGCGCACGTAGGTTTCTAGTAGACGTGCTGTCACGCGAGGAGCCACCACTGCATCCCCGGAGGCTACCAAGCGAACTGCGTTGACCAATTCTTCGGGCGCTACGTCCTTGAGGAGAAACGCGCTGGCACCTGCCTGCAACCCGGAGAAGGCGTATTCGTCCAGATCAAAGGTCGTAAGAATGATGATCTTCGTATCGGGGTGTTCCTTGGCGATGCGTTCGGTCGCTTCGATGCCGTCCATTTTTGGCATGCGCACATCCATGAGCACCACGTCAGGCTTCAACGCTCCGGTTTGCATCAGTCCGTCTATACCGTCTGCGGCCTCACCAACAATGACTACGTCGTCTTCACCTTCGAGAATCAGCCGGAATCCCATACGTAGCAGAGGCTGGTCATCGACCAGCAAGACTTTGATTTTCTCGTCCACGTCTATTCCTTCGCTGTCTTCTGCTTCTCGTTTTTCGTGCTGCCTTCGGGCAACTTAAGCACTGCCTTAACTATCCAACCGCCATTGGCCACCGGACCGGCCTCAACTGTGCCATCAAAGAGTGCTGCACGCTCTCGCATGCCGCGTAGCCCTCGACCGCTGCCAACGCTGGGGACCCTCGTGGCATCCCCGTTGTCCATGACTTCCAGTCTCAGTTCATCACGTCGCTTCTCCAAACGCACCTGCACGTCAGTGACGTTACGTGCATAACGCAGGGAGTTCGTCAGGGATTCTTGGATCATTCGGAAGACCGTAAGTTGGAAGGTGGTGTCTTCTGGAAGGTCCCCACCGCTCTGGGTGAAAGTAATGGGAAGCCCCGCGGTACGGAACCCTTCCAGAAGTTGTTCGACATTTCCGCCAGTTGGTTGCGGTTCCAGCTCGCCAGTTTCGTTCTGTCGTAGCACACCGAGCATACGGCGCATATCGGACAGGGCTGCTCGTCCGGTGCCCGAGAGTTCGTTAAGCACTTCATCGGCTCGGGTCTGGTCGCGTTTTGCCACGACTCGTGCGCCCTCAGAAAGGGCAATCATGACCGACAGGGAGTGAGCAACAACGTCATGCATCTCTCGGGCAATACGGTTACGTTCCTGTACCTGAGCCAGACTTGCCACCTGACGCGCCCAGTGGTTAAGTTCGGCCTCGTGGATGCGTGAGTTCCGAACGATCAATCCCAGCACAGCTGCGGAGATATAGAATCCGATGATGAAACTTCCGACAACGCCGATGATCACTCGCTTGAAGATAGTTTCGTCCAGACCGTCGCTCGGATCTAGCTCCATGGTGCTCATATCTGGGAAGCCCATCAAGGCCATGAGCACGGTTTGAAAACAGCCAGCCAAAACAGCTAAAGGTATGGTCCGCTTGGCCGAATAGCTAGTTGCTACCGAGTACAAGGCGACCATCATGCCGCCACCACCCAGACCCCCTTGAGGGCCTGCGATGACCAGGGCGAGACATTCAAAGACGAAGACCAGAATTATGACGGTCATCGGCGCTTTTCGCCGATATAGCAAGGCAGCGCCGACGGATAGAGTGACCACTAACAACCCGGTGGCATTGGAATCGGGCATAGCCGCAACCACTAATACGCTTGGCAGCGTCACCAATAAGTAGATGACAACTATCCCAACAACCACGAAGCGTGGGTGGGTGCGCAGATAACGGCGCAACCGACCCATTCGCTTGGCGGTCAGTTCATCAAAGGAAGCAACAGTCTCCTGCAGCGTGGGTTGGGTCATGATTCCAGTGTAGTTTTCTTGTACTTAGTCGATGATTACTTGATGTCGCGCTTGGCCAACAAGATTCCACCCGCGGTGAGCGGAAGAACTATCCACCCGGCAACACCCAGGAGTTGTTGCCACAACTCTAGATCGGTGGGAACGCTGAGCGGAGTAGCCAGTGACATACCCAGTTGATCCGGTAGGAATGCCGAGACATTCGACATCCAGTCGACGTAGGACCCAAAGATAGAGATGATGATCGGTAGAACGAAGAAGACTCCGGCCAGCACGGTGATGCCGCCAGCTGAGCTTCGTAACAAGACACCCAAGGCCAAACCGATCAGGGCTGCCATGATTACCGCCAAGGTCCCGTACCAAAGCACGGACTGGAACGAAGAACTGCCAAATTCCAAGGTCATATTGTAATTTTCAGCAATCGGCTTCGAGACGATGAAAGCAATCAGGGTGGAGATCACTTGGATGACACCGGTGAGCACAACAGTCAAGATGGTCTTGGCCGTGAGAACTCGAAGTCGTTGAGGGCTGGCAAGGAAGGTACTGACCGCCGAACCTGTGGTGAATTCACCGCTGAAAAGCAAGACACCTAGTACGCCAAGTATTAGCTGATTAAAGACCAATCCTGAACCGAGTGTTTCACTGGCAAAGCCCGGATCAGACATGACCCCCATGCCTTCCATACCTTGCATCTGGCTTGGGTCGCCCATATTTTCAAGTAAGGAACCCACAGCCCAGGTCGCTCCGGCGGAGATGGCCACGTAGAGCACCACAGCAAGGGCAATCAGGATACCGGTGGACTTCAGCGCGAACATTCGAATAACTTCGCTGCGCAGTACCCCGAGCAGTGTGACTTTACCGCGTAGTGGAGTTTGAATCTGAGTAGTCATGGTTGTCTACTTCCCGCCGTTGTTCTCGGCAACAATGTTCGAGTGGTACTCCACAGCGTCTCGGGTTAGCTCCATGTAGGCATCTTCCAACGTGCGCTGTAGTGGACGCAGCTCGCTGAGCACAACACCGTTCTCCAAGGCACGACGTCCAATAATTTCAGATTCAGGACCCGTCACTTCCACAGTCCGCTCATCAATGCGGCGAAGTTGAATCCCTTGGCTGCCCAAGACATTTATCAATACTTCAATCTCGGAAGATTTCACGATGGTCTGTGCCAAACCGTTATCAATGAATTCACTGATGGGAGCGTCAGCCATAACTCGGCCTCTACCGATCACCACAAGATGATCTGCGGTTTGCGCCATTTCACTCATCAAGTGGGAGGAAATCAGCACCGTCTTGCCGAGAGCTGCCTGCTGTCGGGCTAGCTGGCGAACCCAAGCGACACCCTCTGGATCTAGTCCGTTCACCGGTTCGTCCAGGATCAACACCTGCGGATCACCCAAGAGGGCGGTGGCGATACCGAGTCTTTGGCCCATGCCTAGGGAGAAGCCACCAACCTTTTTGCGTCTGACCCCGGTCAGACCTGTCAGTTCCAAAACTTCTGCCACGCGTGATTTGGGCAGTCCTGCGGTGGCAGCGATAGAACGTAAGTGAGCGGAGGGTGTCAGTGACTTATGTACCGACTTTGCCTCAAGCAACGTCCCCACCTCGGTAATCGGATGCTGAGACTTTCTAAAATCTCGTCCGTTCACCAAGACCTGCCCACTGGTGGGCGTAGCCAAACCTACGATCATCCGCATGGTGGTGGACTTACCGGCGCCGTTGGGACCTAGAAAACCGGTGACTTGTCCGGGGTTAACTGTGAAGGACACCTGATCTACTACGGTTTTAGCACCGTAAGTTTTCGTCAACTGCTGAGCCTGAATCATATAAATAGCTTATGAAAATGGTCTGCCGATTGAACCGCTCACAGTGCTGATCTTCTTCTCCCTCCAAAGGGTGAGAGAACATCAGCAAAAATCATCAGGCATGCTCCATCCGGTGCATGCCCGAGTAAATTCCTATCTTGTGCGATTCCACTTCTTGATACCAAATTCGCGCTTGAGCATCGCTTTGGCACCAAGGAATCCGCCCATACCGTGAACAGACGGTCCAGGGGGCGCAGCAGAGGAAACCAGATATAAGCCCTTAGATTGCAGATACCAAGGGTCTAACGAAATGCGTGGACGCTTGATGCTTCCCAGTAGGTCCATGGTTCCCCCGGAGAGATCCCCACCAACCAACGCGGAGTTCTGTCGCTCCAGTTCGTGGGCGTTAACCACGTGAGCTTCGAGAATGGTCTCGGAGAAACCAGGAGCCGCCCGCTGGATCATCGCTTGAATTTCTTGGCGCATATTCGCGGATGAATTCAAAGGGACGTGGCAGTAAGCCCAAATCACATGTTGCCCTGCAGGTGCACGAGAGTCATCAAATTGTGTAGGCTGCGAAACAATCAAGAAGGGTTTTGCTGACCCCTTACGTATTGCAGCACGTTCTGCTTTACCAACCTGCGCTGCGGTTCCGCCCAAGTGCACAGTACCTGCGGTGGCCAGTACCGGATCGGTCCAGGGCACAGGCTCAGAAAGCACGAAGTGCACCAAACAACTACCCGGCGAGCGCCTGGTCGCACTCATCGCACTGGAGAGTTGATCCGAAAGATGGCCGGCGCTGAGCTTGGCCGCTTCCTCCGCTGAGGTATCAAAAAGAATATTCTGAGCTGCAAGTTCATCGATGTGCTCAACCCGCACGCCGGTATGAATTTGGGCTCCATGAGCAGTAGCTTGAGCTGCCAAGGCATCAGCAATGGCTTGCGAACCACCGCGAGGAATTGGCCATCCTTTGGCATGGGCAGTGGCAGCCAAGAACAATCCGGCTCCGGCATTGGCCGGGCCGCGAGAGCCGCCAGCCACGTGTGCGGCACAACCGGAATACAGTGCCGCGGCCCGCTCGTACTTGCTGGCGACCAGGTCTTTGAGCGCCATTCCGCCTAAGGCGCTAACTGCAAAGGTGCCCAGTGTCAGCGGATGAGTTGGAATCTTCAGCAATGGGTTCAGCAGAGTTTCGCTGAGCCCATCGATCTGTTCAACTAGCGGGGCAAGTAACTTCTGATAAGCCTTGCCGTCATCACCGCCGAGTTCTTGAACTGTCCGCTCTAAGTCTTTGTACGCATAGGCCGTGCGTTCATCGATTACATGAGCGAAGGAAAGTTCGGGAACAATGAAGTCCACTTGCTCGTGCACGCCTAGTTCACGCATGGCTTGAGACTCTAGGGCCATGGGATGCACCGCACTGCCCAAATCAAAGACTGCCTGTGAACCATCCAGTGACTGGGTTCGGGCGGCACCACCAATAGTTTCATTGGCTTCGTATACCTGAACGTTCAATCCGGCTCGAGCGGCTACCGCGGCAGCGGCCAAGCCGTTGGGTCCGGCTCCGATCACAGCGACGTCAATCATTGGTGACTCCCTGCCAATTCTTTGTCTTTCTTCGCTCCGGGCAACAACCCTCGCAGCGTAAATCTGTCTGGCACGCCAGCAAATTCTCCGGCCAGCGGATCATCCTGTCCAACGGCTCGAATCGGATCCTTGCGTGGATCCATGATGGAACGGGCAACCAAATACATCAGGTAGCCAAGCATGAGCATGTGGGCCGCTACCAGCAGAACATAGCCCACCTCTGGGAACGTCTTAATCGGATCTTTTGCAGAGAAAGAGTCCAGGTAGTTCCACAGACCATAGAAGTGGGCGATTTCCACCGCCATCCAGATCACAAATTCTTTCCAGCGTGGCAGCGCCAAAACAAACAACGGAATCAACCACACAATAAATTGTGGTGAGTAGACCTTGTTGACCATGACGAAGGAAGCAATGATCAAAAAGGCCATGGATCCTAACCGTGGAGTCCTCTTGGCCAATAGGCCCATCAGCGCAACACCTGCACAGCACAGGAAGAACAGGACCAAGCCGTAACGCGAAATCTGTTCAGCCTCAAAAATTGGCATGCCAGGATTCTTAGCCGCGACAACATTCCAGGCGTGCCAGAAGCTGGAGAATCCGGCACCACGCTCCGATGAGAAATTGAAGAAATGCATAAATGAGTCTGGGAATGCCAGCGCATAAGGAAGATTCACCAATACCCACGTGCCAGCAGCGGTACCAGCGGTGATCCAGAAGGTCCTGAACTTTCCTGTTCGAATGGCCAAGACCAATACGGCCCCGAGGATAAAGAAGGGGTAAATTTTCATCGCCGCACCCAACCCGATTAGCACTCCGGCCAAGACGATGTGTTTTCGGGCGAAGGCAAGGGTGCCGGCGGCTAGCAGCGCTACCGCCCACATGTCCCAGTTGATGCTGCCGGCCAGAATGATGCCCGGAGCAATCGCAATCATGGCCGCGTCCCACGGCCGTCGACCGGTCATTCGTACCGTGCAGATCACGGTGATCATCCACAAGATGGCGACTAATACGAGGTTTAGGTCGAAATATAGTAACGAACGGTTTGCTACCGATTCGGGAACAACCGATGCTACAGCTGAAGCCACCGTGCTCATCAGCACCGGATACTCAAATTCTGCTCCGGCACTAAACGGAGCCCACGGATTATCGGCAAAACCACGCGCACTAAACAGTGGCACCCAGTCGCTGTAACAGGCATAGACGTAGGGATTATTGCCGCCCCAGCCGTTGACGCGACAGGGATTCTTTGCCAGCAACATCAAAAATGCGCCCACGGTGGTCATCAAAATAATGACCCGCTCCACGCTAAAGAACCCCGGATCTATCCGGCCGGGATCACTGCGGCGTCCCAAAGGGCCACCGATCACAGCGGTGAACTGTCGTAGAAAGCCGTCGGCCCGTGATGGCACGGTGATCCGCAGAGGTCCCCGCGTGGGTGGTGACTGGTTTGGCTCGCGCATACTCTCCAGCCTAAATGTTTTGTTCTTGCTCACGGCGTTGAACACCAAGATTTCATCGATGCTCCTGTAAAGGCTGGACAGCTAAGCATCGATGAAACGACCGTAAAACCTACGAAAAACGCTTGCTGACCTCACTTTCAGCAAATATGCAGGTGATTACACCGTGACTTCACCCTTCGTTTACCTAAATACTCCCGGCTAGTTACGTAAGGCCCATAGCGTCATCTTTGTGAACGAAACCAACCAGCTAAGTGCCATGGCGATCATCCCCGCCCGGGGAGGATCAAAAGGTATCCGGCTTAAAAATCTGCGCGAGATCGGCGGCAAGTCGCTGCTCGGTCGAGCCATTGAATCAGCCTTGGCTGCGACGACTGTCAGCGACGTCGTAGTCAGCACCGATCATGATCAGATCAAAGCCGAAGCACTACGTTACGGGGCACGAGTTGTTGACCGACCGGCAGATATCGCCGGGGATACAGCCAGCAGCGAATCGGTCCTCGAGCATGTTTTGGCCAACACCACACAGAAGCCAGCGGTGACACTCTTCATCCAGTGCACCAGCCCGTTTATCGACCCGGCAGACCTGGACACCGCGATCACCGCGGTAACTTCTGGGCGAGCTGAGGTGAGCTTCGCTGCCGTATCTGATCACGGATTCCATTGGGGACTCGATGATCAAGGAGAGGCAGTGGCCATCGGGCATGAAAAGCTTCACCGCCCACGCCGCCAAGATCGCGAACCTCGTTTCCGTGAAACCGGAGCGTTTTACGCGATGGACACCGCAGGGTTCCTTGAAGCCAGGCATCGTTTCTTCGGTCGAGTTCGGGTCCATGAGGTGCCAGCAGAACACGGAATCGACATTGATACCGAGGCCGATCTGCAACTCGCTGCACTCACCGTATGCGATGAGCTAGCTCCAATTGAGGTGGACGCGGTCATCACCGATTTTGATGGCGTACACACCCCGGACACCGCTTATGTGGATGAGCATGGCACCGAAACCGTGCGCGTCTCACGCTCCGATGGCATGGGAGTGGCACGACTTCGTGCGGCAGGAGTGAAGTTCCTGATCCTGTCCAAGGAAGCCAATCCAGTGGTTGCCGCCCGGGCAGCAAAGCTGAAAGTTGAAGTGGCACACGGTATCGAGAACAAAGCCGAATACCTGGCCCAGTGGTTGGCCGATGAATCGATCAACCCGGCACGTGTGGCCTATGTCGGCAACGACATCAATGACCTCGGTGCCATGAATCTTGTTGGCTGGCCCATTTCCGTGGCCGACGCTAACGACCAAGTGCACCACGCTGCACGCCACCGGCTGACCCGCAAGGGCGGCTATGGAGCGGTACGAGAACTCGCAGAGCTAGTAATCAGTGCCCGTTCCACCACAAATTCCCCAAGTTTCACCCAATGAAAGGCAATCTAATGACCTCCGTGAACACCGACATCAAGCCAGTTGCTATCGGCGAATCCCTGCTTGGCGCTGGCCAGCAGGTCTACGTCATCGGCGAAATCGGCATCAACCACAACGGTGACATCGAAATCGCAAAGCAGCTGATCGACGTTTCGGCTGAAGCCGGCGCCAACGCGGTGAAGTTCCAGAAGCGCACCCCGGAAATCTCCACCCCAACCGACATGCGTGACAAGATCCGTTCCACCCCATGGGGCGACATGACCTACCTGGACTACCGCTACCGCGTTGAGTTCGATCAGGCTCAGTACAAGGAGCTCATCTCTTACGCCGCGTCTAAGGGCCTGCACGCCTTCGCTTCCCCATGGGACGTTCCTTCGGTGGAATTCATGGAAGAGCAGGGTGCGGTCACCCACAAGGTAGCTTCCGCCTCGGTCACCGATATTGAGCTGCTCAAGGCACTGGCAGAAACCGGCAAGCCAATCATCCTCTCCACCGGCATGTCCACCATCGAGCAGATCGACAAGGCCGTGGAGACCCTGGGTACCTCCAAGCTGGTCATGATGCACGCAACCTCCACCTACCCATTGCCTCCAGAAGAAGCCAACCTGCGCATGATCGAAACCCTGCGCGACCGCTACCAGGTCCCAGTGGGCTACTCGGGCCACGAACGCGGCCTGCAGATCTCGCTAGCTGCTGTGGCACTGGGCGCCGTGACCGTAGAGCGTCACATCACCCTGGATCGCACCATGTGGGGTTCGGATCAGGCTTCGTCGCTGGAGCCAAAGGGCTTCGAGTCGCTGATCCGCGACATCCGCATCCTCGAGCAGGCCATGGGTGACGGCGTGAAGAAGGTCTTCCCAGGCGAGCTGGCACCGCTGAGCCGTCTGCGCCGCGTCGACGCATAAGTTCAGTTCACACCGTGATTTCTCGGCGGCCGAACCTTCACGGTCCGGCCGCCGAGTGTCATTAGTTTTCCCTTCATCGCCCCGCACCAAGCAAAGGAAGCCAGTCTCGTTATGACCAGCCCGATCCCTGGCCGCATCTCCGTGGTCATCCCGGCCTATAACCAGGAAGCGTACATTTGCGACGCACTGGCTTCCCTATCGAGGCAACAACTGGGCGACTGGGAGATGGAAGTGATCGTGGTCGACGATGCTTCCACCGACGCTACCGCCTCCCTCGTTCGGTCCTACATCGATCAAGTACCTGGGCTCAAACTGATTGAGCTCGAGCAAAACGTCGGGGTATCGGCCGCCCGCAATATCGCGCTGAAAGAACTCACCGGCGAGTTCTACACCTTCTTAGACCCAGATGACTGGTACGGCCCGCAGCACCTGGCCACCCTAGCCAATACCTTGCACAACTTGCACGTGGACTTTGTCCGCTGCGACCACGTGCGCGTCACCGGTACCGCCCGGGTGATGTTCCGTGCTCCGCAGGCGCTACGTGGCGTTGTACTTAATCCTGCCGACGACATCGAACCTATCGATTCACCCTCCATGGTGGATTACCCTTACTCGTGGGCCGGGATGTATCGCACCGAGCTAATGCAAAGCATCGGATGCTTCTACTTTGATGAGCAGCTGCAGTCTGCCGAGGATCGTCCGTGGATTTGGAAGCTACATTTGGACACCTCACGCTATGCGGTCATCTCCTCACCGAGCGTGTTTTACCGTCGGGGTCTGCCAAGTTCACTGAGCCAAGTTTTTGACGAACGTCAGCTCGGCTTCCTTCAGGCCTACAAGCAGGTACTCGCCGCGGTGCGCGAACACCCAGATTCTGCCCGCCATCTGCCTAAGGCTTTGCGCCAGTTTTTCGCGATCGTGTGCCACCATGAGAAGCGTTCGAAAAACTATCCACCGCAGGTGCGGCTGACGATCAAACAACAGTTGCGTGAAATCTTCAGCGACATCGATCATGGCGTTGCCCACCAAGTAGTCCTGGAAATGGATGTTGCCCGGCGCCGGCACATCCTTTCCTACCTCCAGCCTGGAAAGATCGGGGTGAGCAAGTGATCGCACTGATTGAAGCCAGCAGCTACTTCCAGCTCGCTTCTTTGGCCGCGATGGCCGACGCAGGACTGCTACCCGAGGCAGATGAGCACGTTTTGGTGCTAGTAAATGGCTCCCAGATTCCGGAACTGACGACTCCGTTGGATCAGGTTCCCGGCTTCACTAAACTGGCCGCCCGCTTTGACCGCGTGGTGGATTTCGCCGCGCTGCTGGCCCCGCGCCGGCCTTTCCAATTCAATCCACGTGAAGATGAGCTGCACATTTTTGAGCGCTTGCTGCGTCAAGCGTGGGACCTGGGTGATGGGCCATTGACCTTGGTTCTGGAATCGATCCAGGTCAACCCGGCCCGAGCGCTGGCCAGAATTTTCTTCGACGCCCAACTGTGGGTTCACTCGGATGGGCTAATGTCCTACGGTCCAACCCGGTCTAAGTTGGCGCTGTCGCTGCGTCAGCGCCTGATGGGTACCATCCATGTTGATTTGGTTCCCGGCCTGGCTCCTCACCTCTTGGCCGAATTCGAACCGGAACGCAAAGAACTGCACGCCCAGCAGTTGGCGCAGGTTTTCACTGAGCTGGCAGTAGACGCCCACTTTGATTTGCCTGCATCCTCCGCCCTGATCCTTGGCCAATATCTCGGATCACTAGGACTGATGGATTCGGAAGAGGAATTTGCTCTACACGTGCAAATGCTTCAGGAAGCTGTAAACCGTGGCATCACCTCGGTGTTGTTCAAGGCCCACCCTTCAGCCAGCGCCACCTCAGCGGCTCGCTTAGCTACGGTCGGCGCTGAAATGGGGCTAGATTTCCGACTACTAAAAACCGATCATCTAGCAGAAACAGTGATCGCTTCAGTACGACCTCAGGTGGTCATCTCATGTTTCTCCACCGGTCTAGCCACTGCCCGATACATTCTTGATACCGAAGTCCACGCCGTGGGTACCGCCATGATGCTCCAGGCGTTGGCTCCCTATGAGAATTCGAATCGTATTCCGCTCTCGATCATTCATGCTCTGTTCGTTCAGGACATCCCAGCGCCGGCGCACCAAGAAGATACTGACCAGCTTTCAGAGTTACTCGCTGCCGTGGCCTATTGCATGCAACCTGCTCAACTACCACAATTGCGAGAAACAGCCGAAGAGTTTTTGACCGAGAACTACCTCGGATTCTCCGAGCACTTCAAACGTCGTCGCATTACCAAGTTGGATCTGCCCCCACGCTACGTGCATTTGGCTTCTTCCAAGCGCTCGCTACCCTCCAAGGTGCGCGGAGCCTCCCGCAAAGTTCTACGTAGGGGTTCGAAGAGGCTCGATAAATTGTCCAAATCCCTGGGCCGACTGGCAAAATGACCCTGACCATGATGAAACTAACCCAGCATGATACCCACGAAGTTCCGCGGCCTCGATTTGGCACGGCGCATGTGTGGGTTGAATCCCCTTTACAGTTGCTCTCTGCCGTCGAAACACATGCGGCAGGGCTACTCGGCACAGACATCCGGGTCGTGCCTCGATTAGGGATGCCGCTGGAAGCCACCACCCAAGCCTTGTTGGCACATGCCCCGGCCGGAGTTCACTTTGAACCGGCCGCACGAAAGCCACCGCACCCTAAGAGCTCTTCGGACCGATATGTCACCGGAGACGCATATTCCGGGAAGGTGCAACGCAGTCTGCTTGCTGGAGTCAAGGCCAAGGAAATCATCATTATCGATGACGGACTAGCCACCCTAGCCTTGATCAAACAGCTGGTCAGCGACACCCCCGTGCCACTGGTGCGCGCTCGAGCCAACAACTCAGCTGCCCGCAAAGCTATGGGGCTTGCCACCTGGCATCGTCTGCGTCAGCTAGCGCGTGAAGAGCGACTGTTGATTGTTTCGGCGCTTTTTGTGGATCCGCCAACACGTCAGAAGATGGACGCATTGGGCATCAAGTTTGCTCAGCACAAGTTCGAATGGCTCGCGACCCAACCGGTGGCGGAAAGTTTCACCGAACCAACTCTGCTAATCGGTTCAGCCATGGTTGCCGATCAACTCATTCACGAACGTCCCTACCTGCAGTGGATAGAACAGATTGCCGCCGAAGGCCCTGTTGCCTACTTCCCACATCGTCGTGAAATCCCTGAGCTGCTCGAAAAGATCTCAAAAATTGATCAAGTAGTGCTCAAAGAACACACGGTGCCCATTGAAATGCGACTACGGGTGCTCCGCCCAGGTCAAGAGATCCGTGCACTGCCATCCACCGTCATCCCGTCCCTGCGCTTGTTGTTGGGTTCCGATGCTCGCTTCCTCTACCCACAGGCTGTCCCGGAGCACTGGTGGACCGACGATACCGAACTCGCGCTTCGTGAGCACCTATCCAGTTCGTTGAAGGTGTGAAGCCACTAATGAAACCCTCTATTCTTGCTATTGCCGATTCAGATTCCTATCTGAAACTGGCGACAAGCTTCTTGCACCGTCTAGGCCCTGAATGGGACCGAAAGATTTATTTGGCGCGCACCCCGGTGATGCCCACAGAGCAACAAATTGCTGCAGCCTTCGAAGGAACTGATTTAGATCCCTCAGCGTTGACGGTCATTCAGCTTTCTGCGCTGAACGCCGACACTGTTGAGCAAGATGTTGTTTTTGCTTCGGCCACTGGTCCAGTCGTTGCTGAGATTTATTCTCGGATACTGCGTACCGAACCGGTCGCTGGCCGGCGTACTGCTTTGATTTCTGCGTTGCCCGGGGTCGCTTACCCTGCAACCAAGAAGGGGTGGAACTATCGTCGGGCTGGCGATGCTTTTATTTGCCATTCACATGCCGAAGCTCGCGATTTTTCCTACATGACGGAGCTACATGAGGGGCACCAGCCGACCATCATGGTCAGCAAGCTACCGTTTCTGAATTCCGCCGGCTTCCCTCCGGCCAAAGAGCGACAGATCAACCGACTGGTGTTTGCTCCGCAGGCCAAGGTGCCGGAAACTGAGCAACAGCGTGAATCGATCTTGTTGGCATTGGAAAAAGCCAGCCAGATGAATCCGGGTCTCGAGGTCCTAATCAAGCTTCGTGCCAAAGCAGGTGAACCACAGACTCACATGGAGAACTACCCTTATGACAGTCTGTTCGAGAACCTGCAGGCTCAGAAATTGATCAGCCCAGAATCAAAGATTCGCTTTGACACTGGTTCTATGAGTGAAGCGCTAGTTCCGGGCAGTGCCTTGCTCACCGTGTCGTCTACCGCGGCTTTGGAGTCTATTGATCGTGGATTACCGACCATGGTGCTCTCCGATTTTGGTGTCAGCACGCAGATGATCAATACCGTTTTTACTGCGTCGGGAATCATCGGGACTCTAGATGATGTTGTCGCCCAAAACTTTGGTGAGCCTAGCAAGGCGTGGCTGCGGGAAAACTACTTCCATCGCATGGACCGTAGCTTCATTCAGTCGCTCGAGGTCTTGGCCCAACGAGCACGTGCTGGCAAGTTACGCACTGACCCAGAGATTTTGGCTTTCATTCGTCGCCAGCCCCTGCGCCATCGGTTGCGGACAACCCTGCCAACGCCGTTGGTCAAGGTCCTGTTAAAGATTCGTCGTGGCTTTCAGAAGTCTCACGGCAGTAGGGCTAGAACCCTGTCATAGGTAATTGTTTGTTTACACATGACATACGATATTCCTTAGACTCAAGGTAATAGTCATGAGTAATAACTATTTTGCTCTTGTACACCTTTGTGACCCGCAGATGCACGTTAGCGTCAACAAACAAGTATTTGGCTGTTCTGTGGGAAAGAATCCAACGTAAAGTTTCGCTGATTGGGAATGTTTTGGACCTTCTTCAGCTTATGAACATCAGGGGCTAGTGCGAAGATCTTCCTTTGGCGCGACCAGAAGTCCCAAATACGAATACATCTCAATGAGGAGCTCATGTGTCAGCAAACCCGATCCGCGTCGCCATTGTCGGCGTAGGTAACTGCGCCACTTCACTGATCCAAGGCGTCGAGTACTACCGAGATGCGGATGCAGATTCCACAGTGCCTGGTCTTATGCACGTGCAGTTCGGCCAGTACCACGTCGGCGACGTTCAGTTCGTTGCTGCCTTTGACGTTGATGCCAAGAAGGTTGGCCTAGATCTTTCAGAAGCAATCTTGGCCAGTGAAAACAACACGATCAAGATCGCCGACGTTCCAAGCACCGGTGTGAAAGTTCAGCGTGGCCACACCCTCGACGGCCTCGGAAAGTACTACCGCGAGACCATCGAAGAGTCAGCCGCTGAACCTGTAGACATTGTTCAGCAGCTGAAAGACAACAAGGTAGACGTGCTGGTTTGCTATCTGCCGGTTGGTTCCGAGCAGGCCGCCAAGTATTACGCACAGTGCGCTATTGATGCAGGAGTCGCATTCGTTAATGCCCTGCCAGTTTTCATCGCAGGCACCCCAGAATGGGCACAGAAGTTCACTGACGCCGGCGTTCCGATCGTTGGCGACGATATCAAAAGCCAGATCGGCGCTACTATCACCCACCGTGTGATGGCGAAATTATTCGAAGACCGCGGTGTCGTGCTCGATCGCACCTACCAGCTGAACGTTGGCGGCAATATGGACTTCAAGAACATGCTTGAGCGCGATCGTCTGGAATCAAAAAAGATCTCCAAAACTCAAGCGGTGACCTCAAACACCTCAGCTGCCTTGGGTGCTGATGACGTTCATATTGGCCCCAGCGACTATGTCGCCTGGCTAGATGACCGGAAGTGGGCCTTTGTGCGCTTGGAGGGACGCAACTTCGGTGATGCTCCGGTGAATCTGGAGTACAAACTTGAGGTATGGGACTCACCAAACTCTGCAGGTGTCATCATCGACGCTGTACGTGCCGCGAAGATCGCACTTGATCGTGGCATCGGTGGCCCGATCTTGTCGGCCTCGAGCTACTTCATGAAGTCTCCACCTGAGCAGTACGACGATGAGACCGCGCGCAACAAGGTTGAAGCTTTCATTCGCGGAGACCTCGAGCGCTAAACGCTCTGCTGCCAAAATAACCCTAGACGCGGAGAAGCCCGCCGGCTTGCAGGCCGGCGGGCCTCTTGGCGTTAATATGCGAGTTCATACTGAGTACCTCTTATTCAATTGATGGACAACGGTAATGGCGTTGTCTCGGATCAGCGAATACGCAGGTACATCTCTACTGGCACGTGGTTCTTCAGTTCATGCTCTCGCAGGCGACGGTTGAATTCGGTGCTGTCGAGGTTTTTCAACTTACGACTTGATTGACGCTTTTTCATTTGCTTTCACTCCCTTCGCAGACGTTCGAAGGGGTGGGAAGATCTTGTCGCGTAGTGGAGATGGCGCGAGCTTTCAGGCTTTCGGGACCAGCGAAGATTAGTTCCGAGGTACGAACTGCCTGTTGGGCGGATGAGGAAAACAGAAGGCTAGACATGAAAAAAGTTCCTAAGGGTGGGAGTCGATTACTGACTTTCAACCTCAGGAACTTAGGTGGGGATCACCGTAGGCTAGAAATCCACTGTTCCGGAGGTTGGAGAGACAACGCCGAGATTGCCGGCTGACATAAAGCCGCCGCCAGTTCGCGATGCGCGATGAGTTGAAATATCTCGATTGATATTCATCGTTTCTCCACCTCCTAAAATCTCTTGATGGCCAGCCATGAGTAGTCATGGGGCCCGCTAATAAGTTTTATCGATCCGCAAGTCTCATTGAGACTTCCCAATCACAGTCTTTAGTTTACATGGAAAGCTCAGGCCGCGCCACTGATTACCGCAAAAACTTTAAGAACTTTTTTCGAGCACGAAAAAGCACCCGGTCCATGCGGATGCCGGGTGCTATTCGTGCTTCGAGACTTGTCAGGCGTTACTCTTCGGTAGCAGCTTCTTGAGACTCAGGCTGCTCACTCCACCAAGCTTTCAGTTGCTCAACAGCAGCTTGTTCACCCAGCGGACCCTCGTCCAGACGCAGCTCGAGCAAGAACTTGTAGGCACGGCCAACCACCGGGCCTGGCTTGATCCCCAGAATGCCCATGATCTGCTGGCCATCCAAATCTGGACGAAGCGACTGCAGTTCCTCTTGCTCAGCTATCTGCGCAATACGTGCCTCGAGATCATCATAGGCAAAGGCAAGCCGATCCGACTTCTTGCGATTGCGCGTGGTGACATCCGAACGCGTCAGACGGTGCAAATACTCCAGCAGATCTCCTGCGTCGGTGACATAGCGGCGCACAGCAGAGTCCGACCACCCGGCTTCGCCATAGCCATAAAAGCGCATGTGCAGCTCAACCAGGCGAGCCACAGCCTTTGTAGTGTCCTTATCAAAGCGCAGAGCACGCATGCGTGCCTTGACCATTTTGGAACCTACAACGTCGTGGTGGCGAAAAGACACCGCGCCATTGGGTTCAAATTTGCGGGTGGCGGGCTTGCCAATGTCATGCATCAACGCGGCAAAGCGCAGAATGAAGCTAGGACCTGGGACCGGGCCGTCTTGATCGGTTTCCATCGCGGCGGCCTGCTCCAGCACGGTCAACGAGTGCTGGTACACATCCTTGTGGCGATGGTGCTCGTCAATTTCCAGGCGTAACGCTGAAACTTCGGGCAATACCTTATCGGCCAGACCGGTCTCAACTAACAAGTTGATACCCGCCCGCGGATCCGCTCCGTTGATGAGCTTCACCAGTTCATCACGCACACGTTCAGCAGAAATGATCTCGATACGATCGGTCATTTCGCTCATTGCCTGGCGAACTTCTGGACTGACTTCGATCTGCAGTTGGGAGGCAAAACGAGCAGCACGCATCATGCGTAGCGGATCATCCGAGAAGGAAATATCAGGAGCACCCGGAGTACGGATCGACTGATCGGTCAATGAGGCGACCCCATCAAAAGGATCCACAAGCTCAAGCTCAGGCAAACGCAACGCCATCGAGTTCATGGTGAAATCGCGGCGGAACAGATCATCGCGGAGGTTATCGCCAAAGGCAACAATCGGCTTACGCGACTGGCTGTCATAGGCATCAGCACGATAGGTGGTCACTTCTAAAGTGTGTTCACCTTTTTTGAATGCGATCGTGCCGAACTCTCGACCTACATCCCAGACATTGTCGGCCCAGCCAGAGATCACCTTGATGGTTTCTTCGGGGCGCGCACTAGTAGTGAAGTCTAGGTCTGGGGAAACCCGACCCAAGTAGAGATCTCGGACCGGTCCACCCACCAAAGACAACTCGTGGCCCGCCGACACAAAACGGTCAGCCAGATCGAAAATGACCGCGGGCAGAATTTGACGCAATACGTCAGGTGAGGGAAGTGCATGCATAGTTACTTAAGCGTGCCAGAAATCTGGGCAAAATGTTTGAAAATGCGTTGAAATCACTTGCGATATAACTTACTTGTCCACGTCGATAAAGCGAAGCAGGCTACTTTCTCGATAGAGTGGATCCATGAACCGACCGATCCCGTCTGCCCCAAAGCGCACCCCATTGACTGCGTCAATGGCTCGTGCGCAGGCAACTGGCGGTCATACAAGCTTGCCAACGGTGGAAGAAGTCTCTTCCGGCGGCATCGTGATCGACTTTAATGCACCCAAACTTCCCGTCGCAATTATCGCCCGGTACAACCGTGGTGGCCGGCTCGAGTGGTGCCTACCCAAGGGACATCCCGAGGGACTAGAAACCAACGAGGAAGCAGCCATCCGCGAAATCGAGGAAGAGACCGGCATCGCCGGGAGAATCCTCGCCCCGTTGGGTTCGGTCGATTACTGGTTCACCGTGACCAACTACAGGGTGCACAAGACCGTGCACCATTTCCTGCTGGAAGCCACCGGCGGACATCTGACGATCGAAAATGATCCCGATCATGAGGCCGTCGATGTCGCTTGGGTGCCCCTTGAGGCCCTAGGCAAACGCCTGTCCTTCCCTAACGAACGCCGGATCGCTGATCTGGCACGCGAGGTTCTTACAAAGCATGTCTCAGGTTCCTAATTCTTCTGCGGGCTCCGATCAGCAGCCAATGACCGGGGCCATGGACTTAGTCGCCGAACCTCCTGTAGAGCTTCATAGCCAGCAGGGTCGCTCCCGCTCCAAGGTGTACGCCCTGATGGCTTCGGGAACTATGGTTTCGCGTCTGCTGGGCTTTGTACGCACCGCGATGCTGGCGATGGCCATTGGTTCGGTCACCTCGGTGGCCGACATCTTCGAAAAAGCCAACGTCATCCCAACGATCATCTACATGTTGCTGGCCGGTGGCGTCTTCAACGTAGTGCTGATCCCACAGCTCATCAAGGCTTCCAAGGCCAAAGACCGGGGCGCTGCCTACACCTCGAAACTGCTGACCTTGGTAGTAGTCGTGATGGGCGCGCTGACCCTGATTCTCACCCTGTGCGCCAGACCGTTGATTATCGCGCTGACCAATAACTGGACCGAACCGATGATCATGCTCGGCACGGCCTTCGCCTATTGGTCCCTGCCGCAAATCTTCTTCTACGGGCTCTACGCGGTGCTCGGCCAGGTGCTGAACGCCAACGGACGATTTGCCGCCTTCATGTGGGCCCCGGCGGTGAACAACATCATTCAGCTACTGGTCATTGGGGCGTTCATCCTGACCTTCGGCGCTTATTCTTCGGGCGATCCGATGGAAAATTGGAGTGCCTTCAAGACCATGTGGCTTGCCGGGGGTGCGACCCTGGGCATCGTATTGCAGGCCTTTGTACTGTTCTGGCCGCTGAAGAAGGTCGGGCTAAAGCTGAACTTCGATTTCGGCTGGCGCGGCATGGGCCTACGCCACGTTGGAAAGCTGGCCATCTGGACCCTGGGCGCCATGGTCATCGGCAACCTCTCCTCGCTGCTGTACTCCAAAATCGTTTCCGGTGCTACCGCCGCCCGCGCCTCAATGTCCCCCGAACAAGCCGCATCGGTGGCCGGCGAGTATGCGCTAAACACCTCACAGCTGATCACCGTTTTGCCCCACTCGCTGTTTGCGCTGACCGTGGCCACGGTGCTCTTTAATGACTTTGCTCGCGCTTTTACCGAAAAGCGCTACAAGGATGTGGGCCAGTTGCTCAACCGCGGCATGCGCTCCACGGCCATCCCCATCGTCTTCTGCACCATCGTGTTTATCGTGTTGGCCGGGCCACTGGGTCGCCTCTTCGCTGGCTCCTCGGAAAACGCCGCACAAGCTGCCGGAGCACTGGGCCAGCTCTTGGTCCTAACCGCTCTGGGGCTCCCGTTTAAGTCTCTGCAGTTCTTCATGCTGCGCGTGTTCTACGCAGAAGAAGATACCCGTACCCCGATGCTGATCCAGTCCGCTACCGCTGGGCTAGGTTTGGTCTTGGCCTTCACCGCAGCAGCCGTGGTAGATCCCATGCACATCGCTGCGGCCATCGCTTTCATCTACGGGCTGACCAACGTCCTGTCCTGCATCGGCACCCACTTCCTGGTCAAACGTCGCTACGGTGGTTACGACGTGAACTCCGTAATAGACACTTACATTCGCATTGGCTGGATGGCTACGCTCTCCGGTGTTGTGGGTTCTTTGGTGTTGTGGCTCTTGGGTGGATTCAGCTTCGGATTCGCCTACTCCTCACTGATAAACGCCATAATTTCGATCATCTTAGTGGCCGGAACCATGGGTGTTGTCTACATCGGATTACTGCACAAAACCAAGGTCCCAGAGCTCGATAGCTTCCTCGGTCCGATCCTTCGCAGAATCCCTGGATTCAAGAGCTAAAGATCCAGTGAAACTTGCCAGTGATTCTGCGCAAAATTGGCACCAAATCGACCCCGCAGACAGGTAACATGACAGGTGGTGGTCTCTAGTACTGCTACCGAAGAACAATCAACCCTTGGAGATGCACGTGGCGCAGCCAATCGATGTCGGCTCTGTCCTCAGCGGCCGTTACCAGGTCACCGAGACCGTCCTTTCATCAGCTGAAGGTGATTTGGTGCTCGCCGGCATTGACCAGGTACTCAACCGCTCCGTGAGCATCATGGTTGCTTCGGCCGAAAACTCCTCCCAGTTGGCCGCCAGCGCCCGCGAAATCGCTATGGGTGAGCGCGCCTCCAACGTCCAGGTCCTAGACCTTGGCATCACCGATACCAACCACAGCTACCTCGTAGCCAACGTGGCACGATCCTCGGACCTGCTGGATCTTGTTCTCGAATCCGACGACGCACCGTACGTTGAACCGTTCTTCACCGACACCCTGGGCACCGAGATTTTTGGTATCACCCGTGCTGACGCCCCAGAGTCCTACGACGACGAGAACCAGTACGAGGTCGCTCCAGAGCATAATAAGTTCGGCACCGCCTTCTCCAGCGGCTTTGCAGGACTGAAGAACCGCTTCGGTAAGAAAAACCACGATCAGTCCCAGGGGCAATCTTCGGACCAGACCGCTCCTCATGACCAGGTTCCAGCTACCACCGCACATCCGGTCACCGATTCCGAGCAGCCAGCCACCCAGGATCAGCCAGCTGTTACGCGTCTGAATGATCAGGATGACGAGCCAAACGTCACCGCCACCGCGGCCCTTGATGCCGCAGCCCAGTCCAAGGGTGAGGCACCTAAGGCCGCTAAGCCACAGGATGCTCAAGCAGATTCTTCGAAGCCTAAGGCAGCCGGCGCGGCTGCAGCTGCAGCCGCCTCGGCAGGTAAGCCTGCACAGTCCAACAAGCAGCCAGCTGAAGACAAGCAGAAGTCAAAGGCCGAGCAGGACCCCGCCAAGAAGAAGGGTGTTGCCGGTGTTGCCGGTGTTGCCGGTGTTGCCGGTGCTGCTGGCGCCGCTGCGGCGGCAGGTGCCGCAGCCGTTGCTGCCAAGGCCTCGACTTTCCCAGCTGCTGCCAAGAACGTCTCGGCCCCAAACCAGACACAGGCAAATACCCAGGAAGAGGATTCCACCTCCAAGGGCACCCGAATTCTGGTTGGAGCTGTGCTGCTGATCGTGTTGATCATCGCGGTAGTCTTCGCCTTTAACTTCCTCGGTGGCGACAAGAACACCACCGCAGATAACTCAAACGAACCTCAACAGTCTGCCGCTCCGTCGGATTCAGCCAAGCCGGAGAAATCCAGCGAACCTGCCCTAGCTAAACCGGAGATCTCCGATATTTCCCGTTTGGTTCCCGGCAACCAGCAGTTGAACGCGCAGACCGACAGCTCGCTAACCAACATGATCGACGGTAACGTGTCCAGCACCTATGACACCTTCACCTACACCACCAGCAACTTCGGTGGTTTCGCCTCCAATATGGTCTTTATCCTCGAGCTCAAGGACAAGTCCGACATCTCCGAGGTGAACTTGGAAGGTCTCAATGGCACCGGTGGCGACTACGAGATCCTTGTGGGCGACTCCGATGACCTCGGGGATGCAAAGTCCGTAGCCAAGGGTTCATTCTCCGGCCCATCGGTCTCCGTAGCAGTGACCGATGGTGATAAGGAGTCCATGGAAGGCTCCTACGTCTTCCTCGACGTCACCGACCTGCCGCGCAAGGCATCGGGTAGCAACTCATCGCGACCATTTGGTCTGCAAATCGGTGAATTCTCCGCCAAGTAACAGTAGCGGAATTTTTTAGCAAAGCCATACGTTGAGGTGGATAGTGAGGTACAGCCTCGCTATCCACCTCGCATTATTAGGACGAAAGGGTTCTATCCCCGTGACTTCAGCACAGAACGACGAAATCCGCGACGTAATCATCGTCGGTTCCGGCCCGTCGGGTTATACCGCTGCGATCTACACCGCCCGTGCGAACCTGAAACCATTGGTCATCGCAGGTTCGGTTACCGCTGGTGGCGAACTGATGAATACCACCGAGGTGGAAAACTTCCCAGGATTCCCAGAAGGCATCATGGGTCCAGATTTGATGGACAACCTACAGAAGCAGGCAGAGCGTTTTGGCGCTGAGATCTTGTTCGATGATGTCACCGAAATGGACCTCAAGGGCGACATCAAGACCCTGTCGCTGGCTGACGGCACCATCTACCGTGCCCACGCGGTCATCGTCTCCACAGGCTCCGCATACCGCGAACTCGGCTTGGAAGACGAGAAGCGCCTCTCCGGCCATGGTGTCTCTTGGTGCGCTACCTGCGATGGTTTCTTCTTCCGCGAGCAGAACATTGCTGTCATCGGTGGCGGCGACTCTGCGATGGAAGAGGCACTGTTCCTGACCAAGTTTGCTGCTAAGGTCACCGTTGTACACCGCCGCAGCGAGCTGCGTGCTTCGAAGATCATGGCAGACCGCGCCCTGGCCCACGAGAAGATTGACTTCGTATGGGACTCCGAAGTTGTCGGAATCAACGGCACCGATAAGGTTGAGAGCATCGCTCTGAAGAACCTCGTCAATGGTTCCGAAAGCACCTTGGACGTCACCGGCATCTTCGTTGCTATCGGCAATGATCCACGAGTAGATCTGGTCAAGGATCAGCTCGAGCTCACTGCTGAAGGCACCATTGCTGTCGACGGACGTACCTCGAAGACTTCGTTGCCAGGCGTCTTTGCCGCCGGCGACGTCATCGATTCCACCTACCGCCAGGCCATCACTGCAGCCGGCTCCGGTTGCGCTGCTGCACAGGACGTAGAGCACTACCTGGCCAACATCACCACCGAAACCGCAGCTACCGTCTAAGTAGATTTCTCAGAAAGGGGTTGTCTCTCATGAGCAACGCAAAAGCAGTAACTGAAGCAACCTTCCAGAGCGAAGTTCTGGATGCCGAAAAGCCAGTCATCGTCGATTTCTGGGCAGAGTGGTGCGGCCCTTGCCGCCAGCTGGGCCCAGTACTGGATCAGATTGCTGAAGAGCACGCTGAAAAGGTTGACGTTGTAAAGATCAACGTTGATGAAAACCAGGGCATTGCCGCTAAGTACGGCATCACCAGCATCCCTGCTGTTTATGTCTTCAAGGGTGGCGAGCACGTTGCTACCTCGATCGGTGCCAAGCCAAAGGCTGTCATCGAGAAGGACTTCGCAGACTACCTGTAAGTCATTAGCTTCACTTTTGGAGGGATCGGCCATCGGCCGGTCCCTTCATTCGTTTCTTCACTGCTTTACAGACCCTACCTAGGGTTAGGGTCAACAAGTTCCTGATCCTGAAGTCGATTTGGAGAACGAGAAGTTATAAGAAAACTTTTTCCTTTGTTTTAGAACTAAGAAACGAAATTCTGCCTCCTTCATCACTGAACACGCCGTTTTCGGTTTCCTCCGCTGGCGACAACCTACTGCTTGCTCGGTGTGCCACTAACTCGTTCATTTTGTATTGGCGGCTAGGCCCGAAGAACTAAAGCCATGAACAAATGCACAGCATTTCTTGTCCCCGCAGCTGCAGCATCGAGTCGTCCGGAGGTCTGGTTTCCGCTTGAAGACCACTCGCCGACACTCGACTATGATCGTCCCAGGCCTAGCCGCACTCCCCTCTCACAGTCACTTCTCTGCGGAGATCCCTTAAACACTCTGTGCCGTTAACAGCAAGTGTTGTACAACTCCTCACTGTCTGTAATTTGCATAGTAAGAAGGAAATTCAAGTTCCGCCGAATTGTGAACGATCACGCAGCCTCATACTCGAATTCCGTCATCGGTTCTCTTTCTAGAATTCAGACGAGGCTGTTGCTGTGCAGTTAGACTCCACCAGATGCAGACATGCGGAATAATCGTTCACCGTTCTTCAGTCGCCCATGGCAGGATCGTCTCAGTCATTAACACACCCGTACAGTCAGGAGAACACGGACTATTTTCTATCGTCGATATCGGGAGATGGCTGTTCTTTATCTCAGATCCCCATTTCTATCTGCTTCCTGATATTTCGGTAAGATCGTCAGCTCTCGTTTTCACATCAAAACGAGTTCAGTTCGCGAATACACATGTGCATCTGTTTGGCCCAGTTACCCGTCCTTGACGGTGCAACTCCCCAACTTCGAATGCCCATGAGTACGTTGCGTCCAAACACTCCGGGTCAACCCTCATCATTTAGCCTCGCTACGCTTTGGGTGGCCGCTAATCGAACCTACCTGGCCCATGGGCAGGCAATGGCTTGGCGGCACATCGCCGCCGTATCTAGTCGCAGTCAGTCTTGCGATCTTCTGGTTTCTAAGTGGCAGTGAGTTCAAATCAACAAGGAATTCGCGCCACTATTGTTGCTGTCCCAGTCCATCCTTTTTGAGTTTCAAAGCAGTCGCTTTCTGCCTTGTGTAAGTACTTGGATCGCAAGATCGAACTATCTTTTCGGATTATCTGCTACTCATCTATGGGTCCTACCGTGCTCATTGGCTGTCTAGACCAGTTTCAAATGCCTGTAGCGGATGTTCCTAGCCGCTAGTCGTTCTGCGCGCTCGCCACACTCCCCTACAAGGCTCTTCAGGGCAGGTTTAGGATCATGGTTGCCCTAGTGGGCGTTGGAAGGCCAGAGGGTCCTCTCAGCGGCCTATATGCGCTTGTGAGACGCTTTCTATCTAGAGTAAGGGGTGCCGCTGCCCCAATCTGTCCGCGATGTGTACACTCACGACTCAGGAGCGTCTACCGAGGCATACCCGCATCATCAAGGAAATACCTACCGATGCTTCTTACTCATATCGGATCTTGGTGGTGTTCCGAATGGGTGTACCCGATGTCTGTTAGCAGCAAGTATATTGCGGTCCAAGTACACCTATCGTTAGCTGAGAACGTAGCAAGTCACAGATGCGGAACGAGTTATGCGGCATCTTCTTCATTCTTGATTCGAACTGTGTCGTGACCCGTATACGAAGCTGGTTACGCCGTTTAGGCGCTTAGATGTTTCACGTGAAACTACTGTCTCTGTCTGGAAACCCGATGTTCATCAACTTCGTAGGGTTAGTGTTTCACGTGAAACATGCGCGTCACTTCTTGTAGATGGTAACAACGGTTTTTCATCTGTGGAGTAAGGAGAACATGGGAATCTAGACAAGCAACTGGTCAAGAGGTTTTTGCTTCTCAGATTTCGCCTGCTAGACCTGATGTAGTTCATCAAATAGCCACGCATGTTTGCGGATTGAGCCGCAGGTTATGACCGTTGTCAAAGTTTCGGGGATATCGATATACCGGACTACAGGCTCGATGTCTGGATACGTCAGAACCGTGTATTTTGATGTGAGCGTCTTTATTCGCTGATCATAATTTCCCCCTGTTTGCACAGAGTGTTTCACGTGAAACAACGTCGATGGTCGAGAATAGACACCCAAACGAAGATCTCCTAACTAGATCCAGGTAGACTCCCGGACAGTGCAGAGTTCTCGAACCTATACTTATCAAGGTTGCGTCAGATCTCCAGATCGGCTCATATAAGCTCCCGGACAGACTATCAACACGAACACCTATTACCGTCACACGCTTTGGGGCTTAATTCCGTTTAGACACCTGGCCGTGCAAGCTGAACTATATTCCTGAGATTCTAGACAGCTTCTCAGCGCGGCACACGAGGTCAAAACTGTAATCACAGAGACATCGGCACTGATGGAGAACAGATACCCTCTGGCGCCTAAGCACTCAGGGGGAGCAATCTTGTTTCCAATCTAATGTTCATCAACGACGGCAGACCCTTTGTCAGGACTGGGTCGAGCATGCTCCGCGTTAGGAGTCGCTAGCATTTGTGCTCAAGAGGGGCCACGATACAGTGGCTGGTTCGCTGTTCTTCGACTGGAGTCAAGCCTCATCTCGTTGCCGTTCAACACCACTCCCCCGCCGTAAACTTTGTCTGGCCACCCTGTTTGATAAGGCTCTAGCCGAACTCTATGTTGTATGTTCCTTCATCCAAAACGCGGCGGCGTATGACAGCTCTAAGTGTTCGACTGACTTTTCTTGCGAAATAGAGGCGTGAAGTCTGGAGTCCCACTTCTTTGCAGATAAGATTCTTCGGCACAACAATAGATGAACTGATACATGAGCTCGAACAGTGAACTCCGCTGGCACTGACACTACATGTGAGCCTGATGGCAATATCATCATGTCATTTGGTGGGCGCCGAAGCGAAAAATTGATTGATCGTGTGTTGTGTTGGTCAGGCTGGCCCTAATCCAAGATGCTAGGGATTCACCTATCGCCACGCTCGCCTACGCCAACCACGACATTTGTGTCACCTTCCCCTACACCAGACGCAATCAAAGAAACATGTGGCTTTGTGATCAACAGTCATCTGCCATAGACAGCTGACGGACCGACAATTTTGCGATGGTCTCTTGGATCAATAACAGACCTCATTGGGTCCCACGGTCAGCAAGTGCAGCATGCCAACTGCGACACTTCATCAGACCGCTATGGTGAATACAGACATGAGATCCCAATGAAAGAAGCGAGAGAATCAAAGGCGCCGGTCACCTGCCTACTCTCCCATCGAACAGTCACGCAATAGTTTACTTATGCGGCTTCTGCTCAACATACAGATCAAGCCCTCGTTGTCAGCAAATGTTTCACGTGAAACGAGTACTCGTCTTAATCGGATATCCCTCACATGCTTGTTCTTAGGCATAGCAGTTAGCTCCTGTAGTGCATGATTCCGTGTGGAACTTTCCGCGTGCATGAGGAATCTGACTAGTCCGTCTAGATCGTCATCTCATCCCATTTGAAGTGGCATCTCCGCACCCGCCCGTGACATGTTTATGCTTTCCTATGTTTCACGTGAAACATAGAGTTAAAAAGAAGGGCGCATGTTTCACGTGAAACATGCGCCCTTCTTTGCTCCATTACTGCTTCATTTCCGGATCAATTACCTGCATGATGCGGTTGAGGTCTTCAACAGAGGCGAATTCGATACTGACTTTGCCCTTACGCGATCCAAGCTGAATCTTTACGTTAGTATCTAAGCGATCAGCCAGGGATGTGGCCAAGAAATCCAAGCGCTCGTTACGCTGAGTCTCGCGAGCCTTCTTAGTCGCCTTCTTTGGCTTGTCATCACTGAGCGCTACTGCTTCTTCCGTCGCGCGAACAGAAAGGCCCTCGTTGATGATTCTCTGAGCCAACTGCTCAATTGCTTCGTTGTTAGACAGCCCCAACAGTGCTCTTGCGTGCCCTGCTGAAAGGACGCCGGCCGCTACACGTCGTTGTACAAGCGGAGGCAACTTCATGAGTCGAATTGTATTGGAAATTTGCGATCTAGAGCGACCGATTCGCTCAGAAAGTACCTCTTGAGTACAATCAAATTCATCCATTAACTGCTGATATGCAGCAGCTTCTTCGAGTGGGTTGAGCTGCGAGCGGTGCAAGTTTTCAAGTATCGCATCCCTTAGAAGGTCGTTATCCTGAGTATCACGGATAATCGCTGGGATGGTATCGAGTCCGGCAGCTTGCGTCGCACGCCAACGGCGCTCACCCATGACCAACTCATATGGGGCGTCGTCTGCCTCGCGTGAGGGTCGAACAACGATCGGCTGCAGCAGGCCAATTTCACGGATGGAGTGGATGAGTTCATCCATGTGCTCCTGATCGAAATTTGTTCGTGGCTGCTTTCGGTTGGGGTGAATTAGTGTTACATCAAGTTCCGCAAACTTTGCACCGGGAACCTCGACCAAGTCAGAAGATTCATCAGGAGTGACAGATGGAGTTTCCTTCTTTGACTCCACCTTCTTCAGTGGCTGTTCCACCTGCGACTTCTCTGTCGCAGGCTTAGGTGACAGTGTGGTGTTCAAGCCAGGCATCGTAGCTCGTGGCCTCTTAGTAGTCTTACTAGCGGCTGGAGCAGTTGTTTTGGGTGCAGAGGTTTTACGCCCCGGCTCAAAGAACATGTCTACAGGACGTGCGGACTTAGTCTTTGGCGCGCTTGCCTTAGGCTCTGGGTTCGATGTTTCACGTGAAACATCCACTTTTTCCTCGGCAATTTCAGTGACAGGCGAGCTCGAGATAAGAGCACCTAGTCCCCTACCCAATCCACGCTTCTTCTCTGCCATGTTAATTGCACGCCCTTTCGTCCGAACATTCAGCCGAGACTAGTCTACGTGTTTTTAAACCGACATACAGGATGCGCGCGCGAGATCCTACGGTAAGTCTTAGACTTGTGTCCAATTGCAAAAAATGAAGACAAAAAACAAGTGATATAACACGTAAATCTACGTAGATTCCCGTGGGTGCCCAGAGGCTGGTTACGCTCCGCGCTCTGCCATCTCTTGGGCTGCTTCCTTGTATGAAAGTGCGCCAGTGGAGTTTGGATCGTAGGTAATAACCGTCTGCTGGTAGCTTGGAGCCTCCGAGATGCGTACCGAACGAGGGATCACCGCTTCAAGGACCTGCTCCGGGAAGTGCTCCCGAACCTCATTAGCCACCTGCGCAGCCAGTTTGGTTCGGCCGTCATACATGGTCAACAGAATTGTCGAAACGGTCAGCTTAGAGTTGAGATGCTTCTGAATCATCTCAATGTTTTTCAGCAACTGACTCAGTCCTTCCAATGCGTAGTACTCGCACTGGATTGGGATGAGCACTTCACGTGCGGCAACAAACGCGTTGACGGTCAGAAGACCCAAGCTTGGTGGGCAGTCAATGAACACGTAATCAAGACGTGGAAGACCCTCACGCTGCCGGGTACGTGCATAATCGTCCAGGGCTCGCTGTAGGCGCTGTTCACGAGCCACGAGGGAAACTAGTTCGATCTCTGCGCCGGCTAAATGAATAGTGGCCGGAGCGACCTGCAGAGATGGAAGATCGGGGCAGGTAGCCACAACGTCAGACAACGGAAGATCGTTGATTAGCACGTCGTAGATGCTGTCTACTTCAGAATGGTGCTCGATTCCAAGGGCCGTTGACGCGTTGCCCTGTGGGTCAATATCAATCACCAGCACGTTCATACCACCCTGAGCTAGAGCAGCAGCCAGGTTCACGGTAGTTGTGGTCTTGCCGACCCCACCCTTTTGGTTTGAAATAGTGAAGTAGCGGGTCTTATCAGGAGCTGGCACCGTGCGGGCCTCCAAAGCTTCACGACGACGATGTTCGCTAGCTATCTGTGAAGCCAGCGGCGAGGACGAGTCACTGAAGTCAAAAGCACTATCCGACGAGCTCTTAGTCTTGGACACAGGTAAAACTCCTCCTCGTGAATTGATGCAGCCTATATTCATGGTTACATCGACAATGTTTCACGTGAAACATTCAAAACAAGTTATTGGGTTTGCTAAGCAACTTCATTCACGCGTTTCACGTGAAATCCATTGGTAGCAAACCAAGAACTATTTAACAGACTATCGCGTTGGGCTAGCCAACCTTAATGCGAACCACCGTAGTTGGCTCTGCGAGGAATTCTCCACCAACGGTGAGAACTTCAGTTTCCTTGCCACCGAGCTTACGGATGGCTTTGGAAGCTTTATCAATCTCTTCAGCAGCCGAGCGGCCCTTAATGGCGATGAGCTGACCTTGACCGTGCAACAGAGGGATCGTCAGACCGGCAAGGTTAGTCAGGGCCGACACAGCGCGTGCGGTCACGTAGCTCGCGTTAACTGCGTCAACCATCTGTTCTGCACGACCACGCATCACCGTGACGTTATCCAAGCCAAGGTCATCGATAACCTCGGAGAGCCAGATGCAACGGCGCTCGAGTGGTTCGATGAGCGTCAGTTTTAGGTCCGGTCGAGCGATAGCTAGGCAAAGACCTGGTAGGCCCGCTCCAGAGCCCACGTCGGCGACCTCGACGTCATGCTCAATGACTGATTCGATCACGGCACAGTTAAGCACGTGGCGGGACCACAAGCGCGGAACCTCGCGGGGACCCAACAGTCCACGTTCAATACCTGAGGTGGCCAAGTGCTGGACATAGCGCTTGGCGAGATCCAGTCGATCGCCGAAGATCTTTTCAGCGGCTAGTGTCTCTTCTGCAGTAAGGCTGAGATCCTCAGTCATGGTCATGGTCCTTTAGGTCGATCAGCACGCTTACGCGCGATGTAGCTTAGCTGTCCAGTACCGAAATAACGATATGGCGTCGAGTTGATTCACCTTCGGATTCCGAGTGCAGTCCTGCATCGGCAATCACGTCGTGTACGAGCTTACGCTCGTACGCGCTCATCGGGTCCAGATGTACCTTTTCTCCGGTTGAACGAGCAGTGTCAATAGCTTCTTCAGCCATCTTCTTCAGCTGGTCTGCACGGTCCGAGCGGTAGCCTGCGATGTCTAGGATCAAACGGGAACGCTCACCAGTGGCAGTAAGAACAGCCAGGCGGGTTAGCTCCTGTAGCGCGTCGAGGGTCTCGCCCTTGTCGCCGATGAGGCTATTGAGTGAAGTATCGGCGTCCTCGGTAAGGATCGAAATGTAGGTACGCCCGCCACGGATCTCAATGTCGATGTCGCCATCGAGATCAGCTATGTCCAGAAGTTCTTCTAGATAGTCTGCAGCGACTTCACCCTCGTCGAGAACTTCGGATTCATCCTCGATCTGAGTTTCTAGGGCTGGTGCGTCGATATTCTCTGTTGCAGTCATCGCTACTTCTTCTTCCGGCGGTTGTTACGCTTTGGCTGTTCGCGCTGACCCTTAGCAGCCTGCTCTGCTGCGGCTTCGGCAGCTGCGGCTGCATCTTCCTTCTTTACGCCTACTGGAGGCAAGCCCTTGGTTGCACGGCGAGCGTTCAGTTCGCGCTCTGCCTGAGAACCTGGGGTTGGGTTGTTACGGATAACCCAGAACTGCTGGCACAGCGTCCAGAGGTTGGTAGCGGTCCAGTAGATCAGAACACCAATTGGGAAGTTGATACCACCGATACCGAAGACCAAAGGCAGGATGTACAGCATCATCTTCTGTTGCTGCATGAACGGGCCTTCGAGGGCCTCCTTGCTCATGTTCTTTGTCATCAGCTGACGCTGGGTGAAGAACTGAGATGCAATCATCGCAAGGATCATGATGATAGCCACGACGACTACGGACCAGTTGGTGTGTCCCGAATTGAAGGTGCCTAGGAACGTCTCAGACAGTGGAGCGCCAAAAATCTGAGCGCTATCAAAGCTTCGGATGTTATCAACAGACAGGGCACCAACGGACTGATGGTTCTCACTAGCGTGGGAAGCGTTATTCAGCACGCGGAACAGCGCGAAGAAGAACGGCATCTGAATCAACAGAGGCAAGCACGAGGACAGCGGGTTAGTCTTGTGCTTCTTGAACAGCGCCTGCTGTTCTTGCACCATGGCCTGACGCGACATCTGGTCGGTCTTACCCTTGTACTTAGCCTGAAGCTTACGCAGGTCCGGCTGCAGGGCCTGCATGGCGCGCTGCGACTTGATCTGCTTGACGAAGACTGGAATCAGCAAGGTACGAATCAGCAACACAAGGAAGATGATCGACAGAGTCCAGGTAACACCTGAACCCTCATCCATCCCAATCTTGGTGAACAGTTCGTGGAATGCCCACAAAACCCACGACACCGCGTAAGTAAACGGAGTCAGTATGGTGTCTAGAAAGTTGTTCATCAGTGGTCGAGCTCCTTGCGGCCGCTTTCCGCGGCGTCTTCATCGTCGGGAATCACAGGATGATTCAGAACTATGATCCTCGGCAGTTTGCCTTCTGGCCAAATCCTCGGTCCCTCAGGAACATGATCGACGCCCCCGTGAGACCACGGATTGCACCGAAGGATTCGCCAAGTGGTCAGTCCGGCACCTTTAACAACACCGTGCTGAGTCACTGCTTCGAGCCCATAGGCAGAACAGCTAGGAAAGTATCGGCATACATCGCCATATAAGGGCGAGATGATTTTTCGGTAAATCTTAAGCAACCCGATGACAGTGTTGCGTGGAACATCAATGATGAACCACAGCAAACCAGTGCGGGGAGCTGAATCTTTACGCATCAGCGATCCTCGAGCTTTCGTAACGCAGCTGAAAATGATGCGTTGATTTGGGAACGAAGTTCGTCCCAAGAAAGTTCCGAGGCACCAGGAAGTGCGCGTATAACAACGTCAACATCGCCCTGTGTTCGCCGCAGCTCATGGGCAATTTCTCGCATCCGTCGTTTGGCGAGATTCCTTTTAACAGCAATACCAACAGCCTTGGAAACTATGAATCCAAACCGGTCCCCCACAACCTCATCGGTTTCGCGGCGGCGTGCATATAGCACGACGTTCCGGCGTCCGCTTCGGACGCCGGAACGTACTGTGACTGTTAGGTCCTGCGCTAAGCGCAGTCGCTGATTCTTTGGCAACATGATGTTTCAACCAGCTCTTTAGTTGAGCTCGTTGAGATCATGAAGCCAACAGCTGAGTCGCAAATTTATGCTGAGAGTTCGGTACGGCCCTTGCCGCGACGTGCCGAAAGGATGGCACGGCCTGCACGGGTACGCATACGAAGACGGAAACCGTGCTTCTTCGAACGACGACGGTTGTTTGGCTGAAAAGTCCGCTTGCTCACGGTGACACTCCAAGACGATGTAGATGATGCGCACTACCCGTGGACTATCTAACCAAGACCACTAAGTTGACGCTCGTAACTTATAAAATGTGCGCGTATTTCGCGGGCTCTTCGAAAATGAGCAAGTCGCAAATGAAGCACACAGGACTAAATAACAATAGAAAAATGTTCGCCACAGGTCAAATTGGCGCGATAGCTCCACCAACACGACTCGCTTCGAGTGTTGGCCTGTGAATAATCTACCTCAAACTTGTGGATTACTTCCGTGTACAACGAAAGAAAGTTCACATATTCTCACGAAAGCGCAAGTCATCTCGGAGCTTAAAACGCTTATCCTCAAGGGAAAACCCCTTTTCCACAGCTTGGAGCTCAACTTTTTCCACTTGGCTGTGCATAAGTTTGTGGATGGTAGATAGAATCAATGGTGACGTCGTCCAAAAAACGGCGTTTTCGGGCCTTGGAAACAAGATCCGTGTGACCAAGATTGCATTTTTATCGAGAGTGGGGCGCCCTTAGTGAGCAGCGACGAAACCAATAGCATTGGTAGCTCCTGGCGCCAGGTGATTCGCAAGATCGAGGACGACGATCGCGTTAAAGCCCGCTACCGTGCCTTCGTATCGTTGGCTAAGCCACAGGGGCTGATCGGAACGACGTTGCTCGTTGCCGTTCCGAACGACTTAACGCGCGATATCCTGCAGACCCAACTTCGTGAACCTCTAGATGAGGCTCTACGTGAAGTTTTTCAGGACGATATCCGCTGCGCTGTCAGCGTCGATCTTTCACTTTCTGACGAACTAGAAGAGGAAGCGCCAGAAACATCCGCTCCTGCTCCTGCGGCTCCTTCGGTCACTGAGACTCCAGGTCCTCGGCCACAGCCAGCGCCTCAGCCGACTCCCCCATCGAACTCGCAAGAGTTTGGCCGGCTAAACCCTAAATACATTTTTGACACCTTTGTCATTGGCTCTTCGAACCGTTTCGCCCATGCTGCAGCGGTGGCAGTGGCCGAAGCGCCTGCCAAGGCCTACAACCCGTTGTTCATTTATGGTGATTCCGGGCTAGGTAAGACCCACCTGCTTCATGCTATTGGTCACTACGCTCGTCACCTATACAAAGGCATTCGCGTGCGTTACGTGAATTCGGAAGAGTTCACCAACGACTTCATTAATTCCATCCGTGATGATGAGGGTGCCAGCTTCAAGCAGACGTACCGCAACGTCGACATTTTGTTGATTGACGATATCCAGTTCTTGGCCAACAAGGACGCGACGCAGGAAGAGTTCTTCCACACTTTCAACGCGCTGCATAATCACAACAAGCAAGTTGTGATTACTTCTGACCTGCCTCCCAAACAGCTGCAAGGCTTCGAAGATCGCATGCGTTCTCGCTTCGAGTGGGGTCTGCTCACTGATATTCAGCCACCTGAGCTGGAAACTCGTATCGCGATTCTGCGTAAGAAAGCCGACGCTGAGAACCTTTCAGCTCCTGGAGATGTCATGGAGTACATCGCTTCACGCATCTCCACCAACATTCGTGAGCTCGAGGGAGCACTGATCCGAGTCACGGCCTTCGCCTCGCTGAACAACCAAACAGTTGACTTGGCTCTAGCGGAAACCGTGCTCAAGGATCTAATCAGTGAGGATGGTGCGCAAGAGATTACCCCATCCACCATCATCAAACAGACTGCTGAATACTTCGGTCTGACTATCGATGAGCTTAATAGCAAGTCTCGGACGCGCACATTGGTCACCGCCCGACAGATCGCTATGTACCTTTTGCGTGAGCTTACTGACATGTCGTTGCCAAAGATTGGCGCTGAACTTGGTGGACGTGACCACACCACCGTGATTCACGCTGATCGTAAGATTCGTGAGCTGATGGCTGAACGCCGGGCCATCTTTAACCAAGTCACAGAGCTAACGAACCGTATCAAGCAGAGTCAGCGGGAGCATTAATCCCTAGAAATCACAGGTGTGGATAAATCTGTGGATGGTCTGGTGACTACCTGCGGATAAAGGTGGGTACCCGTGTGGACGTTAAAAATGGTGGAACTGAGTTTCAACAGACCTCTGGAACTGAGTGTCAGTTTCAACCACAGATTGTTCACATGCACAATCGCCGAGATTTCTAGGTGTTTGCGGGTTGTCCACAGTATCCACAAGGGTTATTAACACTTCTCCTTTAAACACTTATTCATCCAAATAACGAGTCCACTCCTGAACCTCGAGCCAAACCTGTTCAAATCTTTTTCTCGCAGCGCTCATCAACAAGCCAGAGGTAATGATGACTTTGCACCAACAGCACGTGGCAAGATTAAGATGGAGAGAACGTGCAACTACCTGCTCTATGCTTAAGAACTTGGCGAGGGAACAACCTTCTTGGCCTGACTTAAGATTTACAAGGGTTCCGAAAGGCGGATTTTTCGTGAAGTTCAGCGTTGAAAAGGATGTATTGGCAGAAGCCGTATCCTGGACCGCCCGGTCCTTGGCACAACGCCCACCCTCACCAGTACTAGCTGGCATCCTGATCACTACCCATGAAGGCCTAGTTCGCCTCGAGGGATTTGATTATGAGATTTCTTCGCACATCGAGATTCCTGCGGACATCTCTGAGCAAGGCTCAATTCTGGTATCAGGCAAGCTTTTAGCCGAGATCACCCGATCGCTACCAAACTCAACAGTGACTCTTGAGACCGATGGCACCAAGATCTCTTTGACTTGTGGTCGCTCACGCTTCCACTTGGCTACCATGCCAGTCGAAGAATACCCATCGCTTCCAGAACTTCCAACTATCGCTGGCACAATCGACGGCCAGGCATTCTCGGCTGCAGTTTCACAGGTGATTGTTGCTGCTTCGAAGGATGACACTCTTCCAGTGCTCACCGGCATCAAGGTTGAGATTGAAAACGACCTCATCACTTTCCTGGCAACTGACCGCTATCGTTTGGCACTGCGCGAACTGAACTGGACTCCAAACACTTCGGAGATTTCCACTTCCTTCTTGATCAAAGCTAAGACCCTGAGCGAAGTTGCTAAAACTCTCTCTGGTGCTGGAGAACTGAAGCTTGCGATCAGCGAAAATGGTGACATGGTGGGCTTTGAAAGCTCCAACCGCCGCACCACCTCATTGCTAATCAACGGTGAGTACCCAAAGATCCGTTCGCTATTCCCAAGTGATACGCCAATCCATGCCACGGTTCGCACTAGTGAACTTATGGAAGCTGTACGTCGTGTATCGGTTGTTGCAGAACGTAACACCCCGGTTCGTATGGCGTTCACTGATGGTCAATTAACCTTGGATGCTGGTACCGGCGAAGACGCACAAGCTGAAGAAGCTATCGTTGCTTCATTGCGTGGCGAAGACATCGTTGTAGCGTTCAATCCAACCTTCTTGTCTGAAGGATTGAACTCGTTCACCACCGATTTTGTGCGATTCTCCTTCACCAGTGCTCCCAAGCCAGCGATGCTCACTGGCCAGAAGAAATTGGATGAAGCCGATCAGGATCAGTACCGCTACCTCGTGATGCCGGTACGTTTGCCAAACTCGAACTAAGCCCATCCGATGGCGACTGAAGTCCTCAGTTGCCATCTCGAAGTTGTCAGGACCTAGGTGTACATTTCGCAGCTTTCCCTCACGAGCTTCCGCTCGTATGCGCAGGCTGACGTGCATCTAGCTCCTGGCATCAATGTTTTAATCGGCCCCAATGGGGTCGGCAAAACGAACATTGTCGAGTCCATCGGTTACCTGGCTAACCTGGCCTCTCACCGCGTCAGCAACGACGCACCATTGCTGAATTTCGGTGCCGAGCGTGCTTTGATCCGCGGTACTTTGCACCGCGGTAGCCAGAAAACCACGCTCGAAGTGGAGATTACCAGCGGGAAAATAAATCGGGCACGAATCAATCGAGCCAACCCAGTTCGCGCTCGCGAAATCTTGGGCATGCTCAGAACCGTGTTATTTGCCCCCGAAGATTTAGCCTTGGTCAAGGGAGATCCGTCCCACCGCCGAAAGTTCCTAGACGAGCTCTTAGTAGCGCTTCGTCCGATCGAGGCCGGTACCAAAAATGACTACGAAAGAATCGTCAAGCAGCGTAACGCGTTGCTCAAATCCATTCGTGGCAAGTCCAAACTTTCTGCCTCACAAGAAAACACCTTGCAAGCGTGGGACCTGCAATTAGCTACGTGCGGCGCCCGGCTCATGCGGGGACGCCTTGATGTTCTTATGCTGATTAGGCCATATATGCAGGCCGCGTATGCTGACCTGGCCGATGGAGCCAAAGAAGCTAAAGCAATCTACAGGTCATCTTTGGAGTCTGAGAGCGACGAGAACCTGGAGACTCTGCCTGCGTTGGAAGAGTTGAGCCAACCCGAGATTCAAGATCTCATCCTTGGAGCTATCGAGGCTAACCGGAACCGGGAACTTGATCGTGGCATCTCATTATTCGGGCCCCACCGTGATGACCTCACATTGATTTTGGGTCCAACCCCCGCGAAGGGTTACGCCTCCCATGGCGAGACATGGTCCTTTGCACTGGCCTTGCGACTAGCTGCCTACCGGGTCTTTGGTGATGACGACCCTCGACCAGGTTCGGGACCAATTCTGATCTTGGACGATGTTTTTGCCGAACTTGATGCCACCCGCCGAGACCGATTGGCGCATATTGTCGCCGGCGCTGAGCAAGTATTAGTCACCGCTGCCGTTGTAGAAGATGTCCCCGAAGCACTGAAGGGACATTTCTTCCAGGTATCCCCTGGCCAGGTTGTCGATGCGTGAGCCCGAAGAGCGGGACGAACACCGCTTTGATCCGGAAATTGACGCCGCCAAGGCGTTGCTCAATCGGATGCGTCGGCTGGCTGAAGAACGTGGCGAGCGCCGTGTTGATGCGGCACGCATGGAGAAAGTCCGCAAACGTCAGGCCGCTCGCCGCGGATTCATGGAGAACAAGTCACCAGCGCAACCTGGCGCCCAGCGTGACCCGCGGGCCATCGGAGAGGTCGTCGCACGCCTGTCCAAAGCACGAGGCTGGAACACTCAAGTCGCCGTGGGATCAGTGCTCGGTCGCTGGGCAGAGATCATCGGTGAGGAGAATGCGAAGCACTGCACGCCGGAGTCGTTTGAGGATACGGTCGTGGTCATGCGCTGCGATACCACCGCACGGGCTGCACAGATGCGCCTGATGAGCCACGATATTTTGAAGAAGTTTGATGCCGAACTAGGTCCTGGAATTGTCACGGTGCTTAAGGTTCTAGGGCCTAATGCTCCATCGTGGCGCCACGGGATGCGCTCGGTCGCCGGACGCGGTCCTCGAGACACCTACGGATAAAAATAGCTGGCACGGCATATGGCGCGCTAACGCACCCGGAGGGTGGATCCCCCCTCACTTAAGCTCCGCGACTGCCTCAGATGGTCAATTACTAGCTTTATGTGGCCGATTTAGGCCACAGAAGCACCGAATATTTTGCTATACGCGGTAGAATTAGAAGCAGTGAAATGGTGTTGCTGTGGCTTAAACCCACGGTGATGTCCCTCCAGACCATGATTGCCCGAAACGTTGATTGCAACGTCACGGTGATCGCGCGCTTAATTCGAGGAGTTCGTAGCACCCGTGTCTACTGAAAATGCTTCACCGCAGGATCCGGCAGAAAGCCAGGTTCCCGCGGAATCGATGACTTCCAAAGTCGAACATACCTATGGCGCCCAGGATATTACCGTCCTCGAAGGACTCGAAGCGGTACGTAAACGCCCTGGCATGTACATCGGTTCCACCGGCCCTCGCGGCCTTCACCACTTGGTTTATGAAGTAGTCGACAACTCCGTCGATGAAGCATTAGCGGGTTACTGCGACACCATCAACGTCACCCTGCAGGCCGACGGCGGCGTACGTTGTGAGGACAACGGCCGTGGCATCCCGGTGGATGTCCACCCGACCGAGGGCAAGCCTACCGTTGAGGTAGTCATGACCATCCTGCACGCCGGCGGTAAGTTCGGCGGTGGCGGTTATGCCGTGTCCGGTGGTCTGCACGGTGTGGGTATTTCCGTAGTTAACGCGCTCTCGCGCAAGGTAGATACGATCGTTCGCCGTCAGGGCAACGCCTGGCGTATCGGCTTCAGCAATGGCGGTGTCACCACCAGCCCGCTGGCCAAGGGGGAAGAGACCGAGAAGACCGGTACCACCCAAACCTTCTATCCGGATCCGGAAATCTTCGAGACCGTCGAGTTCGACTTTGAGACCCTGCGTGCTCGCTTCCAGCAGATGGCCTTCTTGAACAAGGGCCTGCGTATCACCCTGACCGATGAGCGCACCCCGGTGAATGCCGAGCCTGAGGCTGAAGTCGACGAAGAGATCGAAAACCAGGTAGTCAAGCCACGTACCGTGGACTACCTCTACAAAAACGGCCTGCTGGACTACGTCAAGCACCTGAACGCCGCCAAAAAGGTAGAACTGGTTCACGAAGAGGTTATCGCCTTCGAATCTGAGGATTCAGCTCGTGGCATCAGCCTGGAAATCGCGATGCAGTGGACCAGCGCCTACGCCGAATCCGTGCACACCTACGCGAACACCATCAACACCCATGAGGGTGGTACCCACGAAGAAGGCTTCCGCGCAGCCTTGACCGGCCTGCTCAACCGTTACGCCCGGGATAACAAGATCCTGCGTGAAAAGGATGACAACCTCACCGGTGAAGACGCTCGTGAAGGTCTGACCGCAGTCATTTCGGTCAAGCTCTCCGAACCACAGTTCGAAGGCCAGACCAAAACCAAGCTGGGCAACTCGATGGCCCGTGGCTTTGTCCAGGGTGTAGTCAACGAGGAACTTAGCGACTGGTTCGAGCGCAACCCCAACGTTGCCCGCGACATTATCCGCAAGGCACAGCTAGCTTCCCAGGCACGTATGGCGGCCCGCAAGGCCCGCGATAACGCCCGGCGTAAGTCGCCGATGGAATCCTTCGGCATGCCAGGTAAGCTCTCGGACTGCTCCTCGAAGAACCCTGCCGAGTGCGAAGTGTTCATCGTGGAGGGTGACTCCGCAGGCGGCTCGGCCAAGCGCGGACGTGACCCACACACCCAGGCCATCCTGCCGCTGCGTGGCAAGATCCTGAACGTGGAGCGCGCCCGGTTGGATCGTGCGTTGGGCAATGCCGAAGTTCAGGCGATGATCACCGCCTTCGGCACCGGCATCGGCGAAGAATTCGACATGGCCAAGCTGCGTTATCACAAGATCGTGCTGATGGCCGATGCTGACGTGGACGGTCAGCACATCACCACCTTGCTGTTGACCCTGATCTTCCGCTTCATGCGCCCGCTGATCGAGCACGGCTACGTTTTCCTGGCTGCTCCCCCGCTATACCGCATCAAGTGGTCCAATGCGCCACATGACTACGTGTTCTCCGATAAGGAACGCGACGACGCACTGCTGGCCGGCCAGGCCTCCAACAAGCGCCTGCCAAAGGACAACGGAATCCAGCGTTACAAGGGTCTGGGCGAGATGGATTACTCGGAATTGTGGGACACCACCATGGATCCAGAATTCCGCACCCTGCGCCAGGTCACCATGGATGATGCAGCCGCTGCGGATGAGGTTTTCTCCGTGCTGATGGGTGAGGACGTGGAGTCCCGCCGTAACTTCATTCAGCAGAACGCCAAGGACGTGCGCTTCCTGGATATCTAATCGGCCTAGGGCCTTGAGGAAATTCACCGAAGACTTTTTGACTTATAAGGGAACACATTGAGCGACGAGCAAACCCCACAGGATGAACCGCTGGACGGCGAGGTTATCGAACCGATCCATGAAGGCGGGCGGATCGATCAGATCGACCTGCAGACCGAAATGCAGCGGTCCTACCTGGACTACGCCATGGCCGTTATTGTTGGCCGTGCACTGCCGGACGTGCGCGATGGCCTGAAGCCAGTGCACCGCCGCGTGCTGTACGCAATGTACGACGGTGGCTACCGCCCCGAGCGCGCCTACAACAAGTGCGCACGCGTGGTCGGCGAAGTCATGGGCCAGTACCACCCGCACGGCGACACCGCGATTTACGATGCGCTGGTTCGCCTGATCCAGGACTGGGTCATGCGTTACCCACTGGCACTTGGCCAGGGTAACTTTGGATCCCCGGGTAACGATGGCGCCGCCGCCCAGCGTTACACCGAAACCAAAATGGCCCCACTGGCCATGGAAATGGTCCGCGACATCAACGAAAACACCGTTGATTTCCAGGACAACTACGACGGCAAAAACCAGGAACCTACGGTTCTTCCGGCCCGTTTCCCGAACCTTTTGGTCAACGGCTCCTCCGGTATCGCCGTGGGTATGGCCACCAACATTCCACCGCATAACCTGCGTGAAGTCGCCGACGGTGTGCAGTGGTATCTGCAGAACCCAGAAGCAACCCGCGAAGAGCTGCTCGCCGAACTGATGCTGCGCGTGAAGGGCCCGGACTTCCCATCGGGCGCGATGATCCTTGGCACCAAGGGCATCGCCGACGCCTACCGCACCGGACGTGGTTCGATCACCATGCGCGCGGTAGTGAATGTGGAGGAAATTCAGGGACGCACCTGCCTGGTAGTCACCGAACTTCCCTACATGGCCAACCCGGATAACCTCGCGGTGAAAATCGCCGAGCTGGTTCGCGATGGCAAGATTGCCGGCATTGCCGATATGCGCGATGAAACCTCGGGCCGTACCGGTCAGCGCCTGGTGATCGTACTTAAGCGCGATGCCGTGGCTAAGGTCGTGCTGAACAATCTGTACAAGCACACCGAGCTGCAGACCAACTTCTCGGCCAATATGCTGGCCATCGTTGACGGGGTGCCACGCACCTTGCCACTGGATGGGTTCATCCGTCACTGGGTCACCCACCAGATCGAAGTAATCGTTCGACGCACCCAGTTCCGCTTAAAGAAGGCCGAAGAAGAGGCTCACATCCTGCGTGGTCTGCTCAAGGCCTTGGATGCTCTTGATGAGGTCATTGCGCTGATTCGACGCTCGGCTACCACCGAGGCAGCCCGCGATGGTCTGATGGAACTGCTGGATATCGATGAGGATCAGGCACGCGCCATCCTGGATATGCAGCTACGTCGTCTGGCCGCCTTGGAGCGCCAGAAGATTCAGGATCGCCACGCAGAGCTCGAGCGGATGATCGCCGAATTCCAAGGGATCATCGCTTCCCAAGAGCGCCAGCGCGAGATCGTCTCCGAAGAACTGGGCGAAATCGTCAACAAACACGGCGATGACCGCCGCACCAAGATTCTGATGGGTTACGACGGCGACATGAGCGTCGAAGACCTGATCCCAGAAGAAGAAATGGTTGTGACCATCACCCGCGGCGGTTACGTTAAGCGCACCCGCATCGACAACTACCGCTCGCAGGCTCGCGGTGGCAAGGGTATCAAGGGTGCAAACCTTCGCGGGGACGATGTGGTGGAGCACTTCTTTGTCACTTCTACCCACAACTGGCTGCTGTTCTTCACCAACCATGGCCGCGTGTACCGCACCAAGTGCTATGAGCTAGCCGAGGCCGGTCGTGATGCCAAGGGCCAGCACGTGGCAAATGTCATGGCCTTCCAGCCAGACGAACACATCGCCCAGGTACTGGATCTGCGTACCTACCAGGATGCTGCCTACCTGATGTTGGCCACCCGCAACGGTCTGGTGAAGAAGACGCGCCTGGAGGATTACGACACCAACCGCACCGCCGGGGTGATCGCGATCAACCTCCGTGATGATGATGAACTGGTCTCCGCACAACTGGTCAGTGAATCCGATGATGTGATGCTGGTCTCGCGCAAGGGTCAATCCGTCCGCTTCACCGCTACCGATACCGCGCTGCGCCCGATGGGCCGTGCTACTTCGGGTGTTACCGGTATGAAGTTCCGCGAAGGGGACGAGCTGCTGGCCGCCGATGTGGTCCGCGAGAACTCCTTCGTGTTTACGGTGACCAACGAAGGTTACGCCAAGCGTACCGACGTTGCCGAATACCGTGTTCAATCCCGTGGTGGCTTGGGCATTAAGGTTGCCAAGCTAAACGAGGAACGCGGCGAGTTGGTCGGCGCTTTGATCGTTGATGAAACCGACGAAGTCCTGGTCGTCATGAGCGGTGGCAAGGTTGTTCGCTCCGCTGCCTCGCAGGTTCCTGCTAAGGGTCGAGACACCATGGGTGTGATCTTCGCGAAGCCGGATAAGAAGGACTTTATTATTGCGGTAGCCAAGAACTCCGAGACACAGCTCGAAGAGAACTTGGAGGAAGATGCCGTAACGTTGGACGCAGAAAACACGATCGATCAGTCATCAACCGCGCCGGAAACCGAATCTGACGTCCAGGACGATGACACCACTAACGGAGGTAACGCATGAGCACGCCCTCGACGCCACGCCCCAACGGCAGTGCCCCGAAGAGCGAAGCGCCGCGAGGTGCCCAGGTAAAGCGTCCGGCGCCAACCACCACCGGTAATCGCCCAGCAGCTGGCGGTGCAAGGCCAACCGGCAGTCAGGCTCGTCCTGCCGGCCAACGACCTACCGGTGGCCAACAGCGCCCCGCCACCACCCAGGAGCGCCTGGTTCGCCCAGCACCTAAGGCTAAGGCTCGCAAGGCTCGCCTGCTGGTTTCCAAGGTTGAACCGTTCTCGGTGCTTAAGCTCGCCTTCCTACTTTCGGTAGCTTTCGGTGTGATCACCGTGGTTGCGTCCGTAGGTATTTGGGCATTGCTTGATCTGATGGGTACCTTCGACGCCTTCAACCAGCTGATCCGCGATGCTATTGCTCAGGGAAGCTTCGACCTGCGACAGTCCATGTCGTTGGGTCAGGTTGCCTCTTACGCAACGATCATCGCAGTGGTGAATGTAGTTGTTATTTCGGTGATCTCCACCTTGGGAGCGGTGCTGTACAACATTGCTGCTTCGCTGGTCGGTGGCGTGGGTGTAACCCTCACCGACGACTAGAAACACGCCTAGTCGAGCCCGGGATTTATGCTGTGATGCATGACACCCGGGCTCGATTTGTAAGTTCTGGAAATCCCCGGTAGAGTTTTATTTCGTTCCAAAGGGAACAAACAAAAGCAAGGGCGTATAGCTCAGGCGGTTAGAGCGCTTCGCTGATAACGAAGAGGTCCCAAGTTCAAGTCTTGGTACGCCCACGGAAACCTTGCTGGAGAGAAAGAGGAAGAAATGAAAAAGTTCCTGGTTCTCGCATCGATTGCGACTGCTGCGGTAGTCTTGGTCAAGAAAGCGAAGGCTTCTTCGGAAACAAAGGAAACCTGGCATCAGGTAGCCGACAAAGTTTCCTAAAGCTTTTGGGGCCTTAGCTCAGTTGGTAGAGCGTCTGCTTTGCAAGCAGAATGTCAGGAGTTCGATTCTCCTAGGCTCCACAAAAAGACTGGCGGAAAGCATCAGCTTTCCGCTAATTCTTTTTGATTGATCCGCTGAGGATCGATCGGTGTGGAACACCAAAAACTGTATACGGGGCCTTAGCTCAGTTGGTAGAGCGTCTGCTTTGCAAGCAGAATGTCAGGAGTTCGATTCTCCTAGGCTCCACAGTATTGAAGGACGGAAAGCATTAAGCTTTCCGTCCTTCTTCATTTACCAACAACTTTGTTCTGTTCGGTTAGCGGCTGATTCGGGCAGTCTGAACTTCTTGATAGTGTCCGAGAAGTTGCTCGCCAATATTGAACCATGAGCGCCCCTGAACACTTCTCAACGCTGCGCTAGCAAATGCTAAACGCTTAGCATCGTCATAGACGAGGTCACTGACGCGACTTCGAAGCTCCGTGAGGTTTCCTGGTTGATAAAGCCAGCCGGTGCGCGAGGAATCCACCAGGTCAAGCGGACCTCCGCGGCCTACGGCCACGACCGGTACACCGCAAGCCATAGCTTCTTGAATGGTTTGGCAGAAGGTTTCGGAGGCTCCCGGATGCACAAAGACATCCATGGATGCCATGACTTCCGCCAGTCGATCTCCAGAGAGGAATCCCGTGAAATGCGCTTGAGGTAGTAACGCTCGTAGCTCGGCCTCTAACGGACCGGAGCCTACGATAACGAGCTTGGTGTCCTTGAGGTCCGCTAAAGCCCTCAGATCAGCCACCTGCTTCTCTGCGGCTAGGCGACCGACATAGCCGATAACAACCTCTCCATTAGGTGCTATGGCATCCCTGAAGTGCTCGCTACGGCGTTTAGGGGTGAATTGGAGTGTGTCGACTCCCCTGCCTGAGATCCTAAGCCTATCGATGCCAAGGTTCTTGAGCTGCTGGAAAGAAAAGGTACTGGGAACGAGGGTTACATCGGCAGCACTATGAATGGCATGGACATGATCCCAGAGTCGTTGGGTGAGCCATGGCATCTTGTATCGACTGGCGTAGTTGGGGACCTCTGTTTGATAGAGGGCTACGGTAGGCAAATTCAGCTCTTGAGCCGCGCGCAAACCTTGCCATCCTAGAATAAAGGGGCTTGCCAGGTGAACAACATCGACACGTTCGCGGGCAAGGATCTTTCGCAGTCGGCCAACGCTAGTGGTCGCTAACCGAACTTCTGGGTAGCTTGCCAACGGCATTGAGGGGACCGTGTGGATTCGAAAGCCACGATAGTGGCTTGGAACCCCATGACCGGTAAGTTCGCCGGCGAGTGAGCCGGCAGGGGTGATGACCACGGCATCGTGTCCCGTAAGGGCCAGATGATCCAGGGTCTTCAGAATAGAGTTGGTGACCCCATTGAAGTGGGGCAGGAACGATTCAGCAACGATTGCAACCTTCACACATTCAGGATGGCGACCAAGGATGACATCAAGGTAAATAGGACTGGGGCAGTTCATTAACTTCTGTTGGTCATTGTTGGTTTTCGTTCATTGGTGGCAAGATATCGTAAGTGGAAAATGAAAAAACCGGCAATGGTGCCGGAACAGCTCAGAGCGAAAAAATCGAGAGAGATTCGCGCATAGCTGTCTTGCTCTTTCCGGTACTGATCCTGCTCGGCGGGCTGTTCGGGATGCTACTCCCCCAGGTTTTTGTTGGTTTTGCTGGTTGGATCAATCCATTATTGATGATCATCATGTTCTGCATGGGTTTGACCTTGACCCTGCCGGACTTCGCCTTAGTCGTGAAAAATCCGTTACCAGTTCTTGGCGGTGTAGTTGCCCAATTTGTCGTGATGCCGACCATGGGCTGGTTGGTAGCCACGGTTCTCCAGCTAGATCCGGCACTGGCAGCTGGACTGATCTTAGTTGGGTGCGCGCCGGGCGGAACCGCTTCAAATGTCGTGTCTTACTTAGCTCGAGGCAACGTAGCGCTATCTGTTGCGATGACTTCCGTATCGACCCTGATTGCCCCGGTGCTGACGCCCCTGTTGGCGATGTGGCTAGCCGGCCAATATATGCCGGTGGACGCAGGATCTATGGCTCTAAGTGTTGTACAGATCGTTTTGATCCCAGTAGTTCTAGGTATAGCGCTGCGCATGATCTTCAACCGGTGGGTCACCGCAGTGAGTGGGATCCTGCCATGGGCTTCGGTTGTGGCGATCACCGTTGTCGTAACAATTATTGTGGCCGGTAGCGCGCAAGCGATCCTGTCTGCAGGTTTGTTGGTCCTGCTTGCGGTCATCTTGCATAACGGATTAGGACTTTTGCTGGGCTACGGCGCGGGTGTACTGATGCGCGTTCCGGCAGACGCTCGCCGAACCATGGCTATCGAAGTGGGGATGCAGAATTCAGGGCTTGCCGGTGGACTCGCGAAGCAGTATTTCACTCCGGAGGCAGCATTGCCAGCGGCTGTATTCTCTGTCTGGCATAATTTTTCCGGCGCAATGTTCGCTGCCTACTGGAGACGCAAAGACTCTATGAAACCATTGGTCAGTAAGGAAAAATGATCATATTCCATAGTAGGAATATTACTTCCTTGTAAGAAAGACAGGTCCATGGTGGGCTTGGTTATTGCTGAAAACAGCAACAAAAGACGAAGGTGTTTTTAGTCAATGACGTCCTTGCTCGCAGCCCTTGGGATCCTCGGAATTTCTGCTTCCGGACCCATCATCGCCGCATTCCCAGGCGTCCCGGTACTCTCCATGGCTTTCTGGCGCAATGGCGCTGCAGCGGTTATCTTGAGCGTCCCCGCATTGCGAAAGAACCCACGTGTATATCTGAGAATGACTTCTCGCGAATGGATCTTCACAGGTATTGCAGGAATTTCTTTGGCGCTACATTTTGTGTGCTTCATGTACTCAATGAGATTGACCAGCGTGGCTGCCGGGACTGCCTTGGTGTGTATCCAAGGTGTTTGGATAGCTGTCTTTCAAGTGATGAGGAAGGTGCAGTATCGAACCCAGGTGTTCGTAGGAATGGCTATTGCTCTGGGCGGGGCGATTGTGATCACCGGGTTCGACATGAGCTTGGGCGGTCAAGCGTTGTTAGGAGACTTCCTGGCTCTAGCTGGCGGCATTCTCGCCGCAATCTATACCCTTGCAGGATCTGTAGCTCGTCAAACCATGAGCACCGCGACCTATGCCTCGAGCTGTTATGCCATCACCGCTCTGGCGCTTTTGGTTCTTTGCTTTTCGACGCGGATGCCCATCTGGGGATTTGATGCCCATGGATGGTTGGGCATTGTGTTGCTGACTCTCTGTGCTCAAATACTCGGTCACACCGCCATGAACCACCTACTCAACGTCTTAGGCGCGTTGACTGTGTCGATGTTGATCCTGCTCGAGATCCCAGGTGCCGCGCTTTTGGCTGCTCTATTGCTTGGACAAGTAGTTTCACCGGCGACCTACGTTGGACTGGCTGTCATACTCGTAGGGCTTGCCCTCGTAATACGAGGGCAAGCCCAACCAAAACGGACGAGTATCTAGTTTTTATTTGTCATCTTCGATGATCTCTCGAATTTCTTCCACACTGGCTTCTCGAGAATCTAGAGGCTCCTGCGGCGTAGCTACCGCTGGTTCGTTTTCCCATGGGTCTTCGATGGGCTTTGAGGCTTTCCACATGGCAACCAGAATGGCAACGACTCCGGCAATCAAGCCAACGGCTAGTACTTTTCCTACTTTGCTCTTCTTGCTCATGCATAGCTCCAGACTGAAAGTCGATCACGGTCTCCGACAGTCCAAGACTATGCAGATACGGCGGTGCAAGCCAGTGTTAGCCCGGATGCCATCAGAGATTGTTCTAAATTTTCACTCAACGCGTACGTCAGTTTTTAGCGGGTCACGCCCTGATCATGGAACAATGTAGACATGACCGCAAACGCAACTCATAAAGCCACGATTCACACTACTTTGGGCGATATTGTTGTCGATCTCTTCGGCAACCACGCACCTAAGACCGTAAAGAACTTCGTTGGCCTCTCAACCGGTGAGCAGGAGTGGGTACACCCAGAGTCCGGTGACAAGAAGACCAACACCCCGCTGTACAGCGGAACCATCTTCCACCGCATCATCTCTGACTTCATGATTCAGGGTGGCGACCCACTGGGCCAGGGCTTCGGCGGCCCAGGCTACCAGTTCGACGATGAGATCCACCCAGAACTGAACTTCAACGAGCCATACAAGCTGGCCATGGCTAACGCGGGTATCCGCATGGGCCGTGGAACCAACGGTTCGCAGTTCTTCATCACCACCGTTCCAACCACCTGGCTGCAGGGCAAGCACACCATCTTCGGTGAAGTTATTGATGCAGACTCCCGTAAGGTTGTCGACGCTCTGAACGCTGTAGCAACCGATGGCCGTGACAAGCCACTGGAGGACGTTGTTATCAACTCGGTCGATATCGAGACTCTGTAACACCGACTCCAAAAGCTCAGGCCCCGACGATCCACCTAGTGGCGTTGTCGGGGCCTGAAGTTTAAGCACTTCTACACAAGGCAGGTACTGATGTCCTACGGGCAGATCAACCCTCAGAGCCAAGTGGCTCCGACATGCTATCGTCATCCGGACACGGTTGCTTACGTTTCCTGCAACAGGTGCGGTCGCCCGGTATGTCCGCAATGTCAGGTATCAGCTCCGGTAGGTGTGCAGTGCGTGGAATGTGTGGCCGAAGCTAACCGACGAATTCCCCAGCAGAAGACGGAATTCGGGGGACGGCTACGAGCGGGTGCACCGGTAGTCACCTACGCTGTTATTGCACTGAATGTCTTTGTGTACCTGTTGCAGTGGATCATTCCGGGGTTCACCAACTCGTTGGTTCTGGCCCCTGCGATCGCTGCCTATGAACCATGGCGTCTAATTACCAGCGCTTTCGCTCACTCAATGGGTTCATTCCTGCACTTGGCTATGAACATGTACGGAATCTACATTTTCGGTACATTGCTCGAACCTCGTCTAGGACGGTTGCGATTTGCTTGGTTGTATCTGCTCAGCGCTATCGGCGGATCCCTCGGCATATTACTTCTCAGCGAGCCATTGAGCGCCACGTTAGGCGCGTCCGGAGCGCTGGCCGGACTGTTCCTGGCAACATTTGTTGTTTTCCGCTCGAACAAGCAAGCGTTACGTCAGATGGGCATCATTCTGGTACTGAACATCGTGCTTGGCTTTGTCGTTTCGGGGATCTCTTGGCAGGGACACCTAGGTGGTGCGATCACTGGCATCATCGCCTCGGCGTGCATTGTGATGATTCCTCGAAGTAATCCACAGCGTTCGCGAATACAGCTGGTCTTGTTGACTGCTTTATCGGTCATTCTCCTGACCGCTGTGTATCTAGCTATGCAGTCGGTCAAATACTCCGTAGGCTAGTTCGAAAACACGCACATTCGTTATCCACACAGATTATCCACACTGTTAATAACTTACAGCCATGTAACTTGTGAGGTTGTGGAGATATTAACAGGCGTGGATGCCCTTGAAACCAAGGATATTCCGGGGGAGTTAAGCAATACTCACAACCTTGTCCCCAGTTGTGGATAACTTTTAAACAACCCCTGTAGATAGCGCATATACGAACCGGCAGCTTGTTAATAACTTGAGGTTCGAAAGTTTAACCGATTAGCAGGATTGGCTGCAAATAGCACACATTGCACGACTATCCACAGCCTAAATCCACAGTGTTAATAACTTACAACCGTGTCATTTGATTCGCCAATAGGCAATTTGACTAGTGCAAACAGTTTTATGCCAGTAGTATCATCGAACTTGTCCCCACTTGTGGATAAGTTTGTGAACAACTGTTGATGGGAGTTGTGCACACCGAGTGTGGATAACCCGGGGGTGCTGTGGATTACTTGGTGAAAATCGGCCAAATGAGCAACGTTGCGAATAGCAACATGAGGATCCCGATGGTGAAGTCGAGGACTTGCCAAGCTTTCGGCTTTGCGAATAGTGGCGCGAGTAGTCGGGCCGCATAGGCAAGCAAGAAAAACCAGATGAAGCTAGCAAGGATGGCGCCAAAGGCGAACCAGGGAGCGCCTTGGCCTTGAGCTACGGCCACCGATCCGAGTAATAGCACCGTGTCGATATAGACATGGGGATTGAGCCACGTCAAAGCCAGTGTTGTACCAATAATAGAAAGGGTCGTGACCGATCGGTTTGATACTGAAACTTTGAGCGCGTCAGGTTTGAGAGACCGGCGGAATGCGAATACAGCGTAGGTGGCAAGGAACAAGAAGCCACCCAGTCGAGCAATGGTTAGCAGCCAGGGCAGTCGCTCAACTAGAACGCCCATCCCGTTAACTCCCGCACCGATGAGAACAGCATCGGATAGTGCACAGACTGTAGCAGTGACGAAAACATGCTCTTTTCGAATTCCCTGACGGAGCAGAAAGGCATTTTGTGCGCCGATGGCAACGATCAGCGACAACCCAGTGGTTAAGCCGAGGAGAAACGGTGCAGGAGTCATGAAGAAAACCGTATGAGAGTCTCTTACCTAAGTCGAACTTAACTTTCTGATTCTAGATTAGAGTTCCTAATGTGAATATCGACGTTGAACACCTCGAGACCCTCTTAGCTGTGATAGATACTGGAAGCTTTGACGATGCTTCTATTGACTTGGGCGTGACTGCCTCTGCCGTGAGTCAGCGCATCAAGGCCCTAGAAAATAGAATCGGTGCGATTCTGTTGATCAGAAGTCGACCGGTGATGCCAACAGAACAGGGATACAAGGTGCTGCGCTACGCGCGTCAAATGTCGCTACTTAGTGCCGAGTTCGCAAGAGAAATTTCAGATGAATCACCACTGTCGGTGGCTATCGGTGTGAACGCTGATTCTTTGTCCACCTGGTTTTCACCTGTATTTGAGCAGTTGGCAGAGCTCGAGAACCTATCGGTTGAAATCCTGCGAACCGATGAACATAGGGGACTGGAACTGCTTCGCAGTGGACGAGTCAGCGCTGTGGTCACTACGACTTCTGAAGCGCTTCAAGGTTGCGTAAGCAAGAAGCTTGGTGCCATGCGATACCGCGCGGCGGCAGCCCCACGCATTGTTCAGCGTTACCTTGCGAAACCGAATCCACGAGCCTTGGCGAGAACACCGATGGTCGTTTTTGACCGCGAGGATCCATTGCAATACCGGATGCTCGAGCGCCTAGCCGGTTCGGGCCAACGGCCTGAAGCACAGGTCCATCATGTTCCTGACTCGCTGAAGTACGTGAGCGCGGTTAAAGCTGGAATGGGATGGGGGATGATTCCCGAACTGCAACTTGCGCAATCTGATCGGCTCGAGGTCCTACATGATCAATGGTTTACCGATGTTCCGTTGTACCTACAGCGATGGGCCGTGGATTCGAAAATCTTGAGCACGATTGATGACATTTTGGTCACAGCCGCGCGTGCGCACGAATTGCATTTGATACCCTGAACGCGACGTAGGTAAACAAAGCCTACGCCCGGACGAGGGAGCCGTACCCGGAGATCGACAAGACGGCCAGTGAAGGATCCTGGCATGTATTGGTTAGTTCTAATTGTTTCCGGTGTTTTCGAAGCCGTCTGGGCCGTTGCCCTTGGCATGAGTGATGGCTTGTCGAAGTTAGTTCCCAGCATCATCTTTTTTGCTGGATTGGTAGTCTCGATGGCGGGACTTGCCTACGCCATGAAAGAGATCCCGGTAGGTACTGCCTATGCAATTTGGGTAGGTGTGGGTGCTTCCCTCGCGGTGATCTACTCCATGGTCACCGGGCAGGAGGCATTTTCTGTGCTCAAAATGGTATTCATTCTTGGCTTGGTCGGTTGCGTCATTGGACTCAAAGCCGTCAGCCACTAAAGCACCTCGAGAGCTTTAACGAACTAACGTCGGTCCCTGTGGGGACCGACGTTAGTGCTATTTCCAGCCTGTTGTCATGAAGAATCCGACCATCGCGATGCCGAATCCAACAACAATGTTCCATCCACCGATGTTGGGGATTGGGAACATAGTCTGCGAAATGTAATACACAATGATCCACAGCAGACCAAGGAGCATTAGGCCAAACATGACAGGCTTGTACCAACCTGGCATAGGCGCGTCAATGGAGTGGGCTCGCTGGCGCTCAGTGGCATCCTGCGTTTTGTTCTTGCGTCGTGGTTTTGACTCCGGCACTCGAATGCTCCCTCGGCTTCATCTGCTTCATGTAGTAAAGGTGGGAGACGAAAGGTCTTCCCGGTAGGCTTGGGCACAAGGATGCTCAGAACTGCTTGTTGCATTCCTACGTAGCTTCCATACTAGCCGTAACACCTGAGAACTATCGGGTTTTGGCCTGCGATGCTCCAAGTAGATTGACACATTCTTAAGTACAAGTTTCTGAAGGAGTCGCAGAGCCGTGAATCGAGATCTCACAGCACGGGGGCGTCGGGCAAGGCATCGTCCTCGCTCCGCGGGAAATGTCATTCTCGGATTTCTTGGTGAACTGTTCATTACCTTGGGGATCTTGCTCATGCTGTATGTCGCATGGGAACTGTGGTGGACCAACATCGATTCCGCCAATGCTCAGAAGGAAGCTACTCAAGGACTTGTTCAAGAACTGGGTGACGTGGTTATTCCAGATGAACCGGGAGACTCTTCGCAGGGAGATTCTGAGCAGGAAAAAGAAGAACCCAAAGATTATGGACCAGCACCGGTCACCAAGATTACCCCTGGCAGTACTTTCGGGATCATGTACTTCCCGCGCTTTGGCAACGGAGGATCCCATCACCCGGTGACCTCGGGTGTGGATGATCACGTCATCGATAATCTCGGCATTGGCCATTACCCAACAACTCAGCAGCCTGGGGAATTGGGGAACTTTGCGGTGGCTGCTCACCGTCAAACACACGGTCAGGTTTTCTGGGACATCGACAAGTTGCAAAAGGGCGACAAGATCTATCTGCAGACCGCAGAAGGATATTACACCTACACCTGGTATGCCACTGAAGTTGTCGCTCCTTCTAACGGTGATGTCTTACTACCCACCCCACATCAGTGGGGAGTGAAGCCGACCAAATCGATCTTGACGATGACTACATGCCACCCGAAATATACGACCCAACAGCGAATGATTGCCTACTCGGAGCTTACTGATTGGCAACCACTTGATACCGGTCCGCCAAAGGAAATCCGCGACATGGTTATCGACGCAACGAGTTAGGAGGAAACAATGTATGCCTGGATTTTTCGGAACCTACCCGGTCCCTTGTGGCTTCGCATTATTGAAGCATTAATTGTCATCGCTGCCATCGTGCTATTACTGATGGTGTACGTTTTTCCGTGGCTGAATCAGTACATCAGCCCCTTCACCGATTCTACGATTGGCCAGAGTACCTCGTGAGCAGCACCAAGATCTTAGTGATCGATAACTACGACAGTTTTGTCTACACCCTCGTGGGCTACCTGCAGGAGCTCGGCGCACAGACAACTGTGTACCGCAATGACGACCTCAGCGCGCAAGAAGCGATCGAGCTAGCCGCTGACTATGATGGCGTCTTAATCTCTCCAGGCCCTGGCGATCCAGCGGGCGCCGGCGTGAGTATCGAACTGATCAAGTGGTGCGGTGCGCAGAACAAGCCCATGATGGGTGTCTGCCTTGGGCATCAGGCGTTAGCCGAAGCCTACGGTGGAACGGTAACCCATGCCGAGGAACTGATGCACGGCAAGACTTCGCTGGTGCATCATGAAAACCACCCGGTCTTCAAAAATGTGGCCAACCCATTTACGGCTACCCGTTATCATTCGTTGGCGGCCGTGCGTGAGAGCATCCCAGAAGAGTTGGAAATCATTGCTGAGACTGCTGGGGGAGTCATCATGGCCCTGGCGCACCGCGATGCACCGCTATGGGGTCTGCAGTACCACCCAGAGTCGGTGCTAACCGAACAGGGCTACCAAATGCTGGGTAACTGGCTGGAATTTGTAGGACTTCAGGGAGCGGCACAGAAGGCCGCTACCCTGAGTCCATTGTTCAGTGGCGAATAGTCGCTAAGAACTAATTATCGTTGCCCTCGTCAGGATTTTCTGGTGAGGGCAACGGTTTACCCTGTCTAGGCCCACCGTCGGATGAATCCGATTCATCAGCTGAATTCTCATTGTCCTCAGATTCAGACGGTGACTCAGAAGCTGATTCCGATGGGGAGCTGCTTTCTGATGGGCTAGGAGTCTCAGATTCAGACGGGGTCGGCTCCGCTGGAGCTTCCGCTAGAACCACGGAAACCGTGCCACCCTGATCAATGGTTCCGGAATCATCGGGGCTCTGCTCAACAATCTGACCAGGTTCAACCTCATCGGTGATCTTTGGATCGGCGCTCGAGTCGATCGACATCTTCTCCAGGCCCTGATCTTTCAGTTCCTGATTAGCCTCATCAAGGGTTTTGCCAATCAAGTCCGGAACCTGAACCTGTCCCGTGGAGAGAATCAGGTCAACCTCGGAACCGGCTTTAACCTTGGAACCCAATTCTGGGCTGGTGCCAATAATGCGGTCCGTTTCAACAGTCGCCGAGTCCTCGCGGGTAATCTTGCCTACCACCAGTCCGGCTTCGCGCAGCGCGTCTCGCGCGGTGGCTTCAGACTGATTGGCAAGATTCTCTGGGATCGTGCGCTGTTCTGAGCCTTCGGAAAGATACAGGGTGATCGTGGATTCCTTGGCTACTTCTGAACCAGATGTTGGATCGGTACGAGTGGCCTTGCCCTCATCCACATCCTCATCGAATTCACGCTCTACCTTGACGTTAAACGTGGCATCACGCAACAGGCTGCTGGCATCATCCTCGGACATATTCTTGACGTCGGGAACCGCCACCGGAGCACGTTTCTCTTGCTCGGCCTGAATCGAACGAATGATTAGGAAACTAGCTACTGCCACCGCGATGACAGCGATCAGCGACAGTAAAACAATGAGGGTGCGATTGGACTTGTGCCGGGTAGTTTCTACCGGTTCATGCTCGGTAGGGAACACCGGATGCTCAGGGGTCAGCTCAGCTGCCTGGGTAGCGAAACCTACCTCGGTGTCATCATGGGTACCGTAAATCGGCAAAGTATACGGGGCCGCGACGTCCTGATCTTCACGGAATTCAATTCCATTCAGTGCGTCTTCGAGAGCAGTGGCAAATTCATCGGCGCTCTGGAAACGCTCATCACGATCTTTGGACAGTACCTTGGCGACGATTGGATCATAGATTGGGTCTAGATCCTGGTTTACGTCGCTGGGGGCCGTCGCAATTTCGCCCACATGCTGGTAGGCGACCGAGACAGGGGAGTCCCCGGTAAATGGTGGCCGCCCGGTCATTAGCTCATAAAACAGGCAACCGGCCGAGTAAATATCGGAACGGAAGTCTACCTGTTCACCACGAGCTTGCTCCGGGGAGAAATACTGTGCGGTGCCCACTACGGCAGCGGTTTGCGTCATGGTCGCGGAGTTATCGGTTGCCCGGGCGATGCCAAAGTCCATGAGTTTGACGTGCCCAGCGTCGCTGACCATCACATTGGCCGGCTTAACGTCGCGGTGCACCACGTTATTAGCGTGCGAATGTCCCAAGGCATCAGCGACGCCACGGGTAATGCGAACCGCGAACTCGGGTTCAATCTCGCCTTCGGAGATGACCTGTTTCAGGGTCTTGCCGTTGACATATTCCATCACCATGAACGGCAGGCGTTCGTGATGCTGCTCCGTAGCCGGAAGCTCGCCGGTGTCATAAACGGCGACAATATTAGGGTGGCTGAGCGCCGCCACGGCTTTGGCCTCACGCCGGAAACGGTTAACAACCATCGGGTTGCTAGCGGTATCAGGGCGCAAAACTTTCACGGCCACTTTGCGGGAGAGCACGTGGTCCGTGGCGAGGTAAACATCCGCCATACCACCACGACCAATGAGCGATTCGATCTCGTATCGTTCATTGATCATGCGTGGCAAACCTGGCGGCAACGCGTCGACTTCACTCATGGTGCGTCGCTTTGAGCCGATTCACTCGGTGTTGCCGACGTGGCTGGAGTTTCAGAGGCAGTTTCAGACGGGGTCGGGGTGGCCGACGGCGTTTCTTCAGGACCACTGGAAACCGTGAGGGAAACGGTGGTGCCTGGCTTTGCCTGGCTACCAGCAGTCACACTCTGGCTAAGTACGGTACCGGCTACGGAGGAATCGCTTTGTTCTGCACCCTTGGATACCGCAAGACCGGCGTCTTGAATCTGCTTCTGGGCAGCTTCGTAGCTCATGCCAACCACCGAAGGTACTTCAACGGTTTCCGGAGCCATGGCGTAGTTGACCGTGATGGTCTTTCCCTTTTCCACGTTGCCCGTTGGGCTCAGTGAAATAACCTTGCCCGGGTCAGCGTCGGAAGTTTCCTTAGCTACGTCGTTGACCTGTAGCTTCAAGCCCTTAAGCTGAGCGATGACCGTGTCAATATCCTGTCCTACCAAGGAAGAGGACACCTGAACGTACTCAGGGCTTTCGCTTTCGCTGGCTGATTCGCTCTCGCTAGGAGATTGGGAATCATCAGTAGGCGCGGTAGTTTCCTCAGATGGTTCCGTAGTCTCTTCAGACGGGGACGAAGATTCCGATGGGTCGGTGGACTCTTCGGTGCTCTGGCTCGAGGAGGCTGCCGGTGGAGTATCACCCTTGTTGCCGGTCAGGGCAGGGACCAGCCATGCAGCGAGTGCGATCAGCACAGCAAGAACGATAATCACGACCAGCGGGATCAACCACGGGCTGCGCTTAGCTTCCTGCTGCTCAGGGTCCTGAGCGTCAACATCCTCATCATCAAAACCACTGGCACCCTGAGGTGCGGCGGCGGTGAAACCGCTAGCGGTACGCGTAGGTTCAACCACGGTAGGCATAGAGTTGGTCATCGTCGGCGCCGGATCCGTGCGGTCGATCGCACGGGTCGCATCGGCGTCCAAGTTCAATGCTTGGGTGGCATCCTCGGAAATACCGGTGGCGAGCATACCCGGCACAGCCATAGTGGCGGTGTTGGTGTCGCCGGCACGTAATGCGTCGGCGGCCTTGGCCAAAGCGGTCGCGTTTTTTGGGCGGTCCGAAGGGTTCTTGGCCAGCATCGACATTATCAGCTGGCGCACCGGAGCTGGGATGGTGTCCGGCAACGCTGGGGGAGCGTCGTTGACCTGGGCCAGTGCGATGGCGATCTGCGATTCGCCGGTGAACGGACGACGTCCTGCCAAGCACTCGTATCCGATGACGCCCAAGGCGTAGATATCGGAGCTTCCGGTAGCGTTCTGTCCGGTGGCCTGTTCCGGAGCCAAGTACTGGGCGGTGCCCATCACCTGACCGGTGGCGGTCAGCGGCACCTGGTCGGCCAGGCGCGCAATACCAAAGTCGGTAATTTTTACGACGCCAGAAGGCATGACCAAGATGTTGCCCGGCTTTACGTCACGGTGCACCAGACCATGCTCGTGAGCCGCTGCAAGGGCCCGAGCGGTCTGCGCAATGAGCGAGAGGGTGCGGTCTACCTCGAGCTTGCGTTCGCGCTCAATGATGGTGGACAGCGGCGGGCCAGGAACAAGTTCCATGACCAGATACGCGGAGCCTTGCTCTTCGCCGTAGTCAAAGACGCCGGCGATGCCCGGGTGATTCAGCAGGGCAGTGTGGCGGGCCTCGACGCGGAATCGCGTCAGGAAGCTTTCATTGTCGGTGTATTCCTCTTTGAGGATCTTGATCGCCACAAGGCGTCCAAGTACTTGATCGCGAGCTTTCCACACTTCGCCCATGCCACCGATCGCAATGCGGTCGGTGAGCTTGTAACGACCGCCCAAGGTGGTGCCGGTTATTGGCCTCACTTGTTGAACACCGCCTTTAACATCTTCTTCATGATGGCACCGGTCGTGTTGTGACCAGTGTCGTAATCTACGTCTTGCAAGGTGACCGTGATGGCGACCTGGGGATCATCTGCTGGAGCGAAACCGGTCATCCACGAGTTCACGTAGGAGACACCGCCTTCTTGATACAGCTGGGCAGTACCGGTCTTGGCTCGGAAGTCCACACCTGGAACGGCCGCGTTCATCGCGGTACCGCGGGTGACTGGGCCTTCCATAAGCTCCTTGAGGTCTGATGCGACCTCCTTGGAGGTAGCGGTGGAGAACTTCTCAGGCTTTGGTTCTTCGATCACGCGAAGATCCGGGGCAATTACCTTGTCGATCATGTTTGGCTTCATGATCACCCCGTCATTGGCAATGGCCATGGCGGCCATGTTCATCTGCAACGCAGTGACCTTGTTGCTGCCCTGACCGATAGCCATACGAGCCAACTCGGCTTCGTCGGCTCCGTCGGAGGGGAACTGGCTAGGGGTGACTCGCTGTGGGATGTTCAGCTGCTGGCCGAAGCCAAAGCGTTCTGCAACATCGCCAAAGGCCTTAGCGCCCACGGTCTTGCTGATTCCGTAGAACGGAGTGTTGCAACTCTGCGCGAAAATGAAGGCCAACTTGGCGCGAGGCTCGCGGGCACAGACACCTTCACCGAAGTTGTTCATCGACCTCGTTGAATTCTTATACCGCACAGAGGACGGGTTATCGATGGTGGTGTCCAGGTCGTACTTTCCGGACTCCAGTGCTGCGACAGTACTCAAGATCTTGAACGAGGAACCTGGGAAATTTAGGTCGCTAATCGCAGGATTTAGATAAGGGCTCAGTCCGTCAATCTTGCTGACCTTTTTCAGGTTCTCAGCGGCCTTGGACGTGGAGTGCACTGCCAAGAGATTGGTGTCGTAGGTTGGCTTAGAAACCATAGCAAGGATGTCGCCGGTCTTTGGATCAGTAACAATAACCGTGGCCTTCACGCCGTCAGGAATGGCGTTAAAAGCGGTCTTTTGTAGATCGCCATCGATGGTGAGCTCAACTGAGGCACCCTCAGTCTTCTTGCCGGTGAACATGGCCAGCAACCGGTCGTAGAGCAGATCTGAGCTCTTTCCGGTCAGCCAGTCGTTGAGTGAAGACTCCAGCTGGGTGGTGCCGTTTGCTAGCGAGTAGTAGCCAGTGAGGTGCGCATACATCTCAGCGTTGGTGTACTCGCGCTGGTATTCAAACTGACCGTCGTCGGTAGGTACCGACTCGGCAATGGGCTTACCATCAACCAAGATGGCACCACGGGGAAGGTCAAACTCACGGTAGAGCTGGCGCTTGTTCAGCGCGTTGTCGGTAAGTTTGTCAGCGTCGAAGAACTGGATGTAGCTCAGCCCGCCGAGACAGATGACAAAGAGCATGGTCAGTGCAATCCATACTCGCTTGATAGCCTGATTCACTTGCTCTTCACCACCTTGGTGCTCGTAGTTTGAGGTTTTCTGGGCGTTGCAATTTCATCGGTGGGTCCTGAGACGCCTATGGCTGGGCGCCGTGAATTGTGGGAAATCAAGAGCAGCAGCGCGATGATGATCCAGTTCGCCAGCAAGGACGAACCACCAGCAGCCATAAATGGCGTGGCCAAACCGGTCAGCGGAATCAATCGAGTGACACCACCGATGATGACTACGGCCTGCAGGCCTAAGGTGCAGGACAGGCCGGCAGCCAAAAGCTTGCCGAACGTGTCTCGCGAACCCAAGGCAGCGCGTAGTCCGCGGGAAACCAACAGCATGTACAGCAGCACGATGGCAGTAACGCCAATCAGACCGATTTCTTCACCGAAGGAAGCGATAATCATGTCCGAATTAGCCAGCGGTACGCGGTACGGGGAGCCAGCACCAAGGCCGGTGCCAAATAGTCCACCGTCGGCCATGCCGAACAGGCCTTCCACGATCTGCATACTGCCACCCTTGGCTTGGTAGATGGCTGGGTCAAAAGCGTTCAGCCACACATCAAGTCGTCGGGTCACGTGGCTCATGGTCGAGCCGGCGACCAGACCACCGATCACCACCATCAGCAGACCGATCAACACCCAAGAGATACGGGCGGTGGCCACGTAGACCATGACGATAAACAGGCCGAAGAACAGAATTGCGGAACCGAGGTCGCGCTGGACAACCAATACGCCGATGGACAGCAACCATGCGACGAGCATCGGTGCCATATCGCGCAGTCGTGGAAGCTGCAGCGGGCCGAACTTGTGACCGGCCATCAGGATCAAGTCGCGGTTTGAGGACAAATATCCAGCGAAGAAGATCGAGAGCGTAATTTTTGCCAGTTCGCCTGGCTGCAGGGAGAAGCTACCTACTCGGATCCAGATTCGTGCACCGTTGATGGTGACACCAAAGTGTGGAATCAATGGCAAGAGCAACAACACAATGGATAACAGCAGGGCAATGTAAGTGAATCGGCGCAGTACGCGATGGTCCTTGACGGCCCACAGAACGGCCGCCGCAATCACGATGGCAATGGCCGTCCACAACAGTTGTCGCGCTGACTGCGAGGTTCCTTTTGCCAAGTCAATGCGGTGAATCATGGCTAGGCCAAGGGAGTTCAGCGCGATGGTAATTGGAAGTATTACCGGATCGGCATATTTGGCGAAGATGCGTAGCAAAACATGAACTACCAAAGCCAAGGCGGCCATGATGCTCATTTGTACATAGAAGTCGGTGTTATCGACACCCTCGGTGGTGCTACCCACCAAGAAGAATGCTGCAGCTCCAACGCCCAAGGCGAGGACCAACAGGACTAGCTCAAGATTGCGCCGTGGTACCGGGGCGGTCTGCACTTCGTTCATTGCATGATCTCCAGACAGTAGGCGGGCAATTGGGCTTGGTTATTCGATGTGTCGGTGCCGCTCGGGGCTTGAACCGGACAGTTTTGCTTCGCGGTGACCAATAGTTCTTGAATGATCATTTGAGCATGCTCGCGGTTATCAGCCGAGATCGTGGCCTCAACTCGCTGGCGCGAATACTCCGGTAGCGACTCAATAGGCACTTGAGAGACCGTATCAACTTCAGAGAGCGAAATCGGTCCGAGCTCCTGCGGGACACCCTTGTAAATGGCCACCTTGTTATCCACGGTGCCTACAAAGTATTGGGTCTGCGTCCACATGTAACCCCACACTGCCAGGGCCACGACGAGGAAGGCTGCAAGCGTCAAGAGAATTGGCATCATCCAGCGACGGTGAGCAATCGGACTCTCTAGCGGATCTAGGATCTGACCCGCTGCAGGTGAGCGGTGGGTCAGCAGCGCCGCTGCGCGACGTTCACCGGTGTACTGAGTTACCACAGGGATCTGACCGGTTTGTGTGGCCAGCTGGGCAGCACCCACCAGTAGGTGAGGGCGCTGGGAAATCTCGTGGCGCAGTAGCGAAGCGCTCGCTTCAACATCGCCTTCAGCAGCGATAGAAAGCTGAGCGGTATCCGGTGCCGGCTCAAAAACGGCAGGCTCACTGTCCTGACGATCTGCAGCTTCGATGACCTCAAACATCACTACCGTGACATTATCCGGGGCACCGTTTTTTAGCGTGACGGCGACCAGATCATTCACGGCTTCATCCATGTCGGCGGTATTGCGAATGATCTCTTCGATCACCGGCAATGGCACGGCATCGGTCAGGCCATCAGAACAGAGCATCCAGCGTTCACCGGGCTCTGCCTCGATTTGCTGAACATCAAGTTCTGGGGACGCGTCGGAGTCGCCGAGAACGCGCAAAAGCACATTCTTGTGAGGGTGGACTTCTGCCTCGGCTGGTTTGATGCGACCTTCATCAACGAGTCGTTGCACAAAGGTGTGGTCACGACTGATTTGCTCAAAAGTGCCGTTTTTCAGACGGTAAGCCCTCGAGTCACCGATATGGGCCATTTGCAGAGTGCTGCCCGACAACAGGAGTGAGGTCACAGTGGTGCCCATGCCCGAAAGCTTTGGGTTGGAACCCACAAGTTCATTCAAAACCAGATTAGCGGCCTGAATTTCATCGGGTAGGGCGTTCTGTGGATCGTCAATATCTGGATGATCTAGGTGAACAAGATCCAAGACGGTTGATGCCGAGGCGACGTCGCCACCAACGTGGCCACCCATGCCATCGGCGAGTACTGCAAGGTATTCACCGACGTAGGCGGAGTCATCGTTTTTCTTACGAATCCGTCCAACATCAGACTTTGCTGCAAATTTGAGTTTGAGGCCCATAGGCTAGGCCTTCAATTCCAAGACAGTCTTTCCAATGCGGATCCGCTGTCCTAGTTCTACTGCTTGGGCGCGGGAAAGCTGAGTTTCACCGACAAAAGTTCCATTGGTGGAACCAAGATCTTCAATAAACCAACGTGATCCCTGGGGGAACAGGCGTGCGTGACGTCCTGAAGCGTAATCATCGTCCAGAACCACCGTGGCATCTTGGGCACGGCCGAACATGATCGGTTGGCCGTTGAGCGGAATGCTGTTTCCGGCCAAAGGACCTTCAACGATGGCCAATGTGGTGGCAGCTTTGCGTGCTGGAGCTTCAGGCTCGGCTAGCTCTGGGTGTTTCTTGAGCTGACGGGCGCTGGGCTTGCCGGTACGGTCTCGTTTTCCAACGGCCAAATCACGGCGCATCGATCCAACAACACTCAAAACGAGTAGCCAGATGAGGACAAGAAAACCTATTCGGAACAGGCTGAGAACCAGATCGTTCACGCGCGACCTCCATTATTCGAGGTAATGAGCCGGAAGACGATTTTTGTCTGGCCGATAGTAATGATCGATCCGTCAAAAATACGAGTTTCGGCTGAAATCTTCTTGCCGTCCACGTAGGTTCCGTTGGTTGAACCTAGGTCGGTGACGACAAAGCTAGTTTTGCCACGAGTTTCTACGCGAATGTGCTGGCGTGAAACACCGGTGTCATCAACAGGGATGTCGGTGCTCGCGGAACGTCCCAACACGATGGAGTGGTGGTTTAGTGCGTAACGCTGGCCGGCAACTTCGAGGATCGCCTGCTTCTGCGTAGGAACCTTGGGGATTTCTTCAATGGGGCGCACGGTTGGGCGTGACTGCCCGTTGGAATTTGAAGAAGGTGAAGATGGCTTACCAATGGGCATCTTCACCGGAGCTGAAGCAACGACGTTGGAGCTTGATTCCTTAACGGAACCGGTGATGTCCATTTCTCCAAGTTTAAAATCATCCTTGGAAACAAAGTGGATCATGATGTCGCCATGCACGGTGTAGTCCTGAGCCGTGGCGTGTTCGGCGGTGACCTTAGCCATCTCGTTAACAACGGCCCGTCCCCAGGTTTTTGCAGTGGAGAAGTCTTTACTGCTCAACGTCACGACAAAGTCGTTCGGAGCGAGGCTGCGCCCTTCACTGATGGGAAGGATCCCGCGGTCCATTTCGTTGCGCAACGCACTGGTCAGCTCGACTGGCTTCAGGTCTGCGGTGCTGGTTCCACGAAAGAAGCTTGTGACGACCTTCTCTAAGCCGCGTTCGACATTGTCGAGAAAGCCCATTATTCGTGCTCCTTCCTTGATGGTCCATTGCTTATCTAAGTGTCTCGCATTCAAGGCAAAAAGCAGTGAACACAGAACTTCATAATCGATCTTACTGTTTTCAGCTGTGGAAATGCCGAAAAATACGTGAGTGATAGGAGTATGCCCTGCTTAATGACGCAGTAGTCAGAGGGTGGACTCTGTGTCTCTGGCCACAGGAATGGGCTTCGATTAGGTGAACCGAAAATGTGTGTGTAAGCTATTTCTTGTTGCAAAAGCACGTGGCAACAAAAATTACATATGCGCGAGTGGCGGAATTGGTAGACGCGCTGGCTTCAGGTGCCAGTGATCGCAAGGTCGTGGGGGTTCAAGTCCCCCCTCGCGCACAAATGGAAATAACCTCTGATAATGAATGAAAGTTCATGTCAGAGGTTATTTTCGTTTTCACCCAGAGTGGCTTGTTTGGTTGCGGTCCAGCTTCGTGGACTCTTGTACTTTCGGCGATCTTCGACTGGGCAACATGAAGTCTCAACGTACTTAAGCGACGCGGCACGCGGATCACATGCCAAGCGGTACGTGCCAATCGTAGCTACCGTCTGAATTCACACAGGTGCACAAGATTAATCATCGTGGCGACGGTACCGTCAGGGCGTGTTGAATTCAAACTTCGAGACGTGACCTCTTTACCCGTCTGCACTAGACTTCCTCTGAGAATTCGAAAGGCAGGACATTATGGCGGCGTCTAAAGAACCATTTGAAGTGCAGGGAAGAATTGACTTCATTAATGAGCATCGAATCCTGCGTCTGGACCAAGAGTCGAGCGATTTTCTCTCCAGTCGTGGTCAGGTTGCGGTGGATCTACTCGGAGACTTCGAAGGCCACACCATTGTGATCGACCCCGATGGCCGACGCGGTCATTGGATCGACCTGGAGGCTGAACAAGCGCCGGAGATTAACGCTGAGCAAGGCGCAATCATCACCCTAGCGATGCAACCAAGCACTCAGTGGCCTGAAACTTCGGTGCCAGATGATCTGGCACAAGCCCTGGATCAGGCCAGCGATTTGGACTCGACTTGGACTAGCCTGACTCCCATGGCTCGCTGGGAGTGGGTCCGTTGGGTAGGTTCCACCAAGAATTTGGATACTCGTCAGCGACGAGTCGAGGTGAGTATTTCTAAATTGCGGGACGGTAAGCGTCGACCATGCTGTTTTGATCTCTCGTCGTGCACCACACCGGAACTGGCCAAAAGTGGCAAGCTCATCGAGTAGTAAGTGGTTGGCCTAGTCTTGGTCTGCCAACTGAGTTGAGCCGCGCACGATCAGGGAACTTGGAAGCATGCTTTGCAGCGATTTAAGGTTTTCACCCTGGATTAGCTCGAGCAACTTCAACGCGGCCAGTCGACCGCCTTCCTGCGCGTTGAGTTGAACGGAAGTGATCGCCGGATTGGAAGTCGCCGAGTACGGAAGATCATCAAAACCGGCAACCGCCAGTTGCTGCGGTATGCGGATCCCCAGCTGTCGGGCGGCGTGCAGGACACCAAAAGCGTGATTGTCGGTGGCGCAACCCAGCGCAGTGACGCCGGCCTGCGTCCAGGATTTCCAGTGCTCACTGAAAGTTTCAGAAGCTGCGGTGACATCAATCGTCGAGCTAGCGACCGAGGTCGGTAACACTTCGATGCCATACTCTTTTGCTGCGGCCAAAAACGCTTCGCGGCGCACCGCGAGGGTGTCGGTGCCGGTACTGGCATCTAGATAAGCGGCCTTGCGGTGTCCCAGAGCGGCAAAATGCGCCACAACATCTCGGGCGCCTTGGGCAACATCCATGTTGACCGCAGGGAACTTCTCGCTGATTCCCGGGGCGTCGAGAGCCACCATGGGCAGGTTTCCAGAAATCTCGTCGAGGAATTCTTGGCTCGGCGCGTGAACCAGTAGCCCCGCGGGGCGCAGACCCATAATCTTTCGGGTTTCGCTGGCGCTAGGGGAGACTCCTGCGTCCGTTACCGAGAGCATCAGCTGGTAGTCATTGGCGAGCACCGAACGAACGCCGGCGATCACCTTGGCAAAGAACGGGTTGGAAATATCCGGGGCCACCATGATGATCAGCGAGCTGACACCTTTGGCCAGCGAGCTGCCGATGCTGTCGACAAAGTAACCGAGCTCTCGGATGGATTCGAGCACGCGCTGTTCGTTGGTTGCTGAGACGCGTCCGGCGGATTTTCCGTTGGCGACCAGGGAGACCGTCGCGGTGGAAACCCCAGCGTGCGCTGCCACCATCGCCGCGGTAACTCGTCGGGGTTCGCGGGAGCTGCCGGTCTTTTCACCATAGGTCATGGATCTATCGTAGTCGTTGCGTTCCCCAGAGAGTTCTACAGTTAAGCGCTTGACGTTCAAGAGTCAACACGAAAGAATTAGCCAGACGGCTCTTGTATAGCCTAAGAACCGACATCAATCATTCCCGCACCACACACAGTAACTGGCTCACTGCCGATAGATATGAGGATGACACCATGGCCCAGGATAGCGTTACGCCCCGAAAAATCATTCTGGACTGCGACCCGGGACATGATGACGCGGTAGCGATGATTCTGGCCCACGGCAGCGAAGCCATTGACCTGTTGGCAGTGACCACGGTGGCCGGAAACCAGACCCTTGATAAGGTCACCGCCAACGCGCTGGCCGTGGGAACTATCGCGGGCATCACCGGCATCCCTTTTGCCGCCGGGTGCGCCCGTCCGCTAGTGCGCGAGGTGGAAACCGCAGCCGATGTGCACGGTGATTCGGGCATGGATGGGCCAGCGCAGCCAGAATCCACCATCGAACTCGATCCGCGTCACGGCGTGGATGTCATCATCGATCTGGTCATGAGCCACGAGCCCGGTGAAATCACCCTGGTGCCTACCGGCGCGCTAACCAACATTGCCCTAGCCGTGCGCAAGGAACCACGCATTGTTCAGCGCGTTCGCGAGGTGGTGCTTATGGGCGGTGGCTATCACACCGGTAATTGGAGTGCTGTCGCAGAATTTAACATCAAGGTGGACCCCGAAGCTGCCCACATTGTCTTTAACGAGAAGTGGCCGGTAGTTATGGTCGGGTTGGATCTGACCCACCAGGCACTGGCAACTGCCGAGGTAGTGCAGCGCATCGAAAACATTGGTACCGGCCCGGCGAAGTTCGTACGTGAACTGATGGACTTCTTTGCTCAGGCCTACCGCGATCACCAGGGCTTCGATGCTCCACCGGTGCACGACCCTTGCGCTGTCGCCTACGTGATTGACCCGCAGATTGTCCGCACCGTCAAAGCGCCGGTTAACGTGGAACTGCGCGGAGATCTGACCCTGGGCATGACCGTCACCGACTTCCGTGCCCCGGCCGATGAAAACTGCAATACTTCGGTAGCTGTGGACCTAGACCACGACGGATTCTGGAATTTGGTCACCGACGCATTGGAGCGCATCGGCGAGGTCACACCGGGAAAGTAGAAGAACTTCTGATCAATGTGGGGCAGATCAATGCCAATTAGGCTCAGACCTGCATAAACTGGTGTCACACGAAGATCAGGAGGCGTAATGGCAGGAAAAACACCACACCAGAACGTGACGTTCCCATCCTCGGGTGCGCAAGCACACGGTTACCTCGCGGTCCCCGAATCGGGCAAAGGTCCAGGGGTCATTGTCATTCAGGAATGGTGGGGACTGACCGACCACATTCGTGACGTGGCAGACCGACTAGCGGCCCTCGGCTTTGTCGCTTTGGCACCGGACCTATATGGCGGATCCATCACCCACGACGGGGAAGAAGCCGGGCAAATGATGTCCGAACTCCCCGAAGAAAAGGGTGCGCAGCTACTCTCGGGAGCTGTGGACTACCTGCTATCTAACGAACATGTGACCAGCCAGAAGCTCGGCGTGATCGGGTTCTGCATGGGTGGCGGCTTTGCTTTGCAGCTGGCTGCCCAGCAGGGAGAAAAAATCGCCGCCGCGGTTCCGTTCTACGGAGTCGGACAGGGTGTGCCAAATGATTTCTCTGGAATCCGCGCCGATGTTCAGGGTCACTACGCAAACTTTGACCAGATGTATCCACCTGAGCAGGCTCGTGCTCAGGAAGAGCAAATCCGTCAGCAATCCGGCGCGAACGTGAAGTACTACTTCTACGACGCCGGCCACGCCTTCCATAATGACGAAAATACCGCCGGAAATTACGACCCTGAGCAGGCAGTTATCGCTTGGGAACGCGCCGTCGGCTTTTTGCAGGATAAAGTGGCCTCAAGGCCTTAAAGTGTTATCAATCACTTAATAGCATCACTCACAACATAAGGAGCACAATATGTCAGAAACCATCATCGTAGGTGTCGACGGTTCGGAAACCGCACAGCGCGCAGCACGTCGTGCTGCTGAACTGGCACTGAAGATCGACGCTGAACTGGTGGTCATCACCGCTCACGCATCGGATAACACCGAAGTTGTTTCCATCGGTTCCGATACCTGGATCCTGGACGACGCAGAGCAGGCACGCAAGCTCGCGCAGCGCGTAGCTAACGACGTGAAGAACGCTGTTCCAGGCGTGAAGATCTCCGCCGCTGCCGGTCACGGCAAGCCAGGCGACGTGCTGATCTCCGACGCGGAAGACCGCAAGGCTTCGATGATCGTTGTAGGTAACGTAGGCATGAAGGGCCTGGGTCGCGTGCTCGGTTCCGTAGCTTCCTCGGTGGCTCACTCGGCACCATGTGACGTACTGGTCGTCAAGACCGATAAGTAAGCCCACAGCTGGCCTACTGACAGGCGGGTACCGATTTTTGAACTGGGTCCCGAAAGTTGGACTAGCTAAATAATAGACCGACTCAGGCTGCAAGGGTATGACACCGATATTCCGTCGGTGTCATGCCCTTCAGTCGTTCCTGACGACGATGCCTGTTGTACCAAT
>Ga0308157_10001011_pt1 | contig 68218 bp, 52 predicted proteins | sample PhyBR1_FD_201035 | JGI IMG/M metagenome (GOLD analysis project Ga0308157, IMG submission 201035) | Phyllosphere microbial communities from UC Gill Tract Community Farm, Albany, California, United States - DLSLB.R1 | ecosystem: Host-associated > Plants > Phyllosphere > Unclassified | place: USA... | reverse complement strand
CAATTTCGGCGCCAGAAAAAGCGGCGCCGGCTGAGCAATTTCGGTAATAGCACAACGCTAGCGACTGCCTTTTTCGTTTAATAAACGAGCGGTCGGTACTGGCCGTTTTTTTGCGTTTTCTCTATGTCTTCAACTGCTTCTGCTACTACGCCCGCCGTGCTGGTGCGGCCCAACACGCCGCTTCGCCTCGCCGATATCGACCCGGCCAACAATGTGCCCTTCGACCACAAGAAAAAGGTGGAAAAACGCCTCGAAGACCTGCGCGAGCAGCTCAGCGATTACCAGGAAAACCTCTACGCCGAGCACCGCCAGAGCCTGCTGCTCGTGTTTCAGGCCATCGACACCGGTGGCAAAGATGGCACTATCCGCAAACTGCTAACCGGGGTAAACCCCGCCGGGGTAGAGGTAACGGCTTTTAAGCAGCCTAGCAGCGAGGAGCTGAACCACGATTTTTTGTGGCGTATTCACCCGCACACGCCCAGCCGCGGCCACATTGGCGTGTTCAACCGCTCGCATTATGAGGACGTGTTTGTGACGCGGGTGCACGGCCTCATCGAACCCTTTACCTGGCAGCAGCGCTACGAGGACATTCGAAATTTTGAGCAATTGCTAACCCGCAACGGCACGCGGGTGCTGAAGTTTTTTCTGCATATCTCGAAGGAGGAGCAGGCCAAGCGCCTGCAAGCCCGCCTCGACAACCCCAAGAAGCGTTGGAAATTTGAGCCCGGCGACCTCAAGGAGCGCCAGCTGTGGGACGCCTACCAGGTAGCCTACCAGGAGGCGCTGGCCGCTACTTCCACGCCCGAGTGCCCGTGGTACGTTATCCCGGCCAACGATAAGCGTGCCCGCGACCAGGCCATTGCTGAAATTGTGGTAGCGGCCCTGGCCGAGATGAACCCCCAGCCGCCCGCCGCCGACTTCGACGTGGCCGCTCAGGTGATTGAGTAGGGCTAGGGCGCCGCGCCAGGTTAGCGGCCTCCCGCCCAAATAGCTGCCCCTAGCCACCCGTTAGAAAGCAAGAAGCCCACGCTGCCATGCAGCGCGGGCTTCTTTATGAGCCAAAGGCTAGCCGTTAATTCATCCAAAGGGTGGCTACTTGCTCGAAGCGGTGGGGGGCGAAGGCGCCGTAGGGCCGCTCGGCGTAGAAGCCCAGCACGTGCACGTGGGGCTGGCCGGTGCGCGCGTGGGGCCGCACCTGCACGGGATACACGCGGCCGGCCGTGGGCCAGTCGCCGATGTAGCCGGCGGGGCGGGCAGTGTCATCGATGCAGCGGGCAAACTGCTGCACGGGCAGGGGAGTCGGGAGCTGGGTATTACGCATGGCCAAAGATACAACTAAAAAGCGGAAAGCTAAAAATTTTGGCAAAAAGAAACGGGCGTAAAATCTCTCGATAAGTTGAACTAAATAAGTGAAAGTTATGCAAGTTAGCCCCCGCTGACTGCACTGGCAGGCTTGCTAACTCTGCTGGCTAACAATTGTTAGTATCCAACCCCATTTACGCGAAAACCGTGCCGACCGGATTGCGGGTCGGCACGGTTTAGCGCAAAGCGGCTAGGCAAGCCTAGCGGCGGTTGAGGTCGATGGCCTGGTAGGCGATGAGCAGGTCGGTGCGGGTACCCGGCGGGCGGTAGTACACGAGCAGGTCGTACTGGTTTTCGGTTTCCTGGTGGGTGCCTTCGAAATAAATTTCGTCGGGCGCGGCGCCGGTTCGCTTGGGCGCCACGGCGTAGCTGTAATTGTAATAGCCCTGCTTGAGCAGCGCGCGGCCGGTGTAGCGCTGCTGCACCGAGTCATAGGCCAGCCGGAACTCATCGCGCAGCTGCCAGTCGCTGAGCGCGCCAAATACATAGACCGGGCCGGGCGCGGGCTGGGGCGCCTTCAGGTTGAAGGTTACCTGGGCGTAGTCGCCGTTGTAGGCGCCGTTGCCAAACTCCCGGTTTTCGAACACCCGCTGGCCGTTGGCATCGGCGTACTGGTTGTAAGCCAGGCCGTTGCGGGTAGTTTCTTCCTGCAACTCGATTTGCGTAGGGTTGCCCTGGCGCAGGAGCCTAGCCACGCCCAGGCCACTGGCTTGCAGCGAGCGGGCATCGAAGTAGCGGTACTCGCTAAGGCCCGGAAAGGCGTTTTCGTAGTTGATGTACTGGTATTCGAGCCGGCGCTCGGCGTCGCGTACAAAGGTGGGCGTGAGGTTGTAATGAGCATTATCCCAGCGGAAGTTCTGGCGCAGCACCACCTTTACCTCGGCGGCCGGGTTCACCAGGTCCACGGCGCTGTAGTTGATGTTGAAATTGAGTTGCTGGTAGGCGTAGCGCGCATCGAGGCCGCCGGCCAGCACGCCTTGCTGAATGCTGGCAACTACCTGGTTTTCATACACCAGCATCCGGCGCGACAGCTGCGGCACGCCGGCCTGGTTTTGCACCACCAGCAAGTAGTTGCCGCTGAGCTTCACGCGCGGCACCCGCAGGGCGTAGTGAAAATACGGCACCTTGGTATTAACCGAGGTTTGGTAATTGGTGAGCGTAAACTCATTTATCTCGCTCAAAAACTGCATATCGGTGAGCTGCGAGGGCGTCCAGTTCAGGTCGCAGTGAATGAGCTTGGCCGTGAGGCGCGGCGCCTGCTCGCCCAGCACGTCAAACTCCAGCGTCACGGGCTGCTCCTGAGTAATGGGCACGATGGGCGGCAGCAGCACGTCGTTGGCCTGGGCCGTGGGCACGTAGCACTGCACGCTGCGCACGCTAGGGTCGTAGATGTAGTCTTGGTAGCGCAGGGTGCGGTCGGCGTAGTACTCGGCCGGTTTTTGCTGCTGGCTAGCCGGCAGGTTGGGGTTGGTGATGGGCGTGCCCAGCGGCACGCAGCCCGCCGCTAGCAGCAGAATAGGATAGGGAAGGTGACGAAAGCGCATAAAACGAAAGTACGGCCGGTAGCACGGCTAGGGCCGGTGCCCCCGCCCGGCCGGCCACCGGGCTCCTTAGTGGCGGGCACCCAAAACAGTGGCCTGGCCAGCCGGTTTAGCGGATAATTCTTAACTTCTTTTCAACGTAAAAAAAGTATGCGCGCAGTAGCCGCCACCGAGCCGCAAGCCCAAACCTGGGAAACCATCAGCGAAGGCATCACGCGCACGCTGCTGCGCGCCGAGCCCGGCGAAAAGCGCGTGCTCATCCGCATTGCCGCCGGTCGCACATACCCGCACCACGCGCACCAAACGCCCGATGAGGTATTCGTGGTGGCCGGCACCTACTGCGACCCCGGCGTGGAAAGCGGCCGCGCGTTTCCGGCGGGCTCCTACCTCTACTACCCGCCCGGCACCGAGCACCGCGCCAGCAGCCCCGCCGGCTCGGAGGGCTGCACCATTCTGGTCTGGAACTCGGGTAGGTAGGCTCGCCGGCTAGGGGCACTTTGCTAGGAAAGTGCTGGTAAAAAGAGCGCGTAGCGCGACCTTTTACGCGGTATTGCGTCGTTTGGGGCAAGCGCTCGTTGCGCAAGCTTACTACGATTGCGCGCACTCCTTTTTTTTCTTACCATGACTAAAATTCTTTGCGGCCTCGGCCTCGGGGCGGCGCTGCTGCTGAACTCGTGCGCCGTGCAGCTAGCCCGGGTGCCCGACCAAACACCCGCGCAGGTGCAGGCTGAGTACCGCGTAACCAAAGACGTGGCCTACGGCGCCGACCCGGAGCAGAAGCTCGATATGTACCTTTCGCCCACGGCCAACCGCTTGAAGCAGAAGAACTACACCATCGTGTTTCTGCACGGCGGCGGCTACTACGTCAGCGATAAGGCGCGGGAGGAGCGCTACATTCAGCCGTACCTGAAAAAGGGGCTGAACGTAGTCAATATGAACTATCGCATCAAGCGCGGCGTGCCGCTGGCCACGGAAGACCTGACCTACGCCCTCAATTTTCTGCGGGCGAACAACACCACGTACCACCTCGATTTGAGTCGGATAATCGTGACGGGCTTTTCGGCCGGGGCGCATATTGCCAGCCTGGTGGCCGTCACGGCCAATGACCCGGCCTACGTGCCCAAGCTGGACGCCGGCCTAAAAATCGCCGGTGTCGTCAATTTCTCAGGGCCAGTCGATGGCCTTGACGTGGTGGAAAAAGTCTTTATGAGCAACGACGTGCCCGTGATGAAAGCCATCGGCGTCGCCCTTTTCCCCGAAACCACTGACTACGCGCCCAAGGACTACATCCGCAAGTACGAGCCGATAACGTACTTCGACCAAAACGACCCGCCGTTTTTCATCTGGCAGGGCGGCAAGGACGACCAGGTGCCGCCCGTCACGTTCGAGAAGTTCGTGGCCCTGCTCCGGCAAAACCCGCAAAAAAACGAGGTCTTATTTGTGCCCGAAGGCCAGCACAGCCCTAGCGCCACTGAGCTGGCTACCGCTTACCAAGCCATCTTCGCTTTTCTGGATAAGAAGGTAAAATAGCGACGGCCGCTAGCCGTACCGCACAAAAAAGCCCCGCCAGCAGCTGCTGGCGGGGCTTTTTGCGCTGCCTCATTCCTACATCTCGGCCAGCATTTCCCAGCGGTCGTTGAGCTTGGCAAGCTCCTTTTTCACCTGCTCAAACTTCACGGTCGTGTCCTTGAGCTGGGCGGTGTTCTGGTAAATTTTGGGGTCGGCCAGCTGTTTTTCGTAGAGGGCCAGCTCCTTTTCCATCTTGTCGATGTTGGCTTCGACCTCAGCCAGCTCGCGCAGGGCCTTTTTCTGGTCGGGTGCGGGCGTTTTGTTCACCGAGGGCACGGGCTCGGCCACGGCCGCCGGTTTGGGCGTGGGTTTCGGGGCCGAGGGGCTGGGCAGGCCAGCTTTTTTGGCTGCCTTTTCACGGTCATCCTGCCACTGCTCGTACTCGTGGTAGGTGCCGGGGTATTCCTTGAGCTGGTAATCCTCGATAAACCAGATTTTGGTGGCCACGTTCTCCACGAAATAGCGGTCGTGGCTGATGACGATGAACGTGCCCTCGTATTGCTCCAGCGCCTGAATGAGGATGTTGACCGACTGCATATCCAGGTGGTTGGTCGGTTCGTCGAGCAGCAGGAAGTTGGCTTCCGAAATCAGGGTTTTAGCCAGTGCCACGCGGCTTTTCTCGCCGCCGCTCAGCACCTTAATTTTCTTGTACACGTCGTCGCCCGTGAACAAAAACGACCCTAGCACGCCGCGCAATTCCATCTCGTTGCGCTTCGAGCCGGCCTCGTTCATCTCCTGAATAATCTCGTTGTCCACGGTCAGGCTTTCGAGCTGGTGCTGCGCGTAGAAGGCCATGATGACGTTGTGGCCCAGCTGATGCTTGCCGGCGGTGGGCGTTTCGGCGCCGGCCACGAGGCGCATCAGCGTCGATTTGCCCTTGCCGTTGGCGCCGATGAGCGCAATTTTATCGCCCCGCTCGATGTGCACGTTGGTGTCGCGGAAGATGAGCTTTTCGGCGTAGCTCTTGCTCACGTGCTCCATGCGCAGGATGTGGCGGCCGGGCTGCTGCGAGAACGTAAACTTAAAATTGACCCTAGCCGCGTCGGGCGCCACGGCCTCAATACGCTCCAGCTTGTCGAGGGCCTTCACGCGGCTCTGGGCCTGCTTGGCCTTGCTGGCACTGGCTTTGAAGCGCTCGATAAAGCGCTCGGCCTGCTTGATGGCGGCCTGCTGGTTGTCGTAAGCGCCCTGCTGAATCTCGGTGCGCAACACTTTCTCTTCCTGGTAGAACGAGTAGTTGCCGGCGTAAGGATTGAGCTTGCCGCCGCTTACTTCCACGGTCGTATTGGTGGTGCCGTCCAAGAATTCGCGGTCGTGGCTCACGATGATGACCGCGCCCTCGTAGCTGGCCAGGTACGTTTCAATCCACTTGATGGAAGGCAGGTCCAGGTGGTTGGTGGGCTCATCGAGCAGCAGCAGCGAAGGCTGCTGGAGCAGAATTTTGGCCAGCATCACGCGCATGCGCCAGCCGCCCGAAAAAGTCTTGAGCGGCTTCTGCAAGTCCTCCGTCGAAAAGCCCAGGCCTTCCAGAATTTCCTCGGCCTTCGACTGCATGGTGTAGCCGCCCAGCGCCTCGAAGCGCTCTTGCAGCACGGCCAGCTTGTCGGCCAGCTCGTCGCGGTAGTCGGTTTCAAACTCCAGCAGCACGGCGTCGATTTTCTTCTGCAATTCCAGCGCCTCGGCAAAGGCTTGCATCGCCACCAGCAGGATGGACTCGTGCGAGTCGTAGCTCAGCAAATCCTGGTTCAGAAAGCCCAGGCTCACGTCCTTGCTCATCGAGATGGAGCCGCCGTCGGGGCGGTACTCGCCCACGAGCAGGCGCAGCAAGGTCGATTTGCCGGTGCCATTAAGGCCTACCAGGCCAATTTTATCCTTGGGCTTGATGTGCAGGCTAGCGCCGTCGTAGAGGGTGCGCGAGCCAAAATGGAAGTCGAGGTCGGAAATTGAAATCATGGCGGGGCCGGCTAGGGCCACTAAGGGCGAATAAGGCGTAGTGCAGGGCGCGGGCTAAACCACCGGCCGGCCTACACTAGCGGCAGGGCAAAGGTACGGCCTAGCAGGGGCTATCCGCACGCGCCGGGCGCGGGTAGGGCACGGCGCGTGCGGAAATAAAACAGCGCAGCGCCTCGAAAAATTTCGGTCATAACATGCCCTAAACCATTCGGCCGCGTGGCAATATCCTGCCGGGCTGCCTCGTGGGCTTGCCGTTATTACCCGTTCGCCCAGCGCTTTTCCGGCTACCCTGGGGCTAGTCCGGCTACTGCTGGCCCCGGCCGCGCCGGCGCAGCGCCCCACCAACAGCTCTACGCTGGAAAACCTAGTGGCCCGGCCGCGCCCTGATGTGGGCAAAAGACCCTAGCCGCGCCCTTTTACCTTATTACGCAGGCGCTTCACCAGCTTTTTTACCCGGCGTACGGCGCCGTGCAGCCACCGAGCGGGCGCACTGCGGGCCTGCGGCGCCGGGGCAGCCGGGCTGGTGGGGTAGCCCGGCGCTTCGGCAGCGGGTGGCAGCGCCGTGCCATCGCTCGCCTGCCCATAGCTGCTGGCCAGCTTTTTGGGCACGCCCACGCTGTGCAAAAAGCCCACGATGAGGCCCTGGCGCCAGGCCGTGAACGTCGAAAACTCCCGCTCGCGCGGCGTGTCGATGTCGCCCACCACGAAGCGGCCGCCGGGGCGGGGGTTTTGGTCGCGCACCACCACATTGACCAGCCCGCTCTTGAGGCGGCCAAAAAACGTCTTCTTCACCTCGCCCTCCTTGTAGCCCAGGAAGTTGAGCCGCAGCTCGGTGTAGCGCGCCCGCACCGTGCCGCTGATGCGCTGGCGGTCAATGTACTCGTCGAAATCAATACCCTGCGCCCGGCCGCTTTTGAAGCGTATGAGCCGGGTGGGCGTCATAATGGAATTCAGGATGCTGAACGGCGCCGGCCCGAAGCTGCCGCGCAGGTGCTGGCGGCCGCGCGGGTCGAGCAGCGAAGTGGTGAGGCGCACCTCGGCCCGGCAAACGTTTTGCAGGTAGCCGGTGGCCGAGCCGGTGAGCGGGTGCGCCAGACTCATGCGACTAGGGTCGTTGCTCACGTTATACAGCGTGGCGTTTAGCCGGTTGATGCTGAAGGTGCCCTCCAGGGGCGTGCGGGCGCTACGCGAGCGGGCCTCAATGGTACCGTTGCGCACGTCGAGCCGGCGCACGTCGATGTGCGCCCGCAGCCGGCGCACGGCTTCGGGCGTGAGGTAAGAAGGCTGGGTATTGAGGGGCCCGCGGCCGTCGCTGCGCGCCAGCAGGTAGGGGTTCTCTACAATGACGTGGGCTACGCGCAGGTGGCTATTGGCCGACAATTGCTTGAAATCGAAGCCCTTGGCTAATATCTCGGCCATGCGCACCGTGAGCTGGGTGGTCTGGTAGCCATCGCGCCGGTTTAGCTGAGCCGGGCTAAGAATGGGCCGCAAAGCCAGCGAACTGAGGCGCAGTACCTGTTGGTCGGTGTTGAGGGCCGCGTGCTCGATGCTGACCGGGTACTTGGGCGGGGCCAGTGTGGCCGTGAGGCGCCCGGTGTGGCCCGTCCAGGCCTGGGCATACAGGATGCGCCGCGCGGTTGGCTGCTGCGAGATAGAATCGATGCGCAGGCTGCGCGCCACGCCAAATACGTGGTGGATGGCCGGCGTCTCCTGCACGCCCGCCACGGCCAAGTAGCCATCCTCCAAGATGAGCTGCCGCACATCGGCCCGCCGAAACACGGGTTGCAGCAGCTGCCACAGCGGCGGCGGCGCCTTGGCGGGCGGCCGAAACGTGAGCCGCGGCTTGCTGAGCCGGGCCGAGTCGGCGCGCAGGCGGTGTTGGTGCTGCCAGGTGGCCGCCCGCAGCCCCACCACACGCACCCGGGGCATAGTAAAAAACACCCGTACGGCGCCCGGCTTGCCCCGCCCAGGCGCGGGCGGCGTAATGCGCAGCGAATCAAGCCCCAACCGCTGTTGGGTGCTGGAAAAATCGACCAGCCCGGCCGCTACGGTGTGCCCGCCCACGCGCCCCATAGGCCCGCGCAGCAGCGCCTGCCAGCTGGCCGCAAAGGCTAGCCGCTGGGTATCGGCCGCGCCGGCTGCGGTAAAAAGAAGGTCGCGGGCGCTCACCCGGCCGTCGGCCAGCTCGCCCGTAGGAAACTTGGCGGGGCCAAAGGTGCCGCTGGCGTGGCGCAGGGCCAGGTAGCCTAGCCGTAGCGGGCGCTGCTGGTATAGGGGTGGGCTAGGGTGCGGCGCCGGGCGCCGGGCCAGGACGGCCACGTCGAGGCGCAGCGAATCGAGGGTGAGGCTGTCGATGGGCACGGTGTGGCCGCGCAGCAGGGCTAGCAGGCCCACGCCGCTCAGGTCGAGGCTAGCCAGCCGGGCGGTGAGGCGGGGCAGGGTATCGGCTAGGGTGGGCGTGGCGGGTTTTAGACTGATGCCGCCCAGGTGCAGGCTGCGGGCCAGCAGGCGGGTACGTAGGTGGGTTACTGACAGGGTGTACTGGCCGTGCGTTTGGGTGGCTACCTGTGCTTCGAGCTGGCCGCGCAGCCAAGGGTCGAGGCCCCATTTCAGCCAAGCCAAGGCGGCTAGCAGCAGCGTGGCCAGGCCAAGCGCCAGCCAGCGGCCCCAGTGGCTAGGCCGGGTAGTAGAGGCAGGGGAGGAGTCGGACACGGTAAATAAGCTGAAGGCTACCTAACGACAAAGCCCAGGGCTAGGGTTGTCGGCTTGCCCAACCCTGCCCCCCAGTGGCCGTACAGCAGTCAGCTTTCTCCCTTTTTTATGCTTTTTTCCTTCGTTGCCCCGCGAGCGAGCCTTGGGTTGCTGGCTGGTGTACTGGTGCTGGCTTCGGCCTGCAAAAAAGACAGCGACACGCGCGTAAATGCCGACGCTGCGCTGCCCGCCACGGTCAAGTTTGTGCAACCTGGCCTCTACCCCGAAGGTACGCAGTACGACAGCCAGAGCGGGCGCTTTCTGGTAAGCTCCCAAACGGCGGGCCGCATCGGCCAGGTAACAGGTGATATTGCGGCGTCAGATACTAGCAATACAGGTGCCTACACCATTTTTGCCGACAACGACCAGCTGATTTCCACCATCGGCCTCAACCTCGATGCCTCGCGCAACCGCCTGCTGGCGGCCGTGTCCGACCTCGGCTATAACAAGGAGCGCAGCACCCCCGCCACGCTGCGCAAACTGGCCGCCGTGGCCGTTTTTAACCGCAGCACCGGTATGCTGGGCGAGGTTATCAACCTGAGTAACTTGGCCGATGCGACCAAGCCGCACTTTGCCAATGACATTGCCATCGATGCGCAGGGCAACGCGTACGTGACTGACAGTTTCGCCCCCATTATTTATAAGATAACCTTCGACGCCACCGGCAAGGGCACGCCTTCGGTGTGGCTCATGAATAGCGCGTTGAGCGCGCCAGCCGGGGCATTTTGCCTCAATGGCATCGTGTACCACCCTAGCGGCTACCTGCTGGTGGCCAAGTCCGACGAGGGCAAGCTGCTTAAAATACCCATTGCAACGGTGCCCGGCACGGCTACCACCAACCCCGGCACCATTACCACCGTGGCGCTGCCCGCCGGCCTTAGCCTGAGCGGGGCCGATGGCCTGCAACTGTTCAACAACACCATCCTGCACGTGGTGTGCAATGCCCAGGGCAAGGTGTACCGCTTAGCCACTACAACCGACTTTGCGGCCGTGACCACCACCGGCACCTTCGATGCTACCGCCAACGGGGTGTCGCCGTACCCCACTACCCTGGCCCAGCGCACGGTGGGCGGCCCCGGCACCACCCAGGCCGCCAGTGCCAGCTACGTGCTGTACTCGTACCTAAACGTGCTGCAAGCTACCGGGCCCACCGTCCAGAAGTTCGCGCTCAAGCGGGTTATCTTCTAAATAAGCCGGGTGTGGGCCCCTTCCTGCCCCGCCGCGCTCCGCAACCCGCCCGGACCAGTAGCTTTGGGCCAGAAGCGGGGGCTAGTCAGCCCTCCGCCGTGCCTTTTCCGCCTTGTATTCCGCCCCATGCTCGCCATTACCTCGCTGCTGCCCTCGCCGGCTTCCGACCATATCAATGCCCTCATTAAAAGTCTGGAAAAGGAATTTGGCCTGACCGACGTGCAGGCTACCCCCGAGCCCCACCTCACTTACCAGATAGTGGAGCCCACCGACCTGGAAGCCCTCAAGCAAGGCCTGCACGAGATTGCCCGCACTACTAAGTCGTTTATCGCCCACACCACCGGGCTAGGCATGTTTCCGGGCGATAACCCCGTGATTCACATTCCGGTGCTGCGCTCCGATACCCTCAACCAGCTGCACCACCAGATATTGGAGCTGGCCGCGCCGCTCTGCTCGCGCACCGACAAGTTTAGCGCGCCCGATTTGTGGCTGCCCCACGTGTCGCTGGCTCTGCACGATACCACGCCCGAGTTGCTGGGCCCGGTGTTGCAGTTTCTCAACAACCAGACCTTCAACCTGGAGCTCGAAATCAGCAACCTCACCATTCTGCGCCCCGAGGGCGACTTATTTGTGCGCGAGGTGGTGTTTGAGTTTGGGCAGTAGCACTAACAGGTTTTCGTAAGGACGGACGTTCTTATTTCCTTGTTTTTCCTAGCGGTTCAGAATCGTCTTGTTGCGGTTCAGCTTAAGGTCTTGCAGCAGACTGCTTTTGGCGGCGATGGTGAAGTTGTAGCCGCGGTAGGGGCCCACGGGTATCCAGAGGCCCGAAATCTGCCAGCAGTGCAGGTCGCGGTAGAAATTGACGGTGGGGTACACGAAGGTGTTGTTCACCAAGTCGTAGTTGAGGCTGGTGCTCAGGCGCAGGTTGGGCGTAAGCTTGACCGAGCCGCTGGCCGTGATGGAGTTGCCCGATAAGATGGGCACGAAGCCGTAGAGCGTGGGCCGAATGGGCGCCCCAGCCGTGGTGTACGAGGCCGTGTACTGCACGGTGGCTTCCCACGGAATATCGAAGTCGATGTAGTCGGCGTAAATCTGCTGCTGCAGCGGCGAGCCCAGCACCGGGTCGTTGCTAGGGGCCACGGCGCGCGGGATGTTGGCCTTGCTCTTGGGCCTAGCGGCGGGGTTGAACTGGTAGCCCAGGCTGAGGTTGGCATTGAGCAGGCGGGCGAGCTTGAAGCTCTTCTGCTCGAACAGGTAGCGGTTGAGCTGGCGGCCCGTCGAGTCGCGCTGGTAGAAGCTGAAGGCGCTGCTCACCACCACGTTCAGTTTCTTGGCCACCTGCACGCGGTAGCCCAGGTTGAGGCTGGAGAGCTTGAGCGAATCGGCGGCAAAGTTGTAGGCCACGGCCAGGTCGATGCCATCGGCCAGGCTCACTTTCTTGTAAGGGTCCGTGCCGGTGGTGTCGCGGTTGTTGCGCACCTTCATCTCAATCTGGTTCTGCACCGTGAAGGCCAGCTGGCTCACCTTGGCGCTGCTCGGCACCCCATACACGCCCTGGTAGCGCGAAAACTGGCGCGGGTCAAGAATGCGGTTGGTATAGGCCGATTGCAGCGCGTCGAAGTTGTTGGTGCTGTTGCTCCCCACAAATACCTCGTTGGCGTTGCGCGATAAGTCGGGCGAGAAAGCATAGCTGAGGCTAGGGCTCACCTTATGGCGAATGGCCTTGATGTAGCGGTCGCCCTTAAACAGCACCGTACCGTAGAAATTGGTATTGGCTGAGATATTGGCCGAGTACGAGTATGCCCGCTCGAAGCTCGGCGAAATAGTATCAACCTTAATGGCGCGAATGCGGGGCAAATAGCTGTAGTTCAGACGCTGCAAATACCAGGTTTCGCCGTAGTTAACCGACGGCTGCACCTGTACGTGGCGATTGAGCAGGGCAAAACCCGGCACCGTAATCTGAAACTGGTGCTGCAAGCCATTCTGGGCGTTGCGCAGCAGCTTACCCGCATTGGCCAGGCTCACCGGAATGTTGTAGGCCGTGGTGCTGCCCCCGAGCAGGGGCACGTCGGCGGCCAGCGAGCGGGCCGGCACCAGGCTGCTGATGCGGTTTTGGGCCGTCAGGTTGTAGCTCACGGCAAACTGCTCATACCAGGTGCCCCGGGTTTGCTTCGTGAAAAGCAAATACGGGTACTGTCGCGCCAGGCCCAGGTTGAAGTTGGGCAGCGTAAAGTCCATGACGCCGGTTTGCACGTTCTGGCTCTGCGAAAGCTGCACGGCGTAGTTGATGGGCAGCCGGCGCGAGGTTTTGCTGTAGCTGATGGTCGAGTTGAAGGTAGCTGACAGCAGCTGCCGCGCGTTAAGCGTATTCACGCGGTTGTACGACGAGCTGCCCGCCTGCACACTGGCCGAAAATACGCCGCCGCCCGGCAGCGGGGTGGGCGAGTGGCTCCAGCTCACCCAAAAGGTATTCACCGAATTGGAATACAGATAATCCGAGTTGGCGGTGGTGTTGGTCGTAAGAATGGGCGCCACCGGCTGGTTGGCATAGGTAAAGCGGAAGCTGCCCTGGTACTTGTAGCGCTTGCGGTAGGTAAGCTCGGTAGCAATACCGTAGCCGCCGACGCGGTCGGCGTTGCCGGCGTAGAAGTCGCCCGTTACGCGCACCCCGATATAGTCGTTGGGCGCCCAGTAGTAGCCACCATTGGTGAGCGAGTAGCCGCGCTGCTGGCCCTGCCCCACGGTAGGAATGATAAAGCCCGAGCCGCGCCCCGCGTGCGGCGTCGGAAAGTAGCCGAAGGGCAGCCCGATGGGCAGCGGCACGTCGGCAATTACCATGTGAAACGGCCCGGTAATTACCTTTTGGCCCGGTATTACTTTCATCTTGCCCGCCTCAATGTAGAAGTGCGGGTGCTCCAGGTTGCAGGTGGTGTAGCGGCCGTGCAGGCCGTAGAAGTCGTTGTCGGGCAGTTTTTTCACCACTTCGGCGTGGATGTAGCCCTCGCCCTGCTGGGTCACGACCTCCGAGATTTTACCCTTCTTGGTTTTGAAGTTGTAGTTGATATTACCCGCCGAGTAGGTGCCCGCATCATCCTTAAACAGCGGCTGGTCTACCATGCGGTGCTGCACCGTGTCGCGGCGGCCCACGGCCTGCACCGTGTTGGTGCCGTAGTTGAGGGTGATGAGCGCCGCCTTCACGCTCATCTTGCCATAGTCCACGGTAGCCTTGTTGTAGAGCTTGGCAATCTTGGTCGTCACGTCGAACTGAATAGAGTCCTTAGCGGCGTACTTCACGGTAGTTTCGACCTGGCTGCGGCGCTTGAGAATCACCACGTTGAGCGAGTCGCGCACGCGGCGGCTGGTATCGGCCAGCAGGCCGGTGCTGTCGGGGGTAAGGCTAGGGGCGGGCCGCCGCGAAACGCCGGGTACGGCCGGCTGGCCAATATTTTTTTCGCCCGGCGGGGGTGGGCTTTGGGGCGCGTTGCGGTCGTAGTTGAGGTTGCGCACCGGCTGGGTGGGCGTCGAGCCCGCCCGGCGCGGGTTGGCACGGGTCGAGTCTGCGGGGGTGGTTTGGGCGTGGGCCACCAGCCCGCCGCCCAGCAGCCAAAAGCACAGGCCGAGCAGGCCCGCCAGCGCCCCGCGCCGACGGCCAAAAGCACCCGAAAAGAGAACGTTAGAGAACAGCAAATTTAATAAAGCCACCGAGCGAATTACTTTTGAGGCTTACTACAAAGATAGGAGGCCGCCAGCCCTGCCAAAGGTTGCTAGCCCCCTGGTTTTTTCCCCAACGATTGACGTGCGGATTATTGCGCTTACCTGTCTGCTGCTGAGTGCGCCCTGCCCGGTACTGAATGCCCAGGATACGCTGGCTAGCCCCCGGCCCCCGCGCGCCCTCGCCGCCGACTCGGTGCCCGCGCCCGCTGCCGACGATACCCGCTACCGCCTGCGCACGGTAGTGCTCGACGCGGGCCACGGCGGCAAGGACATTGGCTGCAACGGCGCCGATGCCCACGAGGCCGACGTGGCCCTCGCCATCATCAAAGACCTGGGCCGGCAGATTGAGGAGAATCTGCCCAATGTGAAGGTCATTTATACGCGCAAAACCAACGTGTTTATTGAGCTCGACGAGCGCGCCGCCATCGCCAACCGCAACCACGCCGACCTCTTCATCTCGGTGCACTGCAACGCCGGTCCCCGGGGCTCGCGCGGCACCGAGGTCTGGACGATGGGCCTGCACAAAACCGACGCCAACCTGGGCGTGGCCCAGCGCGAAAACTCAGTTATTCTGCAAGAAAAGAATTATAAGCTGCGCTACGATGGCTTCGACCCGCGCTCGCCGCAGTCGCACATCTTATTTTCTCTTTTCCAGAGCGCCTATATCACCAACTCGCTGCGGCTAGCCCAGCGCATCGACCGGCAGTTCCGCACCAGCGTGGGGCGCAGTTCGCGCGGGGTAAAGCAGGCCGGCTTTCTGGTGCTCTGGAAGTCCACAATGCCCTCGGTGCTAGTGGAAGCCGGTTTTTTGACCGACCCCAGCGAGGAGCGCTACCTCGATACCCGCGCTGGCCAGCAGGCCATTGCGGGGGGTATTTACCGGGCTTTTCGCGAGTATAAGCGCGATTTAGAGGGCACGCCCGCCGACTGAGCTACGGCGGCGCTTAGGGGCTAGCCTAACATCCGGCCCCGGTTTGCCGTTAAGAGCAGCAAACAGGCCCGCCGACGCAACCATTGGGGGTCGTTACTCCCTCTAACAGTTGGCCTATTCAAGCTCTAAATTTACTTTCCTGTGTCTAAAGAAATAAAAGTGGGCCTATTGGCCGTGGTGGCCCTGATAGCCTTGGCCGTAGGGTTTAACTTCTTGCGGGGCAGCAACTTACTATCCAGTGACCGCACGTACTACGCCATTTATCCGAAGGTTGATGGGCTGAACGTGGGCGCGCCGGTTATCCTCAACGGCATCAAAGTTGGCCAGGTAAAAAACCTGGAATTGCAACCAGAAAACAACAATTCTATCCGCGCCTCGCTGGAGCTGGACAAAGGTATTACGCTCGGCGATTCGACCAAGGCTGGTCTCAGCGGCTCGCTGCTGGGCTCCAAAACTATTACGCTGCTGCTGGGCAAAAACAGCAAGGAGTTTAGTGGGGGCGAAACGCTCAAGACGACCACTGCCGTTAGCATCACCGACATTGTGCAGGCCCGCGCCACGGTGCTGCTTGACACCGTGAACTCGACGCTCTCGCACATCAACGGCTTCCTCAATAAGGATGCTCAATCCAACATCCAGGGTACGCTGTTGGGCGCCCGCCAAAGCACGCAGGCCCTGCAAAACCTGATTGCCGCCAACCAAGCCAACATCAACCAGATTACCCGCAACCTGGCCCAAATGAGCGCCGCGCTCAACAAGAGTACCGGCAAGCTCGACCGCATTGCCAGCAACTTTTCGCAGCTATCTGATTCGCTGAAAACGACGCCAATCGGCCCGACAATGCGCAACCTGAACGCGACCCTAGCCGAAGCGCAGACTTCACTCAAAGGCGTGAGCACCGCGCTGAACGATAAAACTGGCTCGCTGGGCAAGCTCATCAACGATACGCTGCTCTATAATAACCTCAACGCCACGGCCGCTAGCTCTAACGCCCTGATTTCGGACATGAAAGCTAACCCCAAGCGCTACGTACACTTCTCGGTGTTCGGCGGCGGGGGCGGCAAGAAGAAAACCGAGGTTGAAACCACCACCACGCGCCCCAACGGTGCTGTAGTGGAAACCGAGCGCAAGACGACCGTTAAATAAGCCAGCGCTACCATAGCCGTATCTTTGAAACCTGCCCCGCAACGGGCAGGTTTTTTTGTAGCGCGGACTTTTAGTCCACGTATGCTGCCACTAACTAACCTGCTTACCCGCAGACTGAAAGTCCGCGCTACTTGCTCCCTTTCCCACCCACTTGTTTATGAACATCGAGTTCAACCGCAACGAAGACCACCTCAAGCAACTCACCTACCAGCTAAGCAAAAAGCTGGAAAAAGCGGCCCTCGGCGGCGGCGAAAAGCGCATTGCCGCCCATAAAGCCAAGGGCAAGCTCACGGCCCGCGAGCGCATCAACTACTTGCTCGACAAGGGCGCAGCGCAGGTTGAAATCGGTGCTTTTGCCGGTGAAGGCATGTACCAGGAGGAAGGCGGCTGCCCCGGCGGTGGCGTGGTGGTGGTAATCGGCTACGTGCAGGGCCGTCAGTGCGTGGTAGTGGCCAACGACGCCACCGTGAAGGCCGGCGCGTGGTTTCCCATCACGGCCAAGAAAAACCTGCGGGCCCAGGAAATCAGCATTGAAAACAAGCTGCCCATCATCTACCTCGTCGATTCGGCGGGCGTGTACCTGCCCATGCAGGACGAGATTTTCCCCGATAAGGAGCACTTCGGCCGCATTTTCCGCAACAACGCGGTAATGAGTAGCATGGGCATTGTGCAGATTTCGGCCATTATGGGCCCCTGCGTGGCGGGCGGCGCCTACCTGCCCATCATGAGCGACGAAGCCATGATAGTGAGCGGCACCGGCTCGGTGTTCCTGGCAGGTTCGTACCTGGTAAAATCAGCCATTGGCGAAACCATCGACAACGAAGCGCTCGGCGGCGCGGCCATGCACTCCGAGGTATCGGGCGTGACGGACTATAAGTTTGACACCGACGAGGAGGCGCTCGACCACATCCGCAACATCTTCGACAAGCTGGGCGCGCAGCCCTCGGCTGGCTTCAGCCGCGCCGCGCCCGCCGCACCCAAGTCGGACCCTAGCGAACTCTACGGCCAGCTGCCCAGCGACCGCGCCAAGCCCTACGACATGATGGAAATCATCAACCGGCTGGTCGATAACTCGGAGTTTGAGCCCTACAAAGACCTCTATGGCCAGACGCTTATCTGCGGGCTAGCCCGCATCGACGGTTGGGCCGTGGGCATCGTGGCCAACCAGCGCAAGATTGTAAAAAGCAAGAAAACCGGCATGCAGATGGGCGGCGTCATCTACTCCGACTCGGCCGACAAGGCGGCCCGCTTTATTATGAACTGCAACCAGAAGCGCATTCCGCTCGTGTTTTTGCACGATGTGTCGGGCTTCATGGTGGGCTCGGCCAGCGAGCAGGGCGGCATCATCAAGGACGGCGCCAAGATGGTAAACGCCATGAGCAACAGCGTGGTACCCAAGTTCACGGTCATTGTGGGCAACAGCTACGGCGCCGGCAACTACGCCATGTGCGGCAAGGCCTACGACCCGCGCCTCATCGTGGCCTGGCCCAGCGCCCAGCTCGCCGTGATGAGCGGCGCCGCCGCAGCCAACACCCTGCTCCAAATTCAGGTGGCTAGCCTCAAAGCCAAGGGCGAAGTCATCACCCCCGAAGCCGAAAAGGAGTTGCTCGACCGCATCAAGGCCCGCTACGAAGAGCAATTATCGCCCTACTATGCGGCGGCCCGCCTGTGGGTCGATGCCGTGATTGACCCGCTCGAAACGCGTAAGGTGATTTCGGAGGGAATTGCGGCCGCCAATCAAGCGCCGATTGAGAAGGCGTATAACGTGGGCATTATTCAGGTGTGAGAGCGCAGCAATAGAAAGGCTAATGATTAACATCGACCAGACCCAGTTCTTTGCGAATTTGCGATTAACTCAAGTCTATTGCCAGCAGCTAGGGCAGAAAGGAAAAGTAGAGTGGACTGGGTTACGAAACATAATTAATCCGCTTTATAAGGACGGAGAATGGTTTGTTCACATGCCAGGGCCACTTCATGAGGGTCCGATTCCTTGGAACGAATGGACTAAGCAGTCGGACCCTTACTACCATGATGCTTTTACTGAGCTATTTCGTAAGCAAATGGAATTGAAGCAGGCTTTATCTGATAAACTGAGTCATGATAGTATCTGCCTGGGTAAGATACTGGTTATAGAATACGGTTTAAACATACCTGATGGTGCTGTTGAGGTAGACACAGAAGGTTTCTTTGATGAGTGGGACTTACCTCCAATTGATACGTGGTTTTACAATGATGATAGTGTAGAGCAGGGCGGCATTCTATTCGCATGGATTCCCGAAAAATTTGTTGCGTTGGTGAACAAGGCGATAAGCATTCAGTTTCTGAATACTCTTAGTTGGTTTGAAAAACCTCGTGCTTGGGGAAGTTGATACAATTGTAAAGCCTGCCTGTGTCGGCGCGGTTTCAGTTTAGCGCAGGCTTTAACCGCACCGCCCGGCTTCTGGTAGCAGCCCATAAGATGATTCTTTATACTTAACGTTCACCCCGGCGAAGTACTCCGAGAGGAATTCCTAACCGAACTCAACCTGACTGCTTGGCGCAGGACGTAGGAGTTCCGCAAACCCGCCTCTCGCAAATCCTCAAACGCCGGCGTCGCATTACGGCCGATACGGCCTTGCGGCTGGGGCGGTATTTCGGCAACTCGCCCAAGTTTTGGCTAGGGCTCCAGAATGACTACGACCTAGAAGAAGAGCAGCGTAGCCACGCGGCCGACCTGGCGCGCATCCCGCTATTCACTCAAAAAGCCGCTTAATCAGCGGCTTTTTGCTTTTGTAATAGGTAGCTAGGGCCGCCCTTCCTCCAGCACCTTTTCCACCCAGCCCTTGCCCCATTCTTCCAGCTCCTGGGCGGTCCACAACTGCGGGTAGAAAATGCGGCGCTGAAACTTGGGAGGCAGGTAGTTGCGCCAGTTGGTGCCACCGGTGGCGGGCACGTCGGTAGGGTCGCGCTGGAGGTAGCGCACCGCCGATTTGTAGTGCATGAGCGGCCAGTTCACGTTCACGCTCACGTCGAGCTGCTTGAGGGCGCGCACCAGGCGCGGGTGGCGGCGGTCGGCCTCGGGTAGGCGCTGCACCACGGCCCAGGCGTTGCGGTGCTCAAAGTGGCGGGCGTGGGCCACTAGCTCGGGGGTGTACTTGCGCTCGAACTCCATCAAGGTCAGGGCCTTGGCGCCGGTTTCCTCCACGGTGGCGCCGGCCTGCCAGTAGATGCAGCCCATAAACTCCTCGTGGGTGGGGGCATCGCCCAGCAGGCGGCGCTTTTCTTCGGGCACCAAGTTTTCGAGGGCTGTGCTGGCTATTTCAATGAAGCGGTACTGCACGCTCTGGAAACCCGAGGCGGGCATCAGGCTCATGCGAAATTGCAGAAACTGCATTTTCTCCATGCCGTCCACCATCACGTCGAACGAGTCGATGAGGTTTTCGAAGTAGCGGTTCACGCGGCCCAGGCGCAGCACTACTTCGCTAAGGGTTGGGGCGGCTAGGACCCCTAGCTGCTCGTATTCATGCAGGCAAAGCTTGAAGTACAGCTCCGTAATCTGGTGGTAGATGATGAAGATGGTTTCATCTGGAAACTTGGTGAGCGGGCGCTGCAAGCTCAGCAAGGTGTCGAGGGCAATGTAGTCCCAATAGTTCACGTAATCAGCGTGGTACAGGCCTTCGAGGTAAGCGGCTAGCTCCTGGCCATCGGGGGCATAGCGAGCTTGCAGGCGGCGCAGCTGGGCCAGCACGGCGGGCGAAAACTCGGCCTCGACGGAGGCAGCAGTAACGGGCGAAGGAGCCATAGAGCAGGGGAGTGGGTGCAGGGCAAATATCGGCAAGGCTAGCCACGTGCGGAGTAATAGCCGCCAGCCCGCTACTTTTGAGGTAGCGAGGTGAGGAGGCGCTTAGGTAAAGGGGTGATGAGGCAAGAGGCTTGGCAGTGAGCGCGGAGTTGATAAAACCTGCCCTGTTGCCCCTGTCTCTGGCCCGTCCTCACCTGCTTCAGCACCCCGCCACCCCATCACTTCCTCACCAAGCAATGGCCGAAAAATCCAGCATTTTTGATATGATAGGGCCCGTGATGATAGGGCCTAGCTCGTCGCACACGGCGGGCGTGGTGCGCATTGCGCGGGCGGCCATTCGCATCCTGGGCGCCCTGCCCACCGAGGCGGTAATCACGTTCTACAACTCGTTTGCCCGCACCTACGAGGGCCACGGCTCCGACCGTGCCATCGTGGCCGGGCTGCTAGGCTACGGCACCGACGACACGCGTATCCGCACGGCCTTCGACCACGCCGCCGAGGCCGGGCTAGCCTACACGTTTCAGAGCGTGGGCAATGCCTCGACGCTGCACCCCAACACCATCAAGCTTAACCTGACCAGCGCCGAGGGCCACCGGGTAGAGGTTATCGGCCAGAGCCGCGGGGGCGGCGTTATCCGCATTGTGGAGGTCGATGGCTTCGGCTGCGACTTCTCGGGCTCGCTGCACACGCTCATCGTCGATGCTCAGGACGTGCCGGGCTCCATCGCGTTTATTGCCTCCGTTATTGCCCACGACGACTGCAACATTGCCACCATGTTTGTGTCGCGCAAGGGTAAAAACGAAGCTGCCCGGCAGTTTATCGAGATGGATAGCCCCATTAACGACCTCACGCTAGGGTACTTGCGTCATCTCAAGTGGGTGCAGCGCATCACCTACATTCCGACCCTTGACTAAGCCTGATTACTTTCGCCCCGTAGCCGGGTGAAAACGAAATGAATGTTGGTAAGGCGGCGGGCCTACTGCGCGATTAGGCAGTAGCTTGGCACGGCCCAACGGCCTTCAAGTAACGGCTTGCCTGCCACGTTTTGCCAATTGCCAGCCTCTGTTAAGTGAACACGCCCTGCTCTTTTTTCTTTCTATGACTGCACTAAGTACCCGCCTGCTACGGGCCTCGCTGGGCCTGGCCGGCCTAGTGGCGGCCGGCCCGCTGGCTGCCCAAACCACCCAGCCGGCCCGGCCCGCCTCGGCCCCGGCGGCCACGCTGGCTAGCCCCGCCGCCGCGGCCACCGGCCCCTGGAGCCTACAGCGCGCCGTCGACTACGCCCTGGAGCATAACCTGAACGTGCGCCTCAATCAGCTGCAGGCCAGCAGCAATGCTCAGGTGTTGCGCCAGAGCAAGGCCGCGCTGCTGCCCAGTGCCAACCTCAACGGCACCCAAAACTGGCAGTACGGCCGCAGCGTGAACCCGCTGACCTACGAGTTTTCGGACCAGACTATTCGGGCCAACAACTTTTCGGCAGTGTCGCAGCTGGTTATTTTTCAGGGTTTTCAGCTGCGCAATACGATTAAGCGCAACGACCTCGACTACCGGGCTAGCGTGCAGGATATTGAAAAGGCACGCAATGATTTGAGCCTGAACGTGGCGTCGCAGTTTTTGCAGCTGGTGCTGGCGCAGGAACTCGTGCGGGCCAACCAAACGCGCGTGGCTAGCGACCAAGCGCAGATTGACCGCTCCAAGATTCTGCTCAAAGCCGGTAGTATTCCTGAAAGCACGCTGCTCGACAGCCAGAGCCAGCTGGCCACCGACGAGCTGAACGTGATAACGGCCCAGAATCAGGCCGACCTGGCCCGGCTAGCCCTATTGCAGCTACTCAACATTGACCCGGCCACGGCCCAGGGCTTCGAGATTGAGGTGCCCGCCCTGCCCGACCCCGACCAGGAGGCGCCCTACGTGCTTGACCTCAACCAAGCCTACCAGACGGCCGCTAGCACCCTGCCCGAGATAAAGGCCGCCGAGCTGCGCGTGGTGAGCGCCCGCCGCAGCACCGACCTGGCCCGCGGCGCCTACTACCCGCGCCTAGCCCTCACGGGGTCGATTTTTACGGGTTTCTCATCGTCGACTATCGCGCGCATTGCCAACGGCAACTTCTCGTATCAGGCGGTGCCGGTATTTACGGTAGATGGTAATAACCAGCCGGTTGGACCCACGCAGTTTGCGGCCGTGACGCCCATTCCGGGCTACGATATCTTGCCCACGCGCTTCTTCGACCAGCTGGATAACAACCTGGGTAAGTCCATCAGCTTTGGCTTGCAGGTGCCGATTCTGAACGGCTTGCAGGTGCGTACGGCCGTGCAGCGCTCGCTCATCAACGAGCAGGTGCAGAGCGTGCGTGCCGAGCAGGCCCGCCTCACGCTGCGCCAAAGCATCGAGCAGGCCTACGCCGATGCCCGCGCCGCCCAGCTGCAATACGCCGCTTCTACGCGCCAGGTGGCGGCCCTCACGCTCACGCAGCGCAACTCGGAGATTCGCTTCAACAATGGCTTGCTCAACGGTACAGAGTTTAACATCTCCAAAAACAACCTGAACTACGCCATCTCCAGCCAGCTGCAAGCCAAGTACACATTCATTTTCCGCCGCAAGGTGCTGGATTTTTACCAGGGCAAGCCGCTGGCGCTGTAAGTAGTAGCAAAAACCATTCGTCCTGCTTAGCTGGCGTCCGCTTGCCGCGGCCTCTTGCGCGCATCACTTTCACGATTAAGAATACTGTTGCGCGCAAGATGCTGCGGCAAGCTCAGCGTAACAGACCTGTTTTATGAAAAACAACCGACTCATCATTATTCTGGCTGTTTTAGTAGTGGCGCTCCTCGGGGGTTACACCCTGGCCAAGAAAAAAGGCTGGCTGGGCAAGCCCACGGGCACCGAGATTACGGCCGCCAAGGCGGGCCCGGCCACCATTGTGGAGAAAGTAAGTGCCTCGGGCAAGGTGCAGCCCGAAACCGAAGTAAAAATTTCGCCCGACGTATCGGGCGAGATTATTGAGCTTTACGTGCACGAGGGCGATTCGGTGAAGAAAGGCCAGCTGCTGCTGCGCATCCGGCCCGATAACTACCTGGCCATGGTAAGCCAGCAGAGCGCCGCCGTGGGCACCCAGCGCGCCAACGTGGGCCAGGCCCAAGCCCAGCTGGAGCAGCAAACCGCCAACGCCAAGCAAACCGAGCTTACTTACCGCCGCCAGGCCTCGCTCTACAAGCAGAAAGTGATTTCGCAGTCTGATTACGAGGCGGCCCAGGCGGCTTACAATGCCTCGCAGGAGCAACTCAAAGCCATTCGGGCGCAGATAACGGCGGCCCAGAGCACCGTGCGCTCGGCCCAGGCCGGCTTGCAGGAAGCGCAGAAAAACCTCAACAAAACCACCATCTACGCGCCAGTGAGCGGCACGGTGAGCAAGCTGAACGTGAAGAAAGGCGAGCGCGTGGTGGGCACGACCCAGATGGCAGGCACCGAAATCATGCGCATTGCTAACCTCAATAACATGGAGGTGCGGGTGAGCGTGAACGAGAACGATATCATCCGGGTGGCCCTCGGCGATTCGGCCGACGTGGAGGTAGACTCCTACACCACGCAAAATGAAAAATTCAAGGGCATCGTGACGGCCATTGCCAACACGGCCAAAGATGCGCTCACGGCCGAAGCCGTAACTGAGTTTGAGGTGCGCGTGCGCCTGCTGCCCGACAGCTACCGCCACCTCATCAAAACCGGCCCCAACGGCCACAGCACCGTGCCCTTTCGGCCGGGTATGACGGCCTCGGTCGATATTATCGCCGACCGCAAGAGCGGCGTGCTGAGCGTGCCGCTGGCCGCCGTAACTACCCGTTCCGACTCGGCTGCCAACAAGGCCGGCCAGGGCGGCAGCGTGCGGGTGGGCGGTAGCGGCCGCGGCAACGGCACCGCCGCGGCCGTGGACAATAGCAAGCCAGCGCCCAAAACGACCATTCAGGAGGTCGTGTTTGTTATTAAAGATGGTAAGGCAGTGCTGACACCGGTGAAAACAGGCGTCAGCGACTTTCAGAATATTGAGATTGTAAGCGGTATTCCGGCCGGGGCGCAGGTGGCGAGCGGCCCATTCCGCGCCGTGTCGAAAACGCTGAAGGACGGCGCCAAGGTGGTGGTGAAGGACGCGGCTAGCCTCAGCAAAGAGGCCTTGGCCGACAATGGGGATAAGTAGGCCCGGGCCGCTGGCTTCATTTTTTCGCAAGAGCGGACTGGCTTACGCTGGTCCGCTCTTTTTACTTCTGCCCATGCTATTTTCTACTCGCTGCTGGTTGATTGCCCAGGTACAGGTACTGGCGCTAGCCCTGTTTTTGGCGGGCGGGCGGGCGCAAGCCCAGACATTGCCCGCCGATACTACGCTGCACAAGTACCAGAGGCCGCCCGGCGCCGCGCCCCGGCCCTGGTATCGCGGTAAGCTGGTGCGCGCCAGTGTGGTGCCGGCGCTGCTCATCGGCTACGGCGTGAGCGTGTACGACGACCACGGGTTCTATTCCTCGCGCCGGGCGCAGCTGGATTTGCAGCGCAATTTCCCCGATTTCCGCAGTCACCTCGACGATTACGGCCAGTTTGTGCCCTACCTGGAGTTGGGCGCCGTGCTGGCCTTCGGAACCGAAGGCCGCAACGACCGCGTGAACCTGGCGCTCATCCTGGCCAAGTCGGAGGTGCTGATGCTAGGCCTCGTCGAGATTACGAAGCGCGCCACCCACCACCTGCGGCCCGATGGCTCCGACTTCCGCTCGTTTCCGTCGGGCCACACGGCCCAGGCGTTCCTAGCCGCCAGCATTGTGCACACCGAACTGCGCGACAAAAGCCAGTGGTACGGCGTGGGCGCCTACGCCGTGGCCACGGGTGTGGGCGCCTTCCGGATGCTGAACAACAAGCACTGGCAGTCGGATGTGCTGGCGGGCGCCGGCTACGGCATTCTGTCGGCGCACCTGGCGTATCTCAGCCACCGCCATCGCTGGGGCCGCCACCCGGCCGAGCGCCCCGGCGTGGGGCTAGCCCCCGTATCGCCAGCCAGGGGTGAGTGGCAGCTCAGCCCCACCGTGCTGCCCGGCAATGGGCTAGGGGTATACCTGAGCTGGCAGGCTAAGTAGCGTGCGCACTATCCGAACACCTTCACCTGCTCGCCCTTTCGTTTGGTGCGCACGTGGTTGCGGATAATCTGCTGCACGTCCTTGTTATCAGAATAAGGCTGCACGGCGTCGCGAAAATCGCGCAGCTTGCGGGCCGTAAATGTCTCATCGACGTAGCCAAAGCCTACGTAGCGGCCGTTTTCAATCACGACCAGCGACTTTTCCTCGGCACGCCGGCCGGGGCCGATTACCACGAACGACTCGTGCTCGTAGGTGATGCTATCGATGGCCTCGTCCACGCGCAGGTTGTAGGTTTCGGGCGGCTCCTGGCCCACGCAGGCGCCCTGGCAGCGGTGCACCTGATAATCGAAGCAGGCGCCTTGCGTTTTATATAACCCGCAGAGTTTCTGACACAGGTTGTACTTCGCCACCTTGTGGTACAGAAAGCCCTGCGCCTTGTACTGGTTGCCGAGCGCGATAATGGGAATCTCCGAGTTGCGCGCATCGGCGCGGCCGTAGTAGAGGCACTTGTAGCCGTTCTCGTCGGTCTTGAGGTAAATACCGGCCGGAAACACCGAGCGTCGCTGTGCCCGGTTGTAGGCAGGCTTGAGTTGTTTGATGAGGTGCGACTCGTAGAGCAGCGCCACTAGCTCCGAGCCCGTCAGCTCCCAGGTGATGTCGGCAATGGAATTCTTGAAATCCAGGCTCTTGCGCGATTTTACATCGACCGCGAAGTGCTGCTGAATGCGCTTGTAGATGTTAATACTCTTGCCCACGTAGATAACCTCGCCGGCCTCGTTGTGAAAGTAGTACACGCCTGTTTCCTGGGGCAGCGAGGCCACTTTTTCGGGCGTGATGAGCGGGGGTAACAGGGCCGTTTTAATGGCCTGCGCCATCGCCGCCACGCGGCGCGGGCTAGGCTTCTTTTCGGTAGCCGTGGCGCTGCGGCCGGCGGGCGCCAGGGCATCGACCCGAGCCAGGGCGTCGGCGTCGCTGGCCTCCTGGGCGTCGCTGGCCTGAGTTATTTTGAGGAGGCGGTCAAAGAGGATGGACGTAGCCTCGGCATCGCCGGCGGCGCGGTGGCGGCCTTCGAGTGGAATGCCAATATTCTGACACAGCTTGCCCAGGCTGTAGCTCGGCTGGCCGGGGATGAGCGAGCGCGAGAGACGCACGGTGCACAGAGTTTTGCGCGAGTAATTGTAGCCGAGGTCGGCAAATTCTTTTTTTAGAAAAGAGTAGTCAAATCGCACGTTATGCGCCACAAACACGCAGCCTTCGGTCATCTCCACCACCTTGCGGGCCACTTCGTGGAAGCGCGGCGCATCGGCCACCATATCGTTGGTAATGCCTGTGAGCTGGGTGATGAAGGGCGGAATGGCCCGACCCGGATTGACTAGCGTGGTGTAGGAGTCAACCACCCGCTCGCCGTCGTGCACAAAAATGGCAAGCTCCGTGATGCGGTCGTTGGCGGGCTGGCCGCCGGTGGTTTCAAGGTCAATGATGGCGTACAAAGGCGCGGGGCTAGGGGAGGAGCAGTGCTAACAAAGTTAGGGTAGCGGTTGGTTGCGAGCTGCGCACAAAAAAGCCCGCTGGAGCAATCCAGCGGGCTTTTTTTACTAATTGCTTAGCAGCAATTACTTGTTCTTATTCATCGACAGCCAGTTTTTGGCTTGCAGAATGGCGTCGTGCTGCTGCTGGAATACCGTTTTGGCACCGGCCGGTACGTCGTTCGACGACAGTACGGTTTCGTAGGCTTTCAGGGCCGTAGCCTCGCCGGTTTCGGCGGCTTCGAGCACGGCCGAGTCATCGGCACCCGTGATGGCCGACTTAATGTTAATCCAGCCGCGGTGTACAGCAGCGGCAGCATCGGTAGCTACGCTCTCAATGGTCGTTTCTTCTTTGGCCTCAATGCCGTACTGGCGGGCAAAGCCTTCGAGGTCCGATACGAAGTGAGCGCGCTGCTGCGAGAACTCGCTCAGCTTCGACTTGAGGTCAGCGCTCTTCACTTCTTCGGCAGCTTCCTGGTAGCCTTTTACCGAAGTGCGGTTCAGGTTGAGGATGTCGGTGAGAGCGCGGGCGATGGTTTCGTTAGCCATGATTTCTAAATAATATCGTGTTATGGAAAAGAGCAGTGCCGTTTGGTTGGCGGCAACTGCTGCCTATACGGGCTAAGGCTAGGCTGGGGTTGCGTATAATGTTTGGGCTAGCCATTTAGCCTGCTAGCGGGCACCGCGCATGGGCGGTAGCTGCGGCTCGGGGGCTAGCGGGGGGCGCTTGCCGCGGAGTTGGTCCCAGAACTTGGCCACAAAGCCCCGGTCGTCGTTGGGGTCTTTAGTAGTGGCCTCGCCGTCGCCTACGTCACCCATTAAAAAGCCCCAAGGCTCGGTCAATTTGTTGGCGTCGAGCACCACCTTGATAACGGCCGACAGCGGCACACTCAAAATCATGCCCGGCGTGCCCCACAACTGCGCCCCCAGAATAAGGGCGATAATAGCCGTGAGCGGGTTAAGGCTCACTTTAGAAGCCGTAATAAGCGGCGACAGAATATTATCGGAAATAAACTGTACCACCATAAATACTCCGATAACCAGCAGCCCATGCGTGAGCGAGCCAGAATCGACGTAGGTGAGGAGCGCCGGAATGATAGACCCTACGATGATGCCGATATAAGGGATAACGGCCAGCACCGAGGCAAAAATGGCGAAGAAAATGGCGTATTTCACCCCGAGCGCCAGCAGCCCAATGGCATTCAGCACCGACACTACCACGATGACCGTGAGCAGGCCCGACATATAGCCTTGCACCACGTGCTGAATGTTATCGACGGTATGCAGCACCATCGTGCGCTTGTCGGGCTCCACAAACCGGAACATGAACTGCCGTAGGTGGTCGCGGTAATACAAAAAGCAGAAGATGTAGATGGGCACCAGCGTAATGGTACTGAGCACCCCTAGCGTAGTGTTAAGCGTAGAACCCAAGTACTTGCTCGACTGGCTTTGCAAAGCGGAGAGCGACGAGTTGATAACCTCATCGTGGCTCATGGGCTGGAAGTGAAAGCGCTTGCTAAGCAACTGCTGCTGCTGGTCGAACAGCACCACCAACTTGCTTTGAATAAGCGGCAACTCACTGCGCAGACTGATTATTTGCGAGCCAAAAAACGTGAATAGTCCGGCAATGAACAGGACAACTACTAGAAGGGCCGCAGCAATGGCCAGCATCCGGGGCCAGCGCCACTTTTCGAGCGTGGTAACAAGCGGCATAAGCAGCAGCGACAGCAAAATGGCGTACACCAGCGGCAGGAGCAGGTCGTCGAGCTTGTGCAGCACAAACACCAGCAGCGACAGCCCAATTAGCATAAAGGTGTAGTGCACCACCGGCGACTGCTTTATTTGGGTTGGCGCGTGGGTAGTCGAGGACGACGGCACATTGCGCGGGGTATTAAACTGATTGGCAGGAGGTAACATTGACGAGATAAGCTAGGGGCTACAGATTGAAGCTGTGGAGGTTGGAGCGCTTACGCAAACCGGGCTGGCTCGTTGGGTCGAACTGGCCGAACTGTAGGCCACCAACCAGTGTTTGCTAACTAAATTGGTCGGAAAAACTAAGGATACTGGCCGGCTCGGTGGTGACGAGCCGCGTTTTTTGGCGTTATTTTACCTGGCCATTGTGCCTGTTACGGATTATTACCCATGAGTGCTACCCTACCCGCTGCTCCCCCCGCCCACAATTACAACGAAGACAGTATCCGCTCGCTCGACTGGCGCGAGCACATTCGCCTGCGGCCGGGCATGTACATCGGCAAGCTCGGCGACGGCTCAGCCTACGACGACGGCATCTATGTGCTGGTTAAAGAAGTGATTGACAACTGCATCGACGAGCACGTGATGGGCTACGGCCGCACCATCGAGATTAAAATCTCGGAAAGCCGCGTGCAGGTGCGCGACTACGGCCGCGGCATCCCGCTGGGCAAGGTGGTGGATGTGGTGAGCAAAATCAACACCGGCGGCAAGTACGACAGCAAGGTTTTTCAGAAATCGGTGGGCCTCAACGGCGTGGGTACCAAGGCCGTAAATGCGCTCAGTAGCAATTTCGTGGTGCAGAGTGTGCGCGAAGGCCAGCTCAAAGCGGCCGAGTTCTCGCAGGGCCAACTGCTCAACGACCCGGCGCCCAGCAAGACGAGCCAGCGCAACGGCACGCTTATCACCTTCCAGCCCGACGACACCATTTTCAAGAACTACCGCTTCATCCCGGAGTTTCTCGAAAACCAGATTCGCTACTACTGCTATCTCAACGCAGGCCTCACCATTTATTACAACGGGCAGAAGTTCGTGTCAGACAATGGTCTGCTCGACCTGCTGCGCGATAAAACCGACGCCGAAACCCGCCGCTACGACATCATTCACCTCAAAGGCGAGGACATCGAGCTGGCCCTCACCCACGGCAACGACTACGGTGAGGAGTACTATTCCTTCGTGAACGGCCAGTACACTACCCAGGGCGGCACCCACCTGGCGGCCCTGCGCGAGGCGGTTGTGAAAACGGTGCGTGAGCACTATAAAAAGGAGTACGACGCGGCCGACATCCGGGCCAGCATTATCGGCGCGATTTCTATTCGGGTGCAAGAGCCGGTGTTTGAAAGCCAGACCAAAACCAAGCTCGGCAGCATCAACATGGAGCCCGAGGGCTCGCGCACCGTGCGCGGCTTCATCGTGGACTTCGTGAAGGAGCACCTCGATAATTACTTGCACAAGAACCCCCTGGCTGCCGAAGCGCTGCGCAAGCGCATCGAGCAGAGTGAGCGCGAGCGCAAGGACATGGCTGGCGTGAAAAAGCTAGCCAACCAGCGCGCCAAAAAGGCCAACCTGCACAACCGCAAGCTACGCGACTGCCGCTTCCACCTGGGCGAAAACGCCAAGGACGGCGTTGAAAAAGAGCCGCTTACCACGCTCTTCATCACCGAAGGCGACTCGGCCAGCGGCAGCATCACCAAGAGCCGCAACGTGGAGCTGGAAGCGGTGTTCAGCCTGCGCGGCAAGCCGCTCAACTGCTTCGGCCTCAAAAAGAAGATTGTGTATGAAAACGAGGAGTTTAATCTCTTGCAGCACGCTCTTAACATCGAAGAAGGCCTCGAAGGCCTGCGCTACAACCGCGTGGTAGTGGCCACCGACGCCGACGTCGACGGCATGCACATCCGGCTGCTGCTGCTCACGTTCTTCCTGCAGTTCTTCCCTGACCTAGTGCGCAATGGCCACGTGTACATCCTCGAAACGCCGCTCTTCCGGGTGCGCAACAAGAAGGAAACCATCTATTGCTACAACGAGCAGGAAAAGCAGGAGGCCATGCGCAAGCTCGGGCGCAACCCCGAGGTCACGCGCTTCAAGGGGCTGGGGGAGATTTCGCCCGATGAGTTCGGCAAGTTCATCGGCGAGAACATCAAGCTAGAGCCGGTTATTTTGCAGTCCGACCGCAGCATTCAGCAGGTGCTGGCCTACTACATGGGCAAGAATACGCCCGCCCGCCAGGAGTTCATTATCGACAACCTGCGCCTCGAAAAAGACCTAGTAACGAGCGACGTGCTGCCGGTAGCCGAAATTGCGCTGGCCTAGCCGGCCGCCGAGAAGACACTAAAAAGCCCTGCTGCGCTACCAACTGGTAGCATAGCAGGGCTTTTAAGGGGCTAGCCCGCCAACTAGTGGTTTACTACGTCACCTTTCATGGCATCAATCAGGGCCGTAAACTGAGCTTTCTCGGTGGCACCAACTTTATTGGTAGTCAAGGCGTTGTCGAGCAAAACGCGCCACACGGCGTATTCGGTAGTGCTTACCTGCATTCCGGTGTGGGCCACGAGCATCGACTTGCCTGTATACTTGATGGGGCCGCCGGTGATATCGGTAAACTGGTCTACCACGTTGTTGCGCAGGCGCTGGATGCGGGTGGGGTCGGTGGGGGCCGCGCCGTTCACACCATTGGCGGCGTCGAGCATGGGCTTGTGCGAGCGCAGCATCACTGAATTGGGCTGCGCGGTTTCGGCCCCCACATTGGCTACCATCTGGTCGGAGATGGCCTCGATGCTCGTTTTGCCACCCATGCGCACGTACAGCGAGGATTGAGCTGCGGGCTGCGGGTCTTTCGAGCCGCAGGAAGTTGCAAACAGGGTGAGTAGCAGCAAGCCAGCGCTAGCCAAGGAGAGTTGAGGTTTAAACATGAAGGGTAAACTTAAAAAGAAGTTGGGGGAGAAAAGGCAGTAATTTTCCTGGCCCGCTAGGGGCAGCACGGTGGTAGCCGAGTGGAAAAGGAAGGGCTAGCTCGTTGGCGGCCTAAACCGACACGAAAAAACGCCGCAGGTTAAGGGCGAATCGAACCTCATCCAACAGCTGGATGTAACCGGTTGGCACGGGGCACTGGCGCACGGCTGGGGCGGCCCGCACTGGCGGGTTGGCAACCACGTGGGCACCGTGGCGGCCGATGGCCTGGTAAAGCCCTTGTAGATTGGCCTCGCCGGGATGGTACACGAAGGCCACGCAGTAAGTACGCGGGCTCACGGCACAGGCCGATACGCCGGGCTCGGTCGCGAGCTGGGTGGCCAAGGTCTGGGCTGCTGCCGGGCTAGCCAGCGGGGCAAGCTGCCAAACGGTCATCTCCACGGGGCGCACGTAGTGGTGCATGGCCGGCGCCTCCCAGTTTGCCCAAATCAGTAAAGCTAATAAAGGTAAAATGCAAATTTTTCCCAAATTGTTTTTGATTTTTACAAGAAGGCGAGAAGGTAGTGGGAGAGGCATAAATCAGCGGCCAGGGGAATAAAAGCGGAATTTAAAGGAAAGGGAGGGTAATCGAGGCGAAGTGTTCGGTAATCTCGAAAAAGATTGAGAATCACTAAAAACAGGATTTTATTTGATTGCGGTGCAAGATAGAGCTCATTCAGCAAAGCAAGCAACGGTTGAGGCTGCGAAAGACGCCCGTCGAAGGTATTTCCTAGGTGAACTGGCAGTTTTACTGATTGAGTAGCGGGGAGCGAGTATACCTTGGGGCCAGGTCGTTTATTTAGCTGGTAGCGCGCAGTAGGCCAGCTTGCCAGTGAGGTTAGCAGCGCTGGTTTGCCGTGCGGCTAATATTTTTGGGAACTTTCTAGTTTGGGCTGTCCTTGCTAAACTGGTGCTTTGCGCCAATTTTTACGGTACTTTTGACGGCAGATTGCCGATTTTACGTTTTTTCCTGTGGCTATTTCCGATTCTACCGCGCCCGATGCTTCTCACCCCGACTACTTGCAACCGGGCGACTCGCTGGATTTTGACCTGAGCGGCGCGGCGCGGCCCGACCTCGCTGCCGCCGATGAGGCCCTAGCCCTCGACGCCACGCAGCAGGTTGCCGAAACGCTGTTTGGTGAGGGAGAAGAGGCTGGCGATGAAGTGCTCACGGACGTAGAGGCTGAGCCAGACTCGCCGCAGGAAGCCACCCAAGACGCTGAGGAAGACCCCAAGTTTGCCCCCGGCGAGGTCATTCACGACCTCAACAACGTGCGCGGTATGTACCAGAACTGGTTTCTGGATTACGCCAGCTACGTGATTCTGGAGCGCGCCGTGCCGGCCGTGGAAGACGGCTTGAAGCCCGTGCAGCGCCGCATCCTGCACGCCATGAACGAGATGGACGACGGCCGCTTCAACAAGGTGGCTAACGTCATTGGCCAAACCATGCAGTACCACCCGCACGGCGACGCTAGCATCGGCGACGCGATGGTGAACCTGGGCCAGAAGGATTTGCTCATCGAAACGCAGGGCAACTGGGGCGACGTGCGCACCGGCGACTCGGCCGCCGCACCACGCTACATTGAGGCGCGCCTCAGCAAGTTTGCTCTCGAAGTGGTGTTCAACCCCGACATCACGGAGTGGCAGATGAGCTACGACGGTCGCAAGCGCGAGCCCACCACGCTGCCCGTGAAATTTCCGCTGCTGCTGGCGCAGGGTGTGGAAGGCATTGCGGTGGGCCTGAGTACCAAGATTATGCCGCACAACTTTCGCGAGCTGTGCCAGGCGAGCATCGATGTGCTGCGCAAGCGCGAGTTCCGGCTCTACCCCGATTTTCCGACCGGCGGCCTGGCCGATATCAGCAACTACCAAAACGGGCAGCGGGGCGGCAAAATTCGGCTGCGGGCCACGATTGAGAAGGTTGACAAGACGCTGCTCGTCATCCGCGATATTCCTTACGGCACGACCACCACGGCGCTCATGGAGAGCATCGTAAAGGCCAGTGAGGCCAATAAAATCAAGATTAAAAAGGTGGTGGACAACACCGCCGCCGAGGTCGAAATCCAGGTGCAGCTGCCGCCCGGCATCAGCCCCGACCTCACCATCGACGCGCTCTACGCCTTTACGGACTGCGAAATCTCGATTTCGCCCAACACCTGCGTCATCATCGACGATAAGCCGCGTTTCGTGGGCGTGGAGGATATGCTGCGCCTGAGCACCGGCAAAACCGTGCGCCTGCTGGAGCGCGAGCTGGAAATCAGGCAGCAGGAGCTGGAAGAAAAGTGGCATTCGGCCTCGCTGGAGAAGATTTTCATCGAAAACCGCATCTACCGCAAAATTGAGGAGTGCGAAACCTGGGAGCAGATTCTCGAAACCATCGACGCGGGCCTGAAGAAGTTTGTGCGGGTGGAGGGCGAGAAAATGCGGGCCAGCGACACGCGCCTCGTCATTCGGCGCCCAGTGAGTGAAGACGACCTCACGCGCCTGACCGAAATCCGCATCAAGCGCATCTCGAAATTTGACGGGTTTAAGGCCGAGGAATACATCCAAAAGCTCGACGCCGAGCTGGCCGAGGTGGCCGACAACCTGGCCAACCTCACGCGCTACGCGGTGGCCTACTTCGAGAACCTGCTGAAGAAATACGGGGCTAGCCGCGCGCGCAAAACCCAGCTGCGCACCTTCGACGTGGTAACGGCCCAGAAGGTGGCCGTGGCCAACCAGAAGCTCTACGTGAACCGCCAGGACGGCTTCATCGGCCACGGCCTGAAAAAGGACGAAAAAGCCGAGTTTGTGTGCGACTGCTCGGACCTCGACGACATCATCGCCATCAAGCGCGATGGCACGTTTGTGGTCACCAAAATCGCGGAAAAAACCTTCGTAGGCAAGGATATTCTGCACGCGGGGGTGTACAACAAGAACGACGACCGCCTGGTGTACAACATGGTGTACGTGGACGGGGCTAGCGGCATCAGCTTTGCCAAGCGCTTCCTGGTGTCGGGCATCACGCGCGATAAAGTGTATGACCTAACCAAAGGCACGAAGGGTACTAAGACGCTGTACCTCACGGCTAACCCTAATTCGGAAAGCGAAACGGTGGCCATTCAGCTATCGGACAAGGCGCCGGCCAGGGTCAAGCAGTTCGAGTTTGACTTTGCCGAGCTGGCCATCAAGGGCAAGGGCTCGATGGGCAACATCGTGACCAAGCAGCCGATAAAGAAGATAACGCAGAAGGCGCTAGGTGACAGTACGTTGGGTGGGCGCGAAGTCTTCTTCGATAGTGTGGTGAGCAAGCTCAACCACACTGGGCACGGCCGCTACCTGGGCGCGTTCGATACCGAGCATCTGGTACTGGTAGTTTATAAAGACGGCTCGTATGAGTTAACAGCTCCTTCGACAGCCACGCACTTCGATGTGCCTAACATCCTCATTTTGCGTAAGCTAGAACCCGACACGGTGGTAAGTGCTGTGTACTTGGATGGCGAATCCAAGGTTCACTATATTAAGCGATTTCACATCGAAACCACAACGCTGGACAAGCGTTTCACCTTTATTTCGGAAAGCAAGGGCTCAAAGCTGCTAGCCGTGAGCACCTTTGCCGAGCCCGAGGTGGAAGTGAAATTGCAGCGCGATAAAAAGGCCGACAAGGAGACTGAAAAAATCCGCCTCGACCAGTTTATTGAAGTAAAAGGCTGGAAGGCCATGGGCAACAAGCTCAACTACTACAAGATTCACGCGCTAGCCCTGCTCACCGACGAAGGCCCCGAGCCCGTGCGCCGCGAAGCCAAAAAGCGCGGCGCCGCCAAACCCGAAGGTGAAGCCGGAAGTGAGGCTAGCCCCGCCGTAGCCGAGGCCACGCCCCCAGCCAACGTGGAAATAACGGATGAGGAAGTGGCCCAGTCGCAGGCACTGCTGCGGCGGCCCAAGGCCCAGCTAGGCTTGTTCTAAGCCAACTAGGCCAATGACGTAAGGTGCACAGGATGAGAGTAGTTGGCCCAGTTTGCTTAGCAGTAGTACTCAGCCTAGTTGGGGTGGGTAGCCTGCCCGTAGCCCAGGCTCAGAAAACGACTACGGCCCAGCCCTCGCCACCAGCTATGCCCGACGCAGCCGAACTGACCACTAAGCCCAAGCCCCTAACTAAAGAAGCATTGGCGCCTGATTCGGTGGCGCTGCGCCAGCACCTGCGCAAGGCCGCTGGCCTGCAAGCTAAATACAGAGAATCGGAGGCCCTGGCCGAATATCAGGCGGCCCTTAAAATCAACGGCCAGCACTACGAAAGCCTGTGGCGGGCCGCCGTGCTCAGCGTGAGCATCGGCACGCGCTACTCGGACGAAACCCGTAAAAAAGCCTATTTCGACGCCGCCCACCAGTACGCCGACCGCGCGCTAACCTTGCAGCCCGAGGGCGGCGAAAGCAACTACGCCATGGCGCTGGCCCTCTTCAGCGAGGCCGGTCTGATAAGCGCTCGCGACCGGCTACGGCTATTCAAGCAACTGCGCGCACACGTGTTTCTGGCCGCCGAGCGCCGGCCCGACCTGCCCGAAGCCTGGCAGCTGCTGGGCCGCTGGTACTACCGCGTGGCGCACTATAACGTGCTGGAAAAAACGTTTTCGCGCATCTTTTTGGGCGGCTACCCGCAGGGCGCCACGTCGAAAAAGGCCCTGGATGCTCTCGAAAAGGCCCGTGAGCTGGACCCCGGCCGCATTCAGTACTGCTACGACTTGGCGCGCATGTACAAGTACCAGGGCCACCGCCGCCGCGCCATTGCCGTGCTACAAGAGGCTATCAAACTGCCCACCTACACCAGCGAGGACCTGACCATGAACCGCCTGTGCCAGCAGTTGCTGCCGCCCCTGCTGCGCGCCGCTGCCCGCCGCGACCGCCTGCACGCCCACTGGTACGAGCACCTGCCAGCTAGGCCCGCCAGCCGTGAGTAATACACACGAAGGCCCGGCTACTAAAGTAGCCGGGCCTTCGTGTGTACACAAGGGGCAGCCCGCCCAAATGGCGGGCTAGCCCTTTTACTCCTGGCCAGGGTCGTGCTGCGGGCCTTCGTAGCTGCTCGAATCCTCTTCCTCGGTGGGAGGCTCGGGGGCGGAGCCGGCATCGGCTACTGGCGGCGCCTCGGTGCTGTAGATGTGAGCCATGTTGCTGAAATTACCAGTATTATCTACTTGCAGGTCTTTAAGCACGCCGTCGGCGATGTCGTAGACGAGGCCGTGCAAGCGGGGCGGGTTTTCGCCGCGGCGAGCGTTCTGGATGATGTTGGTTTTGGCCAGGTTCTGCACCTGCTCAATCACATTAAGCTCCACGAGGCGGCGCAGCCGCTGCTTCTCGTCGGTGATGCGCAACAGCTCGGTTTCATGCAGGCGCACCACGTCGCGGATGTTTACCAGCCAGTTGTCGATGAGGCCGTACTGCTTGTTGTTGGCCGCCGCGGCCACGCCGCCGCAGCCGTAGTGGCCCACTACCATAATATCTTGCACACCAAGTACTTCTACGGCGTATTGCAACACGCTGAGCAGGTTCATGTCGGCGTGCACCACCATGTTGGCGATGTTGCGGTGCACGAACATCTCGCCCGGGCCGGTGCCCGTGATGCCCGAGGCCGGCACCCGCGAGTCGGAGCAGCCGATGAACAGGTAACGGGGCTTCTGGCCGTCGGCTAGGCGCTTAAAAAACTCGGGGTCCTCGGCATTTTTGGTAGCCACCCACTGGCGGTTATTAGCCAGAATATCCTGAATGCCGGAAGTTGTTGATTGCTCGGTTGAAAGCGAAGAAGCCATAAAGTAAAAAAGAAGCGGAAAGCGTAAAAAACGAATGAAAAGCCCGCCCGGTTTTAGTGGCCGCCTAGGGCCACCTGCCGAATGCCGCGCAGCTCCAGGGCAATGCCCCGCGCCGGGGCCGCCTGCCGGAAAGCCTCAATGGCCTCCAGTACATCCTGGTCAATAACGTCGGAGCGAGTACCGTCGAGTAGTACGCGGCTGCCGCCGGGCAGTTGCTCCAGGGTAGTCACGATGCTGGCCTTGTTGAGAAAGGACACGTGCTCGGGCAGGCGCAGGTGCAGCAGGTCGGGCTCAGCGCCGGCCGATTCGTCGCGCCGCAGGTAGGAGCCGGCCTTGGCGTTGTCCTTGAGAATGAAGAAGAACCCGAGCACCAGCCCAATGCTCACGCCCTTGAGCAAATCGGTAAATAGCACCGCCGCGATGGTGATGATGAACGGCCCGAACTGCGCCCAGCCCAGGCGCCACTGCTGGCGGTAGAGCGCCGGCTTAGTCAGTTTGAAGCCCACCAGCAGCAGCACGGCGGCCAGCGCCGCCAGCGGAATCATGTTTAGCACCCTACCCAAAAACAAGAGGCTAGTGAGCAGCAACATGCCGTGGAGGAAGGCGGCGAGCTTGGTGCGCCCGCCGGCCGCGATGTTGGCCGACGAGCGCACGATAACGGCCGTGAGCGGCAGTCCGCCCAGCAAGCCGCTGAGAATGTTGCCCGCGCCCTGGGCCAGCAGCTCGCGGTTAGTAGGAGTGTGGCGCTTCTGCGGGTCGAGGTTATCGACGGCCTCGATGCTGAGCAGCGTTTCGAGCGAGGCCACGATGGCGATGGTGAACGCCACCCCATAGGTGACCGGTTTGCGCAGTGCGCTGAAGTCGGGAAACGTCATCTCGCCCGCCAGTTGGGTTAGCGAGGTTGCCACGGGTAGCTTCACGAGGTGCTGCGGGCGCACCTGCCAGTCGGGGGCCACGCTGCGCAATAATTGGTTGAGGGCCACGGCCGCTAGCACTGCCACCAGTGCGCCCGGCACGAGCCGCGCCCAGGGTTGCCGGCGCACCGGCGGGCTGTCCCAGAGTAGCAGCAGGACCAGCGACCCGGCCCCAATCAGCACCGAGCCGGGGCTGAAGTGCTGCAACGCGGCCCCGATAGCCGAAAACGTGTTCAGGCCATTGAACTGCAAAAAGTCCATGTCCTCGAAGTAGTCCGTGTCGGCGCCCACAAAGTGCGGCAATTGTTTTAGAATCAGAATAATGCCGATGGCGGCCAGCATCCCGCGAATAACCGCCGCTGGAAAGTACAGCGCGATAATGCCCGCCCGCGCCACGCCCAGTCCTAGCTGAATAACGCCTGCTACCACCGTGGCTGCCAGCACTGCCGGCCACGACCCCAGCGTGGCAATGGCCGAGAGCATCACCACCGTGAGGCCCGCCGCCGGCCCACTCACGCTCACGGCCGAGCCGCTGAGCACGCTCACCACCAGCCCGCCCACAATGCCGGCCACCATGCCCGCCAGCAGCGGTGCCCCCGAGGCCAGCGAGATGCCCAGGCACAGCGGCAGCGCCACCAGAAACACCACCAGCCCCGCCGGCGCATCCTGCCCCAGTGTGCTAAACCGGCCGGGCGGAGGCGGGCCAGCAGCCGTGCCCGCGGGCGCCACCGGCGCCCCGGTGCGGCTAGGAATAGAGGTAACCTCGGGCATGGAAATGGGCATGGGGCGCAGCGCTAGCTGCTGGCTAGGGTGGGAAAAGGGCCACAAGAATACGGCAGTTTGGTTGAGATGAAGTTAAAGTGAAATTAAAAAGAAATTAAAGATAGTAAATTGCTGGTTATTAGCGCGTATGAGCCTTAGTGGATTTGGAAAATGTTTCAAAAAGAATAGCATGCTGAGCTTGTCGAAGCATCTCTACCGCGCCGCTCGCATTGTTCAACGGCGCGGTAGAGATGCTTCGACAAGCTCAGCATGACAGTACTTCTAAATTACCCAATATGCTCTAAGCCCCTGCTTGTAGCACGGGCAGTTCCAGCCACACGGTAGTGCCGTGCCCTAGCTGGCTTTCAACTCGTACCAGGCCGCCGTGCAGAGCCATAATCTGGGCCGTGAGTGGTAGGCCGATGCCGTGACCCGGCAGGCCGCGCACCGTGGCCGCCCGAAAAAACGGCACGAATACCTGCTCCAAATCGGCAGGGCTGAGGCCAGGGCCGTGGTCTTGCACGCGCAAGTGCAGGCAGCCAGCCCCGGCGGGGCGTAGGCTGGCCAGCACTGGGGCGGCGGCCCCGGCCGAGTACTTGCAGGCATTATCGAGCACGTTGAGCACGGCCGCCAGCAGCAGCGCCTCGTTGCCCCACGAGGCGGGCAGGGCTTCTTCGCCCAGCTCCAAATCGACGCGGCAAGTAGGGTGGCGGCGCAGTATCTGCTCGTGGGCCAGCAGCAGCAGCTCATCGAGCTGCACCGCGGCCATGGGCACCTGCGAGGGGTCGCCGCTGGCCCGGGCTATTTGCAGCAGGCCGTTGGTGAGGCTACTGAGCTGGCGAGCTGCGTCGAGCGTGCTTTGCAGGGTGCGGCGGTAGTCGGCCGGGGGGCGCTCGGCGGGCAGCAGGGCCACCTCCAGCTCACCGATAAGGGCCGTGAGCGGCGTGCGCAGCTCGTGCGAGGCGTCGCGCACGAAGGTGCGCTGGCCCACAAAGGCCGATTCGAGCCGTTCGAGCAGGCGGTTGAAGCGCTGGGCCAGGTGGCCCAGCTCGTCGGCCGGGCCCGCGGCCTGGGTCAGGCGCCGGCTCAGGTCGGTGGCCGTGATGCCATCGACTTCGCCCACCATGCGCCGCAGCGGGCGCAGGGCCTGGCCCGCCAGCAGCCAGCCGCCCACGCTCATGATGGCGGCGGCGGCCAGCAAACCTAGTATCAGCACCCGGCGCAGGCTGGCGAGCTGGTGGCGGCCCTCCTCATCGACCGAGGCGGTTACCACCACCAGGGGGCCTAGCCGGGCATCCTGGTAGAGCAGGCCCACGGTTTCGTGGTAGTGCGCCTCAGGCTCGAGCACGGCCTGGCCCCGGCGGCGCACCTCGGCCAGCCACCCGGCCGGAATGGCCTTGACTGCCGGGCGCTGGCCTTCGCGAAACACGAGCTGGCCCGCCGCGTCGTACACCCGGCCTTCCTCGGCGGGCAGCGTGCGGTAGAGTTGGCGCAGATACTGCCGGTACGACGACCGGTGGCTCGAATCGGCCCGCGCCTGGCCGTCGGCGTAGGCGTGCCCCACCACCAGCGCCCGCCGAAACAAACTCTGGGTAAACTCCTCGCGCCGGGCCTGCTGCGTCACGAAGTAGATGGCCAGCGCAAACAGCACCAGCGTTATCACCAGAATAGCCCCAAACTGGGCCGCCAGCCGCAGGCGAATGGACATGGAATCAGGGTAAGGAGGTTTTCAGGTGAGGAGGGTATGAGGCGGCAAGTGATGGGAGGAAGAGCTGAAAGGGTGACAGGGTACTTTAAAGGGGTGATGCAGTAACGAATGAGCAGTGAAGTAAAGGACTTCATTTGCCTGCTGCACGACTTCATTACCGCTTGTACTCCCATCTTGTACTCTCGCCACTTGTTGCCTCATACCCTCCTCACCTCATCACCCACTAATGCGCAGCGCGTAGCCCATGCCCACCAGGGTATGGATGAGCTTGGGCTCGAAATTTCTATCCAGCTTTTTGCGCAGGAAGTTGATGTACACGTCGATAACGTTGGAGCCGGTATCGAAGCTCAAATCCCAGACGTGTTCCAGCAAATCGGCGCGGCTCACCACGCGGTCCTGGTGGCGCAGCAGGTATTCGAGCAGGGCAAACTCGCGGGCGGTGAGGGTGATGAGCTGGCCGGCGCGCTCCACGCGCTTGGTGGCAGGGTCGAGGCTGAGGTCGGCCAGGCGCAGCACGGCGGCTGGCGCGGGCGCCTCGGTGCGGCGCCGCACCAGCGCCCGGATGCGGGCCAGCAGCTCGCTGAATGCGAAGGGCTTGACTAGGTAATCATCGGCCCCGGCGTCGAGGCCCCGGATTTTATCATCCGTTTCGCCCAGCGCCGTGAGCATGAGAATGGGCACGCCGGGGTCGTGGGCGCGCACCTGCCGGCACACCTCCAGCCCGCTCAGGCCGGGCAGCATCTGGTCGAGAATCAGGCAGTCGTACTGCGTGCTTTGGGCCCGGCGCAGGCCGAGCAGGCCATCGGCGGCCAGGTCTACGGTGTAGTCTTGCTCGGTAAGGCCCTGGTGCAGGAACGCCGCCACCGAGGGCTCATCTTCGACGAGGAGAATTTTCATAGCTTCTAAACAAAAAATGCCCGCCAGTGTGCACCAAGCCGGCGGCGCTCCGCTGAAAAAATGGTTGACTAGGGTAGGCCGCGGCGCAAAAGTCGGCCCTGGCGCCGGGAGTGAGGCTAGCCCCGGCGCCGGGGCTAGCCTCACTCCCGGCCGCTGGTGGCTAGCCTAGCCGCTACTTTTGTATTTCGATTTCTGCCGCAACCTAATGTCCCGTTGGCTTCTTTTCGCTGGGCTGCCGCTGCTGGCCGCCTGCCAGGGTGCGCCCACCGAGCGGCCCGATACCCTCGTGGACCTGACCACGGTGCGGACTGGCCCCCGCGTGCAGGCCGATGAGCTCGACGGCGCTATTCAGCAGCAGCCCGACAATACCGGCCTGCTGGCCCGCCGCGCCAGCCTGCGCCTGGCCGCCGGCCAGCCCGTGGCTGCCCTGCATGACGTCGAAGTTGCCCTGCAAGTAGATGACCAGGACGGCGAACTCTACTATTTGCAGGCCCGGGCCCTGCGCGCCCTGGGCCGGCTGCGCGAAGCCCTGGCCGCCGCCCGCCGCGCCGCCGACGCGGGCTTCAACTCGCCCGAGCTGCCGCTGTTAGAGGGCGAAACGCGCCTGGCCGCCCACCAGTACGAGGCCGCCCTGGCTAGCCTCGACCGCACGCTGCGCCTCGACCCCGACCAGCCCGCCGCGCTCTTTTACAAAGGGCTGGCCTACGCCGCCACCGCCGATACTGCCCAGGCCTTCGACTATCTGCAGGCGGCCCGCGCCCGCGACCCGCGCCAGCCCGAGATTCTGCACCAGCTAGCCTTTTTGCTCAATGCCTACCGCCTGCCCGACGAGGCCGCGCACTACGCCCGCCAGGGCCTGCGCCTCGACTCGGCTTCGGGCGCGCTGCACTACGACTACGGCCGCCAGCTGGAGTTGCAAGGCCGTCCCGACAGCGCGCTCTACTACTACCGCCGCGCGCTAGCCCTCGATACTACGCAGTACCGGGCTGATTATCGGCTCGCGCTGGCCGCCAGCGCCCACGGCCAGCGCCCAGCCGCCCTCATCCCGCACTTGCAGCGGGCTCTGCGCCGTAACGCCCGCCTGCCCGGCGCCCGCTCCCTGCTCGCCGAGGCCCTCGAGGGCCAGCGCCGCCTGCCCGAAGCCCTGCGCCAGTACCGCTTGCTGGTAGCTGAAAATCCTGGCAATCAGCACTGGACGTACAAAGTCTGGAAAACTAATGAGCTAGTGCAGGCTGCCCTACCCGATAGCCTGCGCACTAGCCCGCGTAGCTACTACCGCCGGCCGGCTCCGGCGCCCGCTGCCCGCCCGCAGCCTGTAGCACCGCTCGCGCCGTTGCCTGTGCGCTAGGCGCCGCTGGCTGGGGTAGGGGCTAGCGGGGCCCGCAGGGTATATTCCTCACGACCTTGGGTGTAACTTGCGCCTGCTTTGCGCCCATCGCAGGCGATAGTTTATGCTTAACATTACCCTCCCCGACGGCTCCGTGCGCCAGGTCGAAGCCGGCTCAACGGGCCACGACCTCGCCGCCAGCATCAGCGAAGGCCTGGCCCGCAATGCTTTGGCCGTGAAAGTAAACGGCGAAATCCGCGATTTGCATCGCCCCCTCACCGACGACGCCACCCTCGAAATCCTCACCTGGAACGACGCCGGCGGCAAGCAGGCCTACTGGCACTCCTCGGCCCACCTCATGGCCGAAGCCCTCGAAGCGCTGTACCCCGGCGTGAAGCTGGCCATCGGCCCGGCCATCGAAAACGGCTTCTACTACGACGTGGACCTCGGCGACGGCCGTACTATTTCGAGCGACGACTTCCCGACCATCGAGAAGAAAATGCTTGAATTGGCCAAGAACAAAAGCAAGTTTGAGCGCCGCGAGGTGCCCAAGGCCGAGGCCGTAGCCTACTTCACCGACAAGCAAGACCCCTACAAGCTGGAACTGCTCGAAAACCTGGAAGACGGCAACATCACGTTCTACACCCAGGGCAGCTTCACCGACCTTTGCCGCGGGCCGCACATCCCCGACACTGGCCCCATCAAGGCTGCTAAAATCATGAACGTGGCTGGCGCCTACTGGCGCGGCGACGAGAAAAACAAGCAGCTGACCCGCCTCTACGGCATCACTTTTCCCAAGGCCAAGGACCTCACCGAGTACCTCGAAAAGCTCGAAGAAGCTAAGCGCCGCGACCACCGCAAGCTGGGCAAGGAACTGGAGCTGTTCGCCTTTTCGGAGAAGGTAGGCGCCGGCCTGCCGCTGTGGCTGCCTAAGGGCACCACGCTGCGCGAGCGCTTAGAGCAGTTTCTGCGCAAAGCTCAGGTGAAGGCTGGCTATCAGCCGGTTGTGACGCCTCACATCGGCGCCAAGGAACTGTACGTAACCAGCGGCCACTACGAGAAATATGGCGCCGACTCGTTCCAGCCCATCAAGACGCCCAACCCCGGCGAGGAGTTCTTCCTCAAGCCGATGAACTGCCCCCACCACTGCGAAATTTACCGCACCAAGCCCCGCAGCTACCGCGACCTGCCGGTGCGCCTGGCCGAGTTCGGCACCGTGTACCGTTACGAGCAATCGGGCGAGCTGCACGGCCTCACCCGCGTGCGCGGCTTCACGCAGGACGACGCGCACATTTTCTGCCGCCCCGACCAAGTGAAGGAGGAGTTTCAGAAGGTGATTGACCTCGTGCTCTACGTATTCAAAGCGCTCGGTTTTAGCGACTTCACAGCCCAAATTTCGCTGCGCGACCCCGAGAACAAGACCAAGTACATCGGCACCGACGAAAACTGGGCCCTAGCGGAAAGCGCTATTCAGGAATCGACGGCCGAGAAGGGGCTAGCCACCGTCACGGAGCTGGGCGAGGCGGCCTTCTACGGCCCCAAGCTCGACTTCATGGTGCGCGACGCGCTGGGCCGCCGCTGGCAGCTCGGCACCATTCAGGTCGATTACAACCTGCCCGAGCGCTTCGACCTTGAGTATGTGACGCCCGAGAACACCCGCGCCCGCCCGGTGATGATTCACCGCGCGCCATTCGGCTCGCTGGAGCGTTTCGTGGCCGTGCTCATCGAGCACACGGCTGGTAATTTCCCACTCTGGCTCTCACCCGAGCAGTTTATTGTGCTGCCCATCTCCGATAAGTTTGCCGACTACGCCCACGAGGTAAAAGCCAAGCTGGAAGCCGCTGACCTGCGCGGCACCGTAGACGGCCGCGACGAGCGCATCGGCCGCAAAATCCGCGACGCGGAGATTGCCAAAACGCCTTATCTGCTGATTGTGGGTGAGAAAGAAGCGCAGGACGGCCTCATCAGCGTGCGCCGCCACGGCGAGGGCGACATCGGCTCGATGCCCATTGACAGCTTCGTGCAGAGTGTCAACAGCCAAATTGCCGAGGCAATGGGTTAACTATGTAGCCGTTAGCTTTTAGCTATTAGCGGCTAGCCGGCAACGAAACAAACTCGTTTCATTGCCGGCTAGCCGCTAATAGCTAAAAGCTAACGGCTTAATTTGGATTTCCCAGTAAAAAGTCGGATATTTGCCCCCCGAACGCTTGGCCAGCCCCGGCCGTGTGTTCCGCCTTAAAATCATTCCCCGCCACATTTTAGCAGGAGGACTTTCGCCATAGCTACCCCGAATCGTCGGTACGTGCCCCGCCAGCAGGTGGAGGAGCCGTTCAAAATCAACCAGAAAATCACCGCCCGCGAGGTTCGCCTCGTGGGGGATAATGTCGAGCAGGGTGTATACCCCACCGACCAGGCCCGCAAAATGGCCCAGGACCAGAACCTGGACCTCGTGGAGATTTCGCCCACGGCCGTGCCGCCCGTCTGCCGCGTCATCGACTACTCGAAATTCAAGTACGAGCAGAAGAAGAAGACCCGCGAGCTAAAGGCCAAGCAAACCAAAGTGGTGCTCAAGGAAATCCGTTTCGGTCCTAACACCGATGACCACGACTTTGACTTCAAACTCAAGCACGCGCAGGAGTTTTTGAAGGAAGGCGCCAAGATTAAGGCCTACGTGCACTTCGTGGGCCGTAGCATCGTCTTCAAGGAGCGCGGCGAAATCCTGCTGCTCAAGTTTGCTCAGGCCCTTGAGGAGTTGGCCAAAGTAGAGCAGCTGCCCAAGCTCGAAGGCAAGCGCATGTTCCTCTACCTCGCTCCTAAGGCGGCCGTAGTGGCCAAGGCAGTTGCCCCCAAGCCCGCTGCCCCTGCCGACAAAGACAAGGCGCCGAAAGCTCCCAGAGAGGCCAAGCCTGCTGAGGAGCCCGCCGCTACCGAATAGTTTCACCCCGTTTGTTGATGGCTGCCGTTGCCGTGTTAAGTAATATGTTCGGCGTCAGTACCTAACAATCAATAATCAACCATCCCCATGCCCAAAGTAAAAACCAAGTCGGGTGCCAAAAAGCGTTTCAAGCTGACCGGCACCGGCAAAGTAAAGCGTAAGCACGCCTTCAAGTCGCACATTCTGACCAAGAAGAGCACCAAGCGTAAGCGTGCCCTCACCCACAGTGGCCTCGTTAGCTCGGCCGACATGAACCGGGTAAGCCAGATGCTGAATATCTGATTTGGAAAGAGGAAGGACTACTTCGCTCTGCGTAGCTAGTGCCTTCTGCCCAATTCTTCATTCTCAATTTAAACCAGGTTTCCGGCTGCATCACAAGATTCTGCTAACGCGGAGCGCCGGCTGCCAAAAACAACTAGGTTATGCCAAGGAGTGTAAACCACGTGGCCTCACGCCACCGCCGCAAAAAAGTAATGCGTCTTGCCAAAGGCTACTATGGCCGCCGCAAGAACGTTTGGACCGTTGCGAAGAACGCCGTAGAAAAGGGCTTGCTCTATGCCTACCGCGACCGCAAGGTAAAGAAGCGCGAGTTCCGCGCCCTCTGGATTCAGCGTATCAACGCTGGCGCCCGTGAGCACGGCCTTTCGTACTCGCAGCTGATGGGCGGCCTGAAGAAAGCTGGCATCGAGCTCAACCGCAAAGTGCTGGCTGACCTCGCCCTTAACCACCCTGCTGCTTTTGCCGGCATCGTTGAAAAAGCGAAGTAAGGAAAGCCGGACTAGCTGGCTAGCCCGGTCTTTCAACTGAAACTGAAAAGCGCTTGTCCCCTTTAGTGGAGGCAGGCGCTTTTTATTTCTGGCCGTGGCTAGCCTGCCTTAGCTGCCAAAAAGCTTCGCCGCGTAGCCGCTACGGATTGGCGGTCAAAGCAAAACGCCGCCTCAACTTGCGTTGAAGCGGCGCTTGCGAAGTGTAGCGGGGACGAGAGTTGAACTCGTGACCTCAGGGTTATGAATCCTGTGCTCTAACCAACTGAGCTACCCCGCCGGTTGGTGATTTGGGAGTGCAAAGGTACTGAAAAAACTTGTCCTTGCAAGCGTTGATTTAAAAATTTACTTGTTTTCCTGCCCGCAGAGCCACTTTTAGTGGGGAGTGACGGGCTACTTACCTTTTTTGACATGGCTATGCCCGCCACCACTACCAAGCGCCGCTTCGAGCGGGAGTATTCGATAAACGCTTCGCTTAAAATACTTTTCCCCTATATCGCCTCAGCCTCGGGCTTGTCGCAATGGTTTTGCGACGACGTACGCCTTGACCCCGACCGCCGTCTTAATATGGTGTGGGACAAGCAGAGCCACTTTGCCGAAATAGCGGCCCAGCGCCCCGGCCGCAGCATCCGCTACGTTTTTCTGGACGAGCAAAAGCGCCCGCTGCTCGACGCGAACTACCTCGACTTTACGCTGGAGGCGTCGCGCATCACGGATGAAGTATTTTTGCGCGTTACCGATTACTCCGACCACACCGATACCCAGGAGCACCAGGAGCTTTGGGAAGGCCTAGTGGGTAAACTGCGCGAACAGGTAGGGGGTTAGCCGCGCCAGGTTGGCCACGCACTAGATGCTGGGCCCGCACGTTAGCCTCGGGAGGTGTAAAAAGCCTGCGTATTTACTCAACGCTGTGAAAAAATTAGATAAGCTTATTCTGAAGGCTTTTGCCGGGCCTTTCCTGCTCACGTTTGCCGTGGTAGAGTTTATTCTGCTCACGCACACGCTGCTGAAGTACTTGGACGATATTGTGGGCAAGGACCTGGGAACGGGCGTGCTGCTACAGCTGCTGTTTTTCTTCAGTATTCTCATCGTGCCGATTTCACTGCCCCTAGCCGTGCTTTTGTCCTCGCTGATGACCTACGGCAACCTCGGCGAGCACCACGAGCTAACGGCTATTAAGGCATCGGGCATTGCGCTCACGCGCATTTTGCGGCCGGTGTGGCTGGTGAGTCTGGTGCTGGCTGCCACGGCCTTCTGGTTCAACGAGCGCATTGTGCCCAAGGCCAACCTGAGTGCGTATAGCCTGCTCTGGGATGTGCGCCAGAAGAAGCTGGCGCTCGATATCAAGCCGGGCGTATTCTACAACGGCATTCCGGGCTACACCATTAAGGTAGACCGCAAGGTGGGGGAGAACAAGGATATTCTGCTGGGCGTCATGATTTATGACCACACGCAGAAATCGGGCAATGCCACGGTGATGCTGGCCGACTCGGGGCGCATGTTTACCCGCTTCGGCGGGCAGTACCTGGGCTTTGAGCTATTCAGAGGCCACATGTACGTGGAGCAGCCCGACGCCCAGGGCCGCGCCGCGGCCTCGTTTATAAGGCAGGGTTTCAGGCGCAACATGATAACGTTTTCGCTAGCCTCCTTCGACTTGGCTAATACCAAAAAGGAGTTGTTTCAGCAAAACCGCATGATGCTGAATATCCCGCAGCTTCACCATAGCGTTGATTCCATTCAGAGTATTCTGGCCAGCGAACGCAAGGTATTGCCGGCGCGGCTAGGGGGCTACTACACGTATTTGCGCCTCGACACCACGGGCCGGGCCCAGAACCGTAAGCTAGCTGGCTTGGTAGTATCGCCCAAACGGCTAATCCCGCTCACGGCCTCGCAGGTTGAGCAGGCCCTCAGCCGCGCCCGCAACGTCAACTCGTTCATTACTTCCTCGTCGCAGCATTTGTATGAGGTGGCGCGCGACTCGGCCGAATTTCGTATCGAGGTCTACCGCAAGTACACGCAGTCGGTGGCTGTGCTGCTTATGTTTCTCATTGGGGCGCCGCTAGGGGCCATCATTAAGAAAGGGGGGCTAGGCGTACCCATCCTGGTATCGATTCTATTCTTCATCATTTTCTACGTCTTCGACACGATGGGGTCGAAGTATGGGCGCGACTTTGTGCTGCCCGTGGGCGTCGGTATGTGGCTATCCAACTGCATTCTGTTTCCGTTTGGAATGTTCTTCCTGTACCAAGCCTATAATGATTCGGGATTGCTGGAGATGGACTTCTGGCGGCGGCTGGCTCAGCGCTTGCCCAGCTTTCCGCGGTTGCGGCGGCTAGCAGCTCCCATCACGGATTAGGGCTTGCGATTCTGGGTTTAAACCCGTATCTTTGCACCCGCCCCACGGTATGGGGCACGCATTTTCTCCTATTTTTCAATCTAAGACGGGTTCTCCCTATCTGCCGATGATACTCTCGACCGAGGCCAAACAGGCCATCTTCGAAAAAAACAGCCTTCAGAAAGTAAATACCGATACCGGTTCGGCCGAGTCGCAAATTGCTTTGTTCACGCACCGCATTCAGCACCTCACCGAGCACCTGAAAGTGAATAAGAAAGACCACAGCACCCGTCTGGGTCTGCTGAAGCTGGTAGGTAAGCGCCGCCGTATGCTGGATTACCTGCAGCACCGCGAAATCAACCGCTACCGTGCGATTATCAAGGAGTTGGGCATCCGTAAGTAAGCCCATCCGCTGAGAGTAGGGAGCCTTCCGCGTGAGGGTTCCCTACTCTTTTTTTTGCCCATTGTCTGCCTTTGCTTGGACATGAGATGCCCAACACGCGCTACGGCGCTGTTGAAGCGGGGTGCCCGTACAACTTCTCATGTCTCGTATCCCGTGTCTCAAGTCCAACCCTCCCCAATGCCTGCTCCCCACGCGATTACCAAAACGCTGGCGCTGCCCGACGGCCGCCAGATTTCCATTGAAACCGGCAAGCTAGCCAAGTTTGCCGACGGCGCCGTAGTAGTGCGCCTCGGCGATACCATGCTGCTCGCCACCGTTGTATCGGCCCCTAGCCAGCGCGAAGGCGTTGATTTCCTGCCGCTGTCGGTTGACTACCAGGAGAAATTCGGCTCGGCCGGTAAGATTCCGGGCTCGTTTCAGCGCCGCGAAGGTCGCCTGAGCGACTACGAAATTCTCATTTGCCGCCTCGTCGACCGCATCCTACGGCCGATGTTCCCCAAAGACTACCACTACGAGGTGCAGGTAATGATTACCCTCATCTCGGCCGATAAAGAAGTGCAGCCCGATGCGCTGGCGGCCCTGGCTGCTTCAGCAGCCTTGTCGATTTCGGATATTCCGTTTGCTGGCCCGATTTCGGAAGTGCGCGTAGCCCGCATCGACGGCCAGTTCCAGGTTAACCCCAAAACCAGCGACTTGGCGCGCGCCGACATGGACCTCATCGTGGGGGCCACGGCCGACTCGGTAGCCATGGTAGAGGGTGAGATGAACGAAGTGAGCGAGGAAGAAATGGTAGCTGCCATCGCCTTCGGCCACGAGGCTATCAAAGCGCAGGTAGAACTGCAAAAAGAGTTGGCCCTAGCGGTGGGCCGCACGCCCGAGGCGCAGCCCCGCGAATATCCGAAGTACGAGGAGAATGATGCCCTGAAAAAACTCGTGCAGGAAGGTATTTACCAAGGTGCTTATGACGTGGCCCGCTCGGGCAACACGAGCAAAGCCGGCCGCAAAGAGGGCTTCTCGGGCGTGAAAAAAGCGTTCCTGGAGAAGCTGGTGGCTGAGCAGCCCGAGCTGGACATGAAGCAGTTCAGCCGCTATTACTCGTCGGCCGAGAAGAAAGCCATTCGCGACATGATGGTGAAGGAGCGCGTGCGTCTCGACGGCCGCCAGCTCACCGAAATTCGCCCTATTTGGTCGGAAATCAACTACTTGCCTGGTGCCCACGGCTCGGCCATCTTCACCCGCGGCGAAACCCAGAGCCTGACCACTGCCACGCTTGGCACCAAGCTCGACGAGCAGATTATTGACCAGCCACTGACCAAGGGCTTCTCAAAATTCATGCTGCACTATAACTTCCCTGGTTTCTCGACCGGTGAGGTGAAGCCTAACCGCGGCGCCGGTCGCCGCGAAATCGGCCACGGCAATCTGGCCGCCCGCTCGCTGAAGCGCGTGCTGCCGCCCGACGAGGAGAACCCCTACACCATTCGCATCGTGTCGGACATTCTGGAGTCGAATGGCTCCAGTTCGATGGCCACCGTGTGCGCCGGCTCGCTAGCCCTGATGGACGCGGGTGTGAAGGTGCGCGCCGCCGTGGCCGGCATCGCGATGGGCCTTGTGCAGGACAAAGAAACCGGCGAATATGCCGTGCTGTCGGACATTCTGGGCGATGAGGACCACCTCGGCGACATGGACTTTAAGGTAACCGGCACGGAGAAAGGTATTTGCGCCTGCCAGATGGACATCAAAATCCAGGGTTTGAGCAATGAGATTCTGACCGCTGCGCTGCACCAGGCCCGCGAAGGCCGCCTGCACATCCTGCGCGAGATGGCCAAGACCATTGCCGCTCCGGCTGCCGAGCTGAAGGCTCACACGCCGCGCTCGCACAAGATGCTGATTGATAAAGAATTTATTGGTGCCATTATCGGGCCGGGTGGCAAGGTTATTCAGCAGATTCAGAAGGATACCAACGCCACGGTAATTATCGAGGAGAAGGACGAGAAGGGCCACGTAAGCATCTACGCCTCCAACCAGACGGATATGCAGGGTGCTATCGACCGCATCCGGGCCATCGCTGCGCAGCCCGAAGTGGGCGAAACCTACAAGGGCAAGGTGCGCAGCATCCAGCCCTACGGCGCGTTTGTGGAGATTATGCCGGGTAAAGACGGCCTGCTGCACATTTCGGAAGTCACCCACGAGCGCATCGCCTCGCTCGAAGGCGTGCTCGAAGTGGGCCAGGAGATTGACGTGAAACTGGTGGATATCGACAAGAAAACCGGTAAGTATCGCCTCTCGCGCAAAGTGCTGCTCGAAAAGCAGGCGTAATTTTTGCGCAAGTTGCCGTGCGGGCTAGCCAGTGACCGTCAAGGAAATTGGCTAGCCTCCATCGGAGCTTATTACCTAGCCGAAAAGAACTTTCGCTCGTATAGCCTTGTTGTTTTCGACTGAATTGGAATAAGCTCGAAAAATCTATTATCTTCCGATTAACTTCTTTAGAACTACCTAGTTAGCGCCGTTACCGATGAGACAGCTAAAAATCAGCAAGCAGATTACTAACCGCGAAAGCCAGTCGCTGGATAAATACCTCCAGGAGATTGGCAAAGTGGACCTGCTGACACCCGACGAGGAGGTGACGCTGGCGCAGCGTATCCGCGACGGAGACCAGAAAGCGCTCGAAAAATTGACTAAAGCCAACCTGCGCTTCGTGGTGTCGGTTGCTAAGCAATATCAGAACCAGGGTCTTAGCCTGGGTGACCTTATCAATGAAGGTAACTTGGGTCTTATTAAAGCAGCTAAGCGCTTTGACGAAACCCGGGGCTTCAAATTTATCTCGTACGCCGTTTGGTGGATTCGCCAGAGCATTTTGCAAGCCCTGGCTGAGCAGAGCCGCATCGTGCGTCTGCCTCTCAATCGAGTAGGCTCGCTGAATAAAATCAGCAAGTCGTTCTCGGAGTTGGAGCAGAAATTCGAGCGTGAGCCTTCGCCCGAAGAAATTGCCGAGGTGCTTGAGCTCACGACCTCCGAAGTGGTGGATACCCTGAAAATATCGGGTCGCCACGTTTCGGTTGATGCACCATTTGTGCAAGGTGAGGAAAACCGCTTGCTCGACGTACTGGAGAATGAGGACGAAGAAACGCCTGATTCGGGCCTGATGAACGATTCGCTCCGCAAGGAAGTGCAGCGGGCGCTCTCGACCCTGACCAAGCGCGAAGCGGACGTCATTACGTTATATTTCGGCTTGAACGGCGAAGCTGCCCTCACACTGGAAGAGATTGGCGAGAAGTTTAACCTGACCCGTGAGCGCGTGCGCCAGATAAAGGAAAAAGCCATTCGCCGCCTGCGCCACACCTCGCGCTCGAAAGCGCTGAAGCCTTACCTGGGCTAATTTCTCCGTAAATTTGTTGACTGAAAACCCCGACCGTGAGGTTGGGGTTTTTTGTAGGGTAAGTTTTGGCTTGCCTTTCGAAAATATACTTAAAATATCAAAAGGTAAGCTAGAGCTTACCCTGAACATGGAACATATTCATTGTCTGATTATTGGCTCGGGGCCGGCGGGCTACACCGCAGCTATCTACGCGGCGCGGGCGGGCTTGAAACCGGTGATGTACATGGGCCTACAGCCCGGTGGGCAGTTGACCATCACCAACGATGTGGAGAATTTTCCGGGCTACCCTGATGGGGTGATGGGGCCGGAAATGATGGAAGACCTGAAAAAGCAAGCCGAGCGTTTTGGAACTGATATCCGCTATGGCATTGCTACCAAAGTGGATTTTTCGGGGCGGCCGCACAAGGTCACCATTGATGAAAGCATCGAGCTGACGGCCGATGCGGTAATTATTGCTACTGGTGCCTCGGCCAAGTGGCTAGGCCTGCCTTCGGAAGCGCGATTGAATGGCTCGGGCGTATCGGCCTGCGCCGTATGCGACGGTTTCTTCTACCGTGGCAAGGAGGTGGCAATAGTAGGCGCCGGCGACACGGCTGCCGAAGAAGCCAACTACCTCGCCAACCTGTGCTCGAAAGTGTACATGCTGGTGCGCAAGGATGCCATGCGCGCCTCGAAGATTATGCAGAAGCGTGTGCTTGATAACCCCAAGATTGAGGTGCTGTTTGATACGGCCACCGACGAGATTTTGGGCGAACACGCGGTAGAGGGCGTGCGGGTGAAGAATTTGGTAACACACGAAACCCGCGAGATTTCCGTTCACGGGTTCTTCGTGGCAATCGGCCACGAGCCCAATTCCAAGATTTTTCACGACTACCTGCACCACGACGAGCAGGGCTACCTGAAAACAATTCCTGGCTCGGCTAAGACGAATGTAGACGGCGTATTTGCCTGCGGCGATGTGCAGGACTTTACTTATCGCCAGGCCGTAACGGCCGCCGGCTCGGGCTGCATGGCTGCCCTCGATGCCGAGCGCTACCTGGCTGGCTTGCACGAGTAGGGCTAGCCGCGATGCAGCTAGTGGGAGAGGGCTAGCGACTTTTGTTTACTATCAACGCGCAACAGTGACCCGGCTACCGGGCCACTGTTGCCTTTTTAGGGTTCCTTTTGACTTTTCCCAAGCTAATATTTCGGCTGCCAGCCTTGTGGCTGCTGCTGGCCTGCTGGCTAGGGGTCAGCGCCCCGGCGCAGGCCCAGCGCCGTAAAAAGACGTCGACTCCGCGAGGCAGTACGTCGCGCGATTTCTTTCGGATTCGCACGCCCAAGATGCGCTACGTGAAGCCGGATACCACTACCATTATCGAAACCGAAGAGATGCCCGACAGCCGGTCGGACGCCGCGAAGTCGATATTTAACCCAGCCCGCAAGCTCAGCATCGTGAGCGAGGATACGACCAGCCTCAACGAGGGCGGGCAGGAAATAGTGGAGATGTCGGATGAGGTGCTCATCGACTCGTCGTGGGTGAAGGTAGCGGGCTACTATGCCATCTGGGACACGCACAACATCAACCCTTACCGGGTGGATGGCCGTCGCATTCGCGATACGCTCACCCTCAAGCTCGTGGACCCGCAGCGGCAGCACTTCGCCAAAATGCCACTTACCAAAACGCCCGTTACTTCGGGCTTTACCTTTCGCTGGGGGCGCTGGCACTTCGGCGTGGACCTCGACCTGGATACCGGCGACTCGGTGCGGGCGGCCTTCGATGGGGTTATTCGTATCAGCAAATACGATGGCGGGGGCTACGGCAACTACCTGCTGGTGCGTCATTACAACGGCCTCGAAACGCTGTATGGGCACCTAAGCAAGCCGCTGCTGCCGGTGGGTACCTTCGTGCGAGCCGGCCAGGTGATAGGACTAGGGGGGAGCACGGGCCGCAGCACGGGCTCGCACCTGCACTTTGAGGTGCGCTACGAGGGCAATCCTATTAACCCAACCTACGTGTACAACTTCCCTGGCTACCAGCTTCGGGGCGAGACATTTACCATTACTTCGGCGCTGTTCAACTACTACAGCCGGGCCTTGCACACTAAGAGCAGCCGCAGCCGCGGCGAACCCACGGCCGCCCGGCAGGTAGCTACTCACAAAGTCCGCTCGGGCGACACGCTTTCCGAAATTGCCGACCGCTACGGCGTGCGCGTAAGTACCCTCAAACGCCTCAACCCTGGCCTGCGCACCACCCTGCAACCCGGCAAAAAGCTGCGAGTTAAATGACCGCAGATTTAACGGATTTAACAGATTGCGTGGATACGCCTGCCTGCAGCAGGCTGGCTAGGGTAGTTCGTTTTGGGTTGACTGTAATTCTTTTTAGAGTGTTCCTATTTTCATAGGATGAGATGAGTGGGAATAGGGCCGCTGGTGTAGGCTGCTTCTTTAGAGCTGGTAAGGTTGATTGAGTGGCGCGGCGGGCAACATACCGTAAGCTTATATTGCTACGCGCAGGCCTCTGATTTTCAAGTAGTCGGCTTGTGGTAGTGGGTATGCTTGCGTAATCCTTTAAATCGTTAAATCTGTGAGTAAGGTAGAAATTCTGGCCCTGGGGGCCCATCCCGATGATGTGGAGATGTCGTGCTCGGGCACGCTGCTGGCTGCCGTGGCCGCCGGCAAAAAAGTAGCCATCGTAGACTTCACGCGCGGCGAGCTAGGCACCCGCGGTACCCCCGAAACCCGGGCGGCCGAGTCGGCCGCGGCTAGCGAGATATTGCAGCTCAGTGCGCGCGAAAACCTGGGCCTGCCCGATGGGTTCTTCAAAAATGACCGTGAGCACCAATTGCCGCTCATCGCCGCCATCCGGCGCTACCAGCCCGAAATCGTGCTCTGCAACGCCATTACCGACCGCCACCCCGACCACGGCCGGGGGGCACAGCTCGCCACCGATGCCTGCTTTCTGAGTGGCCTGCGCATGATAGAAACGCTAGGGGAGGACGGCCAGCCCCAGGCCCCCTGGCGCCCCAAAAACGTCTACCACTACATCCAGGACCGGCAGATTCCGGCCGATTTTGTGGTTGATATTACGCCTTACTGGGCCGGCAAGTGGGCTAGCATCAACGCCTACGGCACGCAGTTCTTCAACAAAAATGCCGACCCCACGGCGCCCCAAACCTACCTGTCGGGCCAAACTTTTGCGCACTTTATGGAGGCCCGCGCCCGCGAGTTTGGCCACCTGATAGGCGTAGAATTTGGCGAAGGATTCACGGTGCAGCGGCCGCTGGGGGTAAAAGAGTTGGGCGACTTGTTATAAGGAAAGGGAACGACAAGGAACGAAAAGGTAATTTTTCCGTTTTGTAAAGAAAAATTACTCATCTTTGCCCGGTGCTCGCCCGGTCGCGGTGGGCTAGCCTACCCTTTTTGCTCATGCTTGCCGCACCTATTCATTCGCCCGTTCCGGTTCCGGCGGCTCTGGCTAGCCTAGCCACGGTTGTTACCGATTCCTTTGCCCTCGTGATGGAGGCCCGCACCGGTGTGCCCGCCAAGGCCGCCTTTGCAGTCGCTAACCTGCTGCAAATAAGCCTGGATGAGTTGGCCGAGCTGCTGCACACCACCACCAAAACCCTGCGCACCTACCGCGACGCCAACAAGCGGCTAGCCCCCGCCGCTAGCGAGCAGGTGCTGAAGCTACTCGCCCTGGCCCGGCAAGGCAGCGAGGTATTTGGCGAGGCAGCGGCCTTCCGGCGCTGGCTGGGCAAGCCAGCGTTTGGCCTTGATAATCAGGCCCCGCTAGCCTTGCTCCAAACCAGCGGCGGCATCGACCTTGTGGCCGAGGAAGTGAGTCGCATTGCCTACGGCGACTTCGCCTAACCACCGATTTTGGAAATCTACCGCATTTGCCTGGCCAAATACGCTGGCGAGCTAGTGGCCTCCGGCAACGCCGGCCGCTGGAACCTGCGCGGGCAGTTTGTCATCTACGCCGCGGGCAGCCGCGCCCTGGCTTGTCTCGAAAACGTGGTGCACCGCAGCGGCGAAGGCCTGAATAACCTGTTCAATGTCATTAGAATAGCCGTGCCCGATGGCTTGGCCATAGAAGAGCTCTCGCTAGCCCAATTGCCGGCCGACTGGCAGCCCACCGGCGCCTACGCCCGCTGTCAGCCCCTGGGCGCCGACTGGTACCGACGCCAGCAGGCGGCCGTGCTGCGGGTGCCCTCCTCCATTATTGCCCACGCGCACAACTACGTGCTCAATACCCGCCACCCCGATTTTGCGCAGGTGCGCATAGTAGGGTGGGAGGATTTTGCCTTCGACCCTCGCATTAAAGCCCCTGAGCCGGGCTAGGTGCTAGGCCAGTGCGCGCTGCGGCCCGCGCTGGTCGCCAGAAAAGAAGTACCTTAGTAGCGTCCCTTCGCATACCCTCTCCTCAACCTATATGGCTGCTGCCCCCACCGCTTACTTCCCGACAGCCGAGCCCGTGTCGCACCACGTGCGTGCCCGCCAACTCCTCAAGGCCCACCCCGAGGTAAAGCGTCTCATGACCCGCAACGCCACCACGGCCCTCATTACGGCGGGCTGCGTGGCCCTGCAAATGGCCATGACGTACCTACTGCACGGCCACGCCTGGTACTGGTCGCTGCTGGCGGCCTACGTGCTAGGGGCGTTTGTGTGCCACACGCTGTTTGTGATTGTGCACGAGGCCACCCACAACCTGGTGTTTAAGGGCCAGTGGGCCAATGCCGCCGTGGGCATCGCCGCCAACTTGCCAATGGTGATACCCACGGCCATGAGCTTTCGTAAGTTTCACCTCAAACATCACTCGGCGCTCGGCCACTTCGACCACGATGCCGACCTGCCCGACCACTACGAGGCCAAGCTCATTCAACACTACGCCATCGGCAAAGCCATCTGGCTGTTCTTTTTTCCGGTCTTTCAGGTGGTGCGTACCTTCCGCTGCCGTAGTGTGGTGCCGTTCGATAAGTACATCGCCGTCAACTGGCTAGCCCAGATTGCTTTCAACGTGGGTATGTATCTGTGGCTGGGGCCAGGGGCGTTTTTGTACCTGTTTTTCAGCTTCTGGTTTTCGGTGAGTCTGCACCCGGTTGGTGCCCGCTGGATTCAGGAGCACTACCTCGTGCTGAACCCCGAGCAGGAAACTACCTCGTACTACGGCCGCCTCAACGGCGTGCACCTCAACATCGGCTACCACAACGAGCACCACGACCTGCCCGGGGTGCCCTGGAACAAGCTGCCTGAACTGCGCGAAATGGCGCCCGAATTTTACGATTCGCTCGAGCACCATACCAGCTACACCAAGGTGTTGCTGCGCTTCCTCTTCGACCAGGAAATCTCGCTGTACTCGCGCCTCGTGCGCGGCCTGCCCACTGAAAGCGCCGTGCCCGCCCCCAAATAATTAGGGCCGCTGGTCCCGCGTTTGCTAGCCCCCGCTGTGGCCTCTGTAAGAGCCGTAGCGGGGGCTTTGCTTTGTAGCACCTTCGGTGGGGGCTAGGGTATGATAGGCGCTAAAGATTGGTTGTACCGACAATTAACACAATCGTTAATGCGGCTGCTGGTTCCCTTAGCTGCTTGAAAAAACTTTTGAGGCGTAAAAAAGGCCTTTAACCTATCTGCAATCGTTTGTAAGCCCTAGCTGCACAAGCTTGCGGGCTTTTGTGAGAGTTTTATTTTTGTTAATTCTCTCAGAACGACTTAATATTGTTGCGCTGATTCACCAAGACCCCGCGCTAGCCCGGCTAATGCCCCGCCTGTAGCCCGTGAGATGGCGTTTTTTTTAAGCGGCTTGCACAATCGATTGTGTAAAGTAATTCGGTAGTACCATTCACTTTTCCCACCCAACCCTTTTCGCTATGAGAAAGTCAGTACCCAAGATGCAGCGGCTGCTACTGCCCGCCGCGCTCAGCTGCCTGCCCCTGCAACCCCTGCTGGCCCACACCGCGGCCGCGGCCGAAATGCGGGAAGCTACCCGCGCCGCCGGCCCCGTTACCGGCCGCATTGTGGATGAAAAAGGCCAGGGCCTGCCCGGCGTGAACGTGCTGGTGAAGGGCGGCAACGTAGGCACCGCCACCAACGCCGACGGCCGCTACACCATTGAAGCGCCGGCCGGGGCCACGCTGGTGTTTTCCTACATCGGCTACACCAGCCAGGAAGTAGTAGTAGGTGACCGCTCGACGGTTGACGTGGCGTTAGCCCCGGATGCCAGGTCGCTGGGCGACGTAGTGGTAGTCGGCTATCTCACTGAGAACCGCCAAAATGTGAGCAGCTCCGTGGCTAGCCTAGACGTGAAAGAAGCCACCAAAACCCCCGTGCCCACGGTGACGCAGGCGCTGCAAGGGCGAATTGCCGGCGTAACGGTGCAGGGCACCGGCGGTCCTGGCGATGCGCCAGCCATCACGATACGGGGCATTGGCACGCTGGGCAATGCGTCGAGCGGGCCACTCTACGTGATAGATGGCCTGTGGTCGGACAATATTCGCGACCTGAACCCCAACGATATTGAGTCGCTAACGGTGCTCAAGGATGCTTCCTCCACGGCCGTGTATGGCTCGCGCGGGGCCAACGGCGTGGTGCAGGTCATCACCAAGAAAGGCCGGGCCGGCGTGCCTTCTATCAGCCTGAATGGCTACATTGGCTTTGACCAGGTGCGCAAGCGCTACAACCTCACCAATGCCAGCGAGTGGGCCGACCGCGCCGTGATTGCCTACCGCAACGCGGGCCTTGACCCGCTCAATAATGGCCAGAACAGCCTGGCCGGAGCGGTGAAGGGCGCGGGCGGCTCGTTTGACCCTAGCGTAGACACCGACTGGCAAAAGGAGTTTTTTCAGACCGGCCGCCGCGAGAATTACAACATTACCTTCTCGGGTGGCAGCACGGGCGACAAAACGGCGGCGAACTACCTGATTTCGGGCGATTATTTTCACCAGCAAGGCATCGTAAAAGGTCCCGATTTCAAGCGCTATAGCCTGCGCCTGAATTCAGGCCTGACCAAGGGGCGGTTCCGCTTTCAGGAAAATGCGCAGTTTACGCACCTCGACGTAACGCTGCTCAATGGGGCGCCGTTTATTGACGTGCTGACGATTATTCCGAGCATTCCGGTGTACGACCCCGCCAATGAGGGCGGCTTCGGCACGGGCTCGACGCGCCTTAATACCTTCGCCACCAACCCGGTAGGCGCGCAGCAACTACTGCGCCGTACGCAGGCCGATAACCGGCTGGCCGGTAACATCACCGCCGACTTCAGCATTTTCGACTTCCTGACCTACCGCCTCAACGCGGCGCTCGACGGCCACACCTATAGCAACGCCGACGCGCAGCAGGCGGGCATCCTGCGCCAGAATACGCGCATCAACACGTCGTCGCTGAGTGAGTTTCTGGGCTACGATGTCTTCTTGATGGCCGAGAACACGCTGAATTTCACCAAGGCTTTCGGCGATAACCACGTCAACGTACTGGTTGGCTATTCGGAGCAGCGCTACCGCCAGCACAACGTGAATGCGCAGGCCCAGGACTTTACCTCGCAGCCGCAGTATTACTTCGAGTTGAGTGCTGGTGCCAAGACCGGCGTAGTGGGGGGCGGCTCGTTCGAGAACACGAAACGCTCGTTCTTTACGCAGGCTACTTATGATTATAAAAACCGCTACCTGGTTTCGGTAAGCGGCCGCCGCGATGGCTCGTCGAAATTTGCCCCCCAAAACCGCTGGGGTAATTTCGGTGCCGCTTCGCTCGGCTACCGCATCAGCGAGGAGGAATTCTTTAAAAACGCCCTGCCGGCAGTAAACAACCTGAAGCTGCGCGCCAGCTACGGCCTGCTGGGCAATGACGGCTTGTTTGGGAGCTTTGGCGGCAGCTACCTGCCCACGCCCTTCGTGAACCAGAACGTGAACTACGTGAACGGAGCGGGGGTGATTGTGAACGGCTCGTCGCAGACGCTGCTTAGCAGTCCCGACATTCAGTGGGAAGAGCGCCTGACCAAAGACGTGGGCCTCGACCTGGCCTTGCTGAATAACCGCCTCACGCTATCGGCCGATTACTACATCTCCGAAACCCGCAAGGCGCTAGCCCCGGTGCAGGTGCCAACCTACTTGGGCAACTTTGGGGGCGACGTGTTTCAGAACGCGGGCAACCTTGAAAACCGGGGCTTTGAGCTGGCGCTGGGCTACCACGAAAGCAAAAACGACTTCACTTACGGGGCTGACTTTACGCTCACCACGCTCAAAAACCGGATTACGTCGGTGCCGACGCAGGGCCAGACTTTCGGCGGCGGCGAGGGCGTAACGCGCTCGCAGCTGGGCACGTCGCTGGGCGAGTTTTACCTGATTCAATTTGATGGCATTTTTCAGTCGAAGGATGAGGTGAATGCTTACCGCAACGCCGCGGGTACTGTTATTCAGCCCTATGCCTCGGCCGGCGACGTGCGCTACGTTGATGCCAACGGCGACGGCCGGATTGACAACGCCGACCGCGTATTTGCCGGCAAGGCTTTGCCGAGCCTGCAGCTAGGCCTCAACCTGAATGCCGCTTACAAGGGCTTCGACCTGTCGGTATTCCTGCAATCGGTATCGGGTAACAAAATCTACAACAACGCCAAGCTGGCGCTGCAGAGCTACAACGGCCCCAACAACTACGAGGCCGACGTGCAGCCCTGGTCGAGCACCAACCCTTCCACCACCACACCGCGCCTACTGCAGGGCGGGGGCCTCGGCGACCTGGGCCTGGCGGCGGCTTCCAACGCCATGTTCAACACCACCCGCTGGCTCGAAGACGGCTCGTACCTGCGCCTCAAAAACGTCTCGCTGGGCTACACCATTCCGAAGGGCATAACCAACCGGGTACCCAGCCTGGGGGCGGTGCGGGTGTACGTGACGGGCACCAACCTGCTGACCTTCACCAAGTACTCGGGCTACGACCCGGAAACGCCCGGCACCGGCTTCTACAGCCGCGGAGTCGACAACAGCTCGTATCCCAACGTGCGCACCGTCATCGGGGGCGTGCAGGTCAATTTCTAATTTTTTGGGGCTAGCCGGTGGCGGCCGGCGGCCCCAAATCCTTGTCTTCACGCTGCTTTTTATGAAATCCCACAAACTCACTACTCTGTTGCTGGCGGGCAGCCTGCTGGTAGCCACCGGCTGCCAGAAAGACCTACTGGATAAAACCAATCCCAACGGTCCGTCCACGGCCCAGTTCTGGAAAACTTCCGATGATGCTGTGAAGGGTGTGTACGCCTGCTACTCGGGCTTGCAGCAATACGCCGTGTATGGCCACAGCTGGCAGTTTATGGCGGCCCGCTCCGACGAGTCGTACAGCCAAAGCCCCTTCGTGGAGCTGGCCAACTTCACGCGTTTTATCACCCCCGACAACAACTTCTTTATCTCGTCATTCGCCTGGAACGACTACTACCGGACGATTTTCCGCACCAACCAGGCGCTGACCAATATTCCGGCCATCACGATGGACGCGGGCCTCAAGGCGCGCCTGCTGGCCGAAGCACGCTTTATCCGGGCCATCTCGTACTTCGACCTAGCCTACTTCTTCGGCCGCGTGCCGCTGGTTACGACCGAGTCGACGGTGGGCCTGCGCGCCAAGCAAGGTACGCAGGCCGAGGTAGAAGCCCAGGTAATTGCCGACCTGCTGGCCGCCATTCCCGACCTGCCCCTGGCTAGGGCCTACAGCGGCCCCGACCGTGGCCGGGCCAGCAAGGGCGCGGCCCAGACGCTGCTGGCCCGCGTGTACATGCACCAGAAAAAGTATAGCGAAGCCTCGGCTTTGTTTACTACCATTATTGGCTCCAACCAGTACGCGCTCACCGACAGTTACCTCGACAACTTCACCGAAGCCAACGAGAACAACAGCGAATCAATATTCGAAATCCAGTACACCGCCTCGGTGCTCGACGTGGGCCAGGGCCAGGACAATGCTTCGGCCTCGGAAGCCTACGACCGGCCTAACTTCTTCGGCCCTCCCGGCGTCACGTATGCCGACGTGCAGCCCCGCCGCTGGCTGCTTACTGCCTACACCGACTCGACGGTGAACTTCGCCTCCGGCAGCACTACGAAACACCTGATTGACCCGCGCCGCGATATTTCCATTATCAGCGTGCTCAACCCCGACCGTTTTTACGGCAAAACCTTTACTGAGTGGGGCTGGAACCCCAACCAGCAGTACTGGCGCAAGTACCTCAACGACCGCACCCGCACCACGGCCGAAAACTTCACCTCGGGCATTAATTACCGCCTGATGCGCTACGCCGATGTGCTGCTGATGCAGGCCGAGGCCCTAACCGAACTGGGCCAGTCGGCCGCCGCCCTGCCGCTCGTAAACTTGGTGCGCCAGCGCCCCTCCGTCAACCTGGCCCCGCTCACGGGGACCTACGCTCAGGATGGCCTGCGCCAGCTTATCCGCACCGAACGGGCCCGCGAGTTTGCCGGGGAGGGCACGCGCTGGTACGACATCCTGCGCTGGGGCCTGATGGATACCCAGGCCGGCATCGACGAGCTGAAGGCCCGCGACACCGACTTCACCAACTTCCGCCTGGGCGTGTCGAAGCTGCTACCCATTCCGCAGCGCGATATTGATATCGACCCCGGCGTGACGCAAAACCCTGGCTACTAGCTCTTACCAACTGGCCGCTGCGCCGCCCTTAGGGTAGGGCAGCGGCCAACCGTGCATTTTACCCCCATTCTTTTCCCACCCGTTTATGTTGCACTCGCTACTATTGCGCGCCCGCCGCGTAGGCCTATTGCTACTAATTCTGGGGCTCTGGCTAGCCTCGGCGCCCGCCCATGCATTGCAGGGCGCGCTGGGCATCCACGACCCCTCAACCATTGTGAAAAGTGGGAATACCTACTGGGTATTTGGCACCGGCGATGGCATTGCCTGCAAGTACTCTACTGACCTCATCAACTGGACCGATGCCAAGTCGGTATACACCAAAGCGGTGTATCCGGGCTGGATAAATGATAAGGTGCCGGGCTTTGCGGGTACGTTTTGGGCGCCCGAGTGCAAGTTTATGAACGGGAAATACTACCTGTATTACTCGTGCTCCACGTTCGGGTCCAAGGTGTCGGCCATCGGCCTCACCACCAACGTGACGCTAGACCCTGCCGACCCCAACTACCGCTGGGTAGACCAGGGCGAGGTGATTTCGAGCACCGCCAGCAGCGTGGCCAATGCCATCGACCCCGCCGTCTACACCGATGCCAGCAGCAACCTGTGGTTTATCTACGGCTCGTATTTCGGCGGCATCCGCATCACGCAGCTCGATGCCACCACCGGCAAGCCGCTCAACGTGGCCAACCAGTTTACGGTGGCCAACGGTGGCGTGGAAGCCGCCTACGTGGCCTACAACAGTGGCTACTACTACCTGTTCGTGAATCGCGGCACTTGCTGCAATGGAGCAGCCAGCACCTATTATATTCAGGTAGGGCGCTCGGCTAGCCCCACCGGGCCTTTCCTCGACCAGGCTGGCCAGGACCTGAACGCCAATGGCGGCACTACGCTGCTGAGTCGCGACGGCCGCTACATCGGTCCCGGCCACGCTGGGCTATTTAAGGAAGGTGGCGTCAACTATTTCAGCCACCACTACTACGATGGCTACGACAACGGCGCGCCCAAGCTCGGCCTGGCCCAGCTAACGTGGGGCGCCACCGGCTGGCCCACCGTGAGCCGCAATTGGCTGGCGGCCGGCCGCTACACTATCAAGAGCCAGAACAGTGGCCTCGTGTGGGATGCCTGGGGCTGCACCGGCGTATCGGGCCAGCTGGTGGCCCAGGGCACGCCCAGCGGCCTCACCTGCCAGCAGTGGGATTTGACGCCGCTAGGGGCGGGGGGGTACAAGATAACGAATGCGCTGGGTGGGCTAGCCGTGGATGTTATCAACTGCCTGCCCGATGCCGGTACCAAGCTCCAGCTCTACGCTTCCAACGGCCTGGTGTGCCAGCAATATGGCATTGAGCGGGCTAGCAATGGGGATTACATTTTCACCTCGGCCACCGGCAACAACGTGGTGGAGGTGCCGGGCTGCTCGACCACCCCGGGCCAGCAGCTGGGGTTGTGGTACTACAACGGCTTTGCCTGCCAGCGCTGGGCCACTACGCTGGTTTCTACACCCCTGGCGGTGGCGGCCAGCCAGCGCCTGGCGAACGTCACGATTTACCCGGTGCCGGCCCTGGCGGGCAATTTTACGGTGGAGCTGGGCAGCGCCGCTCCCGCCGGAACCATGACCGTGGAGGTCTTTAGCCTGCTCGGGCAGACGGTGTATCAGCAGCAGTTTAACCCGCAGCAAACCAGGCTGGAGGTGGCCGCGGGCCTGAGCGCGGGCAGCTACTTGGTGCGAGTGCGCCGCGAAGGGGGCATATTTACGCAAAAAGTGAGCGTTTTTTAATCTTTCGTCTTTTTCCCATGCCCATTTCCCCGCGCCTTGGCGTACTTGCCGCCACCTTTAGCAGCACCTTGCTGCTAGCTGCTTGTTCGTCTAATTCCACCACCAGCCAGGAAACGGCGGCTACCACGGCCCCGGCCGACTCGGCCGCCACTGGCACCAGCGCCTCTGCCATGCCCACCTCCGCCTCGTTTGGCAAAACTGCCGACGGCACCGAAATTCAACTTTTTACCCTAGCCAATGCCAAGGGCATGAAGGCCAGCATCAGCACCTACGGCGGCACGCTCACTAGCCTGCTCGTGCCCGATAAGGACGGCAAGATGTCGGACGTTATCCTGGGTTTTGACAAGGCCGCTGGCTACCTCAGCCCCGAATTCAAGAAGTCGAACCCATACTTCGGGGCGCTCATTGGGCGCTACGGCAACCGCATTGCCAAGGGCAAGTTCACGATTGATGGCAAGCCTTACCAGGTCGGTATCAATAACAATGGCAACTCGCTGCACGGCGGCACCGTGGGCTTCAACCAGAAGGTGTGGACCGCCAAGCCCGGTACCTCGGCCGAGGGTGAAACCCTCACGCTGACCTACCTCAGCAAAGACGGCGAGGAAGGCTACCCCGGCAATCTCAACGTGACGGTGGTGTACACCCTCACGGCCGACAACGCCCTCAAAATCGACTACACCGCCACCACCGACAAGGCGACGCCCGTCAACCTCACCAACCACGCTTACTTCAACCTGGCCCTGGGCCAGAGCAAGGACGTGCTGGCCCACCAGGTGACCATCCCGGCCGACCGCTACACGGTGGTCGACGCCAGCCTCATTCCGACCGGCGAGTTGAAGCCCGTGAAAGGCACGCCCTTCGACTTTACTAGCCCCCATGCCATTGGCGAACGCATCGCGCAGGTGCCCGGCGGCTACGACCACAACTGGGCGCTGAACCAGGCCACCGGCCAGCACAGCGCCGCCACCGTGTACGAGCCCACCACCGGCCGCACCATGGAGGTAACCACCGACGAGCCCGGCGTGCAGTTCTACACCGGCAACTTTTTGGATGGCAGCCTCAAGGGCAAGGACGGCGTGGTCTACGGCAAACACGCCGGCTTCTGCCTCGAAACCCAGCATTTTCCCGATTCGCCCAACCAGGCCAAGTTCCCGAACACTATTCTGAAGCCGGGCGAAACCTACCGCACCACCACCAGCTACACGTTTGGGGTGCGGAAGTAAAAACGACCGTCATGCTGAGCGGAGCGCAGCGGAGTCGAAGCATCTCTACCGGTGAACTAACTCCTACGCTAGCAATGAAGCGGCAGAGATGCTTCGACTCCGCTGCGCTCCGCTCAGCATGACAAATTATTTTAAGTAACTCCTATCCAACACCACCGTGCCAGAACAAACCGCCTCCCCGGCCTACGTTATCGGCCTCGACTACGGCACCGACTCGGTACGGGCGCTGCTCGTAGATGCCCGCACGGGCGCCGAAGTCGCGCAAGCCGTGCACTACTACCCGCGCTGGAAGCAGGGCCAGTACTGCAACCCCGCCAAAAACCGCTTCCGCCAGCACCCGCTCGACCACCTCGAAGGCCTCGAAGCTACCGTGCGCGAAGTAGCCACCAAAGTGCCAGCCGAGCAGATTCTGGGGCTAGCCATCGACACGACGGGCTCGACACCCGGCCCCGTGAACGAGCAGGGCCAGCTGTTGGGCATGCTGCCCGAGTTTGCTGAGAATCCCAATGCCCTGTTTGTGCTTTGGAAAGACCACACTGCCTTAGCTGAGGCCGCCGAAATTAACCACAAGGCCCGCACCTGGGGTGGCGAGGACTTCACCAAGTACGAGGGCGGCATTTATTCGTCGGAGTGGTTCTGGGCCAAAATCATGCACATCACCCGCCAGGACGAGGCCGTGGCGGAAGCCGCCTACTCTTGGATGGAGCACTGCGACTGGCTTACGTTCACGCTGACTGGCCAGGACCTGGCTAGCTTCAAGCGCAGCCGTTGCGCCGCTGGCCATAAAGCCCTGTGGCACGCTAGCTGGGGCGGCCTGCCCCCGGAAGAGTTTCTCACGCACCTCGAACCTAAACTGGCCGGTTTACGCAATCGATTGTTCACGGAAACGTACACCGCTGATGAGGTAGCCGGGCATCTTTCCGAAGAATGGGCTAGCCGCTTAGGTCTGACTACCAATACAGTGATTGCAGTGGGCTCGTTCGACGCTCACGCCGGTGCCGTAGCTGGTGAAATAGAGTCCTATTCAATGGTGAAGGTGATGGGCACCAGCACCTGCGACATCGTAGTAGCCCCGACCGCTGAGGTGGGCGACCACTTAGTAGCCGGCATCTGCGGGCAGGTTGATGGCTCGGTTATCCCCGGCATGTTGGGTCTGGAGGCTGGGCAGTCGGCTTTTGGCGACCTGCTGGCCTGGTTCCGCCAGATGTTGGAGTGGCCGTTGCAGGCTGTGCAGTCGAAGGTGCTGACCGCCGAGCAGCAAGCTGCTTATCGCCAGGAAGTGAGCGACAACCTCATCGTGCAACTCACCAAGGCCGCTGCTGAAGTTGACCCCGCCGAAAGCCACGTGCTAGCCCTCGACTGGGTAAACGGTCGCCGTACGCCCGACGCCAACCAGGCCCTGAAAGGCGCCTTGACGGGCCTCACGATGGGCACTTCGGCGCCGCAGGTGTTCCGCTCGCTGGTCGAAGCCATCTGCTACGGCTCGAAGCAGATTGTGGAGCGCTTTGAGAGCGAAGGTATTCCGATTAAACAAGTGATTGGCATCGGCGGCGTGGCTAAGAAGTCGGCCTTCGTGATGCAAACGCTGGCTGACGTGCTCGACCGCCCCATCAAGATTGCCGTGTCGGAACAGGCGCCCGCCCTAGGGGCCGCTATGTACGCGGCCGTGGCCGCGGGCATCTACCCCGATGTGCTGGCTTCGCAGAAGGCTCTAGGTAGCGGTTTTGCCGAAACCTATACCCCTAACCCCGAGAGCGTAGCCCAGTACGCCACCCGCTACGCGCAATACCAGGCGCTGGGTAAGTTCGTGGAAAGCGTCACGGCTAGCCACTCGGAAGAGCCAGTGATGGAACCCGAAACCCCCGCCATCACCACCGCCTAATGAGCCAGTACCAAGACCTAAAGCAAGCCTGCTACGAGGCCAATATGCAGCTGCCAGCCCTCGGGCTGGTGCTCTTCACCTTCGGCAACGCCAGCGTGGTAGACCGTGAGAAAAGCGTGTTCGCCATCAAGCCTAGCGGCGTGCCCTACGCCACGCTGAAGCCGGAAGATATTGTGATTGTGGACTTCGACAACAACATTGTCGAGGGCACCAAGCGGCCTTCTTCTGACACGAAAACCCACGCGCTGCTCTTCAAGGAGTGGACGAA
>Ga0308157_10001010_pt1 | contig 68317 bp, 68 predicted proteins | sample PhyBR1_FD_201035 | JGI IMG/M metagenome (GOLD analysis project Ga0308157, IMG submission 201035) | Phyllosphere microbial communities from UC Gill Tract Community Farm, Albany, California, United States - DLSLB.R1 | ecosystem: Host-associated > Plants > Phyllosphere > Unclassified | place: USA... | reverse complement strand
ATAATGAAATTAAGTATATATTTAATATTAGTTTATATTATATTCGGATCAATGACTATTGATAATGGACTATATGTTTATAAAACAAATTATTTTTATGAGAGTATTGAATTAAATAACAATGAATTCACCTACAAATCGAATTTTCACTTTTCAAATTATGAAACTAAAGGAACTTTTAAAATATTTAATGATAGTTTAATTCTTAATAGTTTTCAAAAGACTGATATTTTTGATGTATATGAAAAAAGCAATAGTAAAAAAAATAAATTGTTTTTCAAGGTTAGTAGGTATGACAAAACTTTTTTCTCTTATGATTTACATTTGATATTAGATGATAATAAAGAAATTGTTCTAAAAGATCAGTGGGATACTACAAAAATAAAGAGGTGTGATATCAAAGCCTTTTATATAAAAGATAAGAATAGTTTTTTGTCTCCAATTTATAGTATCAAAAATAAAAGTAGTAATTTTTTCATTATTAATTTTACAGGTAAAAGAGTATTTATAGATGAAGTTTGGTTGATAAAAGGGAATAGTATAATTCCCCGATCACAAAATGGTATTATTCAAAGTTACTTATTAGAAAAAGAATAATAGACGAACCAACAGCCTCTTTACAAACGTATTGAGGCTGTGTTATTGTATAAACACTTTACAAGTATAATATATTTAAAATTCTATTTTTAATATAAAACAGGGAACACTTTATTAAAAATGATAAAGGATGTCCATAAATTTTTCTTGTTCTACAAAAAAATAATTCTAATTGTTACATCAATTTATTTTTCTATTGTTCAATAAATTAAAGTTATAACAACATTATCCATTTGGATTAGAACACCAGAATTACAGCACTATTACAGGAAATACAGGATATAAATACACCTTTGGAGGAAAAGAATTTCAACCCGAAAAAGGCATGAATATGTATGATTTTGGAGCGAGAAATTATGATCCTGCATTAGGAAGATGGATGAACATAGATCCGTTGGCGGAGAAGTTTGTAAATGTTGGCGGTTATACTTATGTAGCTAATAATCCAGTAAATTTCAAAGATCCTGACGGGAGAGACATTAGACTTGGTAATCTAATGGGAAGTGATAAACATGCCTTAGCATTTATGATTTTTGCGATGACAAATGAGGGAAAAGCTTTTTTAGACAACTATGCTTCAGAAAATCAAAAATTTAGTTATCAAGGTGTCGTTTTTTATGAATCAAAAAAAGCTGGAAAATATCATAATGAAAATATTAACTTGAATTTTAGCATTAATAAAGAAGAACGAAGTAGTTCAACAAGTACAGAGTTAGTAGATAATGGCTTAAATATTAATGTAAATATAGGTTCAAAAGGATTTGGACTTCAGCCAAATAAGCAAAATGGTTTAGTGGATCCAATAAAAAATATAGAAAATAATAACAAAACAGTATTTAACTTACTAAGTGCTCTAACTCATGAGAATTTTTTACATGTAGACAGCAAAGCACAAGATTTTTCAGATGATAGAATAATGAATAAATCTAATCTTCCTGAACAATATAGAAATAGTGGAAACCACGCGGATCATTTTTATTTTAGCCATCAGACTTTAAATAATCCTCATAGCAATTCGGCAAAGATATTTGACGGTAGAGGGTTCAGTGTTTTAAAAAGAGGGAACGATGCTTTAAGATTAAATTTACCTAATTCAACAATTAAAACTATGATGTGGAATTTTGATGGTTCTCGAATAAAAGTTAACCCAACAAATGGGAGTTATATATATGATAAATATGGAAGTAGTTCACAATAGTGTTAATTAATATAAGATGAATAAAAGATTAAAAATTTTCAGTATTTCTTTGGTTACTATTCTTTTTTTTAATTGTAAAACCAAAAAAGAGAGTGATACAAGTATTATTTTTATTGACTGTAATGAGTTGAATAATAATTTAGGTACATCATATGGTTTGATGATAAAGCCAGACACAATTTATTCTTGTATCAAGTTCACCACCATAAGTAAATCTGAATTTAAGTATTCATATTTTGCAAGAGAGACACTTGACTTTGATTTATTTGTTGATGAATTGACTAAATTATTAGAAGAATATGATCAGGACTTAAATAAAAATATTGATGATGGGTCTGTATATGTTCTAATAATTATGAATGAAAAAATTAACAAGAAATACTATCTTAACAGTTCATTAATATCTGACAACTTATATGAAAAAATACAATTATTTAAAAATTATAGACTTTTAGATTTTAAGAAAACAGAAAATTTCGCTTTCCCAACAAATGAAATGTGTAAAGATACTATATATGAACCTGATTTTATAGAATTAAACAGTAACACTAAATAGCTTTTACCCTTGCACCCAAAGACCATTTGGGTAACAACCGGGTGGTGTATGCCGATGGTAATAACAACGGTGTAATAGAACCAATGGAAATTCTGGAAGAAAACAACTATTATCCGTTTGGACTAAAACATCAGGGGTATAATGATATGACAGGCAATACCGCTTCCAATTATAAGTACCAATACAACGGTAAAGAGTTACAGGAAGAAATGGGATTAAACCTATATGATTTTGGAGCGAGAAATTATGATGCTGCTATAGGACGTTGGATGAATGTGGATCCGTTGGCGGAAAATTCAAGAAGATGGACTCCGTATAATTATGCGTATAACAATCCTATATTCTTTATTGATCCTGATGGAATGCAGGCTACTAAATTTGATGATTTAGATGATATAATTATCACTGGAAATTTAGCTAATGAAGCTTTAATGGGATTGCAGTCTTCGGTTAGTAATGAACTGAATTTATCTATGGATTCATCTGGTAAACTTAGTGCAGTTAAAACTGATGAAAATGGACCGTTATCTCAAGGGGCAATGGATTTATTATCTGCAATTAATGATAGTTCTATAAAAGTAAATATTAGTGCAACAAACGATATAAATACTAGTGATGGAATATCTTTAAGGACAGGTAATTTTATGGGAGCTGATTACAAAAGTGATGGTAGTGTATCTACTAATCAGGAAATACAACCTGATATACTTAATAAATTGGATATAGCTAATGATAAAACGTCTGGACAGACAGTGTTACATGAAGTTACAGAATCATATAAAGCTGGACAAATAGTAGGATGGACTAAAAGTAGTGTTGGTCCAGCTACTATGCAAGACATTAAAAATGTTAATTCAGTTTATTATAAAGCACATAATGGTGTAATAAAACCTGGAGGAGATATGTATATACAGCCGACAAATGTTAAGGATGGGTATCCACAACAAATAAACTTTTACTCTGGAAAAGATAATTCTAAACTATTTTATCAATATAAATTCAATTTCTGATGAACGTAAAAATATTAATTTTGTTAATTTTCATAAGTTGTGGTTATACAAGTAAGTTAAATCACACCAATACTATTGAAGAAGATTACTTTATAACAAAAATAGATTCTGTTGATAATTATTATCTGATTTACGCTAAAAAAAACAATGAGAATTTCAAATTTATTTCTGAAAAGACACATACCGAATGTGCAAAAATAATAGAAATAGGAAATAAGTACTCTTTAAAAAAAGAGTCAATATTTGAGTTTAAAATCATAAAAAATGATTCCATTATAACAATTAGTAATCATGTTAACATAGATTGTATGATATTAGGTGATACTAAAATTTGCAAAGAATATGAAAACAAAATATATGATGTTTATATATCAAAAAATTTAAAAGGTTTATGTTATATTGAAGAATGAGGAAGGCATTTAAAAACCTAAAGAGTGGGTTGTCAACACAACCTGTATCAAAAATTATAAAAGAAACTATTAAATTTCTAAAAAATTGTAATTCTGAAAAAGAATGAAAAGAAAGAAGGAAGTATATGGTTTTTAATAGTTTTTTTTGTAGGAGTAGGTTTTTTGATCTATTTTCAAGTATACAAAAAAAATAACTTTTTTATTTGAAAGAGGCACTAGCATCTAATATTGAGCAAAGTTATGCAGGTGTAATTGAAAAAAAGTATGTGGATAAGAGGAATCATAATAGTCCAATGATTAGATTTACTAATGGAGAATCGATTGGAATAAATGGCTTTTTTCGAGGGAAAATGCAAGTTGGAGATTCTATTAGTAAAGTAAAAGGAGACTCAGTTATACAAGTTTTTCGAAATGGAGAAAAAATAATATTGGAGATAGCTCCATTTTATGAAAAAGCAATTGAAGAACAACAAAAAAAATAATTATAATAAATCAACAAAGTCATACATATCGTAGGACTTTGTTGTTTATAGTATTCCAAATATTGTTTATGATTTAACTCTTAAATTATTATCTACAAATTCAAAAACAAACCTGACTTAATAAAAATATTATTAAATAGCTATTAACCCTTACATCCATAAAGACCATTTGGGCAACAACTGGGTGGTTTATGCCGATGGCAATAACAACGGTGTAATAGAACCCACGGAAATTCTAGAAGAAAACAACTATTATCCGTTTGAATTAAAACATCAGGGGTATAATGATATGACAGGGAATACAGCTTCCAATTATAAGTATCAATACAATGGTAAAGAGTTACAGGAAGAAATGGGATTAAACCTATATGATTTTGGAGCAAGAAACTATGATCCTGCATTAGGAAGATGGATGAACATTGATCCGTTGGCGGAAAATTCAAGAAGATGGACTCCTTATAACTATGCGTATAATAATCCTATATACTTTATTGATCCGGATGGAATGCAGAGTTGGAGTTTTAGTGGACAAGCTGCAGTTAATTTTGCTAAGGATTTGCAAATTCTGTTAGCATTGGATGGTATTGATACGGATTATACTTTTAATAGAAAAACCGGAGAAATAAAACAACATGGAGAAAAGAATAATAATCCTGATAGAATTGTAAACCTGAATAAAAAGGGAGAAGTCAAAGGTGTTTTAGTTGATAATATTGTTAAAGGAATTTTAAAAGATGGTATAAATTTTAAACAAAACAATAATGTTATAGAAATAAACGGAACAGATCAACCTACAGAATCTCAATTTCAAAATTTTATTGCCGATTATACTAAACTGGCTGGTGTTGAAGTGTCAGGATACGCTTTAGGAAATAATGCTATGGGTAAAGATATTTCAGGATTTTTAGTTGAAGCTCATAAAAGTAATACTTCAACAACATCTAATTCTGCTAGATACAATGAGAATGAAAAGATAGATTGGCAATATTTAAAAAGTTCAAAACCCTATTTAGGTAGAAGCAGGTATGCTAAATATCATTATCACAGCCATCCTGATAATTCATTAGCAAGTGATGACGATAAATTAAACTTTAAAGGAAAAAGTATTCCTCATTTTATAATTAGTAAGAAATATAACCAACAATATAATGATGTCAATGTTTTTGAAGCAAAATCCAGATAAATTTCTGATTTTATTTTTTTGTTTAACTACTTTGTTAGGCTGTAAGTCAATAAATCAAACTAATTGTCCTCAAGAGGAAATAATGGAAAATATTATCAAGAATTATTGTAAAAAAAATGTTACTTACACTTTAAAATATAAATATTTTAGATTAAGTAAAGATTACATAGATAGCACAGATTTCATTATGTATAGGGTGTCTCCTCAAATAAACAAAGTAGTATTGTCTTCGGACGGTAGTGGTTATTTCCCTTTAGATTATATTAAAGTTGGAAAAAAAATCTTTTTTATTGATGGAGAAATTACAACCAAGCCTTCTCCTAAAATTTTTACCTTGTTAAAAGAAAAAGATTTAATTGATTCTACAATGGTTAAAGTTAAACAGGGGCTTTTAGATTGGGATGTTATTGGTAAAGGTAAAGGAACAATTATGACTAATGATAGGTTAAAAGTAAATACTTATCTTGTTTGTAAAACAAATAATAAAATAGTTAGTAAATGGCGAACTAATAAATCTGAGGTGTCTGCTAAAAATATTGAAAAAGCTATTAAAAAAGGTTGTAAGAATTAATATTTTATTTTTAAAGTAAAAATTTTCTCTCTCCATTTTTTACAATTGTACTCATCAACAGATGGCAATAACAACGGTGTAATAGAACCAACGGAAATTCTGGAAGAGCATCATTATTATCCATTTGGATTAGAACATCAGAATTACAGTACCATTACAGGAAATACAGGCTATAAATACACCTTTGGAGGAAAAGAATTTCAACCCGAAAAAGATATGAATATGTATGATTTTGGCGCAAGAAATTATGATCCTGCATTAGGAAGATGGATGAATGTAGATCCGTTGGCAGAGAAGTTTGTTGGTTGGTCGCCATATAATTATACATACAATGATCCAATAAATGTTATAGATCCAGATGGAAGAAATGGAATAAGAATAGTTGATAAAGAAAATAAAACTATTATTGTTAAGGCTAATTATTATGTTCAAACTGAAGCGAGAAGATCAGATTATGGTGGTAGTTTAAACGGTTATTCATTATCAGGGATCGAAAACCTTAACAAAGAGGTAAATGCTGCATTAAATGCTGCTGGAATGACAATTAGTGAAGGTGAATTTGAAGGATATTCAGTAAGTTTCGATCTTCAATTTTTTGACGGAGGAACTGTTGATAATGCTAAAAAATTAGCTCAAAACGACATGTTTGTCTATGATGGACAAAGTTATAATATCGGTAATAGTTATTCTAGATGGGATCAAACAGAACCTAAATTTAGAGAAAATAACAATGGTGATAAATCTAAAGTAGTAGGAGGATATGTAGAATCTAATCAGTTCTTAACAATTAATAAAAATAAAGAAGGTAGTATAAGAACCAATAAAACAATTTTACATGAAATTATGCATACTTTCGGTAGAAAGGATTATCCAATTAATGTAAAAGGTATAATGAATTACCCTCCTCAATATTTCAATCAAGATGATGTGAATTTTTTCGGAGGAGCGGGCATATACAAAAATGATCTACAATCGTATAGACAGAAAAAAATCTTCCCTTTTGTCAAAAAATAAAAATAATGAAAGTGTATCAAATTTTTTTAATTACTGTACTTTTTTGCTGTCAAAAAATACAAAGTCAGACTATCAATAACCCTTCGGATAGTTTATGTAAATTATCCTTTATCAAAGCTTACTATATTCAAATAAAAGCGGAAACAAAAAGTGGATTAATCAACATGAATGGGGTATCATATAAAATGATAGATATTGATAAAAATAATAAGAAAACGTATAGAACATTTATTAGTGATTTATATAATCAAATATATTATACTCCTTATTTAAGCCAATTAGGAGGGTATTATTCCGCTTTAAATTATTGTAAAGATCCGTTGACAATAAATATAATTAATAATTTATCACAATTTAAATTAAAAGAAACTTTTTGGTTAGAAGAATTGCTTTCAAAAAATATTGTTTTGCGAAAAAAATTAGATGATGGAACAAAAGTTATCATAAAAATTTCAAAAGTTGAAGGAATGTTTTATGAAATAGAAAAAGATTATGAAGTAATAGATTTTACTGTAAGTGATGAATTAGATATTTATGAAATGAATAATATAAAAGAGATTTTTATTCCACAAGATATTGTTATTAAAAGCATTGAATAAACATGCTATTATTTCTATTAAGATGGATTTTAGATATCTTATATTTTTCTCTCCTAAAATCGAAATTAAACTTTTGTTAGAGAATAATACAAATAATAGAACCAACGGAAATTCTGGAAGAGCATCATTATTATCCATTTGGATTAGAACACCAGAATTACAGCACTATTACAGGAAATACAGGCTATAAATACACCTTTGGAGGAAAAGAATTTCAGCCCGAAAAAGGCATGAATATGTATGATTTTGGTGCAAGAAATTATGATCCGACTTTAGGAAGATGGATGAATATTGACCCATTAGCCGAGAAGATGAGACGGTTTTCTCCGTACGTTTATGCATTCAATAATCCTATTCGGTTTATTGACCCGGATGGAATGGCACCAGATGATCCAATTGGACCAGGTTATTATTCTGCAAGTATAAACTCAAGATATATTGGTTTTGGATTGAGGCATCCTATTGCTGCTACGAGAATAGGTTTTGGAGTAACAAAAGGAGCGACTGATATATCAACAAATGCAACAAGATTTGCAACAAGGGGAGAAGTCTTATCTGGTTCCAAAAGGGGACAAAGAGATGAAGGAAGTGAGAATGGTGCATTTAGGCATGCGCTATGGCAATCAGCTATAGCTTCTGAATTCGGAAGTAAAATAGCGAAAGAAGCAGGTAATGCTCATGAGAATAATCCCTTTACAGATTTGTCAGTAAGAAGTTTTAATAAACTCGCCGATGCAGATCAAACAGTTGATTTACTAAACAATATAATAGGACGGAATATTGGAAGTACTAATTCAGGTTTAAAAATGGATGAATTAGCTAATTTAGTTCTTGAAGAGTTTAAAAATAATGGACTTTATACAGCAACACAAGATAATAACGGGAATTGGAATATATCAAAAAGTACTTTGTCTTCTGAAAAATATGAACAATTAAAAGAAATTTATAAAGGACTAAATAAAGATGGTCGTAATAAGCAAGAGCAAAAAATTATAGATGATAAAGCAAAAAAAGAAACTCAAACTTGGAATAGAGGATCTAAATGGTAAAAGTATGAAATATCTAAAAATAATAATGATTAGTCTTATATTATCACTGAATAGTTGTACTAATCGAAATGATTTTGACAACATTTTAGTAGAGGAATTTCAAAAATGTTCTTCTCAGGATAATTGCGAAGTTGATTTTTCCAAAATCATGAATTTTGAATGGGATACGATGTATTATTTTTCCCTATCAAATTCAATTGAAGATATAGAGAAAGTCTTAGGGTTTACATATAATCAATGGGAAGATATTGGGGACCGAGTGATATTTGTTAATAAGGGTAAAATAGTGTATCAAAAGGAATGGTTTCCGATGGCTGATCAACCTTTGGAAGGAACAGTATTTATAACAGATTTAAAAAGTTTTAAAGTTAACAATTCTGATGCTAAATTTAAAATTTATAAACAAGGGAATATTTTTTTCTTAGAAAAAATATAAGCAACAAAAGTATCCATCTTTCTAATCGTTGACTATTTATGGTAAGGCAAAATGGCTTCTGAGAGATTGACAAATAAAGGGTTAATAATGTTATTAGATAAAACCCTAGATGATGGAAGGAATAATAAAAAAAAGATTTTATAGATAGTAATAAATGAAAGAAATTTTGCTTTTAGCAGTTGCTACTTTAGGATGTTGGATTTTTTATTTTGTTCAAAAAAATAAGGAAAATAAGAATATGAGTTTATATTATCAGTCTTTAAATTTTAAAGAGCTAGTTCTAGCTATTGCTGGAACACTTAGTGTTTTAATCATTTTAGTAAAAAGGGTCATTGTTTAAGAAAACATAGAAATAGGTTGTGTTTTATAATATACATTTTTACAATAAAAAGAGAATTATGAAAAAAGATCTTTTTTTAATTGTACTGGTCACTTTATCTATTATTGGCTGTTCTTCGGTTAAGCAAAATAAAGCTTCTCAAAAAGAAAGGATAATATATGTGGTACCGGATACGGTTCAGAATTGGTTTAAGAATGTGATTAATGATAAAAACATTAGATTAGAGAAGAATAATTTATATTTTATATTGCACCCTTCACGTGAGTATAATAAAATTTATTATGATTTATTTCTATGTAATTCAGAAGATTATAATTCATTAGATAACTTTTTAGTAAAAAACAGTAATCATGCTGTATATATAGATGGAGAATTATATCCTTTATTAAACAGTTTAGATCAGATATTTTCTACACGGGATTATAGTAACAAGGAGCTGTTAGAATTATTAAAAGAAAAGAAAAAAATAAAACAATATTATAAGATATACGAGAAGACTTACTGGGTTACTTTCGATAATAAATGGAAAGAAATAATTACAACTTCAGATGAATCAGAAGGAGGCTATCAAACGAATTCACCTAATAAAACAAATTTTGATGTCTCTGAATAAAATCGAAACGCCATGTTTTCCTGACATGGAGTATTTTTACTTCACAGAAGCAATCCAGCAGCTACGGTAAACTTCCCTTTTTATGACAGGGAATGCTACTTGCAATTATTAGCGTCAATATAATGAAAAAGGAACTTTTAAAACGACTGATAGATAAAAACTTATTTGTTGCAATGTTACTGATATTTATTTTTTGTGGATGCTCAGTCTCAAAAGTGAACAATAAAGAGCAATTAGAGATGATTTTAATTAATGACTATAGTGAAACTAATAGAACTGAATTATGCAATTATAGTTATTTCAGTATAAGTCATTATAACAGTCTTGAGAAAAACAATCTGATTGTCTATAATATTTGTCCGGAGAGGAATAAAGTAGTTCTATCACCAGAAGGAGATGGTTATTATCCAAAAGATTATATCGAGTTTAAAAATAAAATATTTTTTATTGATGGTGAAATTACAAATCAACCATCTGAAAAGATATATAATTTTTTAAAAGATAGAAACCTAATTGATTCAGCGATGTATAAGGTTGAGTTAGGTTTAGTTGAATATGAAGATTTAAAACAAGGAGAAGGTAAAATAACATATTATAACAGCCAAAAAGTGACTACTTATGTTGTATGTGAAACAAATAATAAAATTATAAAAAAATGGAGGACAAACAAGGCTGAAATTTCCGAAAAAAATATGCAAAAAGCTCTTAAAAAAGAATGCAAATAATATCTATAGTAGCAATTTGAGGAAAGGACACTAAAACTCAGGTTTTTAGTTAGTAATTAGAGATTATATGTTTTAAACAAGAATTTAGATTAAAACTAAATCTTCGAAGGACAGCTATGTCAAATGGTGACTATATGCAAGGTAATTACAGAAGTGATAAATCAGCCTATAAAAGTAAAATCAATTAGACGAAGAATACATTTAATAATTTCAAAGTGCTTTTTTGTACTGATTTATGTTTATATATGTCAAGATAGTATAGAGATAAAAAAAGTGTGATCTTAATCGACTGTACTCAAATAAGCAATAATCTATGATATGTAAATGGACTAATAATTAAGAAATATTCGATTTTTTCTTATTTAAAAACAAATATTATAGATGAGAGTATGTTTACATACTCGTTTTATGAGAAAGAGCCAAATGATTTTGAAAATTTACTGATGACTTAACCACATTAGCAGATAAATATGATCAAAATAAAAATGAAGATTTTGTTAATGGAGAAAGATATACTTTATGATTAAAAAGGGTAATAATCAAAAATAATATTAGAGGGTTTTCCCTACTCATCCGCAAGGAAGAATACCATCGAGAGCAGATTTAAATGCCAGAGACAATGGTTTGAGTATAAATCCTAAATTATATTTTAATATTATTACAACTAACAAACATGGAGAATCGGGAAAAAATCATAAAACAAACTATACTAATTATGGGCGTTAAAATTTTTACTACACGAAATATAAGATTTCTGTCACTATTTTTTTTAATTAGTTTTATGGCTTGCAGTAGTCAATATAAAAAAAGCAAAATTAAAGAAGAATATACATTTAAAGAAAAGTCAATCAAGGAATTTATTAAAACCAATCTATTCAGAACCAATAAAGTATTTACAATTGATAGTTTATTACTTGAAAAAGAAATTGTGTATATTGGAATAATTGAGAGTGAAATAAAAGTTTTTGCTTTCGTTAATGAAATAGAAAAAATTCCTCAATGTATTGAAGTTAATAATTCTTTGTTTATACAAAGGTGGAAGGATAAAGAATTTGATGCTCAAGAATCTATCAAACTTTTAAAGAAATACAATGTTTTGTATGATGATACTGATGAAAACTATTTTTCTTTTGATCCCATAACTGATGATAAACTAAAGGCACTTGATCTCTTTTTTTGTAAGAATAATAGTTCAATATTTAAAAGAGTTAAGTCCAACATGCCCTACCAACAATATGGTATTCCTAAAATAAAATGTGATAAATAATTTGCCTATAACCGAGAATGTTGAAAATTTCTCGTTAGGGTGTTCCTATTTATAAATAAAAAAAATGGAAGATTGTATTTGGCTACAAATGGTAACGACAAACCGATATTAGTATAGGAAAATATGAAAATAATAGAATAGCAAAGACTAGTAGTAAAGGTATAATGGGAGCTATAGTGGGAGGTTTTACAAAAGATAATTTCTTTGGTTTTTATCATGTTCATCCAGGAGGAACAAGCAAACCTTTTCTAAGTGATATAGATTCTCATAATTCAAGTTTAAAGCAAAATAGTAAACTCAATTTATACATTTTAACAAAATCAGGATATGGAGAATTAGGAAAGATACCATAAGTTTAATTATACAAAACAATAAATTTTGAATATGAATAAGTTGGTTTTTTGTTATTTAATAACAATAGCGCTTTTTTTTAGTATGTGTAAGCCTATTAAGGAGATTAAAAAAATTAATATTGAACAATCAGAGGATAAAGCGATTAATCTTTTTATTCAAAGTAATTTGTTTTTAGATAAAAATGTATATGCTCTTCATCGTAAAGATATGAATGAAGATGTTTTTTGTCTCACTATTATAAGAAGTTATTCTAAAATTCTTATTGATACTAAAACGGAACATTATAAATCAGGAAGAATACCTAAATGTAAAGAAGTTAAAAATGCCTTATTCTTATGGTTTGAAGAAGGTTATATTGCTTCTGAGGAAGATATAAAACTACTAAATAAATATGATGTTCTAAAAAAGGATACCTTAGAAAATCTCATTTATTTAGATACCCCTATAGATGATAGCTTAAAAGCATTGGATGTTTATTTTTGTAAAAATAATCATGATAAATACAAGAAAGTTAAGAGTCGTTATGCCCCGGGATTTTATAAAATGCCAAAATTAAATTGTAAATAAAAGTGATTAACAAATCTGAAAGAAACAACGGCTAATAATATTGAAAAAGCTATTAAAAAAGGTTGTAAGAATTAAGATTTTCTAAATTGTATCTTTAGATATTAAGTATCCAAATTAATTTTAAAAAATTATAGTTAAGTAAGATATCATATAAATATTAGTTATGAAACATTTAAAAATATTGGTGGTAGATAAAAGACTGTTTCTTCTTTTTTTAATAATACTGATACAAGGTTGCGGTATAAATAGTCGTATAAAAAGGAATTATAAGCAAACGAATAAGCTCGCTATTGAATTGTTTAATGAAAATACTAATGTAATTTCTATTCAGGATGAATATGCAAATTATGCCTATTTGTTAACCTATACAGAAAATGAAGTCCGTAGTTATAAGATGAAAGATGGTAAAATTTTTTCAGTTTCTAATTTTTTAAAAAAGGAAAATTTTAGAGATGTCATTAAAGATTTTGAAGGATTCTCAAATAAAGATTTTAATTCATGTATTGAAATGGATGGAGGGTATATATTTTTTAAATTTAATAATAAGAGTCTTCACGAAATGACTTTAGGAGTTAATTTAAAATGTTTTATAGAAACTGAATTTGATTCTAAATTTCTCAATTATATAAAGGAGGATTTAATTAATATCAATAAGACAGATAAAGATTTATTGTTAAATCTATAAAGAAGATTTTTATTCAGAAGTATTACAGCAAATACAGGATAAATACATTTTTGGAGGGAAATACTATTCCACATTTTATATTTAGTAAAAAGGATAACCAACAATACAATGAAAATGGCGTTTATAAAACAACAAATAGATAGGGCATTAATTTTCTTTTTGCTTATATTGTTTTTCGGATGTTCGATAATTAAAAGGGAATTGATGTCAGATGATATTTATTCAACTATAATATCAGATTACTATAGAAATAATAAGTCGGATATTAATCATTACCAGTATTTTAATATTAGGTCTTATAAAATAGAGAATATAGATATGAAAGTGTATCGTATCAGTTCTGAATATAATAAAGTAGTACTAAGCTCAGAAGGAGATGCGTATTACCCAAAAGATTATATTGAGTTTAAAAATAAAATATTTTTTATTGAAGGGGAGATAACCAATAAACCATCTGAAAAGATATATAACTTTTTAAAAGATAGAAACCTAATTGATTCAGCGATGTATAAGGTTGAGTTAGGTTTAGTTGAATATGATGATTTAAAACCAGCAGAAGGTAAAATAACATACTATAACAGCCAAAAAGTGACTACTTATGTTGTATGTGAAACAAGTAACAAAATTATAAAAAAATGGAGGACTAATAAATCCGAAACTACGGCTGAAAATATTGAAAAAGCTATTCAAAAAGGTTGTAAGAATTAACATTTTATTTTTAAAGCAAAAATTTTCTCTCTCCATTTTTTACAATTGTACTCATCAACAGATGGTTACTATAACGGTGTAATAGCTTCAATAAAATTCTTATAGGGAAATCTCTGTTTTACAAATTAAAAACCTCCTAAACCTATAAAAAACGCCTCCGGAATTCATGAATTTCGGAGGCGTTTTTGGATAACATTAGCAATAAAAGCTTATTGTTTTTTAAACGTAAACGTATTTTTGGTACGAGAATCATTACGGTCAAATATTTTAAGCACATACATACCCGTTTGTAAACTTTCCACACTGATACGGTTATCATCAATTCTTCCATATCCGATTAACTTGCCGCTAAGATCATAAATCTGATAATTTTCCTGTGACAGATCTTTACCGCTCAGATGCAGAAAATCATGTGTAGGATTCGGATACAGCGTTAAATCCGTGTTTTCAAACACCTCATTGCCTAATGTTACGGCTGCAGATCGGAAAATCAATAATTTCTGGTTGCTGCCACTTGTGGTTACGGTATAATTCAAAGATCCGATATACATATTTGTAAACCCGCCGGTCCAATACGTTTTTTCGCAGAACCATAACCTGTTTTGGTTGTCCATACCGATCAGATTATAAGGAAACGTTTTAAGAGAAGATTCCAGTACATAATGATGATCTACATCACCGTTGCTGTTAAATTCAAAACTAAACCATTTAGGCGTCTGATCGGCAACGATCTCAATACCGTTTCCAAAATTATAATGTCCCAGAAAATAGCCAAACGCAAGAATCTTATCTTTCACAAGTGTAAAATACAGAAATCGGCTATACGTATCACTGTTAAAAGAAGGAATCTGTGTAGGTTTTTTGATCCAGCTTACCACCCCGTTTGTATTCAGCTTAATAAGAGAATTGGTTCTCTCATTGGTGGCATAACTCGTAGTATAACTTTGTCCCCAGTAATCAACAGTCGTAGAAGAACTGAAGTTACCGGACATATACTCATCCATCAGAAACAGATTGTCATTGGAATCAATCTGAAACTGCACAAATTCCATTGATAAAGCGCTGTTCGGAATCGTCGGTGACTTCGCCCACATAAACTGTCCGGCTGAACTGTATTTTACCATATAAAACTTGCTTCTCTGAGCGACCGCATTTTGAAGCGTAGCAGTCCCAAAAGTTGCCTTAGTACCCATCATAGTTCCCACCATATACACATTGTTTTGGGAATCAAGTCTGAGTGCAGGGGTATGGTTGTTAAATACAAAAATAGAAGGGTAGGTTTCATTCACTGGATTCGTGGAAGAATGAAACCACTGCATTCCGTTACCGTTTACATTCAGCTTTCCGATGACCATGCGCGTCAGCTGTTTTTGAGTAGGATGTGCTGTCGGGTTTGAATAATTAATACCATCTACTTTAATATTTTGCTGAGAAGCTCTTGCAGCAACATATACATCATCATTTTTGGCAACGGCAAGACTGAACATCATCAGATCACCTCCTTCAAATGTTTTCTTCCAGGCCACAACTCTCCCTTTTGAAAGTTTTAGCATCATTACTTTAGACGTTAAAGCATCGGTATTGGCAAAATACGTCTGACCATCCAGAATATAGCCTTGTTGTACCCCATAGGTCAGATAAATATTATCCTTATCATCTACAGTGATATCAAACAATTGTTCATACCCCGTGCTGTTCAGCATAAAATGGTCAATAAGCTGTGCTTCATCATCATAATGGGCAAGCAGTATTCTGAAATTTCCCTGCTGGTAATTCGGGTTAGTCACAACAACTCCGGGTTCTAACGTATAAGTAGCCGTATTAAACGAAATAGGAACCAGATAGGTATTGTCCTTAAGCCATATTTTTTCGTGGGTATAGACATTTCCGTTAATATTAAAAATTTTTACCAGATCAAAATCTGCCTGAGCAAACGATTGATGTACGATAAACAATAAAAAGAATAAGTAAATTTTTTTCATAATCGAACGGGTTAATAATTCACATAGCGGGTTAACAGTTTGTTAACAACTGACAATATTAGTAATAAAAATTCAATAATAAAACAAAAATATTGGTAATATGATAGTTTATTTTAGTTGTTGTTGTGAAATAATAAATAAATGTGTATTGCTTTTTGAGAAAATGAATACCGGCTGTGTTTAATAAGATATCTGAACAGCTGATGTAACAGAAAATAAAATGCAGTTATAAATCAAGCAGTATGCATCGTGTATTCCTGTTAAAAACAGTATTTTTACATCGGTTTAAACTTGAGAACAGATGAAACAACCGCACTACTTAAAAAAGGGCGATCAGGTAGCCCTTGTGTGTACCGCAAGAAAATTTACAAAAGAAGCTTGTGAGCCTGCCATACAGTTATTGGCTTCGTGGGGTTTAAAAGCAGTATTGGGGGCTACCATCGGCAAAGACAATTTTCAACTGGGAGGAACTGATGAAGAACGGGCAGCAGATTTGCAGCAGATGCTTGACCGTCCGGATATAAAAGCCATCTGGATAGCAAGAGGCGGATATGGTACTGTGCGTATTCTCGATAAACTGGATTTTACAGCTTTTATTAAAGCACCCAAGTGGATTGTAGGTTTCAGTGATATTACTGTTTTACACAGCCATGTCAATACCCTTCAGATTCCAAGCATACATGCCATCATGCCTTTTACCGTTCCGAATACGATAGAAAGCGCTGTCGTTTCTTTACGAAAAGCATTATTCGGCGAAACACTTTCGTATGAGATACCATCGCACCCTGCCAACAAAACCGGGCAGGCATCGGGTGAGCTTGTAGGAGGCAATCTTTCCATCTTATACAGTTTGCTCGGATCTGCTACAAGTCTGAACACCAAAGGTAAAATTCTGTACATTGAAGATCTGGATGAATATCTGTACCACATCGACCGGATGATGTACAATCTTAAAAGAAACGGTTATTTTGAAGGTTTACAGGGAATGGTTGTGGGCGGAATGACAGATATGCACGATAATGCTATCCCTTTTGGATTTGATGCCGTTCAGATTATACTGGACATCACCAAAGAATATGCATTTCCGGTTTGTTTTGATTTTCCGGCCGGGCATGTTCAGGACAATCGGGCATTGCGTTTGGGACAGCAAGTAGTATTAGCAGTAGAAAAAGAGCGTACTTCTTTAACATTTAGCGATGGCGGAGCATAACGATACCGGAAAAAAAGGAGAAGATCTCGCGGTGGATTATCTGTTGCAAAACGAATATCAGATTGTGGAACGCAACTGGTATTACCAAAAGGCAGAAATAGACATCATTGCAAGACAGCAAAACACATTGATAGCCGTTGAGGTAAAAACCCGTTCATCTGCAGCGTATGGTTTGCCTCAGGATTTTGTAAATCAGACCAAAATAAAAAGACTCGTTGCGGCATTTGATGCGTATATCACCCAAAGAGATCTGGATGTTCACGCACGGTTTGACATCATTGCCGTACAGTTTACACCTGAGGGAACTGCAATTGAACACATACAGGAAGCTTTTTATCCTTTGTGAAGCCAGGTTTTTCTGATGGCGTCCAGCGCATAGACATATTCACCCGAAGTATTTTCTTTGGCTGCGGCAATCATTGCAGAAGCGAGGTCTTCTGTGGGTAACGGTTCATACGAGCGATAGATTCCCAATCTGTTGAGAAAGCGAATCAGACCCACTGAAAGTTGCTCCATAGCACGGTCCGTATTTTTTCGGATCAACACACCCGGTTGGAAAACAATATTGCAGGAATAGGCTAAGGCTTTTATAGCCTCTTCAAGCTTGCCTTTCATCTGCGGGTAAAACATCCGGCTCTGGGAAGAAGCCCCGTAAGACGAAACCAGAACATGCGTATTACACCCATTCTCTTTGGCATATTTTGCAAATTGATACGGATATTCATAATCGATCTTCCATTGATTGGCTTTCGTTTTCGCCTCTTTTATCGTAGTTCCCATACACGAAAAAACCACATCTCCCGTAATCAGATCACGCCATTGCTCCATTGCATTAAAATCGACCACATGCACGGTTAACTTTTCGTGAACCGCAGCAGGTGCCTTTCTCACAAATACAATTACCTCTTCAAAAAAAGGATCATTCAATAAGTTTTCAACCAATGGTTTTCCGGTGGCTCCCGTGGCTCCGATTACTAATGCTTTCATAAAAAATGTTTATAAAAGCAATGTATTAAAAATTTGCTAAACAATAGCAGAGATCACAGCATATTTTGTATTTTAGAACAACTAATCAAATCAAGTGTTATGCAAGCATATAGAGTAGAATCTGACTTGTTAGGGGAACTTAATATTCCCGTGGATGCCTACTTTGGCGTTCAGACTCAAAGAGCCATCAACAACTTTAAAATATCCAATCACCAACTTGCCCATTATCCTGAATTTATAAAAGCACTGGCTGTAGTAAAGCTCGGAGCGGCGCAGGCTAATTTTGAACTGGGCATTCTTAACGAAGACATATACAAAGCCATTAGTTACGCCTGTAATGAACTCATGGAAGGTCGGTTTACAGACCAGTTTCCGATTGATATGATTCAGGGCGGAGCGGGGACTTCCGTCAACATGAATGCGAATGAAGTAATTGCCAATATTGCCTTGGAATATCTGGGCAAAGAAAAAGGAGATTACCAGTATTGTTCGCCGAATGATCACGTCAACCTTTCGCAGTCGACGAATGATGCCTATCCGTCTGCGTTAAAACTCGCCTTGTTTGAAATGAACAAACAACTGTTAGCAGCTTTGGAAAAACTCTATTTTGCTTTTGATAAAAAAGCAGCAGAGTTTGAAAACGTGATCAAAATGGGTAGAACACAGTTGCAGGATGCCGTTCCAATGACCTTGGGACAGGAATTTGAAGGATTTTCGATCACCTTTAAAAAGGAAATACAATCCATTACCCGAAGCGCTTTAAACCTTTTGGAAATCAACATGGGGGCTACGGCAATCGGCACAGGCTTAAATGCCATCCCGGATTATGCACAACTGTGTACTTCAAAAATAGCTGCGATTACCAATGAACCCGTAAAACTGGCGGAGAATCTCGTGGAGGCCACTTCCGATACCAGCGCCTTTGTCGAATATTCATCGGGACTCAAAAGGCTGTCCATCAAGCTTTCCAAAATATGCAACGATTTGCGTCTGCTTGCTTCGGGACCCAGAACCGGATTGTTTGAGCTGAAATTACCACCTAAACAGCCGGGATCTTCCATCATGCCGGGTAAAGTAAATCCGGTAATACCGGAGGTAGTCAATCAGGTGTGTTTTAAAGTCATCGGAAACGACCTTACGGTAACGTTCGCCGCGGAAGCAGGACAGTTACAGTTAAACGTAATGGAGCCCATAATTGCTTTTTCAATCATGGAATCCATTCAGTACCTTACCAACGCCATACGCACACTGCGGACAGAATGTGTAGAAGGTATTATTGCCAATACCGAACATCTGCGTCAGGAAGTGCAAAACAGTATCGGGATTGTAACGGCATTGAATCCGCATATCGGATACAAAGCAAGTACCAAAATTGCCAAAGAAGCATTGGAAACAGGGCGCAGTGTATACGATCTCGTTTTGGAACATCAACTGCTTACTGAGGAAAAACTAAACGAAATACTGGATCCGAAAAACATGCTCGGACCTCATATCTGATTTTATAACAGAGGGGCGAGCAGTCTGCATACAGAGGCGAACCCCTTTTTATACCATTTTTCATTAGTCCAGCTGTTGAGCGTCATACGGCGTGATACCAAACGGTCTTCATCAAACTGTCTGTTCAGCTCGGCTGCTGTCTTTTCACACAAAATTAAAGACGTAATTTCAAAGTTGATATAAAAACTGCGGATATCAAGGTTCATCGTCCCTACAAAAGAAAGCTGATCATCTACAACTACGGTTTTGGCATGCATAAATCCTTTTTCATATAAAAACACCTCTACGTTGCGTTCTAACAGCGGTTTCAGAAAAGAAAGCGATGCATATTGCACCACGGTAGAATCTCCCGTTAATGGCAGCATAAGCTCAATATGTACCCCTTTGGAAGCTGCAATCATCAAAGCCGATTTAAAAGCTTCTCCGGGAATAAAGTAAGGAGTGCAAATGCGTACAGAAGTCTTGGCTTTCATAATAGCTGCAATAACGGATTCCATACCGGACGGAATCAGTTCTCCGGGTGACGTAAGGGCAAAAGAAACCGGAATAGAGGATGGTAGAGTTGTCTCTTTCAGATAGTTTTCGTCAAGATGATACAGAGCACCGCGTGTAATACGCCAGTTCATAAAAAAATAAATTTCAAGCAGGCGTACGGCATCTCCTTCCAGACGGACACTGGTATCTCTCCAGTACAGGGTATTTTTGTTTTTTGGAGGGGTTTGGTTATAATATTTATCAGAAATATTGATACCGCCCGTAAAGCCGATGTTGCCGTCAATAATGGCAATTTTGCGGTGATTTCTGTAATTGCTGTTGGCAAGAGAATTGAAATGCACGGGCAAAAACACCTGAAAATCAATACCGCTGTCCAGCAGTTCCTTGCGCAGTTTTGAAAGCCGGGGAGAACCAAAATCATCGGTCATCAACCGCACAATAACACCCTCCTTCACTTTTTTCTTCATCAGTTCTATAAACGTACGGCCTGTAGTATCATCATCAAAAATATAGTATTCCAGATGGATATGGTGTCGGGCATTTTCCATAGCTTCCAACAAGACCGGAAACTTTTGCTCACCATTGAAGAGTAAGGATATTTTATTTTTCAGCGTAAGGGAAGAAGTGCGGGTGTTTATCAGATATTGAAAAACACTTCCAAAAGGCTCTCCAATGGCCTGAACTTCTTTTTCCATGATGGGATGCAAATCTTTCCAACGCGTGAGAATCTCCTGCTGAAGTTGTTTGTCCAGTTTCCGGAAATATTTTTCTTTCTGGAATTTCTGTCCAAACAGATAATAAAACAAAATACCGAGCAACGGAACAAATACGATGATAAGAATCCATGCAATCGTTTTTTCCGGATTGCGGTTTTCAATGAGGATAGTGATGATAACAGAAATATAAATCAGAGATATAGGTATCCAGTACCATTCTTTTATAAAATCCCATATCAAATGTATGTATTCCATTTTGCTATTTCTTAATACCTTTGTAATTTAGAAAAATAAAACAGCAAATGAAAAAGTTTTTAATCGTCGGTTTGGGCAACATCGGAGCCGAATATGTAAATACACGCCATAACATCGGTTTTAAAGTAGTTGATTTTTTAGCAAATGAAGAGGGAGCAGATTACCAAACCGTAAAACTGGGAAGTATGGCAGAGGTAAAAATAAAAGGAAGAACCTTATTGCTGTTAAAACCGAATACCTATATGAACCTTTCCGGAAAAGCGGTACAGTATTGGATGGAAAAAGAAAAGATAAGCGCTGAAAATGTGCTGGTGATTACGGATGATCTCAATCTGCCATTCGGTACTTTGCGCATCAAGCCAAAAGGTTCAGATGGTGGCCATAACGGTCTGAAAAGCATTCAGGCACTATTGGGTACCACAGAATATCCGCGTTTCCGGTTCGGAATCAGCGATGAGTTTAAAAAGGGACAGCAGGCAAATTATGTATTGGGAGACTGGACAGAAGAGGAAAAGGAAGCTTTAAAAGAGCGTCTCAAAGTTGCTGCAGAAGCAGTTAAATCCTTTGCTTTAGCTGGATTGGGAAATACAATGACTTCATTTAACGGAAAATAGTATGAAAAAGGCAATATTGTATTTATTATTAGCCAATCTGTTTACAGCTTGTGCTATGTTTAATAGGAAAACAGAAACAAAAACAGCAGAAACGATGGCGGCAATAATCAACAATCCATGTCCGGAGCAAGGCAATTGCACGGCAGAGCGTCTTAAAGATAAAGCGTTGTCACTTCGGGAAAGCGAAGATGGAAGAGAGGTATATGTGGAACTGATCGATCAGAAAGGCAGTTATGTCGTTCACTATAAATATGAAAAAACGGCCAGTGGAAAGTATCAGGATGATTTTCATACAGAAGAACTCTTTTTCCAGATCCCGGCTGAGGCATTCAAAAAAGAATATAAGGATGCTGATTTGCAAAACGTTTTTATGGTTTTTGGAAGACAATGTTACTGTAAAGGGTTTGCGGGCAATTTCAGAGTAACACAGGGCGATTTACAAATCGACCATTCAGAGGAAGAAACACAGGTAAGCGTGCGCTTTAAGGCAGTGGTACCTCAGCTTTTTGAAGAACTTAATTTTAAAGTGCGATAGATGAAAAACGTATTTTTTATAGTGATGTTTTTTTGCTCCGTACAGTTGCTCAACGCACAAAATGACAGCATAGTACCTGTTGTCGGTCGCGGATCAAACACCACAGATTTTCCGGAACTTTCGGTACAACCTCAGTATATCGGTGGAATTGAAGCAATAGGCCGTACAGTAGCCATGAGTTACAATTATCCGCGTGAGGCTATAGATGAAGGCATTACCGGAACTATTATGGTTGAATTTATTGTGGATGAGGAAGGAAATGTGGCTGATGTCACCATAAAAAAAGGAGTGTGTGTGCCTTGCGATCAGGAGGCATTGAGAGTGGTAAAGCTGCTCAGAAAGTTTGAACCGGGACTCGATCAGAACGGAAAGCCAGTGAGAGCGCGTTATTCTCTTCCCATCACATTGAATCTCGCTGAATAATTTTTACTACTTTTGCACCGAAATTGGTTGAACATTGTTCATTAATAGGGAATCAAGTACGATTACATCAAATCTTGAGCTGTACCCGCAACTGTAGGCGATACCATATTCTTGTATAAGAAAAAGGACGCAAGTCAGGATACCTGCCATTTTCACAACATTAAACTTTCGGGAGTTAAAGTTGATGAGAATAGTGCATTGGCTCTGCTTTATTTTCTTTATATCCTAAAAGTTGTCATACTGTATATTTAACAACAAACATATTTAGGATGAAAAAAATTACCTTATTTTTCGTGTTATTACTGACACAATCCCTTTTTGCACAATTTACAGAAAATGATATCCGGTTTTGGGTGGGAGAAGGTACTAAAAAAGCTTTTTTAGTAGCGGATTTCAAAGGAGAAGAAACCATTCATTCCTATGCCTGGGGATACCGTTTTGAAAACGAAGATCTGACAGTAGAAGATATGCTGAATGCTCTTCTTGCTGCTGAACCAAAGCTGCAGGCTCAGATTGACAGTGGATATTTATCTTCCCTTACTTATAACCACCATACCGAGTTGCCGGATCAGTTTGGTTGGGCTACTTTTGACGGAACATCACTGGAAAATTTATCTATGAATAACGGAGTGGGCTATACAGATCTATATGACGGTATGTGGTTTGGTATGACGGCGATGACGGATGATATTGAAGAGCCTTCAACACCGGTAGCGGCTTACAGCTCACAATGGTTTTCAGAAGAAGATATTGTTACCTGGTTTGGAACAGGAACCCATAAAAGTCTTGTTGTGGTTGATTTCGGAACCGATTCTGAAGCCGGAGCAGACTCTTTTGTTTTTGGAATCCGCTATGAGACAGAAACGATAACTGCAGAAGAAGCTTTAGAACTGATACAAACAGAAGCCGATGCATTTGATTATGTAATGGATGCTACCCATGTTAGCGAAATCAACTGGACAGCATATAGCGGGGCAGGAGAATGGAAATCTTATACGGGTACCAATCTGTCGGATTGGAAAGAAACAGTTGTTGCTCAGATTGCTCTACAAAACGGGCAATGGCTTGGACTGAGCCTGGGCTCAAGACGACCTTTTACGCCTCGTGAAGAAGGAACTCTTGCAAACGGGGAACATCATAAGGTTTCATTCAGCATCTATCCGAATCCGGCAGTTGAGACGGTTACCTTAAAGACAGAGCAGCCACTTAAAAAATATACCGTATATAGCAGTAACGGAAAAAAGATACGGGAAGGAACCGAAACGGTAGTGAATGTATCTGCTTTGAGTTCCGGAATATATATTGTAGAAGTATGGACTGAGACGGGGAGAACAACTCAGAAATTATGGAAAAAATAATAAAAAAATGCGCTTTAAATCAAAGCGCATTTTTTTATTGCCAGCCTCCACCCAGCGATTTGTATAATTTTACACGCGAAAGTAGTTTTGCATGTTTTATTCTGTTGAGGTTCAGCTCATTTTCAAGTGCTGCTTTCTGTGTCGTGATTACTTCCAGATAAGTAGCATATCCGCTGTTAAAAAGCAGGTTGGATTGTTTGATCGCAAGATTGGTTGTCTGTACCTGATCTTCAGCGATAGCAAGCTGCTCTTCTACATTTTTAATTACAATAAGGGCGTCAGAAACTTCAGTGATAGCAGTATAAACTGTTTTCTGTAAATCGATTTCTGCCTGTTCACGTTCAATTTTGGCCACTTCAAAGTCTGTTTTTAATCTCTTTTTACTAAACACAGGTTGTGTGAGCCCACCGATCACACTTCCGAATAAGGCTCCGGGTATGTTGAACCAATTTTCAGGAAGCATACTGTTGACACCTCCACTGAGGTTGATTTCCAGAGACGGATAGCGCTTTGCCTGTGTAACACCCACTACGGCATTTTTGGCATCGAGTTCCAGTTCTGCAGCTACCACATCAGGGCGGTGACGCACCAGTTCTAACGGAACACCAATAGTGAGGGTATCTTTAGGAATGAGTGTAGACAGCATGGCATTTCCGAATTTTACTTCATCAGGAAACTGACCTATCAGCAAACGCAATGCGTTTTCCTGAACCCCGATTTGTTGCTTGAGATTAGGAATAAGCGCCTTAGCTACCAGCATTTGCGATTTTGTCTGCTGTGTTGCCAATGCTGTGGTGTTACCTGCCTGATATTGCAAATCAACGATTTTTAGAGTATTTTGAGTAAGCTCATAATTCGATTGCGCAACTTCAAGCTGCGCATTCAGCAACAGCAGATTGTAATATCCTTCAGCAATTTTACTGATGATTTCGGTTTGTATTGTCTTTTGGGCTTCTTTGGTTTGCAGATAGCCTGCGAGTACTTCATCGCGCTGATTTTTGATCTTTCCCCAGATATCTATTTCCCAGCTTACATTCAGAGAACTGGCATTCTGCATAGTGTACCAATACATGTTTTCAGGAGCCTCTTTTCCCTGAGTGTTGTAGTATTTGGAAGAAGCTGTACTGTAAAAATCTTTAGATCGATACTGATAGTTTACATTGCCCAAAGTGGCACTGACAGAGGGAAGCCATTCCATATTTGCCTGTCCGGCTCTGAGGTTGTTTATTTCAATATTTTTCAGTGCTTTCTGAATGTCAAAATTATATTGAAGTCCCTGCTCAATCAGAGCGATAAGATAGGGATCTTCAAAATACGCTTTCCACTGAATCTCAGCCACATCGAGACTGTCTGTAGCAACATGCAGGGAATCCTGACCTCTGAAAGTATCCGGTACTTCAATAGCCGGAGCCTGATATTCTTTCTGAAGTTTACAGGAATGCAGCACTAAAACCATAAGCAGGCTCAAACCAATCGTGTAATATTTATTGTTATAAAGGGTCATAATCAATCGTTTTTAAATTTTGCTTTCCATTTTTCATCCAGTGTCTGGAATACACAAAATAATAAGGGAATAAAAAAGATACCTGTGGCTACTCCGAATAACATACCTCCGGCAGCACTGAAACTGATGGAATGATTTCCCTGTGCAGAAGGTCCTACTGTCCACATCAGCGGAACAAGCCCTGCTACAAAGGCAAAAGAGGTCATCAGAATAGGGCGCAGTCTCATTTTGGCGCCTTCAATAGCAGCATCGGTTATGTTTTTACCTTTTTTACGCTGCTGTAATGCAAATTCTACAATAAGAATCGCATTTTTTGCCAACAGTCCGATAAGCATGATCAAACCAACCTGTACATAAATATTGTTCTGCAGTCCCGCCATGTTTACAAAAGAGTAAACCCCCAATAAACCGGTTGGTACAGATAATAAAATAGCAAAAGGCAGCATAAAGCTTTCGTATTGTGCGGCTAAGAGAAAAAAGACAAAAATAATGCTCAGAGAGAAAATAATAATCGCCTGATTACCTGCCAGTTTTTCTTCAAGCGTCATTCCCGTAAATTCATAAGAGAAATTTCCGGGTAGTTCTTTAGAGATTTCTTCCACTACCTTTATAGCATCTCCGGTGCTGTACCCGTCTGCGGGTGTGGCCTTAATAGAGATAGCGTTGAAAAGGTTGTAACGGTTAACCGTTTCAGGACCTAATACTTTTCGCAATTTTACAAGCGTATTGGCAGGTAGCATTTCACCTTTATCATTTTTTACAAAAATATTATTAAAGGTTTCCGGATCGGTCCGGTAATCAATATCAGCCTGCATATATACCCGGTACTGTCTTCCGAAACGGCTGAAATCTCCCGCTTGTACCCGGCCGTAATAAGCGCGGATGGTATTCATAAGTTCCTTTACATTGACTCCTAAAGCCCGGGATTTTACATAGTCTATATCTAATATATACTGAGGGAAATTGGCATTAAAAGAAGTAAAAGCATTGGCTATTTCTTCTCTTTCGTTGAGCTTTTTGATGAAATCATCGGCTACTTCATTAAACTTTCCGAATTCACCGCCAAGACGGTCCTGTAATACGAATTCCAGTCCGCTGAAATCTCCGAATCCTTGTACTGTAGGGCGTGGAAATACATTAAAACTGGCTTCATTGATCGCAGACAGATCTTTTTGAATACTGCTGATGATTTCCTGAATGTTTTTTACTGCTCCGCGTTCGTTGATGGGTTTCAGGTTGATATAGCCCACAGCAAACGACGGGCTTGCATTGGCATCGATGGTATTATAACCGGATATATTGGTCATGCCTTCAATTTCAGGACGTCCCTGCAACACGCTGTCGGCTTTTGCCAAAGCAATTTTTGTCCGCGCCAGAGAAGCTCCGGGAGGCATTGTCAATGAGTATGTAATAAAGCTGTCGTCTTCTGTTGGAATAAAGCTTGAAGGGGTCTGACGCATACTGAATATGCCCAATAGAATGATGATGCCCAATACCAGTAAAGAAAATTTCTTGTTGGCAATCGATTTTTTAACGATATCGGTATATCTGCCTGTAAACCGGTCAAAGGCAATATTGAACAAATTGAAAAAGCGTTCTTTTCGGTACCGAAGCTTACCTCTTATTCCTTTTCGGATGATCTTTTTATCGGATTTGGCTTCGTGTAAATCGTGATCAATAGGTTTCAGAAAAACCGCACATAGCGCAGGTGTCAGGGTTAATGCGTTGACAGCAGAAATCAGAATAGCAATAGCCAGTGTATAGGCAAATTGCTTGTAAAAAATTCCCGATGGTCCTTCCATAAAACCAACTGGTAAAAAAACAGCTGCCATTACCATAGTGATGGATAAAATAGCTCTGGTAATTTCACTCATTGTAGAAATAGTCGCTTCTTTAGCTTTAAGACCGGTGGTGTGCATTTTTTCATGAATGGCTTCTACCACCACAATCGCATCATCTACCACAATACCAATGGCAAGCACCAGAGCAAACATGGTCAGCACATTGATAGAAAACCCTAACAGGTAAACAAAAAATAAAGTACCCAATAAGGAAATAGGAATGGCAATAGCCGGAATAATCGTAGATCTGAAATCCTGTAAAAAGATAAATACAATGATAAAAACCAGAAAAAAAGCTTCAAAAATGGTACTTTTTACCTGATTGATGGATTCATCGATCTGATTTTTTACCGAATAGCTGATGTCGTATTTTATCCCTTTCGGAAAGGTTTTGGAAACGCGCTCCAGAACCGTACGAATGCCCATATCGATATCGCGTGCGTTGGATCCGCTGGTTTGAGTGATGTTTAAGGTAAGTCCCGGAAAACCGTTGACACTGTTGTCACTTCCTACATTTGAAGCGCCAAACTCTACCCGTGCAATGTCTTTTAATAGTAATACTGAACCGTCTTGATTGGTTTTAATAACCAGGTTTTCGTATTCTTCGGGCAGGCTGAAACGTCCCTGATGGCGCAAAGGAGTCTCAAAAGCTTCTTCGGAAGTCTCTCCGAATTTACCCGGTGCAATTTCAAAATTCTGATCCCGGATGGCTTTCATCACATCCTGAGGCGTCAGTTGATAAAGCGCCAGTTTTTCCGGATTGATCCATGTACGCATAGAATAATCTCTGGCACCTACACGCGAAACTGCCGCCACTCCGGGAACTCTGAGTATTTCTCTGTTGAGGTTGATTTGGGAAAAAGCCTGTAAAAACGTTTCATCATAGATACCGTCCGGATGATCACTATAAATATTGATGGTCATGATGTTTCCGCTCTGGCGTGGCGTTACGGAAATACCGGCTTCGTTGACTTCTGAAGGAATTTGGCTCGTAGCTCTGGAAACACGGGTTTGCACGTTTACAGCAGCCTGATCAGGATTGGTTCCCGCTTCAAAATTGATGTTGATGGTTCCCGATCCGCTGTTACTCGCTTTTGAGGAAATATACGTCATATTATCAACCCCGTTGATGGCTTCCTCAATGGGTAATAAGACACTTTCCGCAACGGTTTCTGCACTGGCACCAGGATACGACAGGGAAACCGTTACACTCGGAGGAGCAATTTCTGGAAACCGTGTAATCGGCAGTTTGGTTAGACCAATCAATCCCAGTAACACAAAGAGAATAGAAATAACCGTTGCCAGTATAGGGCGTTGTATAATGGATTTTAGCATAATGTACTATTGGAATTAGAACTGAGGCTTCACGATGTCGCCTTCTGCAAGTTTGTTTAAACCTGTTTTGATGACTAAATCACCGGGTTTTAAGCCACTGGATACGATGTAATTCTGACCCGATACATCTTGAATTTCAATCATTTGAAACTTCACACGGCTTTGTTCATCCAGAATATAGACAAATGTTTTGTCCTGAATGGTGGTAGTCGCTTGTTGCGGTACGAGAATCACATTGCTTTTACTTTCTTTAAGCTTTATGGTGCCTGTATTTCCGGAGCGCATAAGATCCTGAGAGTTTGGAAAACTGGCACGTAATGCAATAGAGCCTGTAGAGCGGTCTACCTGACCGTTAATCGCATCTACATATCCTTTTTCGGAGTACTCAGTGCCATCTGCCAAAATGAGTTGCACATCGCTCATAAGCTTACCGCCTTTTTCTGAATTTTCCCGATCGTTTTGCTGTAGTTTATTTTTAGTAAAATAGAGGTAATCGGATTCACTGATGCTGAAATACACATACACATCGCTGATATCTGTTAAAACGGTAAGAGGCTGCGTTTCTCCTTTGGTCACCAGGTTTCCGATACGTTTGGGAAGCCTCCCTATATAACCGCTTACAGGAGCCTTGATAACCGTAAATTCCATATTGATTTTTGCAGACGCAACTGCCGAACTGGCTCTTGCCAAAGAAGCCTTTGCTACTTCATAATTAGATTTAGCCGTTTCAAGCTGAACGCCGGCGATGACCTCATTTTCAATTAGTGGTTTTAACCGGTCAATTTCTAACTGAGCATTTTTTAGTTTTGCTTTTTCAACATTTTCAGTAGCCAAAGCATCATTCAGAACTTCCTGATACGGTAACGGACTGATCTTAAAGAGCGCTTGTCCTTGTTTTACATAGTCCCCTTCGTCTACATAAATTTCTTCTAAAAGCCCTTCTACCTGAGGACGGATTTCTACATTTACTTTTCCTTCTATGGTTCCGATATAGTCCTTAACGGTAATGGCTGATGTGGTATCTATTTTAATAACAGGTAATGTAAGAGCATTTTCCTGTTCATTGGGTTCTTTTTGCTGTCCTTTTTTACAACTCTTAAGACTGAATGGAAGGGCGAGGAGCAGTAAACCAAAAAGAATACAGATTTTAGTGTGTTTTTTAAAAATCATGATATGTTTTAAGATTGTATTAGACCCTTATACATTACAAATTTGAGACCTCTCATATAAATAATCTATAATTGAGGTGTTTTTTTAAATTATTTTTAAGAAATCTGGAAAATAACATTCCGTTTTTTAGGAAGGTGTTAACGTTGTGTGTTGTTTCATAGTCCTTTTGGGTAAGGTTATTTCTACAAAATGAGTATAGGAGCAACAAAAAAAGCCGCTAATCATGATTAGCGGCTTGTATAAAATATATAAAATGACTATTTTATATGTAAAGCTATTGACAATTCTTCTAATTGAGCGTTGTCTATCGCTGCCGGGGCATCAATCATGACATCTCTTCCGGAATTATTTTTAGGGAATGCGATAAAATCACGTATCGTTTCCTGTCCGCCGAGTATAGCCGTCAGACGATCCAGTCCAAAAGCCAATCCACCGTGTGGCGGTGCTCCATATTGAAAAGCATTCATCAGAAAACCAAACTGTTCTTGTGCCTGTTCTGCTGTAAAGCCTAAATGCTTAAACATAAGGGCTTGTGTATCTTTGTCATGGATACGAATAGAACCGCCTCCGATTTCATTACCGTTTAATACTAAATCATAAGCATTGGCACGTACTTTTCCGGGATCTGTATCCAGCAGATGCATATCTTCTTTTTTCGGAGAAGTAAACGGATGGTGCATAGCATGGAAACGCTCACTTTCTTCGTCCCATTCCAATAAAGGAAAGTCAACGACCCAAAGAGGTGCAAATTCATCCGGTTTGCGAAGCCCCATTCGATTGCCAAGTTCCATACGCAAAGCGCTTAATTGAGAACGTGTTTTATGAGCAGCGCCTGATAAAACCAGAATAAGATCTCCGGCTTTAGCACCTGTTTTTTCAGCCCATTGTGCCAGATCTTCCTGATCGTAAAACTTATCTACAGATGATTTAAAGCTACCGTCTGCTTCACATTTACAGTATACCATACCCAATGCACCTACCTGAGGGCGTTTTACCCAATCAATAAGGGCATCGATCTCTTTTCGGGAATAGGATGCAGCACCCGGAACAGCAATACCGACAACTAATTCAGCATTGTTGAATACCGCAAAATCTTTATGTTGAGCCACTTCATTGAGTTCACCGAATTCCATTCCAAAACGAATATCCGGTTTGTCATTTCCATATTTCTTCATTGCTTCATCAAAAGTCATTCTTGGAAAGTTCTGAACATCAATATGGTGAATTTCTTTTAATAAGTGACGTGTCATTCCTTCAAAAACATTTAGAATATCTTCCTGCTCAACAAAAGACATCTCACAGTCAATCTGTGTAAATTCAGGTTGACGGTCTGCACGCAAATCTTCGTCGCGAAAACATTTTACAATCTGAAAATACTTGTCCATTCCACCAACCATTAATAATTGCTTAAAGGTTTGAGGTGATTGTGGTAAAGCATAGAATTGACCCGGATTCATACGGGAAGGTACCACAAAATCTCTTGCGCCTTCCGGAGTAGATTTTATAAGATATGGGGTTTCTACTTCACAAAAATCCAGATTAGATAAATAGTTACGAACTTCCTGAGTTACTTTATGACGAAACATCAGACTGTTTTTTACCGGATTTCTTCGAATATCCAGATAGCGGTATTTCATACGAATATCTTCTCCACCATCTGTTTCATCTTCAATGGTAAAAGGAGGCAGTTGAGAAGAATTGAGGATGGTTAAGGCAGATACCAAAACTTCAATATCACCCGTAGCCATATTATTGTTTTTTGCTTCACGCTCAATAACGGTTCCTTTTACCTGAACCACAAACTCGCGACCCAATGATTTCGCTTGTTCCATTACTGTTTTTTCTGTGCGCTCTTCGTCAAATATCAATTGTGTAATTCCATATCGGTCGCGTAAATCAACCCAAATCATAAAACCTTTATCACGTGATTTCTGAACCCAGCCCGATAGGGTAACTTCTTTATTTTTATCGGCAATTCGCAATTCGCCGCAAGTATGACTTCTATACATTGTTAAGACTCTATAGTTGAGAACAAAGGTAAAAAGTTTTACGGGTACTTCCGAAAATTTAAATATAATTTGATGTTTTCTGTAAAAAATAATTATTTGTTAAAATTAATCAAAGGTGTTTAGTTATTTTTTGATTTAATTTATTTATTTTAGACAAAATAACAATAATAATGGGAATATGAAATTAAAACTACTTTTTACCTTTCTTAGTATTGGCGCTCTGCACACCTATGCGCAGGGATTGAATCAAAGTGAATGGCTCTGGGAGGTTCATGTGGAGAACACCTCCATTGCAGGGAGTCAGTCTCTCGGATTTATCGATAAAAACGGACATCACTTTATGGTGGGAAATTTTAACGGAACTTCAACAACCGTACAGGGAACCACTCTTCAAAATTCCAGTATAGTAACTGCTCCGTTTAAATCTGATGCATTTATTGCACGGTTTGACAGTGACGGAGCCCTGATGAATGTCATTCATTTTGAAGGCAGTCATTCAGAAACCATTACCTCTGTAGAATACGATGGTGAAGATCATTATTATATCAGTGGGGATTACAAAGGAACGATGAAACTAAACAGTACTACGGTATTGGAAAATCAGGATTTGACAGCATCTAAAACCTTTATTGCCAAATTTAATTTGTCAGGACAGCTTATCTGGTCAAAAGTTTTTGATCAGTATATTGGCAGCACCTATCTGAAGTATAAAAACGGATATCTTTATATGGCTGGAAATTATGCGTGGGATCAACTCACATTTGAGAATACTGTTTTACCCGAAGCCAACTATAACCCAACAATTGTTGGTATGGATAAGAACCTGGTCGCTAAGTTTGCCGCATCAAATGGTAATTTAGTATGGGTTTCTTCCTCAAAATATACAGGGCCTCATACAACTGTTTCTTCCGACAGAATCGGAGCTCAGGTAAAAACTTTGGCGATTGACAATAACGGAAATGTTTATATAGCAGGTGATTTCTTTGCTAAATCAGTCACCTTTGGTACAACCACACTCAACAGAACTTCCAATACAAATGCCAACGTATTTTTCGTACGTTACAATAGTTCCGGTGCTGTAGCCTGGGCAAAAACCGCTACTATCGGAGCTACTTCCGATGCAAAGGTTTTTGATATGGGAGTAGATTCCGCTAACGATGTGTATATCACCGGAATTGCTTATAATTCGAGCATTAATTTTGACGGAACTTCCTTGCAATTTCCGGGTAATTATGGTAGTTTCTTAGTTAAATATAATACAGCAGGTAATCTGTTATGGGCAAAAAAAGGGGGTATTTCTTCTGATCAGGCACCGGGTACCGGTTTAGGCTCTTCCTGGTTTTCTAAATTGTATATAGATGCAGAAGACACAATTTTTATTGGGGGTAATTTTTATAAGTATCTCAATTTAGGTTCGGGTTTTGTGTACAATCTTGAACCGCAGAGCTATCTCATACTGGCAAAATATAATAAACTTGGTACTGTTCAATCAGCTGAACTATATCCGTATAATCCCAATTCGGCAGCCAATTTAAAAGTATTGCGCTCAGGAACAGATTTTTCGATAATATCTAATGTATATGGGAATCTTCAGCTGAATAATCTAAATTTTTCTACTAATCAGATTAACCACTTATATATTGCCAAACGCAAATCACAGACAGCATCAAATGAAGAATTTGACGCAAGAGCATACACCGTTTATCCAAATCCGGCAACAGATGTATTATTCATCAAAGACGTAGAAAATCTGTCAGAGGAAATGCAGTTTGAGATATCGGATGTGAGCGGAAAAAAAATAGGGAGAATGCAAAAGAAAGAAGCTGTGCTGAGCGGCATTGATATATCGGGTTTATCAGCAGGAATCTATTTTCTGAGTATTTATGACAGCACAGGTAACATAAAACAATATTCAAAATTTATTAAAAGCAATTAGCAATGGGAACAGATAAAACCAAGTCAACACTCATTTTTGGATTAGCTCTTTTTGCCATGTTCTTTGGAGCGGGTAATTTATTACTGCCTCCTTTTTTAGGCTATCAGACAGGAGATAACTGGTGGAGTTCACTGGCGGGATTTTCATTTACAGGCATTCTGGCTCCTATTATAGCGACCCTTTCCATTTTAAAATCCGGAGATTACTTTACTGATTTGGGAAAGAAAAGTAATCAAACTCTGGTATATATATTAGCCACGATTAACCTGTTGTGTATTGGTCCGCTCATTGCAATTCCCAGAACAGGAGCTTCTGTGTATGAAGTTTCTGTATTACCACTAATACCGGATGCGCAACCGGTTTGGGTTTGTATTATTTTCTTTGCAGCAGTGCTCATTTTGTCAATATCCAGAAAAAACATCATTACAGTACTGGGTAAAGTCATGACGCCCATTTTGATCGCTTTATTATTGCTTCTCATAATACCGGGCATGTTTTTAGGAAATCTAAGTGCAGAAAATTACAAAATGACAGCAGATCAAAGCTTTTTAGTAGGGTTTCAGCAAGGGTATCAGACAATGGATTTCTTAGGATCACTTATTTTTTCAGTAGTTATCATCTCTGCTGCCAAACGCTATGGATATACCCATCCGGAAGATAAGAGAAAAGTTGTTATTAATGCGGCACTTATAGCAGGTTTATGCTTACTGATCATATATGCGGGGCTCTTCTATCTGGGACATCGTTTTGAACCGACCGGAGATCATGTCTCTCGAGCTTCTTTTCTCATTCAGATCAGTAGCCGGCTTTTCAATAATAATGGCGTATATCTTATTTCTGTAATTATGATTTTGGCATGTTTGACCACAGCAATTGCATTAACAGCAGGTTTTGCACGTTTTTTTGACCGTATTACAAAAGGAAGACTTGGCTATCAGGAAGGTGTTATTCTTTGTACTCTGGTTTCCATTATACTGGCAATTAACGGAGTAGAAACCATTCTGGACTATGCGATGGGACTTTTGAATTTTATTTATCCGATCATTTTGGTGCTGGTTTTGTTTACCTTTTTATTTGGTAATATGGTAACTTCCAAAGGACCGATACTCACTGCTATTATTGTAACGACAGTTATTTCTTTTATCCGTATCTTTTACGAATGGAATCCGGAACCGAATATAAAGTCAATTCTGTATAGCTTGCCATTGGTAAGATATCAGTTAGAATGGGTTATCCCGGCGTTTATAAGTTTCGGACTGGCCTTTTTGATTACCAGAATTTCTAAATAATAAATTATATGTCCTCTTTTCTGAGCAAATTCATTTTGTTTGTAGTATTGATGGTACCATTTATAAGCGTTGCTCAGGCACTGACGGGAAAAGTTCTGGATCAGGCAACGAATCTGCCTGTTGCCGATGCTTCCGTTTTTATAGAAAACTCTTCAACTGGTGTGGTGACAGATCAAAATGGCTATTTTTCTATTCCGCTGATTCCTGAAAAGGAAGTTACGGTTATCATCAGTGCTTTGGGATATCAGTACCATCTTATTGAAAATGCCCGTCCGGAAAACAACCGTATCGTATATCTTACAGTCGATGAAAACCAAATGGAGGAGATGATTATTGATAAACGATTTTTTACCAGAGAAGAATTACTGAAGTGTTTTAAGACCTTTTTTGTAGGAGCAACGCAAAATGCAAAAAAAACACAGATCAAAAATGAAGATGACATTCATTTATATTATGATGGTGAAAACTTCAAATTAACAGCCTGGGCCGATAAACCCATTAAAGTATATAACAGCAATCTCGGATATGAAATAGATTTTCACCTGGCAGAATTTGAAGTTAAATTCAGAAGGTTATCAATCAATCCGGCAGATAATGAATACAGTCTGTTGTATGGTTACACTTTTTTTAAGGATATAGGAAACCATAAAAACAGAATAATAAAAAACAGAAAAGAGGTATATCAGAATTCACCGGCTAATTTCTTTAGAAGTCTGGCGGAGCATGCTCTTTCTGAGCATCTTTTTCTGTTGTATGCGAATAGTTTGCCAATTGAGGAAACACAATATTTCAGCATACATACAACACCTGCCGGATATAGTATTAACGTGCTGAAAAAACCCGTGAAACAATTGCCGTCAATAGTTATGAAAGTAGATAACAAGGATGTAACAGTTGCCGGGAAATCAGAAGAACAACCTTTTCATGTGATGAATACCAAAACCAATGCTACTTCTGTGCTTTATATCGGAGCCGATGCTATTTCCATCGATAAAAAGGGAAATCTTTTAAAAGCAAATCAGGTGTTTTTCGGAGGTTTTTTCGGTGATCTCAAAGTAGCGGATATGCTTCCAGTAGATTACAGTGAATAATTTTTTTACTGCTGACAAACTGTTGTCATTTCACGCCATTAATTTTGAAATATAATTTAAAAACAAAACGTTATGACGACATCAGTTTTATCAAAACAGGCATTATTAGAACATTGGCAAGGACATCGGAATCTGACAAGAAGAGTTATTCTGGCTTTTCCCGAAAAAGAATTATTTGAGTACGCAGTAGGTGGTATGCGACCTTTTGCATTGTTGGTACAGGAAATGATCGCTATTGCCGGTCCTGCCTTAAAAAGTATTGTGAATAATGAAACAAATGCGTATCAGGAAGCGGACGGAATAAAGACTAAAGAAGCGCTGTTGACAAAATGGGATGAAGAAACAGCTGTCATCAACCATTATTACAATTTGCTGTCAGAAGAGCGGTTTCAGGAGACTTTTAATCTTTTTGGTCAGTATGAGTTTAAAATAATAGACAATATTTTTTACTTTATTGATAATGAAATTCACCACCGCGGACAAGGTTATGTGTATCTGCGCTCATTGGGCATCGAACCTCCTTATTTCTGGGAACGATAAAAAATAAAAGGCTGTGATTTCACAGCCTTTTATTTTTTTCCTAATTGCATCAAACTTGGTGTAAAAAAAGAAATTATTCCTACAAAACTGATGACAGCTCCCAAAATAATAAAAGTTAAGTTTACTCCTATATTGTCTGCCACAAATCCGGTACTGAGCAATCCGATCATAGAAGGGATAATGGCAATACTGTAAAACATAGAGAATACACGTCCCATTTTTGACGGATCTATTTCTTCCTGTATGATGGCTACAAAGTTGGCGTTGTATATAGAGGCAGCGGCACCACCTATAACCGTAAGCATTGTAAACAAAATAAAGGCATCAGTAGGTAGAATTCCGGATATTGTAAAGGTAAGTCCGAGCACAATATGCATTATATTTATAAAGATAATTTTTCGGACTGTTGGTTTTATGATTCCGATCAGTCCGCCGCCAATGAGCATTCCTACGCCCCAAACAATTTCAATGATACTCATTTCAAATTTGCCTCCGTTGAAATGGTTAAGCGTCAGTAATGGAAATAAAACACTTACCGGCAAAATACAAAAGGTAGCAATAATGGAGTAAATAAACATCCACGTAATTCCTTTATCTCTGAAAACTTCCACAATACCAATGCGTAAATCTTTCCATACCTTGGCAAGTTTAGAAGAATCATCATCAGGAGCCTTTTCCGGATTGGGAATATACACAAAGAGTAAGGAGGTAATGGCAAAAACAGCCCCTATAATATCAAACAAAAGTACATTTCCGATGCTGAATAATCCGATAAGCAGAGCGCCCAGTGCCGGACCTGCAATACTTGAAACAGACTGAATAATCTGATTGATACCAGCAATACGCAGCAATTGATCTTTTGGTGCAAGCATAGGAATGGCTGCCTGCATAGCCGGCATATGAAAAGCCGAGCCAACAGAGCGCAAGCCAAGCATAATATAAATAAAAAACAGGCTTTGATTGCCCATATAAAAATTGAGCGCCATAAAAGCAGTACATAGAGCTACGAAAGCATCTGAAAAAATCATGGTTTTTTTACGATCCCACCGATCGATATACACTCCTGCAAACGGACCTATAATGGCTTGTGGGAGCAAAGCGGCAATAGCGGCAAAAGCAAGTGTTTCTGCTGAGCCGGTTTCAATGCTCAGCCATATAATGATGGCAAAATTAACTGCCGAACTGCTGATTAAAGAGATAAACTGACCTGCCCAAATAAGAGCAAATTTTCTCATCCAAGTTTCTTTCATATAAAAAAGAATTGTTCTTTCTGAAAAAGAAGTTATAAATATAATGGAGGGATACAGATGAAGAAATCTGTATGAAAAACGGAGTTAAGGTTTTTCTACGCTAGAAAAACAATAAAAAAGTGGTGTGCCACATGGTTGACATGTCATAAAATTCTGTGCAAAATTACGCAATTTTATGAATTTTAAAAAGTTTTTTTACAGCCGGATTAAACCTTGTTTATTCGTCTCTGAATAGTTGTGAGCATTTGTCTGATATCGTCTTTAAGTTCTTCAGGTTCAATAATATCTGCCTGATCGGCAAACATTAAAAACCACCGGGAGAATCCTTCTGTAGTATCTCTGCAATAAAAAGTCATTTCAGTAGTATGCTCTGAAATGATTTCAGATTCAAAACCAAAGTGAACACGTTCCCATTTGAGGAAATGAACAACCTCGTTATCCACACGGATGCATACTTTTGTTTTAGGAGCGTTTTCTTTTTTCTGAAGCAAAAAGGTATGAACCGATGGGTGTTGAAGGGTGTAAGGTATTTCCGTTGAAGTAATCGTAAAAATACGATCGGTACGAAACTGGCGGTAATCACTTCTTTTCAGGCAATAAGCATACACATACCAAAAGCCGCCTTCATGGAACAATCCAATAGGTTCAATAATCCGGTTGGCAGCGAAAGTATCTTGTATTCCTTTATAATGAATGAGCGTCTGCTGTTTTTTTGCAATGCTTTCAAACAGTAATGTGAGTGTTTCCGGAGCTTCTGAATTAAAAAGACTTTGAGCCGGGGAGCTCATGACAATGGTTGATTCTATGGTTTGAAGCCACTCTTTCTCGGAACCTTTCAGGATGGATTTTATTTTGAACATTGCATTCATAAAATGCTGTGACAAATCCCGGTCTACATACTTTCCTACTAATTTCTCGGCTGCAATAAAACTCATCGCTTCTTCCTGAGTAAACATAACCGGAGGAAGCTTGTAGTGATCCATAAGTTCATATCCCGATCCGGCTTCGCTGTAAATGGGTACGCCTGCTTGCTCCAGACTTCTGATGTCACGGTAAATGGTTCGAAGGCTCACCTGAAATCGGTCTGCGAGGTCTTTCGCTTTGACAATTTTTCTGGACTGCAGATGAATGAGGATGGCGACAATACGATCAAAGCGCTTTGTTTCCATAAAATACAAGGATTATTTTATGCGTTGATACACTTCTGTAAAGCAATCATAGCACTGTGCTTTAAGAATAAGTTGCTCATTTTCAACATTGATAGACTGTTTGTTCATGACCCCGGTTTTTAAGATGTTTTGGGGTTCACTGCTTTCAATTACAGTTCCTTTTTCAATGGTATAGGGCTTTTCAGAAAGTTTATGTGAATTCTCATAAACAGATAAAGTAGAAGGGGTAATCTTGATAATATGTTGCTTTTTCTCGGGATCAAAAGTGACCGTTTGACCCGTAATACCTCCTGAACGTTGAATTAACACCCATTCTCCTACATGTGCCTGAGCAGAATTATTTTTCATTGTAGTACATGCATACGTTAAGTTGAGGATCAATAACAACAGCAGAAATTTTTTCATAGCAACAATTTTATAGCGAAGATAAACTATAATTTCAAGAAAAAAGTCGGTTATAAACCGACTTTTTCTTCTTCATAGCTATTTTTTTCGTAAGTATTTATCTTGTACAGTTAGCTGTCCAAGTTTTTCCGTCTTTAATGTAAAGCATTTTTAAAGTGCTTGCATTAATTCTAATATAACTCGTTTCGTCACCTCCGATGTTGATATACATGTTATCTCCATCTTCTTTGAATTCAATACCTGTGATGTTCTCAATTCCGTCAGAGAAAGCAAAGTTATATTTGTTTCCAACTTTTGCTACTGTTACTGAACCATCACTTACAGACTTAGTTTCTCCGTCTTTAAGAAACGATATAGAACCATTATATGTTCCTACGAATAAATCGTTGTCTGCCGGATCATCGTCATCACTACAAGAAGTAAAAACAACAATACTCAACATTAACACTCCAAAAATTTTAAGTAAACTTTTCATACAATTTTTTATTTATTAGTTTTTAATTCTAATAATCTTTATTCAATTGAAATGCCAAATTACATTAATTCTTGTTCTTTTGCAGATAGGTTTTTGAATGACAGTGTTTTATACAGATTTCACATCGGTCTTTCATATTGCTAAACAGTCTGTTTGAATGGGTATTTTTTACACATTTGATTTAATATTTCTACATTTTTTGAGAAATATTGAATTTCTTGAGAAATACAAACGATAATAAAGCACCTGTCATTGCCATTCCGGCACCCATCAAAACAGAAGTATTATACGAGTATCCTATAATAATCGGGATTCCGCCTAAATAAGCTCCCAGAGTGTTTCCTATGTTAAAACTTGCCTGCCCGGCAGAGGCTGCAAGGGTTTCTGCACCCTGAGCATTTCTGATCAGCATCATTTGCAAAGGAGAACCAATCGTAAAGGCTACCAGTCCGGTTATAAAAGCCATGATATAAGCCATTATGTTGATATGAGCTGTAAAATAAACTATAATCAGACATACTACCATAGACGACAAACACAAAATAGCTGCTTTTGTGGGAGAGATGCTGTCAGAAAGTTTACCTCCTAAAATATTCCCAAAAAACATTCCTGTACCTACAAGAATCATAATATAAGGAATGTTGTCAGCAGGAACTTTAGAAACATTAATAGACATGGGAGCTATATAGCTGATCCATGCAAACAATCCTCCGGTTCCTATCGAAATAATAGCTATTAAAAGCCAGGCCTTTATTGTCTTAAAAAAACTTAACTGAGATAGCATACTGGTATTGCCCCGGGTTTCTGTTTTAGGCAGCCAAAACAGAATGGCAAGAAAGGTTACCAGCCCTAAAAAGGCAATTATTATATAAGTAATACGCCATGTATAATGATGTCCGATATAGGTGCCCAGCGGAACACCCGCCAGATTTGCAATCGTCATTCCGGTAAACATAAAAGCAATAGCTTGTGCTTCTTTTCCTTTGTCTGCCAGTTTTGCAGCAACTACTGATCCTACCCCAAAAAAAGCACCGTGTGGTAAACCTGAAATAAACCGAGCAACAGAAAGCGTTTTAAAATCGGGAAGGATGGCAAACAAGCCATTGAAAATAAAAAATAAAAGCATTAAAAACAACAATACTTTTTTAGGTGAAAATTTACTGGTAAACATGACCAGTGTTGGTGCTCCTACTACTACGCCTAATGCGTATAAAGCGATAAAATGAGCGGCATCTGTATCCTTTACAGATAAATCTTTTGCAATGTCGGGTAGAATACCCATCATGGTAAATTCAGTCATTCCAATAGCCAATCCACCGAAGGCTAAGGCTATTAATCCTTTTTTCATTTAATGTATAGTTATATAGTGCCCGTATATCTTAGAGAAAGATCATTTAGGGCATTCTCTGAAAAGGATGAAACGTACAAAAGCAGTGTCATCAGGTAGAGAATTCCAGCGAGTTCTTTACTAAAAGATCATTGGGTTAAGTAATAAAAATTATTGTTTTTCTTTTCCGCGCTCATATTGATCTGCCCAGTCAATGGTTTCGTCCAGATCTTCTGCTGCCTGATAGACAAAATGAGGGTTTCTCAGGAATGCACGGGCAATAGAGACAAAATCGGCCTGATTATTTTCTAAAATCGTCTCTGCCTGTTTACCGTTGGTTATCAATCCGACAGCACCCGTAATGATACCGGTTTCATTTTTGATACGGTCAGCAAACGGCACCTGGTAGCCCGGTTCGGCAGGGATGCTTTGTTCCCGTACCCCGCCACCTGTAGAAACATCAATTACTTCAATACCTTTTTGTTTCAGGATAGTGCACAGGCGAACAGTTTCATCAATATTCCATCCGTTTTCTGCCCAATCCGTTGCTGATACGCGAACCCATAAAGATTGTGTAGATAGCTCAGGCTGTACAGCATCGATGATTTCCAGTAAAAAGCGGATTCTGTTTTCAAAAGATCCTCCATAAGCATCTTCTCTTTTGTTAATCAAAGGAGAGAGAAACTGATGAATCAGATAACCGTGAGCAGCATGGAGTTCAATAATTTCATAACCGGCTGTTACGGCTCTTTGAGCAGCGGTCTTGAAATAATGGACATATTCTTTTATCTGCGGAATGGTCAACGCAAAAGGAGGGACATCTTTTGTATGAAAAGCAAGAGCGGAAGGTGCAACAGTTTGCCAGCCGTTTTCTTCTTCCGGTGCAAATTGATTGCGGTTGATCCAGGGTTTATTTGAACTCGCTTTTCTGCCGGCATGTGCCAGCTGAATGCCGGGAATACTTCCCTGAGATTTTATAAAAGATGTAATTTGTTTATATTTTTCTATCTGGCCATCTTCCCAAATACCCAAATCTGCATACGTAATACGTCCGTCAGGCGATACTGCTGTAGCTTCCTGAATGACAGCACCTGCTTTTCCTATAGCAAACTGTCCTAAATGTACCAGATGCCAATCTGTAGCATATCCGTCTTTTCCGGAATACTGACACATAGGAGAAACTACAATTCTATTTTGTAAGATTTGATTTTTTAGGTGAAGCGGGGTGAATAGTTTACTCATAATAGACATTTTGAAACAACAAAGTTAGGGTAATAATTTTTTATGGAAGACAATTTAACGGCATTTAAGACAATTCCATAAAGGAAGAGATAGCACTTTTAAAGCTTAGAGAGTGCTAAAAGACTAAAAAAAACCGAAAAGATCTAAACCGCTCTCTCTGTAACGTGTTCCTTTTTTGTTACAACCTTAGTTTTGAGCAACTAAAATGGAATTATAATGCCAATGCATTAAAAATAAAGCGTTTTGATTACCTTTGTAGCTTTATTTAGATCAGTATGATAAATTCAATGACCGGCTTTGGTAAAGCATCCTTACAACTACCCTTAAAAAAGATAACCGTTGAGGTAAAATCACTAAACAGTAAGAATTTAGATTTAAGCGTACGGTTACCACAGGTTTATAAAGAAAAAGAATTAGAAATACGCAATCTTATTGCGTGCGAACTTGAGCGTGGTAAGATAGATTTTTCTTTATTTATAGAAGTTACAGGAGAAGAAACAGCGAGCCGTATCAATGCTCCTATTGTCAAAGCTTATATCAATCAGATGAAGGAAATTCTTCCGCATGCAGATGAAACGGAGCTAATGAAGATGGCCGTACGTATGCCAGATTCCTTAAAAACGGAACGTCTTGAAATTGATGAGAATGAATGGAAGTCAATACAGAGTGTTATCACAGAAGCCTTGCACAATATTGCGGCATTCAGAGCGCAGGAAGGTAAGAAGTTACAGGACGACTTTATTTTACGCATTGGCAACATCCGTCAGTTGATGAATGAAATTCTGATTTTGGATCCGGAGCGTATTGTTGCCGTAAAAGAGCGTATCAAAAATAATCTGAATGAATTGCAGATTACTATTGATGAGAACCGGTTTGAGCAAGAAGTAATTTATTATCTGGAAAAACTTGATATTACAGAAGAGAAAGTACGTTTGCTGAATCATTTGGACTATTTTCTGGAAACGCTAAACAGCGATGAAGCAAATGGACGTAAATTAGGCTTTATCTCGCAGGAAATGGGAAGGGAAATTAATACTACCGGTTCAAAATCCAACCATTCACAAATGCAGAAACTGGTTGTACAGATGAAAGACGAATTAGAGAAAATAAAAGAGCAGGTTTTGAACGTGCTTTAATATAACTACAACAACACAACTAAAATGAGTACGGGAAAATTAATTGTTTTTTCAGCACCTTCAGGATCTGGAAAAACAACGATCGTAAAACACCTTTTAAACCAGAAAAACTTAGGATTAGACTTTTCTATTTCCGCAACATCGCGTTACCAAAGAGAAGGAGAGATAGACGGAAAAGATTATTACTTTATTTCTGCTGAGGCATTTCAGCAAAAAATAGCAGAAAATGCTTTTGTAGAATACGAAGAAGTATACAAAGATAATTTTTACGGAACTTTGAAATCGGAAATTCAGCGCATTTGGGATGAGGGTAAACACGTCATATTTGATATTGATGTTATTGGTGGTTTGAATATAAAAAAACAGTATCCGGAACAAACACTTGCGATATTTGTGAGCCCGCCTTCTATTGAAGAACTGGAAAAGAGATTGCGTTTCAGACAGACGGAATCTGATGAGAAAATACAGATGCGGATTGATAAAGCAGAAAAAGAAATTGCTGAAGCACCCAAATTTGACGTGATATTGAAAAACCATGATTTAGAAACGGCTAAGAAAGAAGCCTATATTCTTATCGATGAGTTTGTAAATTCATAAAACAAAAAAAGAATGAAAGTAGGTTTGTATTTCGGTACGTTTAATCCGGTACATATCGGACACATTATCATTGCTAATCATCTGGCAGAAAATTCAGAACTCGACCAGATCTGGATGGTGCTTACACCGCATAACCCTTTGAAAAAAAAAGCAGGATTGCTGGAAGATTATCACCGGTTGCATATGGTACATCTGGCAACAGAAAAATTTGAAAAAATACAGGCTTCGGATATTGAATTCAAACTGCCTCAGCCCAATTATACGATCAATACACTGGTACATCTGGAGGAAAAATTTCCTAAACATGAATTTTCTCTGATTATGGGCGAAGACAACCTTAAAGGTTTTCATAAATGGAAAAATTATGAAGCTATTTTAGCACATTACCATTTATATGTTTATCCGCGCATATCAGAGAGTACAATACCTGAACAATTTAAAGACCACCCGCATATTCATAAAATAGAAGCACCTGTGATTGAACTTTCTTCTACGTTTATAAGAAACAACATTAAAGAAGGCAAAAACATTGAGCCGATGCTTCCGGAAAAAGTGTGGGAATATATCGATCATAATTTGTTTTACAGAAAATAACATATCCTTAAGAACAAAAAGAATTAACTTAGTAGTTGGTTCTTTTTTAATTTATAGAAACATGAGAAATTTTGAGTTATACAATCCGACCCGTTTGATCTTTGGAGAAAATCTGCACGACAGAATTACAGATCTTATTCCGCAAAACAGTAAAGTACTCCTCGCGTATGGCGGAGGAAGTATTTTTAAGAACGGCGTATATGAAAAGGTAAGCAAAGCACTGATGCCATTTGAAGTGGTTGAATTTGGAGGCATTGAACCAAATCCGAGATTTGAAACCCTGATGAAAGCGGTGCAGCTCATCCGCGAAAAACAAATAGATTTTATATTGGCAGTCGGTGGCGGAAGCGTTATAGATGGTGTCAAATTTATTTCTGCTGCGGTAAAATTTGAGGGCGATCCTATTCAAATTCTTCAACAGCGGTTACTGATAAAAGATCCGCAGCAGGTGGTACCTTTTGGAGCAGTCGTGACTTTACCGGCAACAGGTAGCGAAATGAATTCCGGCGGAGTAATAACGATTGAAGCTACTCATGAAAAACTGAGTTTTGGCGGAGAAGCATTATTCCCTGTTTTTTCGATTGCAGATCCGACCGTCATACAATCCCTGCCTAAAAGACAGCTGCAAAATGGAGTAGTAGATTCTTTTGTACATGTATTAGAACAATATCTGACGTATAAACACGACGCCTTTTTACAGGACAGAATTGCAGAAGGAATATTGCAAACATTGATTGAGATTGGTCCTCAGGTAATACAAAAGCCGGAAGATTATACGTTGGCTTCCAATTTTATGTGGTGCTGTACAATGGCGCTTAACGGTTTGCTCAATAAAGGAGTGCCTACTGATTGGGTAACCCATATGATTGGTCATGAACTCACGGCGATGTATGAGATCGATCATGCGCGAACATTGGCCATAATCGGACCTAATCTTTATAAAGTTATGTTTGAAACCAAAAAAGAGAAGCTGGCACAATATGGCGAAAGAGTATGGGGTATAACCGGGAAATCCGAAGAAGAAACGGCAAGAGAGGCCATTGAAAAAACCATTGCGTTTTATCATGCCGTAGGCATTGATACAAAAATTTCAGAGTATACGTCACAGTATCAGCAAAGTGCAGAGACAATTGTAAACCGTTTTAAACAGAGAAACTGGATAGCAATGGGAGAAAAACAGAACATTACGCCGCTTGAAATAGAAAAAATAGTAGAAATGGCTTACTAAAGCAAAAGCGTTTAGACACCATATCTAAACGCTTTCATAAAAACAAAAAAATATTAATTTATTTCAAATGATTAATTATATAAGAATAACGTCTTTGTTGGTTCTTAAATTGCGCTTATTTACTTAAAAAATTGTTAAAAACACAGGTCTTCAGAAAAGAAAAAAACAGCTTAATAGTAAAATAATTGCTTTCCATAGTAAAATAATTAATTTTGCAGAACAAACATTTTATAATGAATGAAGAACCAAAGTTTGCTGTAATCGGGGGTGGAAGCTGGGCAACAGCCATCGCAAAAATGCTTTGCCATAATTTAGAAGAGATCGCATGGTACATGCGAAACGATTCAGCAATTGAAGAAATATTAGAAAATCATCACAACCCGAACTATCTAAGTTCAGTTGAATTTGATACCAACCAATTGCGACTCACTTCAGATATCAATGAGGCGATCGCTTTTGCCGATTATTTGATATTTGCGGTTCCCTCTGCCTTTTTAGGACATGAGCTGGAAAAACTTACTATAGATATTTCTGACAAAATTATTATTTCGGCTATAAAAGGAATTATTCCTGAAAGCGGACTGATTGTCGGAGAACATTTTTGTCAGACCTACCGGATACCAAGAGAAAATATTTGTGTGATTGCAGGACCTTGTCATGCAGAAGAAGTGGCATTAGAACGACTCTCCTATATCACCATTGCCGGAATCGATCTGCCAAAAGCTGAAATCGTGGCTGATTGCTTGAAAAGTCATTATATAAAGACAAAGGTATCAGATGATGTTTTTGGGGCTGAGTACACCTCCATGCTTAAAAATATCTATGCAGTAGCCTGTGGTATGGCTCATGGATTGGGATATGGAGATAATTTTCAGGCTGTGTTAATGAGTAATGCCATCCGCGAAATGAAACGCTTTATCAAAAAAGTACACCGGATGAAAAGAAACATCAATGATTCTGCCTATTTAGGAGATTTACTCGTTACCGGTTATTCCCTTTTTTCAAGAAACCGTATGTTTGGAAATATGATTGGCAAAGGATACACCGTAAAATCGGCACAAATGGAGATGAATATGGTTGCTGAAGGATATTATGCTACGAGAAGTGCTTATATCATGAACACGGATCTCAAAGCAAAAACGCCTATCATAGATGCTGTATACGATGTTTTATACAACGGAAAAGAGCCTAAAAAAGTTTTTAAAAAATTAACCGAAAAATTAGATTAGATCACGTTTCTTCTTATTTTAAAACGATATTAATGATAAGTTTCTGTTTTTTAGATACTTATCATTTTTTTTGTTCTTTTTTTATACGTTAAAAAATAATTGTATCTTGTTGATTAAACGGAGGTTATAGTACTTTCCCTTGGTTTAAAAATAAAAAATTACTTTTGGAGCTTAAAAAAAAATAAACATGGGACACGCAGATCATTTGATTAATCATCCGGGATTGATTATCGGTTTTGGGGTAGCAGTTATTATTATGCTATTACTTGATTTAGGAGTTTTTAATAAAAACAGCCATGAAGTTTCCAATAAAGAAGCGCTTATATGGTCATTGGTTTGGATTTTCCTCTCAATGGTTTTTAGTGGGGTTGTATATTATGTACTCGACAAACCTCAGGGAATTACGGATAACTTTTCTAAATATCAGGCGGCCTATTGGATAGAAAAAGCATTATCAGTAGATAATCTGTTTGTATTCATACTTGTTTTCCGATTTTTTAAAATACCCAAAAAGTACCAGCACAAAGTACTATTCTGGGGTATATTAGGCGCATTGGCTTTCAGAGCCATCTTCATCTTTGCCGGAGTAGAACTCATCAAACTTACCTACGTGCACATTCCTTTTGGCGAACATCCGCTGGAAGTAAATGTAGTACTTACTATTTTCGGTTTATTTTTACTCGTGGCAGGTTTTAAATCATGGTTTTCCAGCAACGATGATTCTGAGTCAGATAATATGTCCAAAAACATAGGAGTACGTTTAGTACATAGATTCTTCAAAGTTTCGAATGATTTTGATGGGGATAAATTTTTTACCGTTCAAAAAGGAGTTAAAATGGTTACGCCATTATTTGTGGCACTCGCCGTAATTGAAATCACAGATTTGGTATTTGCGGTTGACAGTATTCCGGCTATTTTTGCTATTGCTCCTGATGATCCGTTTATTCTTTATACTTCTAATATTTTTGCTATTTTGGGATTGCGTTCTTTATACTTTCTGCTGGCAAATTCAATGGATATGTTTTCCAAGCTCCATTACGGGCTGGCAGTAATACTTGTGTTTATTGGGGTGAAAATGCTGATCATGCCTTTCTATCATTTTGATTCAATGGTCTCACTTGCCATTATCGGATCTGTTTTGATACTGTCTGTAGCAGCCTCATTGTTATTTCCTGTAAAACATAAAACCAGCTAAAATGAAAAGGTTTGAATATAAAGTAGAGAAAATAGAAATATCTCTTTTTAAAGGACTCAATACACCGGAACTGGAAAAGCGAATGAATATTTTGGGAATGAGTGGTTGGGAACTTGTTTCAGTAGCGTCGAATGACAACCTGTACCAGATGATTCTTTTTCTCAAAAGAGAAGTATAAAATAAAAAACGGCTCAAAGCCGTTTTTTTATTTTATAAGTATGCCACGTTGTTGCATAACAGGAATATCTCTCATCGCAAGATCATTAATAGACTTTGCTTTAAAAACAAATGTTTTATCATACAGCTTGTTGCCTATAAAATACGTTACGGCAAATTCATTATTTAAAGCCAGTACATTGTTTTCTAACAGTTCTATTTTTAAAAAACTCTTGGCTTCCGTTTCCTTAAAAGAATGACGGAAAGTACCTGTTTTCCGTTGTTCACCGTTAATGATACCGTAAGCTCTGGATACTACAATAGGCATTTCTAACAATTCATTAGTATCGTTTATCAGATAAGCATACCAGCAATCTTCCTGAAAATCTTCATTCCACTCTTTTATTGCAGCCATATATACGTTTTCTGCAACGGGTATTTCAATATCCTTTCTCATCCTTTATTTACAATAATTAAAGCGCAAATATACTTCAAAATATCGTAAAAGGAGGGAAGTACGGTTCGGCTTGAGCTACAAAGTATCCAAGAGACCAGAGCTGTATCCGGTTCTGTAAATCTTATGGCATAGCATTTGTTATTCATTTACAGTATTTGATTTATAAGAATTACTATGAAAAAAGAAAGACCGCTCCGAAATTTGAGCGGTTTTTTTATTTTATGTGTAACGTTTTGAAAAAAACGGCACTAATACTATAAATATTTAAAGATAACTATGTTTAAGCAGTTTTTATTTTTAGAATGGAAATCATTCTTCCGATCACCCAATTTGGCAATCAATATTATTTTAAAGATTCTGGTCTACTTTTACTTATTCCTGTTTGCTCTTTTGGCATTGGTATATGGAGCGGGAACGTATTTCTTTATTGAAGAAATGGACATGGTTCCTTTTGAAGTAGTCAATAAATACATTATTTATTATTTTACTGTTGATTTGTTTGTACGTTATATATTTCAGAGGTTCAATCCGTTGAATATAAAACCACTTTTGGCAACCAATGTATCCAAGAAAAAAATTGTCAATTTCATATTGGCCAAAAGCACAATCTCTATCTTTAATATCATCAATTACCTTTATTTGATACCGTTGACGGTGGTGTTTTTAATCAATGATGGTTTTTCTTTAAAGCTATTGGTTTGGGGCATCAGTCTTTTGGCTTTGGTGAATGTCAATAACCTTCTGAATCTGCTGTTGAATAAAAAGAATGCCGTTTTCTTCAGTGTATTCGGAATTCTTGCTGTTTGCGGCGCATTGCATTATTGGCAGATTATCGATATTACAGTTTATACCCAATATTTCTATACCGCTTTTTATGAATATCCGTTTCTGATTTTGGTATTGGTAGCGACCTTGTTTTTTATGTACCGTTATTCTTTTACCTTTTATAAAAACAGTCTATACTTAGATAAGGGATTACAAAAGAAAAAAGACGAAGTACAAAATGTAAACCTTACCTGGCTGGATCGTTTTGGAGTAACGGGTACTTTCTTAAAACTGGATATAAAGATGCTGATGCGAAACAAGCGTTCAAAAACAGCCATGATTTCCAGCTTTGTTTTCATTTTCTACGGACTGCTTATTTTTACCAATATTGTCGATATGTACAGTTCTCCCGTATTCTATATATTCGGAGCCATTTTTGTAACCGGAGGTTTTGTATTCAATTTCGGTAATTATATTCCAAGTTGGGACTCATCTTATTACCCTTTTATGATGACTCAGAACATTACCTATAAAAATTATTTAAAGTCTAAATGGTGGCTTATGGTTATCGCTACGATACTGTGTACTTTTTTAGCTACGTTCTATCTTTATTTCGGATGGCCCGTGTATCTGATGGTTTTCTCAGCGGCTTTATTCAATATAGGGATTAATTCTTATCTGGTAATGTTGAGCGGGGCTTTTGTGAAAACACCCATAGATTTGTCAACAAATAAAAATCTTATGGGAGATAAAACGGCATTTAATATCAACAGCCTATTACTGGCAATGCCAAAGATTTTCTTACCGGTTATCCTGTTCTTTATAGGAAAGATAATTTACAATGATGTTCTCGGCTGTATACTTGTTGGTTTGGTAGGAATTATTGGTTTGGCATTCAGAGACCTTATCTTTAAACAGATTGAGAGAATTTATAAAGCAGAAAAATACAAAACCATTCAGGCATACAAACAAAAAAATTAAGACTATGATACACGTACAGAATTTATCAAAATCATATAACGGAGTAACCGTTTTGAATATAGACCAGTTAGAAATTCCAAAAGGAGAAAGTTTTGGATTGGTAGGAAATAACGGAGCAGGTAAGACAACTTTTTTTAGCCTTTTGCTGGATCTTATTGAACCTTCTACAGGTTATATAGCAAGCAATGGTATTAAAATACACGAGTCTGAAAACTGGAAAAAATTTACCGGTGCCTTTTTAGACGAATCATTTCTGATCGGATATCTGACACCTGTTGAATATTTGTATTTTATTGGAGAATTGAGAGGTCTGTCAAAACCAAATGTAGACGAATTTCTCATTCCTTTCAAAGCCTTTTTTAATGATGAAATATTAGACGGAAAAAAATACATAAGAGATCTGTCAAAGGGAAATCAGAAGAAAGTTGGTATTGCAGGTGCATTTTTGGGAAATCCGGAAGTTGTAATATTAGATGAGCCATTTGCCAACCTGGACCCAACAACCCAAATCCGTTTAAAAAACCTTTTAAAAGACATAGCGGCTACCAAAAAAATCACTATGTTGATTTCAAGTCATGATTTACAGCATACGATTGAGGTTTCAAACCGAATCGTAGCTCTTGAAAAAGGAAGAGTGATTAAAGACCTCAAAACAGATGAGAATACCATGAGCGAATTGGAAAATTTATTTGCAGTCTGATTTTTGGTATGATTTTCGCTTATTTCTTAGAACATATAATCAAACGCCATGATATAATATATTAAATAAATAGAATTAGTTATATAAAACACTTTAGAAGTATATTTTAAAGTGTTTTTTTATATTTTTACCATTCGAAAAATATTTTCTTAGGAGAGATACTAAAACGAATACTTATTAGGTTTTAAAAGATAAAGATTATTGTATTGTGCGGAAATCAAAAGGGTTACTTTATATACTTGCTGCGTTATTCCTAACGGTAATGATCGCTTGTTCTACAAAAAAGAATACAGCGATGTCCCGGGGATATCACTCTGTTACTACGAAATATAATATTTTATACAACGGACGGCTTGCCTACGAAAAAGGAATAGAATCTTTAAAGGAAAAATATTATGATGATTTCTATAATATTTTACCCGTAGAACGAATGCAGCCAGATGAGAAAACATTGGTGACGGCAAAACAAAAAGATCCTAATTTCCAAAGGGCAGAAGACAAAGCGATTAAAGCTTCTCAACTACACTCCATTTACATTGCGGGAACAGAAAACAATCCGCAGATGGATGAAGCCTATATGCTGCTGGGAAAATCACGATATCACGATATACGCTACATTCCGGCAATTGAAGCATTTAACTACATCATTCTGAAATACCCTGATAGTGACCTGATCTATGATGCAAGAGTATGGAAAGAAAAAGCGAATATTCGCCTGAACTATGATAATCTTGCCATAAAGAACCTCAAAAGACTTCTTAAAGAAGAAGGCGTAAAAGGACAGACAAAGGCAGATGCTCTTGCAACGTTAGCGCAGGGTTATATTAATATTGAAGCGCTTGACAGTGCTATTGTGCCTTTAAAAGAAGCAATAGAAACGACTCAGGATAAAGATGAAAAAGCCCGTTATACCTATATTTTAGGACAACTGTATGGGAAAAACAATAATAAGGAAGAAGCCGTAAAAACATTTCAGGAAATTATCGATTACAAATACCGTGTACCGCGGGCTTATGTAATCAATGCACATGCAGAGAAATTTGCCAATCAGGATCCGCAGAAAATTGATACGGTAGCTTTTTTAAAAGAATACAATGCCTTACTGGCTGATAGAGAAAACAGAGGGTTTCATGATGTTATTTACCATCAGATGGGATCCCTTTTTAATTTTTACGGAAATGATGCACAGGCAATTGCGAACTTTAATAAATCCTTAAAAAAGATTACAACCAACGAATATCTCAAAGTAGCCAATTACAGAAAACTCGCAGATCTGTATTATGCAAAGAAAACGTATGAGATGGCGGGTAAATATTATGACAGTACGCTTGTAGTTATGAATCCGAATTCAAGAGAATATCTCAAAGTAAAGCGTCTCAGAAATAACCTTGTTGATGTAGTCAAATATGAATTGGTTGCCCGGGAAAACGACAGTATTCTGCGTTTGGTGGCCTTGCCGGAAGAACAACGCAGACAAGTCTTAAAAGAATTTCTGGATAAAAAACGTATAGCGGATCAGACAGCTGAAAAAGCAGCTGAAAAAGGACAGGGGCAGACGTCAGGTTCGAATAGTTTGCCGATGACAGGGGGTGTTGCCTCCAGTTTTTACTTTTATTCAAATGCCGCTGTCCAAAAAGGAAAACAGGACTTCTCAAGAAAATGGGGAAAAAGAGCCTTGACGGATAATTGGCGTTGGGCAGATGAAGCTCAAAATGCAGTAGCAAATAACCCCAATAATGCATCGGCTACGGAGCAAAATGCTTCTTCCGGTGTGGAAACGGCTGCTGCAGAAACAGATATGCGGTATAATGTTGACTTCTTCCTCAGTCAGATTCCAAAAGATGAAAACGAAATCAAGAAATTGAAGACAGATCGGGATAATGCCTATTACCAATTGGGATTATTGTATAGTGACTTGCTGGAAGAATATCAGATAGCAGCAGATAAACTGGAAACTCTTTTGACCTATAAACCGGAAGAACGGCTTATTGAACCGATTAAATACAACCTTTATAAAATATATCTGAAGCTTGATCCTGCTAAAGCACAGGCAATGCTGGAAGATATGAAACGCAACCACCCGAATTCGCAATACACACAAATCATATTAAATCCGAATGCTAAAATTGAGATTGACGGATCGCCTGTACAGGAATATGAAAAAATATATACCATGTACAACCACGGTGCTTATTCAGAAGTGCTCGAAACATTAAATGCCAAAATTCCGACATTGATGAACGATGGAATGGTTACAAAATATGAAATATTGAAAGCTACAACTATTGGTAAGCTAAACGGACTCGAAGATTATAAAAAAGCACTTAACTATGTGGCGGTTACCTATCCTAACTCCAAAGAAGGACAGGAAGCGCAGCGTATCATCAGCAAAGATCTTCCGAAATTGCAGGCATTACAGTTTAAGAATGATCTTTCTAAAAATCTGAAATTAATTTATGTAGTAGATTTTCCGTTCACTGAACAGGGAATTGAACTGAGAAACAAGTTGCAGCGTTATGCCAATGACCGCGCACATACCGGAATTTCATTCTCGGCAGATCAGTATTCAAAAGATAAAATGTTCCTTGTAATTCATGGAATTAAATCAGGTAATATCGCAAAATCTGCTCAGGTGTATCTCGAAATAGAAAGAGATTATCAAATTAAAGAAAATCCGGTACTGATCAGTTCCGATGATTATGGAGTAGTACTCATTAAGAAAAATTGGGATGAATACATGAAATCCCGTTACGGTTCAAATAGTAATGACGCCCAACCAGCCCAATAAGAAGCCGAATAAATGGCTGATACTGACAGGGATTCCCTTTCAGATGGGCATAACCATCTATCTTTTTTACCGTTTGGGAGGTTGGTTAGATCAAAAATGGTCTGTACCCGATCAATGGGTGACTAAAATTAGTACACTTATAGGGATATTTTTGTCCCTATACCAAGTGATAAAACAAGTAAATAAATTAAATAAAAATGAATAAAATTTTTGGTTTTGCCGGGCAACTTCTCATAGTAGCTGCTGTTGCTTTTGGGTTGCATTATATGTTTCACAGTGTCTTTAATACAATTGATCATTGGAGTACAAGTACCTATAATCTTATTCAGATCTATTTTTTTGAGTTTATACTGTCATTACTGATGGTGGTTGGAATTGTAATGACAAAAACCAAAATGCCTCATAATCTGGGATATATGTTTTTGGCGTTCATTACAGTAAAAACGATTGCAAATTATCTTTTCATCAGTCCGGTGTTAAAATCTGAAGGAGATCAATCATTTGTAAAGCACAATTTTTTACTCGTTTTTGTCATTTTTTTAGTGTTTGATGTATATGTAACTTTCAAACTTTTAAATGAAGAAAAAGGACAAGAAAAAAACAATAAAAAAGTTTAAAATATATACCGGAGGTTTGGGAATAAAAATGTATTTTTGCACAAAATTTTTGGAACTATAAATTCAATCCAGGTAAAGACATGGTGACCTTAAAGAAATCACTTCATTTATTAGCCGCTGTTTTATTTGCGGTCATGCCAGCCTTTTCACAAGCTGATCAACATGTAGAAACTTCACAGCACAATATAGCTGAAACGATTCATGTTGATGAAACTCATGAAGCGCATCATGACGAAATTCATGTGCAAAAAACACCTGCGCAGGAAGTAGAAGAATACGCTCAGCATCACTTGCAGGACGATTATTATTATACTTTTTTCTCTGATAAAGAGACGGGTAAGCATTACGGCTTTTCATTGCCGGTAATCCTGATTGATAATGGTTTGAAGGTTTTTATGTCTTCTGAATTCGATCACGGACATAAACTGGTAGAGAAAGACGGGCAAACGTATAAATTGTATCACGGAAAAATCTATAAAACAGATGCTGCCGGAACAATTGAATATAATGAAAAGCATTATCCTACAAATCCGAAACCTTTGGATTTTTCAATTACAAAAAACGTAGCGGGATTATTATTGGCAACTTTCCTATTGTTTGTTATGTTTACATCTTTGGCTAGAACATATAAAAAAGGTGTGAATGCGTTGCCGAAAGGTTTTGCAAGAGCATTAGAACCGTTGGTGATTTATGTAAGAGATGAAATGGCAAAACCAAACATTGGTGATAAAAAGTATAAAAAATTCATGCCGTTTTTATTAAGTGTTTTCTTTTTGATTTTCTTATTAAATTTATTAGGTCTTACGCCATTAGGACTGAATGTTACAGGAAATATATCTGTAACCGTTTGTTTGGCTTTGTTTACATTCTTTATTACTCAGTTCAGTGCGAATAAAGATTACTGGAAGCACATTTTCTGGATGCCGGGTGTACCGGTTCCGATGAAAATTGTACTGGCGCCAATTGAGGTGTTGGGTATGTTTACAAAACCATTCTCTTTGTTGATTCGTTTGTTTGCAAATATTACAGCAGGTCACTCGGTAGTAATGGGGTTGATTGCGGTAGCATTTTTAATGAAAGAAATGTTAGGAACAGGAGGTGCTGTAGGAGTATCTTTCTTGTTGACATTATTCTTGACAGTGTTAGAAATTCTGGTTGCGTTCTTACAGGCATTTATCTTTACAATGTTGTCTTCATTGTTTATTGGTTCGGCTGTACAGGAGCATGATCATCATTAAGAGTTGAATAAAAATTTTGTTTAATTATATATAAATCATTTATCATGACAATTCCAAATTTAATAGGAGCTGGTTTAATCGTAATCGGTGCAGGTTTAGGTTTAGGTAAAATCGGTGGTTCAGCAATGGACGCTATTGCACGTCAGCCGGAAGCTGCTGGAAAAATCCAAACTGCAATGATTATCATTGGAGCATTATTAGAAGGTTTAGCATTCGGTGCTTTAATCTTAGGAAAATAGTTCCAAGAAAAAGAAAAAATTCACCTTTAACGGTTGGTTAAAGGTGAATTTTAAAAATTAAACAAATAAAATAGTATAACATAATTCTATATAAATGGATAAGTTAATTAATGACTTTAGTTACGGATTATTTTTCTGGCAATTTATCATCTTATTGGTTATCATCTTCTTGTTAGGGAAGTTTGCATGGAAACCAATCGTAAATGCGTTAGAAGCGAGAGAAGAAGGAATTGCAGATGCTCTTGCTGCGGCTGAAAATGCTAAAAGAGATTTAGAAAATTTAAAATCTGACAATGAGAAATTATTGGCAGAAGCCCGTGCAGAAAGAGATACAATGTTGAAAGAGGCACGTGAGATGAAAGAGCAAATGATTGCTGAAGCAAAAGGTGAAGCACAGGCAGAAGGAGCAAAAATGATTGCTCAGGCAAAAGCGACTATCGAAAGTGAAAAGAATGCTGCTAAGGCCGAATTAAAAGCACATGTTTCAAGTTTATCTTTAGACATTGCTGAAAAGTTATTAAGAAATCAATTATCTGATAAAGCGGCTCAAGAACAATTGGTAGAGAAGCTGTTAGAAGATGTTAAATTAAACTAATAGAATTGTCATGGCAGGTACAAGAGCAGCAATAAGATATGCAAAGGCAATTCTTGAAGTGTCAAATGCAAAAGGGAAAGCCGAAGTAGTAAAAAGCGATATGAACGATATTGTAAATGCTATTTCTGAAAGTAAAGAATTAAATGATTTTATCGGGAATCCGGTAATCAAAGGTGAAGTAAAACTTGCCGCTTTGCTTGAAGTGTTTGCCGGTGCAGACGAAGACACAAAAGCATTGTTTCATTTGCTGTTGCAGAATAAAAGATTTGATATCCTGAATGCAATTGCAAAACAGTACAATGTACTGTATGATGAGTTTGCAGGTGTAGAAGTAGCTTATGTAACTACTGCTGTGCCTATGACTCCGGAATTGGAAACAAAAGTTTTGAGTAAAATAAAACAACTGTCATCCAAAAGTGTTACCATCGTTAATAAAGTAAATCCGGACATCATCGGAGGGTTTATTATCAGAATAGGAGATCAGCAATTTAATGCATCAGTTGCAGATAAATTAAGTCAGTTAAAGAGAGAATTTACTAATTAAAATCACCACACGGGTTTCGTGTTAAAATAATAAACAAATGGCAGAAATTAAACCTGCTGAAATTTCAGCAATTTTAAAGAAACAGTTATCTGGTTTTGGATCGGAAACTTCTATTGAAGAGGTAGGAACAGTGCTACAAATAGGAGACGGTATCGCTCGTGTTCACGGATTGGCTAACGCTCAGTACGGAGAGTTGGTAGAGTTCGAGAACGGATTAGAAGGAATGGTTCAGAACTTAGAGGAAGACAATGTAGGTGTTGTATTATTTGGTACTTCAACAGGAGTAAAAGAAGGTGCAATTGTTAAAAGAACAGGACGTATCGCTTCTTTGAAAGTAGGTGAGCAAATGGTAGGTCGCGTTGTGGATACTTTAGGGAATCCAATCGACGGTAAAGGACCGATCGGAGGAGACTTATATGAGATGCCAATCGAAAGAAAAGCTCCAGGAGTTATCTTCCGTCAGCCGGTAACAGAACCTTTACAGACAGGTATTAAAGCAATTGATGCTATGATTCCTGTAGGTCGTGGACAACGTGAGTTGGTTATCGGTGACCGTCAAACAGGTAAAACAACTGTTTGTATCGATACCATCTTAAATCAGAAAGAATTTTTTGACGCTGGTAAACCAGTATATTGTATCTATGTGGCTGTAGGGCAAAAAGCATCTACAGTAGCTGGAATTGCAAAAACATTAGAGGAAAAAGGGGCTATGGCTTATACAATTATTGTAGCAGCTAATGCATCTGATCCTGCACCAATGCAAGTATATGCTCCTATGGCAGGTGCTGCAATCGGTGAATATTTCCGTGATACAGGTCGTCCTGCTTTGATCATCTATGATGATTTATCAAAACAAGCGGTAGCGTATCGTGAGATGTCTTTGATCTTGAGAAGACCACCGGGTCGTGAGGCATATCCTGGAGACGTTTTCTATCTTCACTCTCGTTTATTAGAGCGTGCTGCAAAAGTAATTGCTGATGATGAAATCGCAAAAACGATGAACGATTTACCGGAATCTTTAAAACCGATTGTTAAAGGAGGAGGTTCGTTAACGGCATTGCCAATCATCGAAACGCAAGCTGGTGACGTTTCTGCTTATATTCCTACAAACGTAATTTCGATTACAGACGGACAGATTTTCTTAGAGTCAGATTTATTCAACTCAGGAGTTCGTCCTGCGATCAACGTAGGTATTTCGGTATCTCGTGTAGGGGGTAATGCTCAGATCAAATCAATGAAAAAAGTATCAGGTACTTTAAAATTAGATCAGGCACAATACCGTGAGTTGGAAGCTTTTGCTAAATTCGGTTCGGATTTGGATGCAGTAACAATGAACGTAATTGAAAAAGGTAAACGTAACGTTGAAATCTTGAAACAGGCGGTAAATGATCCGTTTAAAGTAGAAGATCAGGTAGCGATTATCTATGCAGGTTCTAAAAACTTATTGAGAAACGTTCCTGTAGAAAAAGTAAAAGAATTCGAAAAAGAATTCTTACAAGTATTAAACTTGTCTCATAAAGAAGTTTTAAGTGCTTTAAAAGCAGGTAACTTATCAGATGAAGCGACAGCTACAATCGAAAAAGTTGCAAAAGAAATTTCTTCAAAATATTAATATTAGTTTAAAAGAATTACAAACCGGAAAATGCGTTTCCGGTTTGTAATACTAAACTGCTTTATATAAAATGGCAAACTTAAAAGAGATCCGTAATAGAATCAGTTCTGTTTCATCCACGATGCAAATCACATCTGCGATGAAAATGGTATCTGCTGCAAAATTAAAAAAGGCACAGGACACCATTACAGCAATGCGTCCGTATGCAGAAAAGCTTACAGAATTAATTCAGAATATCAGTGCAACTTTAGAAGGTGATGCTTCAGGAGCGTATGCAGAGCAAAGAGAAGTAAACAACGTGCTTTTAGTGGTTGTGACTTCAAACAGAGGTTTGTGTGGTGCTTTTAACGCTAATGTTATTAAAGCAACACGTCAGTTGATCGATGGAGCATATGCAGGTAAAAATGTAGATATTATTACCATTGGTAAAAAAGGATATGATGCTTTTCATAAAACAGCTAATGTAATCGAAAACCGCAGTGATTTATTCGATGCTCTGACGTTTGATAATACTGCAGCGATTGCACAGCAAATCATGGATGCCTTTATTGAAGGTACTTATGATAAAGTAGAAGTGATTTATAATCAGTTTAAAAATGCCGCAACACAGATTGTTATTACTGAGCAGTTTCTGCCATTATTACCAATAGAATCTGAAGAAACAAATGTAACTTCCGATTACCTTTTTGAGCCTTCAAAAGAAGAAATCATCTTAAGTTTGATTCCGGCTTCATTAAAGACACAATTGTATAAATCAGTATTGGATTCTAATGCTTCTGAGCATGGAGCACGTATGACAGCAATGCATAAAGCTACTGATAATGCAAAAGACCTGAGAGATCAGTTAAAATTGACGTACAACAAAGCACGTCAGGCAGCGATTACAAACGAAATTTTAGAAATTGTGGGTGGGGCAGAAGCTTTGAACAATTAAAAAATATAATTAGTAAATCATCAGACCCCAAAGCAACCCTTTGGGGTCTTTGTTTTTTTATTTTTTTTGCGGAATTATTACCTCATTGTTGTATAAAGTTTTATACTGCTTTTGAAGCAAATTCCGTAAATTCGCATTTTACAAGAAATTTTTATAGAAATGAGCAAAAAATTTACAGAATATAAAGCACTGAATTTGCCAAATGTAGCATCAGAAATGTTACAATTCTGGAAAGAGCAATCCATCTTTGATAAAAGTATTACATCAAGAGAAGGAAACCGGCCTTTTGTCTTTTTTGAAGGTCCGCCTTCAGCAAATGGTAAACCGGGTATTCACCACGTGATGGCTCGTGCGATTAAAGATATTTTTTGCCGCTATAAAACCCAAAAAGGCTTTCAGGTAAAACGGAAAGCAGGATGGGATACACACGGACTTCCGGTAGAATTAGGTACAGAAAAAGAACTGGGCATTACCAAAGAAGATATCGGAACCAAAATCTCTATTGAAGAATACAACGAAGCGTGTAAAAGAACGGTTATGCGATATACAGACCTGTGGAACGATCTTACGGAAAAGATGGGGTACTGGGTAGATATGAAAGATCCGTATATCACTTATAAACCGAAATACATGGAAAGTGTATGGTGGCTTTTGAAAGAGATTTATGATAAGGATTTATTGTACAAAGGCTACACCATTCAGCCGTACTCACCAAAAGCGGGAACTGGACTTTCTTCACACGAAGTGAACCAGCCCGGATCGTACAGAGATGTGACAGATACAACCGTTGTAGCGCAATTTAAAGCTGTAAGCGAATCACTGCCGGACTTTCTGCAAGGTTTCGGTCCCATACATATCCTGGCATGGACAACCACACCGTGGACTTTACCGTCAAATACTGCTTTGACAGTAGGGCCAAAGATAGATTACGTACTGGTTAAAACGTTTAATCAATACACTTTTGAACCGATTACTGTAATTCTTGGAAAACCTCTGGTAAACAAACAATTTGCAGGTAAGTTTACCCAGGTTGATAACGAAGAAGATTTAGAAGCCTATAAAGAGGGAGACAAAAAAATTCCTTACTACATCGTTAAAGAATGCAAAGGAATAGATTTGGTAGGGATACAATATGAACAGTTATTGCCTTATACGTTACCGTATCAAAACCCTGAAAATGCTTTCCGTGTGATTGCTGCAGATTTTGTCACAACAGAAGACGGTACAGGTATCGTTCATACAGCACCAACTTTTGGAGCAGACGATGCCAAAGCAGCTAAAGAAGCTACTCCGGAAGTACCTCCGATGTTGGTGTTAGATGAAAACGGAAATCCGGTTCCGTTGGTTGACCTGCAAGGACGTTTTGTTGCTCAGATGGGAGAGATGGCAGGCAAATACGTGAAAAACGAATATTACAATGATGGCGAAGCTCCTGAAAAATCAGTAGACGTTGAAATAGCCATTGCTTTAAAAGAAGGAAATAAAGCTTTTAAAGTAGAAAAATATGTACACAGTTACCCACATTGCTGGAGAACCGACAAACCGATTCTTTATTATCCGTTAGATTCATGGTTCATCAAAGTGACGGAAGTAAAAGAGCAAATGTTTGAACTCAATGAAACCATCAACTGGAAACCAAAAGCTACCGGAGAAGGACGCTTCGGAAATTGGCTCAAAAATGCCAATGACTGGAACTTGTCGCGTTCCCGATACTGGGGAATTCCATTGCCGATCTGGAGAACAGAAGATAAAACGGAAGAAATCATTATCGGTTCTGTAGAACAATTGGTGAGTGAAATAAACAAAGCGATACAGGCAGGAACTATGACAGAAAATCCGTTTAAGGATTTTGTGGTAGGTGATATGTCTGAAGCGAATTATGATTTGATAGATCTGCATAAAAATGTTGTAGATAAAATTGTATTGGTTTCTGCTTCAGGAAAACCAATGAAAAGAGAATCAGATCTTATTGATGTTTGGTTTGATTCCGGAGCCATGCCTTATGCACAGTGGCATTATCCGTTTGAAAACCAACAAATGATTGACGGAAATGAAAGTTTCCCTGCAGATTTTATTGCTGAAGGAGTAGATCAGACACGAGGCTGGTTTTATACACTACATGCTATCGGAACTTTGGTGTTTGGGAAAAAGGCTTATAAAAATGTAGTTTCAAACGGTCTTGTTTTAGATAAGAACGGACAAAAAATGTCTAAACGTTTGGGCAATGCGGTAGATCCTTTTGAAACACTGGAGGAGCACGGACCGGATGCGACGCGTTGGTATATGATTTCAAATGCCAATCCGTGGGATAATCTTAAATTTGATCTGGAAGGCATTACAGAAGTAAGAAGAAAATTCTTTGGGACGTTATACAATACCTATTCGTTTTTTGCGCTGTATGCGAATATAGACGGATTCACCTATAACGAAGAAGAAGTGCCTATACAGGACAGACCGGAAATAGACCGTTGGATTCTTTCAGAACTCAACACTCTTATAAAAGAAGTGGATGTTTTTTATGAAGAATATGAGCCGACAAAAGCAGCAAGAGCCATTTCTGATTTTGTTCAGGAAAATCTGAGCAACTGGTATGTGCGTTTATGCCGTCGCCGCTTCTGGAAAGGGGAGTATGTACAGGACAAAATCGCAGCCTATCAGACCTTATATACTTGTTTGGTAACGGTAGCAAAATTATCGGCACCAATTGCTCCGTTTTTTATGGATAAACTTTACAAAGATTTAACACAAGCTACTGAAAAAGAAAGCTTTGAATCTGTACATTTGGCGCAATTTCCGCAGAGCGATCCTTCATTTATTGATACGGCACTTGAAAGCAGAATGCAAAAAGCACAAACAGTATCTTCTCTGGTATTATCTCTGAGAAAAAAAGAAATGATTAAAGTACGCCAGCCCTTGCAAAAAGTAATGATTCCCGTTCTGGATAATGCTCAGAAAGCAGAAATTGAGGCGGTATCAGACTTAATTAAAGCAGAGGTAAATGTGAAAGAAATTGAATTGCTGGATGATGCTTCCGGGGTGTTGGTAAAACAAATTAAGCCTAATTTTAAAACATTAGGGCCTCGTTTCGGAAAAGATATGGGAGCAGTTTCAAAAGCCGTTCAGAACTTTACTCAGGAACAAATCAGTGAAATTGAGAAAAACGGTGAAATATCTTTGGATATATCGGATAAAAAAATTAAATTAACATTGGAAGATGTGGAAGTAACCTCTCAGGATATTGAAGGGTGGCTGGTAGCAAATGCCAACGGAGTAACAGTAGCATTGGATATCACCATAACCGAAGAATTAAAAAAAGAGGGAATATCCAGAGAATTGGTAAATCGTATCCAAAACATAAGAAAAGATTCCGGATATGAAGTTACAGACAAGATTAAAGTATATTTATTGGACAATGAAACAGTAAAAGAAGCTGTTTTGAATAATCTGGAATATATAAAATCGGAAACATTGACCGAAACGCTTGAATTTAAAGCTGTATTGGAAAACGGTACAGAAATTGAATTCGATGATATCAAAACAAAATTGGAAATAAAAAAATAACACAAAAAAATATGGAAGCAGAAAACTTACAAGTACGATACTCAGATGCCGATCTGGCAGAGTTCAAAGAACTGATACAAAAGAAAATTTTAAAAGCACAGGCAGATTTAGAACTGATTAAAAGTGCTTATATGAATGATTTAAACAACGGTACAGATGATACGTCTCCAACGTTTAAAGCATTTGAAGAAGGCAGCGAAACCATGTCTAAAGAAGCAAATTCACAGTTAGCGATCCGTCAGGAAAAATTCATCAGAGATTTGAAAAATGCCTTAATACGTATTGAAAACAAAACATACGGTATTTGCAGAGTCACAGGAAAATTAATAGAAAAAGAACGTTTAAAACTGGTTCCTCATGCTACAATGAGCATGGAAGCTAAGATGCAACAACGTTAAACAATACCAAAACTTTAAAGACGCTCGGAAGAGCGTTTTTTTTTATGCCAAAAAGAAGTTACATTTGCTTAAAATTTTTCAAGCAAATGTCGTTAAATAAAGCACTTATCATTGCCTTTTTAGTCTTACTTATAGATCAGGTTTTAAAAATATACATCAAAACCAACTTTTTGTTAAACGAAGAAATATATGTTTTTGAGTGGTTTCGCATTCATTTTATTGAAAATGACGGTATGGCATGGGGAGTAGAGCTTCCGGGTAATTATGGTAAACTTGTGCTGACTCTGTTTCGTATTGTCGCTGTAGGAGGAATTTTTTACTGGTTGAAAGATGCGATAAAGAAAAAAAGTTCAAAAATACTGATTGTTGCTATTGCACTGATTTTGTCCGGAGCTTTGGGTAATATTATAGATTCGGTATTCTACGGAGTAATTTTTGACGACAGCCATCATCACTTGGCAACACTTTTTTCAGACCAGCCCTATGGAACCTGGTTTCATGGTCGCGTAGTAGATATGTTTTATTTTCCAATATGGAAAGGCTATCTTCCGGATTGGATTCCGGGATGGGGAGGTCAGTATTTTACCTTTTTCAATGCTATTTTCAATGTGGCTGATGCGGCTATTTCGGTAGGAGTCGGAATGTTAATTGTTTTTAATAAGCGCGTTTTTAAATAGTTATAAAAAAATAATTAAATTTGAGAATATAAACCAATAACACCTTTATTTATGAATACTACAAGATTAGTTGCTGAAGTAAGCACAGAAGAACAAGCCGTTTTTTATAAGAAAACATACCTGCATCTTGCATTGGGAGTTCTGGCGTTCATTCTGGCGGAATCTGTTTTGTTGAGAATAGAGCCTTTAGTTGAATTTTTATTGAGTATGACACAGGGATATTTGTGGCTGGCCCTTTTAGGCGGTTTTATGCTCATTACCTGGGTAGCTCAGAATATGGCAGTAAAAGCTGTGAGCAAACCAAAACAATATCTCGGATACGGACTTTATATTCTTGCTGAAGCTATAATCTTTGTGCCGTTGCTGTATATTGCTATTTATTCTACAGGCGGCTTTGATCTGATCAATCAGGCAGCCATCATTACGGGGGGTCTTTTTACAGGTTTATCCATCATTGTTTTTACAACCCGTATTAACTTTTCTTTTCTGAGAAGCGTTCTTATCATCGGCTTTTTTGTAGCCATTGGAGCGATCATTTCAGGAATCATTTTCGGTTTTGATTTAGGGTTCTGGTTTTCAGCTGCGATGGTGCTTTTGGCATCCGGATCAATCCTTTATAATACCTATACAATAAAAAATAATTACGATACAGACCAGTATATACCTGCGGCATTATCGTTATTTGCCTCTTTAATGCTTTTATTCTGGTACATACTACGAATTCTTATGAGCAGAAATTAGAATTAAGCACCTTCGGGTGCTTTTTTTATACAAGTTCAAAAAATCTGCCGGGCAATGTTTTGAGAACGCCTTTGAGTTCCATATTGAGTAAAATAGCATGGAGTCTGTGTACAGCAATTTTATTATCTCTTGCGATGAAGTCAAAAGCTTCACCCTTCTTTCCCTTTAAGTAGTCATAAATAAGTTGCTCCTCTTCTGTGAGTGCAATAAACAGCTGTTGCTGAATAGCTGTGTTTTTTGATGGTTGAACTTCCCAGTTAAGAAAGGAAACCACATCTTGTGCTGTGGTAAATAAATTGGCTCTGTGTGTTTTAATAAGGTAATTGCAGCCTTCGCTATACGCATCATTACTTCTTCCGGGAAGTGCAAAAACATCCCGATTGTAATCATTGGCAAAGGCAGCTGTAATCAGCGAACCACCGCGTTGAGCACTTTCAATAACAAGCGTTGCCTGAGACAACCCGGCGATGATTCGGTTGCGTCTGATAAAGTTTTCTCTGTTGACAGGGTCAGACGTTAGAAATTCTGATAGAAAACCACCATTTTCTTCCATTTGATTATTGTACTTATAATGGCTTTTAGGATAGGTGGTATGTAAACCATGACCTAAAACGGCCACCGTTTGAAGCTTGTTTTTTATTGCGCCAAGATGAGCGTGTATGTCGGCTCCATAAGCATATCCGCTGACAATTACGGGGTCAAAAATGCAAAGTTCTTCCAGTAATTGCCCGATAAAGTCAATACCCCGGGATGTGATTTTACGGGTACCTACGATACTGATGATTTTTTTATTTTCCAGCGCAATATTACCTCTTTTAAATAAGAACAGCGGAGCATCGCAACAATGCTTTAAAAACTCTGGATATTCATTATCATATAGGGTTGTAAATTGAATGCCGTGAAGTTTCATTACCCGTATTTCTTTTTCAATGAGGTCGAAATTTTTAAAGGAAATAATCTTTTCAGAAATATTGCCGCCTATCCCGGCTATGGATTGTAATTCTCTTTTTCCGGCTCTGAATATTTCTTCAGGCTCATTAAAATATTGTAACAATTTCTGCGCATTGACGCTTCCGATGCCTTCAATCCTTGTAAGCGCTATTAAAAAAGAGAGTGTATGTTCATCAGTTGGACTCATTTTATTTTGTTGAAAATCAGAATTGTATCTAAAATAGGTAAAAAAAACCAAATGCCATTCAAAGGCTAAAACAGTTATTAACAATTAATTGGGAAATGACAAAAATTGTTGATAACATTTGTCAATAAATTTTACTTTGAAGTATTGTTTTTTTATTTTTGTGATATGATGATTGAAAAACACATATCGGCTTTATTGTATCGTTATCAGTGCGTAAGCATTCCTGAATTCGGAGCATTTGTTACAGAAATTTCTTGTGCGCGTTATAACGAAGTGAGCGGTACTTTTTCTCCGCCAAAGAAAAATATTTTGTTTAATGCCCTTTTGAGAAATAATGATGGTCTTCTGACGAATCATATTGCGTTAGAAGAAGGTATCTCTTTTGAAGCAGCAGCTATACAGGTACGGAATACAGTAAATGCATGGAACGCTTCTTTGCGTAACAAAGAATGTGTTGCTTTATCGCATATCGGACAATTGAGAATGAATGAAGAGCAGAAAATTATCTTTGAACCAATAGGGTCAACTAATTATCTTACTTCCTCTTTCGGACTGAGTTCTGTCATAGCGCCTGTTGTAGTTCGGGATGATAAAACAGAAGCATTGGTTATTCCGATAAACAGAAAAGGAACAAAACGAAAAGCATTGCTTAAATATGCCGCTATATTTGTCGTTGGTTTAGGGCTTGCAACCGCTTATACTACTTATCAACAGCAAATGGTTGCCGAACAGCAAATGATGGCTGTTGAAAAACAGGTCCAAAATCAGGTTCAGGAAAAATTGCAACAGGCTACTTTCTTTATTGAAACACCGGCTGTAATCGTAAAAGAAACGGCAGCACCTGCAAAAGGATTTCATATCATCGCCGGAGCATTCCGTACAGAAGCAAAAGCTCAGATCATGGTACAACAGTTATTGGATAAAGGATATGTAAATGCTAAATACCTTAACCCGTCCAAACACGGTATGCGTCAGGTTGTTTACAACAGTTATGAAACCATCGAGGAAGCAAAACAGGATTTAAAACTGATCCATACGAAGGTTAATAAAGATGCCTGGATTTATATAGACGAATAAAAGAGAAGGAACTGAAAAAGTTCCTTTTTTTATTTATATAAAGTATCTTTGCAGAAAAAAATGCAAGCTAAAACACCTTCAGAATCAGCAACCATTACAAC